>Ga0058691_1001811_pt1 | contig 10831 bp, 9 predicted proteins | sample AgamicAtPrz_FD_55051 | JGI IMG/M metagenome (GOLD analysis project Ga0058691, IMG submission 55051) | Agave microbial communities from Guanajuato, Mexico - At.P.rz | ecosystem: Host-associated > Plants > Phyllosphere > Phylloplane/Leaf | place: Guanajuato, Mexico | collected 2012-05-28
CGAGAACTGCGCGTTGTACAGCGGCGACGCCTGCGGGCTCGTCAGCGTATCGAACGAATACTTGACGTCGGCCGCGGTGATCGCGTCGCCGTTCGAGAAGCGCGCGGCCGGATTGATGTGGAACGTGGCCGACAGCCCGTCGGGCGCCATCTCGACGTCGTCGGCGATCAGCGCGTATTCGGACGCGAGCTCGTCCCAGCTGCGCTGCATCAGCGTGTCGAACATCAGGTTCTTGATGTCCGGCGCGGGCGAGCCGCGCACGAGAAACGGGTTCAGCGAGTCGTAGCTCTGTGCTTCGTCGTAGTTTTCGAAGTTGAGCGTGCCGGTGTCCGGCGCCTGCGGATCCGCATAATCGAAATGCGTGAAGCCCGGCGGGTATTTCGGCTGGTCGTATTGCGCGATGGCCGGCACGGCGCGCGCAACTTGCGGCATGACGCCGGCGTACGCGATCAGCACCACGCCGGCGAACAGCGTGGCGCGCATGCTTCGCCATTTCAACAGTCTCATGTTCAGTCAACCCGGTAGCGTGCCGGCCCGAAGCCTGCGCGCGATCAATGCCTGTCGATTCATACGTCGTCGATGCCGGCCGAACTCGGCTGCACCGTCATGCGTCTGGCAAAAAAAGGCCGCTCCGAATTAGGGGTAGTGGACGTGGAGCGGCCTGTCCAAGCAGATCGGTCTTGCGCGTGTCGCCGTCAGAACTTGTACGTCGCGCCGACCTGCGCGAAGCGGCCGATGTACGAATACACCGACGTGTCGTACCCGCTCTGGCTCAGCGTGCCGTTCGCGAAGATCGGATCGTACGGCGGCGTGCGGTTGAAGATGTTGTCGATGCCGCCGTAGATCGTCCAGTTCTTGAAGCCCGTGTACGTCAGCATCAGGTTGAACTGGCTGTACGAACCGACCTTCGGCGGCTCCGCCAGCAGGTTCTGCGCGTACGGGCCCGTGAACTGCCACGTCAGCGCCGCATCGAACTTGCGATAGTTCCAGTCCAGCGTCGTGTTGCCGCGCCAGCGCGGGAAGCTGCCGCCGAACGGCTGCGTGATCGTGAAGTTGTTGCCCGCGCCGTTGATCGGTGCGCTGCCCGGGAAGCCGATCTTGTAGCTGTTGATGTACGCCCAGTCGCCCGACAGCGTGAGCATGCCCCAGCCCTTGAGCGGCAGCCCCTGGCGGAACGTGCCTTCGAAGCCGTTCGTGTCGAGGTAGCCGAGGTTCTGGTACGGAATCACCTTGTACAGCAGCTGGCCGGTCGTCGGATCGGTCACGACCTGCGACGGCTTGCCCTGCCCGATCACGTTGTCGATGCGGATCTTGTACCAGTCGAAGCCGATATCCGTGTAGCGGGCCGGCGAGACCTGGAAGCCGATGTTGAAGTTGCGCGTGCGTTCCGGCGCGAGGTTCGGATTGCCGACCGTGATCGACGTGTAGTTCTGGCCGGTGGCCGGGTCGACCTGGATGCCGAGGGTCTGCGACTTGCTGTCCTCGACGAAGGTCGGCGCACGGAAGCCGCGGTTGTACGACGTATACAGCGTGAGCGCCTTGATCGGCTGGTAGCGCAGCGCGAAGCGCGGCGAGAACGCACCGCCCACGTCCGTGTAGTGATCGTAGCGACCTGCCTGGCTGAACGTCAGGTTCTCCAGGATCGGCACGTTGATCTGGTAATAGACGGCCGCGACGTTGCGCGCGCCGTTCACTGTCTGCAGATCGGGCGAGATCACCGCGCCGCTCAGGTATTCGGAGCCCGGCGTCAGCGTTTCGCTCTGGTGCGTGAACTGCGCGCCGAAGCCGATGCCGACGTCGCCGGTCGGCAGGTGGAACAGGTTCGGCGTCGACAGCGTCGCGTCGATCGTGTCGAGCTTCGAGATGCCGAGGTTGTTCGCTTCCTGGTACAGGCCGTTGAGCGCGTTCGGCGTCGCGGCCGGGTTCGCGAAATTCAGCGTGCCGTTCTGGTAGATGTTGTTCAGCGCGTTCACGTTCAGCTGGTTCGTGAACACGTTCGACACCGTGCTCTGCGAATGGCTGACCGACGTCGCCCAGTCCCAGTCGCCGTACGGCAGCGTGAACGAACCCTTGATGCCGGTCGACGCGCGCCAGTAGTTGGCCCAGGTTTTCTGCGCGACCGTGTTCGGGAACGCATAGGTCAACGGCGTCGCCGCGCCCGTCGTGTTGTACGGGTTGGTCACCGGCACGACCGTGTTGAACGGCGACAGCAGCTGCGTCTGCGGATTCCACACCAGCGCCGGGTTCTGCGGGTTGCCGATCACGTTGTTCCACAGGCCGTCATTGGTCGTGGTCGTGTTGTAGCTTTCCAGGAAGTCCGCGAACGCCGTCGTCGTGTCGTTGATCTTGAAGTCGCCATGCAGCTTCGCGTTCAGGCGTTCGGTCATCGGCAGGATCGACGTGCTTTCCGCCGTGTTGAACGCGCAGATCGTGCCCGGCAGGCCGGCCGACAACGAGTTCGTCGCGGCGGAACGCACGGCCCCGCCGAACGGGCAGCCGTTCAGCGCTTGCGCACTGCCGTCGGGCATGTTCCAGTAGGACGGCGCGAGTAGCGAAAAGCCGCCCGGCTTGCCCGTGAAGTCCTGGTTGCGGGTCGAATCGCGATCGGCGAGCGTGAAGCCGTTCGACTTGTAATAGCTGAGCGCCGCCGTCACGTTGAAGCGGTCGGCGTTCAGGTCGCCGAAGCCACCGAGCACGCCGAACTTCGTCGTGCCGTCGCCGTTGCCGGCGTTGATCGCGCTGCCGATGCTGCCGTCGAGCTGCAGCCCGCGGAAATTGTGTTTCGTGATGATGTTGACGACGCCGCCGATCGCGTCCGACCCGTATTGCGACACCGCGCCCGTCTTCACGATTTCGATGCGCTCGATGTCGTTGAGCGGCAGCGTGTTGAGGTCGAAGAACGAATCGACGCTGTTCGAGAAGAACGCATACGGCGCCACGCGCTGGCCGTCGACCAGCACGAGCGTGTATTTCTCTGACAGGCCGCGCAGCGCGATGCCGGCCGCGCCGGCCGCGAAGTTGCCCGACTGCCCTTCGCCCCAGCTGTTCGCCGAGTTGGCCGTCGCATTGCGCAGGAAGTCGGTCACCGTCACCGCGCCGCTGGCCTGGATCTCCTTCGGCGTGATCGTCTGCACCTGCTGAAATCCGGTCTTGTCGGATTGCCGGATCAGCGAGCCCGTCACCTCGAAACGCTTGATCTGCGCGACCTTGCCTTGCCCGTTCGCAGCCGGGGCGGCGGGCGCCGTGTCGCCCGTCGCGGCCGCGTCGGGTGCGGTCGCCCCCGGTGCCGCGGGCGTGCTCGCGGTGCCGCCCGCCTGCGCGACGATCGCTGCCGCTGGCGCGCCGGTCGCAACCGCATCGGCGACGGCGACGGCGCCAGGCGCCGGCTGGCTCTGTGCGAAGGCCGGCACCACCAGCGTCGCGGTGAGTGCCAGTTCTGCCCACACTATTCTTTTGATGGCCAACGCTAGTGCTCTCTGCTTCACTTGTTCCCTCTCGCTCGTCAGTAAGACCCCACCCGCTGCGCGTCCGAATCTTGTGAATTCCGTCGCGCGTCCTGGGCACCCGTGTGCCGGAGCCCGCCATTTCCGACCTGCCAACCACCGCGATCCGAACGGATCGACCGTGCAACTGGAACGCCGCGCGGTCCTTTCGTATTTTTTAATTTGCAATACTGATTTCTTACACTGAGCGCACTGCTTGCTTACTGTTTCCAGTAATCCTGGTCCGACGGGCTAGAACAGCCGCGGCGTACCGACCCAGACAATCACCGCCTCTTCGTCGGCCGTGTTCTGCCATGCATGCGGCGTCGTCGACTCGTAGTGCGCGGTATCGCCCGGACTCAGCATGAACGTGCAATCCTCCAGCGTGAGCACGACCCTTCCGCGCATCACGTAGAGAAACTCCTCCCCTGCATGCGTCGTCACTTCCGACGGCGACTGCCCCGCCGGTATCCTGACGAGAATCGCGTCGAGCTTGCGACCGTCCACCAGATTCGTCAGCCGGGCAAAGGAACTCGCCGAGTTGGCGAACTGGAAATACTGCAATGCGTCGCCTCGGCATACCGAGCGCGCCTCGGTCGGCGTGTCGATGAAGTACTGCATCGTCACGCCGAGCGCCTTCGCAATTCGAACCAGCGACGTGATCGACGGCGTCGCGCGCCCACGCTCGACCTGCGACAGGAATGGCTTCGAGATCCCTGCCGTCGTGGCCGCTTCGTCGAGCGTGAGTTTCAGGCGCTGCCGAAGCGAGCGGATCTTGTTGCCGAGCGAAACCGCGACGAGCACCGATTCATCGGGAGGCAAGACCATGGAAGAACGGAACCTCTCAATCGAAATCGGTTTGATGTCGGCAGGCCTTTCCCGGTGCCATGAGACTGCCGCCGCGGCGCGAAACTCCGGTCCCCGTCGCCGCCGGGCGCACGTCGCACGTGCCGCGAAACGGGATTCCCGCTTCGTGGCCGTGTGATTCACGCTCATTTCATTCGGTTTACTAATTAACAAGACTGCCCCTTTTCTTCACCTAGACAGACTTCCCCGCCTTCAGGTCGCCGCAGTACCACGTGTATGCGGCACGGCGCCCATCCCGCATCGCGCGCCTGCTTCCCCCTCCGTCGTTACCGCGACGCGACGGCCGTCCAGAGCTTCGCCAGATCCCCTGATCCGTCGTTACCCTTCACCGTGCGCAGCACCTGAACCGCGTGCGCCTTCTCGCCCGCCACGTAGTACGCCTCGCCAAGCCGCAGCCGCGCCGCATCGGGATGCTCGAGCCCGCCCTTCGCGATCGCCTGCTCCATCATCGACAGCCCCTGCGCCGCGTGGCCCGCGAACACCAGATTCATGCCGACGTCGATCGGGGCCACCGGATTGGCGGCGTCCGCGCCCGACTGCGCGCGCCTGGCGGCCAGCGCCTGCAGCCGTTTCTCGCGGTCCGCCTGCGCATCCTTGCCCAGCACGCCGGACGCGAATCCCTGGTCGATCACCTGCCTGCCTTCGGCCGGCGTGCCCGCCACCAGCGCGAGTTGCGTCATTTCCATGTAAGCGTCGGCCGTCGTCAGCGAGCCCGTCGCCCTGCGCAACCGGTAGATGTCGAGGTCGAGCGACGACAGGTAACCAGGGCTGCCGCGAATGGCCGAGACCATGTCCTCCCAGTACGCGGGGCTCGGGTGATAAGCCACCAGCATGGCGAGCGCGCTGCGATAGGCGCCGGCATCCTTGCTCTTTTGCGCACAGGTCGCCAGCATCTGCAACTGCCCTTCGTCCGGCGCGTGGCCGGCCTTCACCTGTGCGTCCGCGCTCGCCTTCAACTGGCTCACGACCTGGCCGCAATCGTTCGACAGGTAATACGACTGCGTGAGCAGCGTGTGCATTTCCGGATCCGTGCCGCCCGCCTTCAGGTAGCGCTGCGCGACACGGATCGCCTGCGGATAGTTCTTCTGCTGGAAGTAGATCCCCGCGAGCGCCGCCGTCGTCCGCTGCTCGTCCTCGCCCGACAGGCGCCCCGAGTTCAGCACGGTTTCGTAGGCCTGCGCGGCCACGCCGGTATCGCCGGCCGCCATCGCCGCCGCGCCGCGCGTCGCTTCCACCATGTAGGTTTCATACGGCGTACGGTTGGGCACGGCGGCCGCCTGGGCGATCTTGCCGAGCGCGTCGCGATACTTGTGCGCGCGATACAGCTCCTGCGCCGCCGCCAGCGGCTTCGCCACATCGGGCCGCAACGCGTCGGCCGCCCACGCCGGCCGGCCGAGCGCGCAGGCCGCACCGAGCGCCGTCAGCGCCATCATCCGTTTCCATCGTCGCTGGTTCATCGGTTGGCCTGTCCCGTCATTGCATGAACTGCTCGTTTCCGATCAGGCCGATCTTCGTCGCGCCCACGCGCTGCGCGGACGCCAGGACGGCCGCCACGTCCTTGTACGGCGCGAGTTTGTTCGGCCGCAGATGGATCTCCGCCTGCACGGGCTCGTGCGCGACCGCCGTCAGCTTCGCCTCGAGCGCCGCGCGATTCGGCACCGGCGCGCCGTTCCACGTCGTCGTGCCGTCGAAGTCGATGTCGATCTGCACGACTTCCGGCGGTGTGGCGGGCGGCGGCGGGTTGCCCACCGGCAGGTCCATCTTCACCGAATGCATCTGGATCGGGATCGTGATGATCAGCATGATCAGCAGTACCAGCATCACGTCGATCAGTGGCGTGGTGTTGATGTCGACCATCACGTCCGGCTCGCTGCTGCTCCCGCCCGAAGGCACGTTCATTCCCATCGTCTGCTCCTGTCGACCAGAGTTGGCGCTTTAGCGCTTACTCTGATCCCATGCATAGCGGTCGACCAGAGTTAGCGCTTTAACGCTTGCTCTGATCCCATGCTTCGCGGTCAATCAGAATCGGCGCGTGTGCCGTTCCCACCCAGGGCTCAACCACCACGCGCCGGCGGTTCCGTAATGAACGAAACCTTCGCGATACCCGCCCGCTCGCACATCGTGATGACCCGGCCGATGAACTCGTAGCGCGTGTTCTCGTCGCCCCGTACGTGCACGCTCGGCTGCGGCTGCTGCTGCGACACGCCCTTCAGCTTCGCGAGCAACGCCGACGCATCCACCCGTTGCTCGCCCCAGAAGAAATCGCCGTCGCGGTTCACCGCGATCTCGACGCTCTTCGGCGTGGTCTGCAGCGGTTGCACGACCTCCTTCGGCAACTGCAGCTGGATCGTGTGCGTGACGACCGGAATCGTGATCAGGAAGATGATCAGCAACACCAGCATCACGTCGACGAGCGGCGTCGTGTTGATGTTCGCGATCACCTCGTCGCTTTCGTCCTGCCCGACGTTCATGCCCATCGCGCGCCTCCGTCAGCCAGTCAGTTCACGAGCGACGCGGCGGGCGACGGCACGCGAGCGGGACGCTTGCTGCCGGCCAGCAGCACGGTGTGCAGCTGGGCGCCGAAGTTGCGGACCCGCTCCATCACCGACTTGTTGCGCCGGACCAGGAAGTTGTAGCCGAGTACGGCAGGCACCGCGACCGCCAGGCCGATCGCCGTCATGATGAGCGCCTCGCCCACCGGGCCTGCGACCTTGTCGATCGACGCCTGGCCCGCGATCCCGATCGCCGTCAGCGCGTGATAGATCCCCCACACCGTGCCGAACAGCCCGACGAACGGCGCGGTCGAGCCGACCGTCGCNAGGAACGCGAGCCCGTCCTGCATGCGGTTCGACACGTTCGTGATCGAGCGNTCGACGGACACGTCGATCCACGTGTTGCGGTCCACTGCTTCGAGCAGCGCCTCNTCGTGATGCTCGCCCGCCTCGATCGCCGTTTCGGCGATGAAGCGGAACGGCGANGCCTCGTCGAGCAGCTTCGCGCCCTCGGCCAGCGACGGCGCGCTCCAGAGCTGCGCGTCGGCGAGTTTCGCGCGGCGGTTCGCCCGCAACTGCTCGACGAACTTCGTGATCATGATGTACCAGCTGCCCATCGACATGATCACGAGCAGGATCAGCACGAAGCGCGCGACGAAGTCGCCGTTCTTCCAGAGCGCCCCGAGCCCGTACGGATTCTCGACCGCTTCGGTCGCGGCCGGCGCCGGCGGCGGAGCCGGCTCGGCGGTGGGCGCCTGCGTCGGCGCCGCGGCCTGTGTCGACGCGTCGGATGTCGCCGCGGATCCGCTCGCTTGCGCGTAAGCGAGTTGCGGTGCAACGAGCCCGTCGATTGCAGCGACGGACATCAACAGGCTTGCCGCCAGCGCGGCCAGAGAACGCTTCGTCATACCCCACTCCAATTCTTTCGTTGAACTTACTATTGAAGTTCAAGCCGGTTTTCACCGGTCCGGCTCCTGCCGGACCGCCCACTGCATCAATTCAGGTTGAACGAGAACGGCACCTGCACCCGTACCGCCTGGCCTTGCGCCACGCATTTGAAGCGCTTCACGGTGTTGTAGGCCGCACGATCGAGCACGGGGTCGGCCGACTGGGCCACGCGTTCGTTCGTGATGTTCCCTTCCGCATCCACGACGAACTCGATCGTCACGTCACCCGTGATGTTGTTTTCCTGCGCTTCCTTCGGGTACTGCATCGACGCGCGCATCGAGTCCGAATTCGGGCAGACGACACCCACCTCGTGACTGACCGGCTTGGCCGGCGCGGGCGGTGCGATGACCGGCGCCTGCACGGCCGGCGCGGACGGCACCGGTGCCGACTGGTGCGTGATGGCCGCCTGCTGCGGGGGCGCCTGCACCGGCACTTCGGGCGGCGGCACGAACGGCGGCGGCGGCGGCGCGAACTTCGGCGGCGGAAGCTTGACGACCGGCATCGGCGGCGGTGGCGGCGGCTTCACCGGCTCGATGATGCGGGTTTCGATCGGATGCTGGATCACCTGCACGACTTTTGTCGCGAGGCCATTGAGCAATGCGTAGATCAGCACTGCATGCAACAGGAGGACGACTGCGATGCCGCCGAAACGGCGCACCGGATTCTGCTGCTTCTTGCCGAATTCCCGCGGACGCCCCAGCGTGGCCAGTCCGCTGTTCGAAGCAACCAGATGCTCTTCGACTTTCATGCCCACTATCCTTCCCCCAAGCGAATCGCCCAGTTTCGCGATGATGGCCGGCGCCGGAACCGGGTCGGTTCCGTCTCAGCCTCAACCCGAAATTTCATTTTTGATTCAATTGGCAATCCGAATCGAAAGCATCGATTTCGGATCCCATTTATTCAATTTCAATGAATCGTTTCAACCGCAACGGGATAGCCGCCCTATTCGGCGTCTACCCCGCACCAGCGTGGTCAGGCAATTGTCAGCTGCGTCGACACAGGCACTTTTTCCGCATGACGATTGGATCTTCGTTACACGCCGATGTCAGCCAGGCCGTTCGTCTTGGGTGCAGAAGATAGCAAGGAAAAAATCTGGGCGTCAAACTTTATTTGATACTCGAATACAAAGTTTGGAGGTGATACTCGAATAACGAGTTCGTAAACTTCATTAAACATTTCCCATTAATTCAGTAATTATTTTGTATGGTTGCCGCACTAACTCAGTGCCTTTCATAAATAATCACCAATTTAGTGCGGCGCACCGAATCGGCGCACCCGGAATGAGCGTCGCGAATGCGTTTCGTTGTCTCATGCGCGGATGGAAGCCGATTGACCGTTGTCATGCGGGCCAAGGGCTGTTGACGCGATGTTCAGACGGTGCGCCCGTCGCTTATTTACAAAGGATTCCAAATCAAAATAAGGACAATTTTTATAACGATCGAATCTACATGATGATATGCACAACGAAGCTATCTCATGACGCCATATACCGGCGCGTCAGCGTCAATTCGTTGCCCGTTCCTCTGCGCGCACGGGCATCTCCACTTCACCGAGCCCGGTGGAAAAATGCCCGCGCATGCGTCATCGACGCACGACCGGCATCGCTCAGGACAGCATCATCCCCTGCATCCTGTGCGAGAAATGCGCGCGCTCGGCCGTCTCCATCAGCATCAGGAATTCGTCCTGCGTCATGTGGATTAGCGCCTCATGATCGCCGGCCTCGAAATAGACTTCCGGCTGCTGCGCGAGGCGTTCCTCGAGGAACGTCTTCATCCCGTACGCCATGCAGACCGGCGGCAGCGCGCCCATGTCGCAATCCTTGAACAACTCGCGCAATTCGACCTCCCGGGCGAGCACGAGATGGCGTCCCGTCTTCACCCAGAGATCCGACAGGCGCACGGCGTGCGTCGTCGGCAATACGGCGGCGACGTAACCTTCGGCGTCCTCGAGGAGCACGGTTTTCGCAAGGCGATCGCCGGGAATATGCGCGGCGGCGGCCGTCTCCATGCTCGTATGACTATAGGGGTGGTACACCACTTCGTACCGCGATGACTTCTGGCGCAGGCAATCCTGCAGGGTGGCTGAGACCGGCATGGCACACCTCGTCTGGGCAAATCGGGCAAATAGGGCGAACGGCGTTCGCTTCCGGATTCGTTCAGCATAGGTCGCATTCCGGCTCAATGGAAACGCCCTCGCGCAGCGCCCGTCCGGATGGCCCGGCAGCCGGCTGCGCTCGCCTTTCACCCGCACGGCCGCCCTCGCCGCCATGCGAAATCCGGGCCCGGAATACGCTTGGCAGGCCCTCATTTCCTGTAGACGAAGTTGCTGCGAGGTCGTGTAGAGCGTGACGACGCGGCAATTCTGCCGACGTTGAAAAACTCGACCGTTAGTTGCGTTTTAAGAAGAATGACGGGATCCCGCCCCGGGATGCATTGCTTAAAAAACGAGCGCGCGAATGCTTGCCGTCATGCCGGCAAGCCACGCTGCCAAAGGCTTTCCCAGTGCCCTATACTGAGCCGGCCGCCCACCGTCTCGCGGCGGAAAACCGACTCCTGGAGCGATCATGCATTACCAGTTGATCTACGAACTCGTCGACGATTACCTGTCGCGGCGCGAGCCGTTCCGTGCGCAGCATCTGGCGCTCGCGCAGGCCGCGACCGAGCGCGGCGAACTCGTGCTCGCCGGCGCGCTGGCGGACCCGGCCGATCAGGCCGTGCTCGTGTTCGAAGGCGATTCGCCGGAAGCGGCCGAGTCGTTCGCACGCGCCGATCCGTACGTGCAGAACGGCCTCGTGAAATCGTGGCGCGTACGGCCGTGGCGCGTCGTGATCGGCAAGCACGCGCCACGGCCGGCGTGAAATCGGGCTACAGCCACCCTGCCCGCTTGAAACGCCACCACAGCGCGAGGTCGGCGATGGCCATCACCGCGATGCAGCCGTAGAACCCGTATTTCAGGTGCAGTTCGGGCATGTTCGCGAAGTTCATCCCGTAGATGCCGGCGATCATCGTCGGTATCGCGAACAGCGCGGCGAACGAGCCGAGC
>Ga0058691_1001818_pt1 | contig 10800 bp, 9 predicted proteins | sample AgamicAtPrz_FD_55051 | JGI IMG/M metagenome (GOLD analysis project Ga0058691, IMG submission 55051) | Agave microbial communities from Guanajuato, Mexico - At.P.rz | ecosystem: Host-associated > Plants > Phyllosphere > Phylloplane/Leaf | place: Guanajuato, Mexico | collected 2012-05-28
ATGACCAGATCTACCGTCTTTGGTGCGCTCGGGCTGGCCCTGGTGCTGGCGGGCGTGACCGGTTGTTCCTCGAAAAAAGCCGCCGTCTACGAGCATGAGAATTTCGATGACTCGGGCACCTTCTCGCGCAGCTTCCCGGTGAGCGATGCCGGCTCTTGCGAGGCCGCCCGGCGTGCTTTGCTCAGCCAGGGCTATATCATCACCAGCAGCGGTGCCAACCAGGTGATGGGCAACAAGAGTTTCCAGCAGAACAGCGAGAATCACCTGCAGATCAGCTTCAACGTTACCTGTGCGCCGGATGTGAGCGACGAGCAGCGCTCGACCATGTTCGCCAACGCCCTGCAGGATCGTTATGCCCTGAAGAAGTCCAACACCTCGGCCAGCCTGGGCGTTGGCGTGCTGGGTTCTGTGTCGATGCCGATCGGCTCCAGCGACGATTCCATGGTCAAGGTGGCCAGCGAGACGGTGACGGCGGCGCAGTTCTATGATCGCTATTTCGCCCTGGTGGAGAGCTATCTGCCCAAGCCCAAGGCGAAGCAGGCGAGCAAGGCCGAGGCCGAGGCGCCCGCGCCAAAGGTCGAAAAGCCTGCGGCTGACCTGGGGCTGCCGGAGCAGGCAGCGGCCAGCCCGGTGGCGCCCGCCCCGGCAGCCGCGCCTGTTACTGAGGCTGTGCCAGCGCCAGCAGCCATGGCGCCGGCCACTGAGGCGGTAGCGGCGCCAGCGGTGGATGACAGCCAGGGCTCGCAGCCGGTGGCACCGCCGGCCGAGGCTGCGCCGATTGAGGTGCAGCAACAGGCCCAGCCTGGCGAAGCCACTTCGCCCGCTCTATGAAAGCGCACGGTCGGGAACGAAAGAGCTCGGCCAGCAGCGGCCCGAAGAAATAAAGGCAGACGAGAGCTGCCCGCTCATTTCACGTGTTCGATGAGAAAATCAGCGACGAGTTTCTGAGCGTTGGTCAATATTCGGCTAGCCGCTACAAGTGCCAGTTCTGTCGAAGGCGGGACGCCAAGGCCTAACTCCGTGGATACAATCCGGTGATCCGGACGTATCGCATTGCCAGGCAACAGGCTTAGGCCGAGATTGGCGGAAATAGCGGCTTGAATGCTCGTCAGGCTTGGCGATGCGAACGCGATTCGCCATCGCCTGCCGGCGAGCTCAAGGGCGCGGATAGCACGTTCCCTGTACAAGCATCCCGGTGCATACACTACAAGCGGAACGGTATCCTGATCCAACGGTAGGTCAGGCCCGGCGACCCAGCTTAAATGCTCTGGCCATATGGCAATCGCTTCTCCATCGCCGCTGTTGCGCTTTACCACGGCCATGTCTAGCTCGCGGCGTTCCATCTGGGCGATCAGGCTGCTGCTTAATCCATTTGATATGTCGAGCCTGATGTCAGGAAAGCGCTGGTTGAAGCCAGTGATAAGCCTGATTAGCTGATCAATCGGGAAATCCTCAGGGATGCCGAGGCTGACCACGCCGCGAATGTCAGCGCAACTCATCATGTCCCCGACTTCCCGAGCAAGTCCTACCAATCGCCGTGCGTAACCCAGCAGACGCTCACCATCCTCGGTGAGCTGGACCGATCTGCATGCCCGTTGGCGAACGAGTAGCGCCCGCCCGACCTGCTCCTCGAGCTTCTTTATCTGCTGGCTGATGGTCGATTGAGTACGCTTCACTCGATCTCCTGCCCGAGTGAACCCTCCCGAATCGACGACAGAGACGAAGGTTTGCAAGAGGTCCAGGTCGATCATGGCGATTAATCTGCGTTTCGAATTATTTTTTCATCATAATTCAATTTTCAAATTTGGCACAGCGCGGGGATGATGAACTCGTACCAACAACGCAGAGTGCTATTTCCATGTCTCTTCATGATTTTTCCAAGCCTCAATGGCTGACTTTCGATTGCTACGGCACCTTGATTCAGTGGGATGAAGGGCTGCTGGATTACGTCCGCACGCTCCTCCAGCAAAAAGGAATTATCCACCGTGAGGCGGAATTTCTGCGGGTTTATGATGAATACGAACACCGCTTCGAACAGCAGCCGTCCTTCATGAATTTTCGCCAGGTAACCGAGCAGTCGCTGCGCAGCACCCTGAGAGAGCTGGAGGTCAGCTACGCGGGAGGTGAGGCCGAAGCATTCGTCGAGCGGATCGGGCGCATGACGCCTTTTGCAGAGGTCGTACCTACCCTCGACTGGTTGAAGGCGCAGGGCTTCAAGTTGTGCATCGTCTCGAATACCGACGATGACATCATTGCAGGCAATGTCGCCCAGCTAGGCGGGCTGATTGACAGGGTCATCACCGCTCAGCAAGCCCAAGCGTACAAGCCTGACCCTCGCCTTTTCGATTTCGCTCACGAGCAGCTTGGTGTGAAACGCTCCCAAGTCCTGCATATCTGCGCCAGTCCCCATCTCGATCTGGTAGCTGCGCGGGATATGGGCTTCCGCTGCATCTGGATCGACCGAGGCACGAAACGCATGCCCCTTGCGGATTACAAGCCTGACGCCGTTTTCCCGACGCTGGATCCGCTTCGCAGCCTGTTTGAGCAACTTGGTTGGGCGCGCTCCTAGGGAGAAGGGGAGGGGGCTTCAGGCTGTCGACAGGTGAGCGCCCTTCCGGCGCCTCATGAATAGCTGCAACTCAAGTCATGGGCTGTAACGACAACAACGCCGTATATCTCCACGACATGCAGTGCCTATTGCCAAGGCAGGCGCAGATACGGCTTCAAGTCATTAAGTCCAGGGCTGCAATAACAGCGAACCCAGCTACAGCAATAAATCAAATAGCCGCCAATGATCAGGCACACATAAATTGTGAGGAAGGGAGGTTTTCATGAAGGCAGAATTGAATCCTGGGGCAGAGATTTTTTCGGAAAGCAGTGTCGTTGAACTGAGAGAAAGTCTAGCGCTGGCTTTACGTGCTGCTGCCTATCATGGCTTTGGTGAAGGGGTCTGTAATCATTTCAGTATCGCGCTGCCACAACAGCCCGATCTGTTCTTGCTGAATCCACGGGGCCTGCTGTGGGAAGAGATCCAAGCCGATGACATCGTCATCGTCGACAGCGACGGAAATCGAATTGCTGGACGTCATGAGGTTGAGCCAACGGCGATGTTTATTCATGCAGCCATTCATCGAATTGCGAAAAAATCCTGTGTGCTTCATACGCATATGCCCTATGCGACTGCACTTGCTCTGACCGAACATGGCTTCCTGGATACCCAGCTTTCGCAAAATGCGATGAGGTTTCATAATCGCGTGGTTGTAGATAAACAATACAACGGCTTTGCGCTGGATCACTCCGAGGGGGAGCGCATTGCAATTGCCATGGGCGGGGCTGATATCGTATTTCTGAGAAATCATGGCGTGGTAGTGTGTAATGATAGAATTGATTATGCCTATGACGATTTGTATTTTTTAGAAAGAGCATGCAGCGCCGAGGTGTTGGCGCGCTCTACGGGCCTTGCACTAGCGGGTGTCAGTAATGATATAGCTGCGAAAGTTGCACTTCAGGCTGACGGTGAGCGACTTCAATCGGCGTTGTTCTTCAAGGCGCTAGGTCGCAAGCTTGGTTGAAGCTTTGCTTTTGATGGGAGCAAGGAAGCCCCGGCTTTTACTGGAGCTCGCTTGTCATGGCTGGTCCAATGGTAGGCCCGACGGGGCATTAGCGTCTCCGCTTGCGCGCCACACTTGAACAACCCACGGAAGCGCATCTCGGTGGAGCCGAACCAGGCTTGGTTGTCGGTGGTCCGATGCGCTGTCTGGGTGACGACATGCTTCTCGGCTAGAAATCCATCAGGCTGACACAGTTGGGGGGATTACCTTACAGCTTTGTTGTATCTTTCCTAAGCTTGTCATCGTTCCTTCATCTCACCTGCCTAGGGTGAAGGCAACCGCCATCAAGAGAAAATGAGCAAGAGGACGCAGGGTTATGGATGAATACCAGGAAGAACTTCTCGAATACCAGGCTTATGAACTGGACACTCCGGAACCGGCCGACGACGCCACCGAGCTCTAGCCCACCCGCCGCTGGCTGCGGCGGAACTCGCCCGGTGTAAGGCCCGTCCAGCGCTTGAACGCGCGCTGGAAGGCCTCGGCCGATGCAAACCCCAACAGATAGGCGATCTCGCCAAAGGCCAGTGCCGTATCGCGGATGTAGGTCTCGGCCAGGTCGCGCCGTGTTTCGTTGAGCAGGTCACGAAAACGCGTGCCTTCCTCGGCCAGCTTGCGGCGCAAGGTCCAGGTCGGCAGCTGCAGGTGCAGCGCTACTTCTTCCAGGTCCGGTTCGCGACCGCCATTGAGCAACGGGCCCAGCAGGTGGGTGATGCGCTCACCCAGGCTGCGTACGCGCGTGCGTTGCTGCATTTCTGCCTCGCACAACTGCAGCAGGTGCTGCCAGGTGCTTGGGCAATGCCGCGGGTTGGCCAGCTGCAGCGTGGCGCGGCTCAGGCGCAATTGATTGCTTTCTGCGGCAAATTGCACGGGTGCGCTGCACAATGGCTGGTAACGTTCGGCGTAGGCGGGGGCGGCAAACTCGATTTCCAGGCGCTCGGCCTGCACCGGTGTGCCGGCAAGGTCGCTCAACTGGGCCAGCCAGCCCGCGAGCAGGGAATCGACGACGAAGCGGTTGTAGGCGTTGTAGGGGCTGATCGAGTAGAAGCGCAGCCAGGCGCCGTGGGCGTCTTCATGGAAGCTGGAATGGCCACGGTAGTTGGCCGCATACAGCGGCTCGAAGCGTAGCAGGGTGCGCGCCGCCTCGCCCACGCTGGGCGCCTGGGCCGCGGTGACCCCGGCCAACCCGGCCTGCGCCAGACGGCTCAGGCGCCCCATGTGCAGGCCCAGCGCCGCCTCGCCGCACAGTTCGATGGCGGCATGCCCCAGGTGCATGTAGCGCGGTATCGACAAGCGTGCATTGGCCTCGCCCAGGCGTGCCGCGCCCAGGCCATAGCGCTGTAACAGTGGCTCCGGGTCGTGGCCAAGCTCGCGCAAGGCCTCGCTCAGCGGCTGGACGAAACCGACCGAAAGGTCGCCCAGGCGCACACGGGGGCGGGCCATCGGCCTACAACCACAGGTTCAGCAGGCGGGCGCCAGGGCTGGGCGTTCCCGCCAGCAGTTCACCGGCCTGGCGGGCAAAGCCCTGGCCGTCGCTGCCCTGTTCCCAGAACTGCCCGCGCATGAACACGCTCATGCTGCTGACGCCGGCTCCGGCGGCCTCGGTCAGGCGCTGCCAGGCGGCCTGTTCGCTGACTTCGCCGCGCTGCAAGGGCAGCCTGGCGCTGGCAGCCTGATGACGGTTGCCACGCCAGGGTGCCTGCCAGCTGTTCTTGCCGCTGAGGAATACCGGGTTGGCGATCAGTTCTACGGCCTGGCGGGCCAGTTGCTGGTGGTTTTCCGGGTACCAGCTGTCGCTGCCCACCAGTACCCCCAGGCGTCCGGCAGGGGTCTGCACGACCTGCAAAGGCTGCTGGCGGCCATCGTGGACATAGCGGCGCATTTCGCTGTCGGGGAACTGTTGACGCTGTGGCTGGCCGAGCAGCGAGCCGTCGCTGGCGAACACCATGCTGCTGTTGAACAGCGGGCCGTTGCCGGCATGCAGCACGCCGTGTTTCACATAGGGGGCGGGCAGCACGATCGAGCCGGCCACCAGGGTCACGTTGAATTCCTTGGCCAGGCCGCCGAACAGCTGCTGGTAGTCGGTGGCCATCTGTTCGGCTTTCATGCGCAAATGGGCATCGGCGCGGCGGTCGTCGCCGTCAGCACCGAGCATGGCCAGGCCATAGCGCAGCGGGTTGCTCAGCTCCAGCCATTGCAGGGCTTCACGACTTTGGGTGACCTGGTACAGCTCGTTCTTTTCGCCGCGCGCCCACAGCCAGGTACCGATGTGCTCGGGCAGTACCACCACCGTGCGCGGGCCGACCAGGCCCTGGGCCCGAGCCTGTTCCAGGTAGGCCGCGAGCTTGCGGTGCAGGCGTTGCAGGTTCTGGTAGTCGCCCGGGTACAGCAACGGTTCGACGCCGAGCAGGTTGCCATGTTCGCCGGGCACGCCATGGTTCAGCGCCAGTTCGATGCGCAGGTCGGACAGGTAATGGCCTTCCGGGCGCTGCTGGGTCCAGAAACCGTAGCCACAGAGTGCGGCGGCTATAACCAACGCCAGGGTGCTTGCCAGGAGTTTTCGCATCAAACTTCAGCTTTCACCTAAAAAAATGAGCCGGCGGCGTAGAACGCAAGGACATAGCGCGGCCCTGTTCATCAGCTTGGAATCCTTTGCAGACTGTACCTGCAAATCGCGCCTGGATCATACCAAAGCTACCGCGCGCTTATGAGTATTCTCTACTGCCGCTCATTGGCGTCCACCGCCATGCCTGCTCAGCGCTGGCGCAATTGCCGCGGGGTGGCATTGAGCAGGCGCCGCATCAGCCGCCGCAGCGCCGTGGCGTCCTGATAGCCGACCTGCGCCGAGACCGCTTCGACGGAGTATTCGCCAGACTCGAGCAGCGCCCGGGCCTTGTGCAACTGCACCCGCTGGATCAGCTGCCGGGTAGAGTGCCCCGTTGCCTTGTGCACATGCCGCGACAGGGTCCGCTCGGACATGCCGACGCTTGCCGCCAGGGCCTTGACGCTGGCCGGTTCCGGCAGTGACTTCTCGATCTCGGCAGTCAGGCGCGAGACCAGCGCATTGCCTTGCGCCAGCACGGCAGGAATGACGAAAGGCGCCTGCAGTTGCCGGCGGTCGAGCAGCAGCGCCTTGCCCACCGCGTCGGCGATTGCAGGTGACAGGCGCCGCCGGAGCAGGTGCAGCATCAGGTCGGTTTGCGCGAAGGCGGCACCTGCCGTGGTCACGGGGTGATCGGCCAGCACCATGAAGTCCGGCTCCACGCGGCAACCGGGTGCCAGTTGCTGCAGATGCGCTGCCAGCCACCAGGAGGTAGTCACCCGCCGGCCGTCCAGCAGCCCGGCTGCCTGCAGCAGAAACACCGCCGAACAGGACGCCGCAACTTCTCTGCCGTTGGCGATATGACTGCGCAGCGCAGCGCGGCAGGGCGCTGCCCATGGCTCGGCGAGGCGCTGCTCAAGGAGTGCAATGTCGCTGACGCCGATGCCCGGTATGACCCAGCAGGAGTGGTCCTCGGCGCTCGTTTCGAGTGGTTGCACCGGCAGTTGCAGGCCATGGCCCAGCGCTACCGGCCCCGGTTGCGGGCCGCAAACCCGCCAGCGTGGTGCGGCCAGGCCGAGTCGCTCGCTGACGGTGGCTGCGCTGGCGAGGATGTCCAGGGTGGCGGCCACGCTCGTCGCGAATGCCCCCGGGGTGACCAGGATGGTGAAATCGTACATTGGCGGATTATGCTCGAAACGGGACGGATCCGACACTTCTGCACGCAACGGCTGGCGGGCCTAATGGCGCTTCCATTCATCATCAAGGTTTCCGCCATGCCCAACATCCTGATCAAGGTCCCTGCCGGGGCTTTCAACGAAGCGCAACGCGAACTGTTGCTCAAGCGCGTCAGCGAGGCCGCCATCGCCCACGAACACATCGGTAGCGCGCTACCGCAGCGCAGCCTGTGCTGGGTGCTCATCGAGCAGGTGCGTGGCGCTGACTGGCTGTGTGGCGGGGTGAACCTGCACGCCCAGGCCATTCCCTGCATCGTCACGGTGAAGGTGCCGACCGGGGTCCTCGATGCACAGATGCGCAAGGCTTATGTGCAGGGTCTGCACCAGGCCATCGAACACTGCGTGGGGCAGGACGACGGGCGCAGGCTGATGACGTCGATACAGCTGGTCGACGTCGCCGATGGCACCTGGGGCGCCAACGGCAACCTCTGGCATCTCGCCGATTTCACCCGCGCTGCCGGTTACGGCCATCTTGTCGCTCGCGCCCAGCCATGCGGCTAAAACCTGCGTAGCGCCGTGCAGACGGGCTGGGCGATCCAGCCAGCCGGCACGGCGCTGTCAGGGGTGGGCTGGATAGTCGATGTAGCCTCGTTCGTCGCCACCAAAGAAGGTTGCTGGGTCGGGGGTGTTGAGTTGCAGGCCGTCGCGGATACGGCGTGGCAAGTCCGGGTTGGCCAGGAACGGTCGGCCGAAAGCCACCACGTCGGCACGGCCGTCGGCAATCGCTCGTTCGGCAGAGGCGGCGTCATACCCGCCTGCGAGCACCAGCACACCTTCCCAGGCATCACGCAGCTGCAAGATGATCTCGTCCCAGCGCGGGTCGAAGTTTTCGTCCTTGACGGTGCCGACGACCGCGGGCTCGACCAGGTGCAGGTAGGCCAGGCCGTAGCGGTTCAGCGACTTGACGATGTAGCTGAAGGTTTCGAAAGGGGTGTCGTCGCCCATGCCCATGAACCGCCCCATCGGGGTGAGGCGCACACCGACGCGATCCGCGCCGATCTCTTGCGCCACGGCCTGGACCACCGCCAGCAGCAGGCGCGCCCGGTTCTGGTACGAGCCGCCGTAAGGGTCGCTGCGCCGGTTGCTGTTGCTGTTGATGAACTGGTCGAGCAGGTAGCCGTTGCCAGCGTGGATCTCGACGCCATCCATGCCTGCCGCCATGGCATTGAGCGCAGCGTTACGGTAGTCATCGATGATCGCCGCGATCTCTTCGACTTCCAGGGCGCGCGGGACCGGTACATCACCCCAGACACCATTGCCGTCGGAGTCGACGATGAACGTCTTGCCGGGCGCGGCGATCGCACTCGGTGCAACGGGCAGGCCATTATCGGGCTGGAAACTGGGGTGCGAAACGCGCCCGACGTGCCACAGCTGCATGAAGATGCGCCCGCCCTGTGCGTGCACCTTGGCACTCACCTGCTGCCAGGCTGCGATCTGTTCAGCCGTGTAGATGCCGGGTGTCCAGGCATAACCTTGCCCCTGCCGGGAGATTTGCGTGGCTTCGGTGATGATCAACGCTGCGCTGGCGCGCTGGGCATAATATTGCGCCGCCATTGCCGTCGGGATGTCGCCGGGTTGGCCTGCACGGGAGCGGGTCAGTGGCGCCATGGCGATACGGTGCGGCAGTTGCAAGGTGCCCACGCGAATGGGATTGAACAGATGACGGGCCATTACTCAGTTCCTTTGCAAGTGGTTTGAATGCGGTTGGCAAGCGCAGCGACAGTGCGACTGTTTGCTGGCGTCAGGTTAATGTCCGGCGGCCAGGCTGATAATCAGCACAACCGGGGCAAGTGCATTGCGCAACTCGCAAAACCCGGGAACCTTCAAAGCGCCGTTCGCGCTTTACCTCGATACACCCGCAGCACATCAGCCATCACCGACAATGCAATTTCGGCGGGGGTCCTGGAGCCGATATCCAGGCCGATGGGCATGTGCAGGCGGTCGACCTCCGCAGGCGCCAAGCCGCCGATCCGGCGCAATCGCTCGGCGCGTTTGTCCGAGGTCCGTTTCGAGCCCATGGCGCCGATGTAGAAGGCCGGCGTGCGCACGGCCTCCATCAATGCGAGGTCGTCGATTTTCGGGTCATGGGTCAGCGCCACCACCGCCGTCGCTTCGTGGCAACCGCCGTTGGCGATGTAGATCGAGGGCAGTAGCGGAATCACCGTCACGCCTTCGAGCGACAGCGCGGCCACTTCTTCTCGCGGATCGCAAGCGATCACTTCGAATCCCAAGGCCCGGGCGAACTGTGCGCAGGCCTCGGCAACCGGTGACAGGCCTGCCAGCAGCAAGCGCAGGGCAGGGCCCAGGGCGACCTCCAGGCGGCTTCCGCTGCGCACCACGGTGTCGCTGCCGTCGGTGCGGCTGCGGGTGCTGAACAGGCCGCCTTCCAGGTCGATTACCCGGGTCAGCCGGCGTTGACCGCGCAGAGCGTCGAGCAATTGCCCCAGGTGGGCGCGCCATTCGGCGCTCGGGCGCCGGTGCTCGACCAGTACGTCCAGGCTACCGCCACACGGCAGTTGCAGGCGACTGCGCTCCTCGGCACTGGCGCCGTAGCAGATGACCTGCGCCGGTGCCGCATGCTCGCCACGGCTGAGCGCTTCGAGAAATGCCTCCTCGACGCAGCCGCCGGACAGCGAGCCGCGGTGCGCACCGGACTGGATGGCCACCAGCATGGCGCCAGGCGAGCGCGGTGCCGAACCGAAGGTGGAAAGGACCGTGCATAGCCACACGCTGTGTCCTTCGTCTGCCCAGGCCAGCGCCTGCTCCAGGACCGTCACATCAAGATGTTGCATCTGCCGTTACCTTTGCAAGACACAGGTTCCAGCGCCGCCGGTTCACGCCTTGCGGGTCAGCGGCAGCGCCAGCCGGCGCTGACCGGTGGCATCCGCCACTGCGTTACCGAGGGCTGCCGCCATCGGGCCCTGGACGATTTCGGCGGCACCGAGGAAGGGTTGCCCAGGCTGGTCGATCAGGTGCACTTCCACGTGTTTTGGCAGTTGCGGGAAGCGCAGGATCGGATAGCCACTCCAGTCATAGCTGCGTACGCCACCGGGGTCATAACTGACCGCCTCGTAGAGCGTCCAGCTGCTCGACTGGACGATGCCGCCCTCGACCTGGTTGCGCAGCCCATCGGGGTTGACGATCTGCCCGACGTCCACTGCCGTGACCACCCGCTGAATCTCGATCTCGCCGGTTTGCGGATGCACCTGGATCTCCACTGCCACCGCGCAGTAGCCCATGATGTTCTTGTAGCGGGCGAAGCCCAGGCCGATGCCCGTGCCCGGTGCAGACGAACGCCGTGGCCAGGCGAATTCATCGCGGGCCCGTTCGACCACNGCGCGGGCCCTTGGGTCGCTGAGGTGGCTGAGGCGGAACTCGACGGCATCCACGCCTGCCTGCGCCGCCAGTTCGTCCA
>Ga0058691_1001821_pt1 | contig 10783 bp, 10 predicted proteins | sample AgamicAtPrz_FD_55051 | JGI IMG/M metagenome (GOLD analysis project Ga0058691, IMG submission 55051) | Agave microbial communities from Guanajuato, Mexico - At.P.rz | ecosystem: Host-associated > Plants > Phyllosphere > Phylloplane/Leaf | place: Guanajuato, Mexico | collected 2012-05-28
TTAACCGTAAAGAAATAAATACAGAATATGGACTTTCATAATTACACACGCACAGCGTGAACATAACAACCACACACGAGGTTTCAAATGGAAGCTCAACAACATGGCGATCAGCTAAAGCGCGGCCTTAAAAACCGCCATATTCAGCTCATCGCCCTGGGCGGTGCTATTGGTACTGGCCTGTTTCTGGGCAGCGCATCCGTAATCCAGTCTGCCGGTCCAGGCATTATTTTGGGTTACGCGATTGCGGGTTTCATTGCTTTTCTGATTATGCGCCAGCTGGGTGAAATGGTCGTTGAGGAGCCGGTCGCAGGCTCGTTCAGCCACTTTGCCTACAAATACTGGGGCAGCTTTGCAGGCTTCGCCTCCGGCTGGAACTACTGGGTTCTGTACGTTCTGGTTGCTATGGCCGAGCTAACCGCGGTTGGGAAGTACATTCAGTTCTGGTATCCGGAGATCCCCACCTGGGCGTCAGCCGCGGCCTTCTTCGTTATCATCAACGCCATTAACCTGACCAACGTAAAAGTGTTCGGCGAGATGGAGTTCTGGTTTGCGATTATCAAAGTCATTGCCGTGGTGGCGATGATCATCTTCGGCGGCTGGCTGCTCTTCAGCGGCAACGGCGGCCCGCAGGCCACCGTACGCAACCTCTGGGAACAGGGTGGCTTCCTGCCGCACGGCATGACCGGCCTTGTGATGATGATGGCGATCATTATGTTCTCCTTCGGCGGTCTGGAGCTGGTGGGTATTACCGCCGCCGAAGCCGACAACCCGGAGCAGAGTATCCCGAAAGCCACTAACCAGGTTATCTACCGTATTCTGATCTTCTATGTGGGCTCCCTGGCGGTACTGCTCTCCCTGCTGCCGTGGACGCGCGTCACGGCGGATACCAGTCCGTTCGTGCTGATCTTCCACGAGCTGGGCGACACCTTCGTAGCGAACGCGCTCAACGTCGTGGTGCTGACCGCCGCGCTCTCTGTTTATAACAGCTGCGTTTACTGCAACAGCCGTATGCTGTTCGGCCTGGCACAGCAGGGCAACGCGCCGAAAGCGCTGCTTACCGTTGATAAACGTGGCGTACCGGTTAACACCATTATCGTGTCGGCGGTCGTGACGGCGCTGTGCGTGCTGATTAACTACCTGGCCCCGGAATCGGCCTTCGGCCTGCTGATGGCGCTGGTGGTTTCCGCGCTGGTGATCAACTGGGCGATGATTAGCCTCGCGCACATCAAGTTCCGCCGCGCCAAGCAGCAGCAGGGCGTCACCACTCGCTTCCCTGCCCTGCTCTATCCGCTGGGGAACTGGGTTTGCCTGGTGTTCATGGCGGCCGTGCTGGTTATCATGCTCATCACCCCCGGCATGGCAATCTCCGTTTACCTGATCCCGGTCTGGATTGCGATCCTCGGTGTGGGCTATCTGGTGAAGCAGAAAAATGCCAAAACGGTGAAAGCGCACTAAGTGTTTTCTCGCTGCGCCCGTCCTGCCGGGCGCAGCGTCTTGTTACCTTCCTCACAAATTCACGCCAACAGCAAAATCATCCATATCACCGCCCTTATACTGCAACGCATATATTCGTTTGCCAGCGAATAATTCTCTCCATACCGAAACCCGGAGAGCTGTCGATGGATAACAACAAACTGTCAGTAAAAGAAAAGATCGGCTATGGCATGGGTGACGCCGGATGCAACATTATCTTTGGCGCCATCATGTTATTTGTTAACTATTTTTATACGGATATTTTTGGTCTTGCGCCTGCGCTGGTTGGCGTTTTGCTGCTTTCTGTACGCGTCATCGATGCCGTAACGGACCCGATCATGGGCGCGATTGCCGACCGTACCCGCAGCAAATATGGCCGGTTTCGTCCATGGCTGCTGTGGATTGCCTTCCCCTATGCGCTGTTCAGCATCCTGATGTTTACCACGCCCGACTGGAGCTATAACAGCAAGGTTATCTATGCGTTCGTCACCTATTTCCTGCTGTCGCTGACCTATACCGCCATCAACATTCCGTACTGCTCGCTCGGGGGCGTGATCACCAACGACCCGAAAGAGCGCGTTGCCTGCCAGTCCTATCGTTTTGTGATGGTCGGTATCGCCACGCTGCTGCTCTCCTTAACGCTGCTGCCGATGGCCGACTGGTTCGGCGGGGATAACAAAGCCAAAGGCTACCAGATGGCGATGACCGTGCTGGCGCTGGTGGGTACCTGCATGTTCCTGTTCTGCTTCGCCACCGTGCGCGAGCGCGTACGTCCGGCGGTGCAAACCCATGACGAGCTGAAAAATGATCTGAAGGACGTGTGGAAGAACGACCAGTGGGTGCGTATTCTGCTGCTGACGCTGTGCAACGTCTGCCCGGGCTTTATCCGCATGGCGGCAACCATGTATTACGTTACCTGGGTAATGGGTCAAAGCACCCATTTTGCCACGCTGTTTATCAGCCTGGGCGTTGTCGGCATGATGTTTGGCAGCATGCTGGCGAAAGTGCTGACCGACCGCTGGTGTAAGCTGAAGGTCTTCTTCTGGACCAACATCGCGCTGGCGATCTTCTCCTGCGCCTTCTACTTCTTCGACCCGAAAGCCACCGTCACCATCGTGGTGCTCTACGTCCTGCTCAACATCCTGCACCAGATCCCCTCCCCGCTGCACTGGTCCCTGATGGCCGACGTGGACGACTACGGCGAATGGAAAACCGGGAAGCGCATCACCGGGATCAGCTTCTCCGGCAACATCTTCTTCCTCAAGCTGGGCCTGGCGATTGCCGGGGCGATGGTGGGCTTTCTGCTCTCCTGGTACGGTTACGACGCGGGGGCGAAAGCGCAGAGCGCGGATGCCATCAACGGCATCGTGCTGCTCTTTACCGTCATTCCGGGCGTCGGGTATCTCATTACCGCTGGCGTGGTGCGTCTGCTGAAGGTTGACCGGGAGACGATGAAGCGGATCCAGGAAGACCTGGAGAAGCGCCGCATTAACTATCGCGAGCTGAACGAGTATCAGGAAATCAGCGCCGCTGAGACTAAATAAGGAAAGCCGAATGCAAACCTGGCCAAACCCGTTTATTGAACAACGCGCCGACCCGTACATCCTGCGCCACGACGGGCAATATTACTTTATCGCCTCCGTGCCGGAGTACGATCGGCTGGCGATCCGCCGCGCGGACTCGCTGGAAGGTTTACGCGATGCCGAAGAGGTGGTGGTCTGGCGCAAGCCTGACGCCGGCCCGATGAGCCAGCTGATCTGGGCACCCGAACTGCACCACATTGACAACAAGTGGTACATCTATTTTGCCGCCACGCATACGCAGGCGCTCGACAAGCTGGGGATGTTCCAGCACCGCATGTTTGCGCTGGCGTGCGCCGACGGCGATCCGCTTACCGGGTCGTGGGTGGAAAAAGGGCAAATCAAAACGCCTTTCGACACCTTCGCGCTGGACGCCACCACCTTTGTTCATCAGGGCAAACGCTGGTACCTGTGGGCGCAAAAAGACCCGGATATTTCCGGTAACTCCAATCTTTACCTGTGTGAAATGAAAAATCCGTGGACGCTGAAGGGCGAACCGGTGATGCTCAGCAAGCCGGAATATGACTGGGAGTGCCGCGGGTTCTGGGTTAACGAAGGCCCGGCAGTGCTGTTCCACGGCGATAAGCTGTTTATCAGCTACTCCGCCAGCGCCACCGACGAGAACTACTGCATGGGATTACTGTGGATAGACGTGAACGCCGATCCGCAAAACCCGGCTAACTGGCAGAAATCCCCGCGCCCGGTGTTCGTCACCAGCTATGAAAACCGGCAGTATGGGCCAGGCCATAATAGCTTTACGCAGACCCCTGAGGGCGACGATGTGCTGGTCTACCACGCGCGAAACTACACTGAAATTGAAGGCGATCCGCTGTACGATCCCAATCGCCACACTCGCCTGAAGCGCGTCCGCTGGGACGAAAACGGGATGCCTGATTTCGGCATCCCGCCTGCGGATACGCTGTAACGGCTTCGGCGCGCTGGCTTAAACCAGCGTGCCGTAAATCGTCAGCAGCGCCACCACAACCACCACCACAAACGACGTTTTCTTCGCCATCGAGACGGCTGCTTTTGGCGTTTCGACTTTGTCCGCGTGCGGCTCACGCGCCAGCGAGAACTGCGCCAGGCGGGTTAATACCTGATACTGCGACGTATGGCGGTCCGCAAGGGAGGCAAACCACGCGGGCAGCGCTTTTTCGCCGTGACCGATAAGGGCATAGACTACGCCCACCAGACGCACCGGGATCCAGTCAAGCACGTGCAGAATGGCATCAATGCCGGAAAGCAAACGCTCATGCGGGGTCAGATAACGGGCAAGCCAGGTCTGCCAGGCGCGCAGGAACGCATAGCCCATCAGCAGAACCGGCCCCCACGGGCCGCCCACCACAAACCAGAACAGCGGCGCCAGGTAATAACGGAAGTTAATCCACAGCAGCGCGTTTTGCAGCTCGCGCAGGAACTCGCGTTCATCGCAGTCCGGCGGCACACCGTGGATCATCGTCAGCTCGCTTGCCATCGCGCCGCGCGCGTGGGCATCGTCCCGTGAGGCGGCTTTCAGGTAGGCATGATAGTGCATACGCACCTTGCCCGCGCCGATGCACAGCACGCCCAGCAGGATCCACACCACCAGCAGCGGCACGTTGAAAAAGAGGCCGTAAAGCGCGCGCAGCAGCAGGAAGGTAATGACCATCACACCGGCCGTCATCAGCAGCGTGCGTAGCATGGAAAAATGCCTGATGCGGCGGAATAACACTTCCAGCCGGTGATCCAGATGCCAGTGCTCGCCGAGCTTAAACAGGCGTTCGGCGATCATAACCAGCAGCATGGTAAACAACGTCATGTTATCTCCTTATCTGACGACGTGGTAAGCATGGCGTGAAACCGGGACCAGTCAAACGCCGGGCCGGGGTCAGTTTTTCTTTCGGGGGCGATGTCGCTGTGCCCCGTAATATTGTCTGCAATGGCGGGATAAAGCCCGACTAACGTTTTCGTCACAGCAACCAGTTTCTGATATTGCGCATCGGTGTAAGGCGTGGTGTCGGTGCCTTCCAGCTCTATTCCAATGGAAAAATCGTTGCAGCGCTCGCGTCCTTTGTACATCGACACGCCCGCATGCCAGGCTCGCTTATCAAAGGGAACATACTGAACCACTTCGCCGTCACGACGGATCAGGCAGTGCGCCGATACGCGCAGGTGTGCAATCTCAGCAAAGAAAGGGTGGGCATCGGGATCTATCGTTCCAGTGAATAACGCGTCGATCCACGGACCGCCAAATTCACCCGGCGGGAGACTAATGTTATGAACCACCAGCAGTGTGGGTTTTTCATCCTCCGGGCGGCAATCGTGGTGCGGCGACGGTACATGTCGCGCGTCCACCAGCCATCCGTTTTCTAACAACATGCTGGAACTCCTTATCTATGGTGCTGTTACTCGGTTCAGAGTAGCATGTTTCAATATTATGATTCGTTACCAATTTGGAGTTTTATCATGCCGCCTCGCCGCTATAACCCCGACCACCGACGTGACGCGCTTCTGGAACGTATTAATAGTGATATTCCGACAAGCGTTGCCCATGCTCTGAAAGAAGACTTGGGCGGCGACGTCAGCGCCGATAACGATATTACCGCCCAATTGTTGCCAAAAGAGACACGCTCGCACGCGGTCATCATCACCCGCGAAGACGGCGTATTTTGCGGCAAACGCTGGGTTGAGGAGGTCTTTACCCAGCTGGCGGGCGACGAGGTGCAGGTAACATGGCACGTTGACGACGGTGATGCGGTCAGTGCGAATCAGCCCCTTTTCGAGCTGGACGGTCCGTCCCGCGTCTTGCTGACCGGCGAACGCACCGCGCTCAACTTTGTGCAAACGCTCTCTGGCGTCGCCAGCGAAGTGCGCCGCTACGTTGACCTGCTGGCAGGTACCCGCACGCAGCTGCTGGACACCCGTAAAACCCTGCCTGGCCTGCGCACCGCGCTAAAATACGCCGTGCTCTGCGGCGGCGGCGCAAACCATCGTCTGGGGTTATCCGACGCCTTCCTGATCAAAGAGAACCACATTATTGCCTCCGGCTCGGTGCGCAAGGCAGTAGAAAAAGCCTTCTGGCTGCATCCGGATGTGCCGGTCGAAGTAGAAGTGGAAAATCTGGACGAGCTGGACGAGGCCATCAAGGCGGGGGCTGACATCATCATGCTCGATAACTTCGACACGGAGCAGATGCGTGAAGCGGTCAAACGCACAAACGGTCAGGCGCAGCTGGAGGTGTCCGGCAACGTGACGTTCGACACCCTCCGCGAATTTGCTGAAACCGGCGTCGACTACATCTCCGTTGGCGCGCTGACCAAGCACGTACGCGCCCTCGACCTCTCGATGCGCTTCAAATAATTTGCCCTTCCCCTCTCCGCCCGGAGGGGGGAAATACGAAACCGCTCGCAATTACGCTGTCCATCTCTGCAACGCTGAATCATTTCCCTGAAAGCCCCTTCACGTTCACGCTTTTGCCCCTCGTTTCTGCGTCCCGGCACTGCCAGAGTAGCGCCACCTAACGTAAGGAGCAGACATGAACAGACAACAAGGATTTACGCTGATTGAGCTAATGGTCGTCATTGGCATTATTGCCATCCTGAGCGCGATTGGCGTCCCGGCCTACCAGAACTACCTGCGAAAAGCGGCGCTCACCGATATGCTGCAAACGTTCATTCCCTACCGTACCGCCATTGAGCTTTGCGCCCTGGATCGGGGGGGCGTGGATCGCTGCGACACAGGCACCAATGGTATTCCCTCTCCGACAACCACGCGTTACGTTTCGGCGATGAGCGTGGCGAAGGGGGTCGTATCGTTAACAGGGCAGGAAAGTCTTAACGGACTCGAAGTGCTGATGACGCCGATCTGGAGCGACGGTAACGGTATGACGGGCTGGACGCGCGACTGCAAAATTGCGTCCGACAGTGCGCTCAGACAAGCCTGTGAAGATGTTTTCCGCTTCGACACCAACTAGCAGGAGTGGGCAATGAATACCGAACAACTTATGACGCTCTGTCAGCGCCATCATGCACTGCTGCTCGCAAGCGACACCGACACGATCAGCATTGCGGTGGTGGGTAACCCTGCCTCTGAGCTGATGGAGGCGTTACGCTTCGCCACACAAAAGCGTATTGATATTGAGTGCTGGACGGCCGAGCGGATGGAAAAAAGGCTACAGCCCGTCTCATTATCCCATCTGCCGGGCATAGCGCCGAACTCAGCCGCAGATGTGCTCAACACAACGTTGCAGCAGGCAGTAAACCAGCGGGCCTCCGATATCCATATTGAACCGACGGACAACGGCTACCAGATCCGGTTGCGAATTGACGGCGTTCTCTACCCGCAGCCGCCGATCCCTGCCGCCCTCGGGACGACGCTTGCCGCACGCCTGAAGGTGCTGGGCCAGCTGGATATTGCAGAGCGTCGGCTGCCGCAGGACGGTCAGTTTACGGTGGAGCTGGCAAGCGTGCCCGTCTCTTTTCGTATCGCAACCCTTCCCTGTAGCGGCGGAGAAAAAATCGTGCTCCGCCTGCTTCATCAGGTACAGCAAGCTCTGGAGCTTGAACAGCTGGGAATGAGCGCAGACCAGCAGGCCCGTTTCGCCGGAGTGCTTAACAGCCCTCAGGGTTTAATTCTGGTCACCGGCCCGACCGGTAGCGGGAAAACGGTGACGCTGTACAGCGCGTTGCAGGCGCGGAATACCCCTGACGTCAATATTTGCAGCGTGGAAGATCCGGTGGAAATTCCCCTTGCAGGCTTAAACCAGACGCAGATTAATCCGCGCGCGGGGCTGACCTTTCAGAGCGTGCTGCGCGCGCTGCTCAGGCAGGATCCTGACATCATTATGGTGGGTGAAATTCGCGACGGCGAAACGGCAGAAATTGCGATTAAGGCCGCGCAAACCGGGCATCTGGTGCTGTCCACTCTTCATACTAACTCGACGACTGAAACGCTGGTCAGGCTGCAACAGATGGGCGTCGCACGCTGGATGATCTCCTCGGCGCTCTCGATGGTAATTGCCCAGCGGCTGGTACGCCGTTTATGTCCGTACTGCCGGCAGGAAACCAGCCGCCACGCCGAACTGCCGCGCACGCTGTGGCCACGTCCGCTTCCTCGCTGGCAACCCACCGGCTGCGATCGCTGCTATCACGGTTTTTACGGTCGCGTAGCCATTTTTGAAGTGCTGGTCATCGACGACGCGCTACGGCAGGCCATTGCCAGCGGAGCAAGTACGGAGGTGATTGGCTCCAGCGCACGACAGGCGGGAATGGCCTCTTTGTTTGAGCATGGCTGCATGGCCGTGGAGCAAGGGCTGACCACGCTCGAAGAGCTGTTGCGCGTACTGGGAATGCCCGATGGCTGCTAATTCGCTCTGGCGCTGGCGTGCTCTTACCCCCGAGGGGGACGTGCAAACGGGCACCCTCTGGGCCATCGACCGTGACGCAGCTTTCACCGCACTGGTGCTTAAACAGCTGCACCCGCTGGCGCTCAAGCGCTGTCAGGGACGCCACCGATGGCAGGTGCAGCACTGCTACGAGATTTTTCGCCAGCTCGCCACGCTGTTACAGGCCGGACTCACGCTGTCCCAAAGCCTGCAAATGCTGGCGGAACAGCATCCTTTGAAACAGTGGCAGGCGCTGCTGCACAGTCTTGCTGATGACCTCAGTGAAGGCTGCGCCCTGTCAGAGGCCATGAAGAAATGGCCTGAGGTGTTCAGTCCCCTGTATGTCTCAATGGTGAAAACGGGTGAGCTAACGGGAAAGCTCGAAGCGTGCTGCCGTCAGCTTGCGCAGCAGCAGAAATCCCAGCAGCAGCTCAGTGCAAAGGTGAAGAAAGCGCTGCGCTATCCAGCGATCATTCTGACGCTGGCCGTTTTCGTGGTGCTGGCTATGGTCACGCTGGTGTTGCCTGAGTTTGCTGCAATCTACAAAACGTTTAACACCCCGCTCCCTTTGCTCACGCAGGCAGTCATGGGGCTGGCGGCCTTTGTTCAGACGCATATTCTTACCCTTGTCGCCCTGCTCATCATATTGGCAATCATCACCTGTAAACTGCGGCGGCACCCACGCTGGCAATATGTTTTGTTACACGTACCGGTAATGGGCACGCTGACGCGCGGGCAAAAGCTGGGACAAATTTTTACCGTGCTGTCATTAACCCAGCAGGCCGGCATTACCTTTTTACAAGGGCTGGAAAGCGCGGAGGAGATCGTTGAGCGTGGCTACTGGCAGGAAAAACTCCGCGCGATACGCAGCGATATCGAACAGGGCATGCCCGTGTGGTCCTCCTTCCAGAAGGCCTCTGTTTTTACGCCACTGTGTATTCAGCTCATTCGCACCGGCGAAATATCGGGTTCGCTGGATGTAATGCTGATGAATCTGGCCCGTCACCATACGGAGCAGACATTTCAGCAGGCAGACAATCTGGCGGCGCTGCTTGAGCCTCTGTTACTTGTCGTGACGGGACTGATTATCGGCACGCTGGTGGTGGCGATGTATCTGCCGATTTTTCATCTGGGGGATGCAATGAGCGTGGGGTAACGCTGGCGCACGGACGCGCGCCAGCCGTAGCCGTCAGAGGCTATTAAATACGCGGTTTTCCTGCTCCTGAACGCGGATAAACGTCGTGCGTTTAGTCAGCTCTTTCAGGCGGGAAGCCCCAACGTAGGTACAGGCGGAGCGCAGACCGCCGAGAATATCGCGCGCCGTGTTCTCGACCGGGCCACGCAGCGGCAGCTTAACGGTTTTGCCTTCCGCCGCACGGTATTTGGCTACGCCACCCACGTGACGGGTCATCGCAGATTCAGAGCTCATGCCGTAGAACAGCATGAATTTCTCGCCGTTTTCTTCCACTACGGTACCGCCGCTCTCTTCGTGGCCTGCCAGCATGCCGCCGAGCATCACGAAGTCTGCGCCGCCGCCAAAGGCTTTCGCGACATCGCCCGGCATGGTGCAGCCACCGTCGCTGATGATTTGGCCGCCCAGACCGTGCGCGGCGTCAGCGCATTCAATGACCGCAGACAGCTGCGGATAACCCACACCGGTTTTCACGCGCGTGGTGCATACGGACCCCGGGCCGATGCCCACTTTCACAATGTCGGCACCGGAGAGGATCAGCTCTTCACACATTTCACCGGTCACCACGTTGCCCGCGATGATGGTTTTGGTTGGCCAGGCTTCACGCGCCTTGCTGACGAACTGGACGAAATGCTCGGAATACCCGTTTGCCACGTCAATGCAGACAAAATTCAGCGCAGGATTCGCGTTCAGGATCTGTTTGGTCTTCTCGAAGTCGGCATCAGACGTACCGGTCGAGACCATCACATGCTTCACCACGTCAGCGGAGGCGGAGGCGACAAACGCATTCCACTCCTCAGGGCTGTAGTGTTTGTGTACCGCAGTAAGGATGTCGAATTGCGCCAGTGCGGTCGCCATCTCGAAGGTCCCGACCGTGTCCATGTTGGCCGCGATAATCGGCACGCCAGACCACGTCTGACCGGAATGCTTAAAGGTGAATTGACGTTCAAGTTCAACGTCTGAGCGACTTTTCAGTGTAGAGCGTTTAGGGCGGATAAGAACGTCTTTAAAACCTAACTTCAGATCTTCTTCGATACGCATGTGCGGATTCCTGGGGTTAGAGGCAAATTTATTAAAAGCACAACTCCAGTGACGCTATCATACGCACTAATACCTGCTCCGCAAGACTGCGAAATTCTCTTTTTTTACGCTACAATCCTATAAATTTACCTG
>Ga0058691_1001822_pt1 | contig 10776 bp, 7 predicted proteins | sample AgamicAtPrz_FD_55051 | JGI IMG/M metagenome (GOLD analysis project Ga0058691, IMG submission 55051) | Agave microbial communities from Guanajuato, Mexico - At.P.rz | ecosystem: Host-associated > Plants > Phyllosphere > Phylloplane/Leaf | place: Guanajuato, Mexico | collected 2012-05-28
CTGATCGCCCTGCGCATCTATGTCGAGGCGGCCATCGACTTCCCGGAAGAGGAAATCGACTTTCTCGCCGATGGCCACGTGCTGAGTTTGCTCGAAGGCGTGCGCGAGCAGTTATCCACAGTGCTGCGCGAAGCGGGGCAGGGCGCCCTGCTGCGCGACGGCATGACCGTGGTGATCGCCGGCCGGCCGAATGCCGGCAAGTCCAGCCTGCTCAATGCGCTGGCGGGTCGCGAGGCGGCCATCGTCACCGATATCGCCGGCACTACCCGCGATGTGTTGCGCGAACATATCCACATCGATGGCATGCCGCTGCACGTGGTCGATACCGCCGGGCTGCGCGATACCGATGATCAGGTCGAGCGGATTGGCGTGGAGCGTGCGCTGAAAGCGATCGGCGAGGCGGACCGCGTGCTGCTGGTCGTCGATTCGACGGCACCGGAAGCGGCCGACCCCTTCGCCTTGTGGCCCGAATTCCTGCAGCAACGGCCGGACATGGCCCGGGTCACGCTGATTCGCAACAAGGCCGATCTGTCCGGCGAGCCGGTGGCCCTGCACAACGCCAACGACGGGCAGGCCACCCTGGCGCTTTCCGCCAGATCCAGCGAAGGCCTGGAGCTGCTGCGTGAGCACCTGAAGGCCTGCATGGGCTTCCAGCAGACCGCGGAAAGCGGTTTCAGCGCCCGCCGCCGCCACCTCGACGCCCTGCACCAGGCGCAACGTCACCTCGATCACGGCCACGCCCAGCTGACCCTCGCCGGCGCCGGTGAGTTGCTCGCCGAAGACCTGCGCCAGGCCCAGCAGGCNCTNGGCGAGATCACCGGTGCATTCAGCTCCGACGACCTGCTGGGGCGGATCTTCTCCAGTTTCTGCATCGGCAAGTAAAAATCTTGGAAAGCACTGTGGATAAGTCCGTGAAACCTCGCGGTGTCGGGAACGCTGGCTTGACGAGATAGTCCGATCGTGGGGCAGCTACAATCGGNGCCTTCAGATAGCCTCAGTAAAGGACTACAGAATGAGTGGCCTTCCGGTTTCCCATATCGGTCACAAGGTGGCCGGTTCCGTGATCGTTTCCGGCTCGCCCAACGTATTCGTGGGCAGTACCGCTGTCGGCAAGGCGGATCGTGCTTCGGCGTGCGGCCCGGCAACTGGGCAGCCGGTCAACCCGATGCTTGGCGTGAAGATTCTTCCGGGCGAATTGGATTTCTCGCTGCCGGCGCCCATCCCTTTCGCCTTCATGCGCATGTATGTCTCCAGCAATGAGCGCATCGGCAGCCTTGGCCAGGGCTGGGCGTTGCCCGCCGAAGGGCTGGGGCTGGAGGTAAGCGGCGAGCATACGGTGTTGGTCGACTCCCAGGGTCGGCGCATTGGCTTCCCGGCATTGGCGCCAGGCGCTGCGTTCTATTCCGGTAGCGAACTGCTGTGGATTCGCCGCGGTGGCAATGATCCCTATCAGTCGTTTGAGCCCTGGGACAGCAAGTGGACTGGCGTACCGCTCTCCGTGCAGCAGCACGAAGGCTCGGTCGTGGTGCTGCGCGAGCGGGTATTCCTGCACTTTCTGCGTAGCGGCGAGGGACGCTGGCTGCTGCACGCCAGCTTCGATCGCAATGGCTACCGCACCGAGTTCAGTTGGAACGCCTCGGGCAGCCTGGCGTGCGTAAGGGACAGTGCGGGTCGCAGCTACGCCTTCATNTATCAACAGGTGGGCGAGCCAATTCCAGGTGACTCGGGGCTGCGTCTGTACGGGGTCATTCTCGGCAACCCGAACGGCCCACTGCCTGCCGGCCTCGATCCAACCCAGCCGGGGCTCGACTGGCTGGTGACCTACAGCTTCAACGACAGCGGTGATCTCCTCGAAGTGCGTAACCGCATGGGGCAGGTGACGCGTCGCTTCGAGTGGCAGAACCATATGCTGGTGGCTCATGCACAGCCAGAAGGCCTCGAAGTCCGTTATGAGTGGGACCTGCATGAGCCCGCCGGCAAGGTCATCCGACAGATCGAACGGGATGGCCTGAGCCGCGCCTATCACTACGAGCCAAACCATACCGAGGTGGTCGACAACCTTGGCCGGCGCGAGCGCTATCTGTTCGAAGGCCAGGGCGCCGAGCGTCAGTGGGTCGCCCACGAACGGGCCGACGGCAGCCGCATCGAATTCACCTACGACGCCTACGGCCGCCTGGCGACCATCAAGGATCCGCTGCAGCGAGTGATGCAGGCGCGCTTCAATGGCGAGGGCATGCGAGCAGAGCTCGAGGAACCCGGCAAGACCGGTACGCGCTACTTTCTCGATGACGACAACGGCTTGGTCACCGGCATACGCAACGCCGATGGCCATGAATGGCAGATGCTGCGCGACGGGCGCGGCAACCTGGTCAACTTCATCGACCCGCAGGGCGCGCAGACACAACGGGCGTATCAGGATCCATGCCTGCCTGATCGGCCGACGACGATCACCGATGGCAAAGGCGGCACGCGGCACCTGGCCTGGAATCGCTTTGGCGCCCTGGAGCGCTACACCGACTGTTCCGGGCACACCACAACCTGCGAATACGACAGTAATGGCTGGCTGATTTCGCAAAAGGGACCACTTGGACAATGCGTTCGCTATCAACGCGACGCCATGGGCCGTACGCTCAGACGAGTCGAGCCCGATGGCACCCAGATCGACTTCACCTACGATCACCTTGGCCGCATGGTTGGGGCTGCCAGCCAGGTCAGGCAGGCGAGCTTTACGTGGGACCGCTTCAACAGGCTGACCAGCCTGACCAACCCGAACGGTGGTACGCAGCACTACGCCTATGACCCGGCAGGGCGCCTGATCAGTGTGCAGAACGAGAATGGCGCACAGATTCGCTTTGCCTACGATGAAGTGGATCGCCTGATTCAGCAGCAGGATCTCGACGGCCGCGTTCGCCAGTACCGTTACGACGCAGCCGGCAACCTGTTGGAAGAACGCGACGACGAAGGCCGCCTGATTCGTTTCGAATATGACGCGCAGGGCCGGCTGCTGCGTCGGCACCTGCCCGCCACCGAGCATGCCGAAGCCTTCAGCGAAAGTTATACCTGGAGCCCCGGAGGTCAGCTGCTGGGTGTGAAATCCCAGGACAGCGATGTGCGCTTCAGCTATGACGCGGCAGGTCGGATCGTCCATGAGCTGCAAACCTTCGGCGCAGACTGGGTATACGCCGTCGAGCATCAGCTCGACCCACTGGGCAATAGGGAAAGCAGCCGCTACGGTGATGCCCCGCGGGTCAACTGGCTGCTCTATGGATCGGGGCATTTGCACGGCGTGGTGGTCGACGCGGTCGAGCTGGCCTTCGAACGCGATGCCGGCCACCGGGAGATCCATCGCGATGCCCGCCGCCGAACCGATGGCAGTGTACTGTTCAGCGAGTCCCGGCAACACGATCAGGCCAACCGACTGATTGCCGGTGCACTGAAAACCTTAGCCGGAACACAGTGGCAGCGGCGCTATCAGTACGGTGCCCAGGGCGACCTCGTTGCCATCCACGATACTACCGCGTCGGCTATCGAGTACCGCTACGACCAGGCTGGCCGTCTGATCGCAAGCGCGCAGGGTGATCTTTTCCGTTACTACCACTTCGATCCGGCCGGTAACCGTGTGGATAACTCNGGCCAGCACTGCGCGGATAACCGCATCGCTCACCTGGATGGCCACCAGTTTCACTATGACAGGGTCGGCAACCTGATCGAACGCATCGAGCCCAATGGAGCCCGTATGCTATTGGGCTACGATGGCGCCAACCGCCTGGTTCATCTGCAACGTGTCGAGTCCGATGGACGGACGCTGCAAGCCCGCTATCACTATGACGGCCTGTCGCGGCGCATTGCCAAGGACATCTGGCGCGATGGCCAGCAACAGCGCAATTATTACGGCTGGGACAATCATCGTCAGTGCGCAGAAGCCCAGGCAGATCAGTTGCGCACCACTGTGCACCAGCCAGACAGCTTCGTCCCTTTATTGCGTATGGAACAGCTACGCCAGCAGGAAAGTGCCGAGGTCCTGGAGATCCGCCGGCAGTTGGGTCATGAAGGACAGGCTCTACCAGATGCCATGCGCCCTGCCGTCGACGATCTGCGTCTGGCGTTCTTCCATACCGATCACCTGGGTACGCCGCTGCGCCTGACCGACACACACGGCAACCTGCTGTGGAGCGGCGAATCGAGCGATTGGCATGCCATCGGCAACGAACAGGGCACGGATCAGCCGATTCGCTTCCAGGGTCAGTACCTGGATGTGGAAAGCGGCCTGCATTACAACCGCTTCCGCTACTACGACCCACAGGCCGGGCGCTATCTGACCCAGGATCCACTGGGCCTGCTGGCCGGCGCGAACACCTATCGCTACACGGAGCTGCCTACACTGGGCGTGGATCCCCTCGGGCTGTGGGATTTCATCACCAATAGCCCCGCTATACAGCAACAGGCTTCACTGGCTCAGTACATGTACCAGAACGGCGCGACGCCGGAACAGGTCAGCGAGGCGCTGTATCCCACCCGAGGCTTCGAGGGTTCCATTTCGGCCGATGTCAGCATGGCGGGTAACGCCGGTGGCGGTGGCTCTGGTGCCTTCGGCATAGCCACAGGAAAGAAGAAGAAGGACCAGTGGTTCAACCTCTGCGTGTATTACACGACCTGTGGAACACTTGGCCCCGGTGCGTCCTTCGGCGTCGGCGGCAACGTTTCGGCAAGCAACGCGCCTCCAACCAGTGGCACGACAAAGAGCGTCGGCGTGTTTGGCGGCGGTGGATTCCTGGGAAAATTTGGCGGCAGTGTGATGTCCGAAATAGGCAAACCCAGCAACGTCACGGTAAGTGGCGGCGCAAGCATCGGAGGTGGTGCTTCAGGCGGGGTGATGGCCTGTGAACAAAAACAGATTTGCTTGAGGGACTGATATGTACCGGATCGGCAAAGCCCTTGCGGCACTGGGCTGTGTGCTCTTGATCGGCTGCTCGGCAGGCGACGATGACTTCATCAGCGCCGGCAACGACTACGTGGAACGATTCCATCAGGATATGCAGCAAGGTCGCTACGCGGCCATCTACCAGGCTTCGTCGCAGGGACTGAAGGCCAATGCCAGCGAGCAGGAATTCATCGACCTGCTGACCGTGGTCAATCGTGGNTTGGGAGAAGCGCAGGAAACACGGCTGGTGAGCCAGGCTTCNGTGAAGGCGGATACCGGACAGCCGCTTACCCTCCTGCTGTACAACACCCGCTTTGACGAGGGGGAGGGTACCGAATCCTTCTACCTGGAAAATGCGGACGGTAAGCCCCTGCTGTTTCGCTACGACGTCAATTCCGACACGCTCATGAAGAAGATGGTCGAGCAGGGCGCCCGCGCTTCCCAATAACTCCCTCCCTTTTATCCACACCCCTTTGCCGCAGAGTCGAGGGGTTCGTGCGACGTCCTGANCAAATTTATCGANCCTCATAAGCATTCACAGGGAAAATAAGCCCTGTGGAAAAGCGTCCATGAGCCCTGGCGATAACCCGGTGACTAAGGGAGGGATAAACCGCCCTGTGAATAACCATCGGTTTTATGCACAGGGTGATCACTGCTGCCGCACATGTGCCACTCAAGATAGTCCCGCTTTCATACATCGCTGTACATTCGATTAATAAAGGCTTGTAGCGATCTATCCACAGATATCGTGGACACCATTTATAAACATAAAAACAAGCCTTTTAAAAAAATCATTCTTTTTCTTTTATTTACTTCCGAGCTCTGCACAACGTCCCGGTGGAAAACAGTCCGCAAGTAAACGCTCCTTTCTCGGAGGCACGACCCGTTGGCTATTTTTTGTGCAAAAGGCTTCTTTCAGCCGGGCTAAATCCCTATACTTGCCGCCCTTTCCCAAAAGCTCCCTTCTCAACAGGCACGAGGTGCGTGGTGGATTTCCCTTCCCGTTTTCAAGTGATCGTCATCGGCGGCGGTCATGCCGGTACCGAGGCTGCGCTTGCAGCGGCGCGCATGGGGGTGAAAACCCTGTTGCTGACCCACAACGTGGAAACCCTCGGGCAGATGAGCTGCAACCCGGCCATCGGCGGCATCGGCAAGAGCCACCTGGTCAAGGAAATCGATGCCCTAGGCGGTGCCATGGCCACCGCTACCGATCTGGGTGGCATTCAGTTCCGCGTACTCAATAGCCGCAAGGGCCCGGCAGTGCGTGCGACCCGAGCCCAGGCTGACCGCATTCTGTACAAGGCAGCGGTGCGCGAGATCCTGGAAAACCAGCCCAACCTGTGGATATTCCAGCAGGCCGCCGACGATCTGATCGTCGAGCAGGACGAGGTCAAAGGCGTGGTCACCCAGATGGGTCTGCGCTTCTTCGCCGACTCCGTGGTACTGACCACCGGCACCTTCCTCGGCGGACTTATCCACATCGGTCTGCAGAACTACTCCGGTGGCCGCGCAGGGGACCCGCCCTCGATCGCCCTGGCCAAACGCCTGCGCGAATTGCCGCTGCGCGTCGGTCGCCTGAAGACCGGCACGCCGCCACGCATCGACGGCCGTTCGGTGGACTTCACCCAGATGACCGAGCAGCCTGGCGATACGCCGATCCCGGTGATGTCNTTCATGGGCAACAAGCAGCAGCACCCCCGCCAGGTGAGCTGCTGGATCACCCACACCAATGCCCGCACCCACGAGATCATCGCCGCGAACCTCGACCGTTCGCCGATGTATTCCGGGGTGATCGAAGGCGTGGGTCCGCGGTACTGCCCATCCATCGAGGACAAGATCCACCGCTTTGCCGAGAAGGACAGCCACCAGGTGTTCATCGAGCCGGAAGGCCTGACCACCCATGAGCTGTACCCCAACGGGATTTCCACGTCGTTGCCGTTCGACGTGCAGCTGCAGATCGTGCAGAGCATCCGCGGCATGGAGAACGCCCACATCGTGCGCCCGGGCTACGCCATCGAGTACGACTACTTCGACCCGCGTGACCTCAAGTACAGCCTCGAGACCAAGGTGATCGGCGGGTTGTTCTTCGCCGGCCAGATCAACGGCACCACCGGTTACGAAGAAGCCGGTGCCCAGGGCCTGCTCGCCGGTGCCAACGCCGCGCTGCGCGCCCAGGGCAAAGAGGCCTGGTGCCCGCGTCGCGACGAGGCCTACATCGGCGTGCTGGTCGACGACCTGATCACCCTGGGTACCCAGGAGCCGTACCGCATGTTCACCTCGCGGGCCGAGTACCGGTTGATCCTGCGTGAAGACAACGCCGACCTGCGACTGACCGAGAAGGGCCGCGAGCTGGGCCTGGTCGACGACGGGCGCTGGGCTGCCTTCGAGGCCAAGCGCGAAGGCATCGCCAAGGAAGAACAGCGCCTGAAAAGCACCTGGGTGCGACCGAACACGCCCCAGGGCGAGGCCATCGTCGCGCGCTTCGGCACGCCGCTGACCCATGAGTACAACCTGCTCAACCTGCTGTCGCGCCCGGAAATCGATTACGCNGGNCTGGTCGAGGTGACCGGCGAAGGCGCCGAAGATCCTCAGGTTGCCGAGCAGGTCGAGATCAAGACCAAGTACGCCGGCTACATCGAGCGTCAGCAGGACGAGATCGCTCGCCTGCGCGCCAGTGAGGAAACCGGGCTGCCTGTGGATATCGACTACGCGACGATTTCCGGTNTGTCCAAGGAGATCCAGCACAAGCTCGGCAATGCGCGGCCGCAGACCCTTGGTCAGGCGTCGCGCATTCCGGGTGTCACGCCGGCGGCCATTTCCCTGCTGCTGATCCACCTGAAAAAGCGCGGCGCCGGCCGCCAGCTGGAGCAGAGCGCCTGATGTCCGTTACCGCTCGCCATGCCGAAGAACTGCAGCAGGGCGCCCNTGANCTGGGCGTCGAGTTGACCGAACAGCAGCAGACCCAGNTGCTGGGTTACCTGGCGCTGCTGATCAAGTGGAACAAGGCCTACAACCTGACCGCCGTGCGCGACCCGGACGAGATGGTGTCGCGGCATCTGCTCGACAGCCTCAGCGTGGTGCCCTTCGTGGCCGAGGCTGGGGATAACTGGCTGGACGTCGGCAGCGGCGGCGGTATGCCGGGCATTCCGCTGGCCATCCTGTTTCCCGAGCGACGTTTCACCCTGCTCGACTCCAACGGCAAGAAGACCCGCTTTCTCACCCAGGTGAAGCTCGAGCTGAAGCTGACCAACCTGGAAGTTATCCACAGTCGGGTGGAAGCGTTCACGCCCGAGCGGCCGTTCAACGGCATCTGCTCGCGGGCGTTCAGCTCCCTGGAGGATTTTGCCAACTGGACGCGCCACCTGGGCGATGGCCATACCCGGTGGCTGGCCATGAAGGGCGTGCACCCGGATGACGAGCTGCAGGCGCTGCCNGCGGACTTNNGTCTCACCGCCACCCANGTGCTCAAGGTTCCCGGTTGCCAAGGCCAGCGCCATCTGTTGATACTGCGTCGCTCGGTTTAGGGGGAACGGCAACATGGCTAAAGTATTCGCAATCGCCAACCAGAAAGGCGGCGTGGGCAAGACCACGACCTGCATCAACCTGGCGGCTTCCCTGGTTGCGACCAAACGCCGTGTACTGCTCATCGACCTCGACCCGCAGGGCAACGCCACCACGGGCAGCGGTATCGACAAGCAGACCCTGGAACACTCCATCTACGACGTGCTGGTTGGCGACTGCAATCTGGTGGAAGCCATGCAGTTCTCCGAACACGGTGGCTATCAGTTGTTGCCGGCCAACCGCGACCTGACCGCCGCGGAAGTGTCGCTGCTGGAAATGAAGATGAAGGAGAGCCGCCTGCGTTATGCTCTGGCGCCGATCCGCGAAAACTACGATTACATCCTTATCGACTGCCCACCGGCGCTGTCGATGCTGACGATCAACGCCCTGGTCGCCTCGGACGGGGTGATCATCCCCATGCAGTGCGAGTACTACGCGCTCGAGGGGCTGAGCGATCTGGTCAACAGCATCCAGCGCATCGGCAAGCTGCTCAACCCGTCGCTGAAGATCGAAGGCCTGCTGCGCACCATGTACGACCCGCGCATCAGCCTGACCAGCGACGTGTCTGCCCAGCTCAAGGAACATTTCCCGGACACGCTCTATCAAACCGTGATCCCGCGCAACGTGCGACTGGCCGAAGCCCCCAGCTTCGGCATGCCGGCGCTGGTCTATGACAAGCAATCCCGTGGTGCGATCGCCTACCTGGCGCTGGCTGGCGAGCTGGTTCGCCGCCAGCGCGCGAACGCCCACACCGCAACCGTATAAGGAAACTGTGCATGGCTGCCAAGAAACGTGGGCTCGGTCGAGGCCTGGACGCCCTGCTGGGAGGCACCAGCGTCGATACGCTCGAGCAGGAAGCGGTCAAGGCCGATACCCGTGAGCTGCAGCACCTGCCTCTGGATCTGATTCAGCGCGGCAAGTACCAGCCGCGTCGCGATATGGACGTCACCGCCCTCGAGGAGCTGAGCCAGTCGATCAAGACCCACGGCGTGATGCAGCCGATCGTGGTGCGCCCAGTGGGCGAAGGGCGCTTCGAGATCGTCGCCGGCGAACGCCGCTGGCGGGCCACCCAGCAGGCCGGCCTGGATCGCATCCCCGCGCTGGTGCGCGAGCTGCCGGACGAAGCCGCCATCGCCATGGCGCTGATCGAGAACATCCAGCGCGAAGATCTCAACCCCATCGAGGAAGCCATGGCCCTGCAGCGCCTGCAGCAGGAATTCCAGCTGACCCAGCAACAGGTCGCCGAAGCCGTCGGCAAGTCGCGGGTGACCATTACCAACCTGCTGCGCCTGATCGCCCTGCCCGAGGAAGTGAAAACCCTGCTCTCCCATGGCGACCTGGAAATGGGCCATGCCCGCGCGTTGCTCGGCCTGCCGGTCGAGCAGCAGACCGAAGGTGCGCGACACGTTGTCGCACGGGGCCTGACCGTGCGTCAGACCGAGGCACTGGTGCGCCAGTGGCTGAATACCCAGGAGCGGCCAACTGCCACCACCAAGGTCGATCCGGATATCAGCCGGCTCGAACAGCGCCTGGCTGAGCGGCTGGGCTCTCCGGTGCAGATCAAGCACGGGCAGAAGGGCAAAGGCCAACTGGTCATCCGCTACAATTCCCTCGACGAACTTCAGGGCGTCCTAGCCCACATTCGCTGAAACAATTGCTCCTGGAGCACTACGGCGAAAAGACTTTCGGGCAGTTGAACGGGGTGGGAACCGCCCCTATACTCTGCGCGCATTTCGGCGGCACAAACTATGCCAAGGCATTGATTCTCCTGGCGCCGATACCATGAGGGCCATTCCAGGTAATTCGATGGATATCCGCACGCCAAAACGCTTGCCCTTCCATCGCCTGCCGGTTTTTCCGGTGCTCCTGGCCCAGTTGATCGCGTTGGTTCTGTTCGCCGCTGTGTTCTGGCAATGGCGAGGTGGTGTCGCCGGTTATTCCGGCTTGTGCGGCGGGCTGATTGCCTGGCTGCCGAATCTGTACTTTGCCCACAAGGCATTCCGGTTTTCCGGAGCGCGGGCTGCCCAGGCCATCGTCCGGTCGTTCTACGCCGGCGAAGCAGGGAAACTGGTTTTGACAGCGGTGCTTTTCGCACTGGTGTTCGCAGGTGTGAAGCCTTTGGATGCGGCGGCCTTGTTCGGCGTATTCCTGCTGACCCAATTGGTCAACTGGTTCGCACCCTTGCTGATGAAGAGATGATTTTTAAAGCCTTAGAGCGTTTGAGGGATTTATGGCAGCTGCAGAAACCGCTTCGGGTTATATCCAGCATCACTTGCAGAACCTGACCTTCGGTC
>Ga0058691_1001824_pt1 | contig 10771 bp, 9 predicted proteins | sample AgamicAtPrz_FD_55051 | JGI IMG/M metagenome (GOLD analysis project Ga0058691, IMG submission 55051) | Agave microbial communities from Guanajuato, Mexico - At.P.rz | ecosystem: Host-associated > Plants > Phyllosphere > Phylloplane/Leaf | place: Guanajuato, Mexico | collected 2012-05-28
CGGCTGTCACTCAGACGCGTGGCACGAGGCGCACCTGCGGGATCGGCTTGAGCGAGCCGACCTCCAGCGTGCGCGGCTGTCCCGACTGCTTCAGCGGCACGGCCGCGCCCAGGCCCTGCAGCCCGGTGAGGAACCGGGTCGCCTCCGCCCGCATCGCCGACGAGCGCCGATAACGCGGATCGTCCTTGAGCAGCGCCAGCCAGTCCGCCGGCGCGCCGGCCGCCACCACCCCGAGCGTGGCCGGCTGCATCACGCCCAGGAAGGTCGTGAGCCGCGCGCGGCGATGGTCGTCCCAACCCGCGCCGCCTTCCGCGCCCAGCGGATGGAAACGCGCGATCAGGCGCTGCGCCGCCAGGCCTCCCGCGTCCGCCAGGGTCGCGATCGTGCCGGAGGCCATGGTCAGGTTGAGCCCGCCCTCGTCGGGCTTCTGGCTGATCTGGACGATGCGGTCGCGGAAGCCGGGCGTCGGGAACAGGATCTCGTCGCGCCAGTTCTGCATCGTCCCGACGATGCTCCAGAGGAAACCCGCCAGCCCCGCCAGCGGCGTCTTCTCGCGCGCGGCCGCCTCGCGCTCCTCCCAGTCGGGGATCAGGTCGGGCTCCGGCCAATAGCGCAGCCGGCCGCCGCGATCGTCCTCGGGCAGGTAGATGCGTCCGCCCTCGTTGCCCGCGACGGCGGGCTGGATGCCATGGTCTGGATGCGGCGGCTTCAGGCTCACCGCGAAGGTCGGATGCCGCGGCAGCATCGCGTCGAAGAGGTGCAGCGGCATGTTGCTGCCGATGCCGCCGTCGGAGAACCAGATCCGCGTGGCCCGCAGGCGCAACTGGCGCCGGGCCTCGGCCGTCTCCGCGGCGCGGACCTCGGCCTGCGCGCGCTGGTTCGCGGTGCGCGACCAGTCCACCGCGTACAGCGGCACCGCCGACAGCAGCAGCGGGAAGCTCAGGCTCATCCGGACCGCGACGACGACCGGCAACTCGCCGTGCCGCGGCAGCGGTCTCAACTCGCGCCCCTGCGCGTTCTCGATCACCGGCCCGTCGTTGCCGCCGGCGAAGGGCGCTGCCAGCGCGGCCATCACCGCGGGCGGAAACAGCCTCGACCACTCCTGCGGGTCGTAATAGAACATCGGCGTCCCCGGACGGAACGGGATGCTGTAGACCATCTGCTGGCTCACCGCGCTGGTGATCACCTCCAGATGGATGCGTCGCGTCGTGGGGTCGGGCCCCCACAGATCGCCGAAGCTCAAGGGCGGCCCATCGATGCTTTTGCCCGCCAGCTGGTTGAGGTAGCCGTGCAGCCAGTCGGTGAGCGCGGTCCGGCCGCCCTGGTCCGGCTGCGTCAGGCCGCTGCACAGGCCGTAGCCGTTGTCGCGCAGGCCGCGCGCCAGCCCACGGACGAACAGCGCGGCCGTCACCCCGATCGCCGCCGCGCCGGTCAGCGCCGCAATGCCCAGCACCGCCACCGCGGCCAGCCAGCGCAGGCCCGGCGACGCGCCAGTCCCGTCGATCAACAGATGCAGCGCCGGCCAGGCCAGCAGCAGCCCGCCCGCGGCGAGCCCCAACGCCGCCCCCGCATGGACCGTGAGCATGCCGCCCACCACCGCGGCGACGGCCCGGCCACGCGACTTGCCCAGCGCGCGCGCCAGCACGTCGAAGTGGCGACGCAGTGCGGGCACCGGCTGGAACAGCGTGAACAAGCGGCTGCGGCCGGGCTGGCGCCGATCCCCGGCGACCTCCGCACCCAGTTCCTCGGGCAGCTTCGCGAGCTGGTCGAAGGCGCCGACATGGCCGCGCTGGCGGCCGAGCTCCGCGGCCGCGCTCGCCCCGGCCGCGATCGCGCCGGCCGAGGTGCCGCCGATGTTCTTGAACCGGTACCGGTCGGCCAGCGCCGCCACCAGTCGCGGATAGATCACGCCACTGGTCACGCCGCCCTTCATGACGAGGTCGCAATGGCTGACGTCGTCCGCCTCCGGCTGCCGCTGGTCGTCGCTGTGCATGACGCCGATTCTCGGCGCCCTGGCGACCATCGGTGTCAGGAGCGCTCCGACCCGTCCCCGGACGTCGCCAGCACCTGGACGACCCCTTCGCGCAGCATCACGCGCCGGTCGCCGAAGCGGGCCACATCCTCAGGATCGTGCGTGATCATCAGCATCGGCATGCCGATGCGCGCCAGCAGCGTGTCCAGCTCCGCGCGCATCCGGCCGCGCAGTTCCGGATCGAGCGCCGAGAACGGCTCGTCCAGCAGCAGCGCACGCGGCTCGTTGACCAGCGCGCGGGCCAGTGCGGTGCGCTGCCGCTGACCGCCGGACAGCTGGTGCGGCCGCTGCTGCGCGACGCGTTCCAGCTCGAAGGCCTGGATCCAGCGGTCCACCGCCTCGCCGCCCTCGTGGCGCGACGGATTCAGCCAGCTTCGCTTGAGCGCGAAAGCGATGTTCTGCCGCACGGTCAGCTGCGGAAACAGCGCGTAGTCCTGGAAGAGGAAACCGAGGCGGCGCTCGCGGGCGGGCACGTCGATGCCCGACGCGCTGTCGAAGACCGGCTGGCCGTCGACGCGGATCGACCCCTCGTCCGGCTTGAGCAGCCCCGCGATCGCCAACAGCGTCAGGCTCTTGCCGGCGCCCGACGGGCCGTGGATCACCGTGCGGCGAGCGTCGGTGGTGAAGGCGACATCGAGCTCGAAGCGGCGGCCGCCGCCTTCCACGTGCTTGCGGATGCGCACCTCGAAACTCATGCGCCACTCCTTGGACCCGCCAGCCGGCCCGCCACCAGCAGCACCGCGACGCAGGTCAGCGACACGATCAGCACCAGCAGGTTGGCGGTGTCGTCCTGCCCGGCCTGCACCGCCTCATAGACCGCCACGGACAGCGTCTGCGTCTTGCCCGGAATGCTGCCCGCGACCATCAGCGTCGCGCCGAACTCGCCCAGCGCGCGGGCGAAGGCCAGCAGCACGCCGGCCAGCACGCCGCGCCAGGCCATTGGCAGCGTCACGCGGAAGAACAGCGCCCACTCGCCCAGGCCGAGCACGCGGGCGGCGCGCTCCAGCTGCGGATCCACGCCCTCGAAGGCCGCGCGGGCCGACTTCATCACCAGCGGGAACGCCACGATCGTCGCCGCGATCACCGCGCCCTGCCAGGTGAAGATCAGGTTGATGCCGAAGCTCTCCCACAGCCAGGCGCCCAGCCAGCCGCGCTTGCCGATGATCACCAGCAGGTAGTAGCCCAGCACCGTCGGCGGCAGCACCATCGGCAGCGTCAGCACCGCGTCCAGCAGTTCTCGTCCCGGGAACCGGAAACGCGCCAGCGCGAAGCCCGCCGCCACACCGAGCACGAGGTTCAGCGCCGTCGCCCAGCCGGCGACTTTCAGCGACAGCGCGAGCGCGATCCAGGCGGGTTCCACGTGCGCTGCGCTCCCGGCCGATCAGGGCTTGTGGAAGCCGTGCCGGGCGAGCACCGCTTGGCCGGCCGCCGAGGTGACGAAGTCCAGGAAGCGCTTGCCGCCTTCGGCATTCGCGCCGCCGGTCGTCACGGCGATGGGGTAGGAGATGGGCGCCGGCGTCGGCACGCTGAACAGGATGCGCACCTTGTCCTTGAACACCAGCGCGTCGGTCATGTAGACGAAGCCGGCCTCGGTCTCGCCACGCGACACGTAGTCCAGCGCCTGCCGGACGTTCTGCGCGAAGACCGCCTTGGGCTCGATGGCCGACCACAGCCCGGCCTGCTCCAGCGCGGCCTTGGCGTAGCGGCCGGCGGGCACGCCCTCGGGCCGCCCGATCGCGACGCGCTTCACGGCGGACTGCTGCAGGTCGGAAAGGGTCTTCAACGCCACGCCGCCTTCCGCAGGCGCGATCACCACGAGTGCGTTGCTGACGAAGTTGCGCCGCGTGCCTTCGACCAGCAGCTTCTGTTGCTGGGCCTTATCCATCGTCTCCTGGTCGGCGGAGGCGAAGACGTCGACTGGTGCGCCCTTGGCGATCTGGGCGAGGAGTGCGTCCGATGCGGCGAAGTTGAACTGGAGCTTCGTGCCCGGATGCGCGGCCTCGAAGGCTGGTGCCAGTTCCCTGAACGCGTTGGTCAGGCTGGCGGCTGCGGAGACGGTGATCTCGGCCGCCTGCGCCAGGCCCGAGGCCATCAGCGCGAGGGCCAGCGCGGCGACGCGTCGGGTGATCGAAAGGGAAGTCGAGCGCATGGCGATTCCTCGTAGGAGCCGTCGACAAAACGAGCCTCGCAATATATCCCAGGATATTGCGCACCCCTTCGCCGACTGACTCCCTCCCCCGGGCTGCGCCTCGTTGAAGGGTTCCCCACCGCACTGCGCTTCGTTGAATGGCTCGGTGTGTCGACGCTGGCGGCGCCGGTGCCCCTCCGAGCGATTGCCGAGCGTGCGGAGGCGCTTGAGCGAGGAGGGGCACCGGCGCTGCTGGCGTCTGCTCGGTCGGTGCCTAGCCGCCTCGCGCCGCGCCGTGGCCGTGCCTCAAGTCGCCAGCAGTTTCATCAACTGCCGGATTTCCGGCTTGGCAGCTTGAAGTGCGGTGTCCTCGATCTGTCGATAGAGCGTGATCAGCGCGCGTCCCGAGTCGGTCAGCGCGCTGCCACCGCCTTTGGCACCGCCGGCCGCAGTAGCGACGGCGGGCGTCTTCAGTGCGCGATTGAGTTCATCGATCAGCAGCCAGGCGCGTCGGTAAGACATGTCCAGCGACTTGGCGGCTGCCGTGATGGAGCCGGTTTCGTCGAGCGCCTGGAGCAAGGCGATTTTTCCGGGCCCGATGGCGATGATGTCGCCGACGGTCACGCGCATGCGGAGTTTGAGGCTTGGCTTGGGCTTCACGTGAGGAGGAGTCGGGCGGGCCACCATGCCGCGCATTAAACCTGATGCCGGCGCGCTCAATCGGCCAGCCGCCAGCAGCCGCGGCCGGCCGCCTTCGCCGCATAGAGCGCATCGTCGGCGCGGCCGAGCAGCGCCACTTCGCCTTCCTGGCCGCCGTCGTGGCAGGCGATGCCGATGCTGGTGGACAGCTGCAGCTGCTGCCCCTGCAGCGTCAGCGGCGCCTTCACCGCGTCCAGCACCTTGCGCGCCACGCCGGCGGCTTCGTCCGGCGCGTTCAGGTTCTCGAGGATCAGCACGAACTCGTCGCCGGCCAGGCGGCAGAGCTGGTCGGTCTCGCGGATCGCGCCGCGCACCCGGTCGGCGAAGGCGCGCAGCACCACGTCGCCGGCCGCATGTCCCAGCGAATCGTTCACCTGCTTGAAGTGGTCCAGGTCCAGGAACATCAGCGCCAGCGTCCGGCCGCTGCGGCGGTTGCGCGCCAGCGATTCCGACAGGCGGGACTCGAACTGCCGCCGGTTCGGCAGCCCCGTCAGCGGATCGACGCGGCTGAGCTGGTCCAGCTCCCGCTCGACCTGCTTGAACGCGGTGATGTCGGTGGCCAGCGTGTAGACGCCGGCCACGCTGCCATCGGGCTGCACGTCGGGCACGTATTCGGCCAGCAGGTCCCGCACCACGCCGTTGGCTTCGGAGCGCGTCTCGAAGCGCTGCCGCGCGCCGGCCAGCGCCGCCTTCAGGAAGGGCAGCCGCTGCTCGTGCAGCACCGGCCCGATGACCTCGGCCAGCGGCCGGTCCAGCGCCTCCTCCGGCGCCATGCCCATCCAGGCGCGGAAGGTCGCGTTGAGGAAGCGGATCCGGTGCTCCGAGTCGATGTAGGAGATCAGCACCGGCAGGTTGTCGGCGATGGTGCGCAGCCGGCGCTCGATGGATTCCTGGCGCAGCAGCGCGTCGTGCAGTTCCAGCGTACGCGCCTGCACCCGCAGCTCCAGCGAGGCGTTCAGCTCGGCCAGCGAGCGGTCCTGGTCGGCCTGACGGTGCGCCAGGTCGTTCAGCGCCTGCGACAGCACCGCCGCCTCGCGGTAGCCGCCGACGGCGGGCAGATTCTCCTCGCTGAGATGACGGCGCTGCGCGATCGCAGCGGCCAGCTCGCGCAGCGGCCGGCTGATGCGCCGGGCCAGCCACCAGCTCAGCGGCACCGCCAGCGCCAGCATCAGGATCGCGCTCAGCGCGATCTGACGCCGCAGGCCGTAGTAGTCGGCCAGCGCCACGGCCACCGGCTGCCGCACCAGCACCGTCCAGCCCAGTCCGGGATAGGGACCGTAGCCCTGGCTGGGCACGCTCACCGCGAAGTAGTCGACGCCGCCGGCCTCATGGTGGCGCAGGCCCTGCCCGCTCTCCGCGCCGATCGGCATCTTCTTGCCCTCCTGGTCCGAGGGTCCCAGGATCACCACCCCGTCCTTGCCCAGCACCAGCGCGTCGGCCTGGTGGGAGGCCATGGTCGCGTCGATCAGCTCGCTCTTGATCTGGCGCGCCCAGCCCCAGCTCAGGTGGACGCCGAACACGCCCTGCAACTGCCCGCGCCCATCCAGCAGCGGCACCGCGAAGTCGACGAAACGCCAGGGCTCGTTCTGACGCGGTAGGAGTTTTTCCAGCAACAGCGCCGCATGCACGTCGCCGACGAAGGGCTGACCGCTCCGCGCGCCCTGCCACCATGGTCGCTTGGAGACGTCCACCCCGTCCAGCAGGCCGCCGGCGGCGGCGAGCACCTTGCCCTGCGCGTCGGTCACGCCCAGCCACGCGAAATGGTCGAAGCCGACCTGGACCTGATCCAGCGCGCGGCGCATCGCCTCGGGATCGTCGAAGCGGCGGAAGGGCTCCAGCTGCGCCAGCACCCGCACTTCCTTGAACTGCTGCGCCATGCCGCGATCGAGCGCGTCGCGGAAGTCCACGGCCACCTGCCGCAGCGACTCGACCGCGCGACGCTCGGCGTGGGCGCGGGCGAAGTTCTCGATCAACAGCGCGGTGATCAGCAGCGCCGTGGCCACCGCAGCCAGCACCATCGCGGTGAGCCAGCGGCCGAGCGAGGCCCGCGAGCCGCGCGGCGGAACGAAACCATCGTGACCGCCGGCAGTGGCAGAGCCGCCCGGTCGTCCGGGCGTGGGAGGCGGCGGGAGCGCCTGGGAGTGATCGTGCATCACGGAGTTGTATCGAGAGCGGCGACCGGCCGCAACGCGGGATAGTGCCACTGCACCAGCGGTGGGCGATGACGGAACCTGCCGAGGCACCGTCACGGGGCAGGCTTTGCAGGCGCACCAAAACCGGTCAAGCTCGGGCCCGTGCCGGCCCCGCCAGGGCGCCGGGCTGGGCACGGGCCTTGCAACCTGCCCCGCCGGGCCGCCGCCCGGAGGCGGTCCGTCCCTGGAGACCCCATGCATGCGCTGACTTTGCCGGCCGCCGGCCATTACGACGAGATGCTGCTGCAAAGCGGCGCGATCCGGCCCAGCTACCAGGCCTTCGCGGACTGGCTGCACGCACAGACGCCGGAGGCGCTCGCGAAGAAGCGGGCCGAGGCCGATCTGCTGTTCCACAAGGTGGGCATCACCTTCGCCGTCTACGGCGACGAGGCGGGCGCGGAGCGCCTCATCCCCTTCGACACCGTCCCCCGGATCGTCCCGGCCGACGAATGGCGGATGCTCGAACGCGGCCTGCGCCAGCGCGTCACCGCGCTCAACCGCTTCCTGTGGGACATCTATCACGAGCATGAGATCGTGAAGGCCGGGCTGATCCCAGCCGAACAGGTCTTCGCGAATGCGCAGTATCAGCCGGCGATGCAGGGGCTGGACCTGCCGCTGGGCGTCTACGCCCACATCACCGGCGTCGACCTGATCCGGCACGCCGACGGCGGCTATTACGTGCTCGAGGACAACCTGCGCGTCCCCTCCGGCGTCAGCTACATGCTGGAGAACCGCAAGATGATGATGCGGCTCTTCCCCGAGCTGTTCGCCAAGTACGCGATCGCGCCGGTCGCNCACTATCCGGCGCTGCTGCTCAACACGNTGCGCCAGGCCAGCCCGGCGGACAACCCGACCGTCGTCGTGCTGACNCCGGGNCCGTTCAACTCGGCCTACTTCGAGCATGCCTTCCTCGCGCAGCAGATGGGCGTCGAGCTGGTCGAGGGCCAGGACCTGTTCGTCAAGGACGGCTTCGTGTTCATGCGCACCACGGTCGGCCCCAAGCGCGTGGACGTGATCTATCGCCGCATCGACGACGCCTTCCTCGACCCGCTGGCCTTCCGCGCCGATTCGATGCTGGGCGTGCCGGGGCTGCTGTCGGTCTACAAGCAGGGGCACGTGGTGCTGGCCAACGCGATCGGGACCGGCGTCGCGGACGACAAGTCCATCTACCCCTACGTACCGGACATGATCCGGTTCTACCTCGGCGAGGAGCCCATCCTGCACAACGTGCCGACCTGGCAATGCCGCAAGCCCGAGGACCTCGACCATGTGCTGAACCACATGGCGGACCTGGTGGTGAAGGAGGTCCACGGCGCCGGCGGCTACGGGATGCTGGTCGGGCCGGCGTCGACGGCGGCCGAGGTCGCCGACTTCAAGGAGCGGGTCAAGGCCAACCCGGCCAACTACATCGCGCAGCCGACGCTGTGCCTGTCGAGCTGCCCGACCTTCGTCGAGCGCGGCATCGCGCCCCGCCACATCGACCTGCGGCCCTTCGTGCTCTCGGGCCGCGAGGTCAACATGGTGGCCGGCGGCCTGACGCGCGTCGCGCTGAAGGCGGGCTCGCTGGTCGTCAATTCGTCGCAGGGCGGCGGGACGAAAGACACCTGGATCCTGGAGAGAACATGATGCGCGCACGCCCACTTCCTTCGCTGGCCGTCGACGCGGCGCCAGCATTCCCGGAGCGCGGCCCGGCGGGAGGCTCGACATGCTGAGCCGCACCGCCGCCCAGCTCTACTGGATGAGCCGCTACCTGGAGCGCGCCGAGAACCTCGTGCGCATGCTCGACGTGACGCATTCGCTGTCGCTGCTGCCNCAGTCGCGCGGCGCCGCGACGGAGCTGGCCGCGCCGCTCGCGGTGACCGGCACGCTCGAGGCCTACCAGGCGCGTCATCCCGGTCTGAGCGCCGAGCAGCTGTTCCGCTTCATGGGGCTGGACCTGGACAACCCGGCGTCGGTGCTGTCCTGCATCCGTCAGGCGCGGGAGAACGCGCATGCGGTGCGCGGCCAGATCACCGCCGAGATGTGGGAAGCCATCAACACCAGCTGGCTGGAGGCGCGAGGACTCGCGCGCAAGGGCTTCGCCGAGCCGTCGTCCTTCTTCGACTGGGTGAAGGAACGCTCGCACCTCTTCCGCGGCGCCACCTACGGCACGCTGCAGCGCAACGACGCCTACTGCTTCATCCGGCTCGGCACCTTCGTCGAGCGCGCCGACAACACCGCGCGCTTGCTGGACGTGAAGTCCCAGCTGATCGCGCCGGCGGTGGACACGCTGGCGCCGGTCGACGCGCCCAGCGAGAGCGCGCCCGACTTCTACGCGTGGAACGCGCTGCTGCGCTCGCTCTCGGCCTTCGAGGCGTACCACGCCGCCTACCGCGACAGCCTCAACGGCCGCCGCGTGACGGAGCTGCTGATCCTGCGCCCGGACGTGCCGCGCTCGCTGCGCGCCTGCTGCGACGAGATCCGGTCCATCCTGCCGCAGATCGAGGCGCGCGGCGGCGCCGAGGACGCCGGCCGCACCGCCAAGCAGAGCGCCGGCCGGCTCGCGCTACGGCTGGAGTACGGTGCGGTGGACGAGATCCTCGAGCAGGGCCTGCATCCGTGGCTGACGGGCTTCCTGGAAGACTCGGCGCGCTTGAGCCTGGACATCCAGCAGGCCTACTTCGAAGCGCAATGACCTCGGCGCCGACCGCGTCGTTCCGACGCGGCGGACGCCACCCGGAGACAAGGCATGCACCTGCACATCTCGCACGAGACGGTCTACGACTACGACGCGCCGGTGGCGCGCAGCACGCAGTATCTGCGCCTCACGCCGCGCGCGGGCCGTGGCCTGCGCGTGCTGCACTGGCATCTGGAACTGCCGGCACCGGCCAGCGCCTGCAAGGACGCGTTCGGCAACACCATGCATGTGTTGAGCCTGGACGGTCCGCGGCGCGACATCGTCCTGCGCGCGGTCGGCGAGGTCGACACCAGCGATGCGCCCCCCACGCCCGATCCCGAGGATGANCTGCCCGCGCCGCTGTTCCTGCGCGACAGCCCGCTGACGCGCGCGGACGAGCCGCTGCGGCAGTTCGCCGCGAGCTTCGCCGACGCCGCGACCGCCGATGCNCACGGCGCGCTGCTGGCGCTGATGGCGGCGCTGGGCGAGCGCATGCCCTACGTGCGGGGCTACACCGACGCGGCCACGCCGGCGGCGCAGGCCTTCGCCACCGGTCACGGCGTCTGCCAGGACCACGCGCAGGTCTTCGTCTGCTGCGCGCGGCTGCTGGGGCTGCCGGCGCGATATGTGTCGGGTTACCTGGCCACCGACTTCGAACACGTCGCCAGCCATGCCTGGGCCGAGGTGCGCCTGCCCGACGCCGCGCCGACGGCGGCGGACGGTCGTGACGCATCGCACGGCATGGCGGGCGGCTGGCTGGGTTACGACATCAGCAACCAGTGCCTGGCCGATGGTCGCTACGTGAAGCTGGCGATTGGCGCCGACTATCTGGACGCCTGCCCCGTGCGCGGCGTACGAACAGGCGGCGGGCTCGAAACCATGCGGGCCGAAGTGCTCGTGAAGCCCGGCACGGCCGATCAGCAATGACGAAGGGCGCCTCGCCCACAAGCGCGNATTGATCGGCTACGCTCGCGCCCCATGACTTACTGTGTTGCCATGCGGCTGCGTGCCGGCCTGCTGTTCGCGTCGGATTCCCGCACCAACGCGGGCGTGGATCACATCGC
>Ga0058691_1001829_pt1 | contig 10754 bp, 11 predicted proteins | sample AgamicAtPrz_FD_55051 | JGI IMG/M metagenome (GOLD analysis project Ga0058691, IMG submission 55051) | Agave microbial communities from Guanajuato, Mexico - At.P.rz | ecosystem: Host-associated > Plants > Phyllosphere > Phylloplane/Leaf | place: Guanajuato, Mexico | collected 2012-05-28
GACCTGCCAGCCCTGCTGATCCAGCAGATCGAGCACTTCTTTGCCAACTACAAAGATCTCGAGAAGGGCAAGTGGGTCAAGATCGAAGGCTGGGAAGGCGCCGACGCCGCCCGTGCCGCGATCACCAAATCGGTAGCTGCCTACAAGGGCTGATACCGGTTGTTCGAAGAACCCCGCCCTGGCGGGGTTTTTTTATGGCAATCGCAATTAGCCGGTTGTCGTGCGCTACCGTAAAAAGTCCTACAGCGTCCTACTCCAACGCCCTACAAATCTTGGGTTTCGTACAAACCTCGTCAACATCCGGTTGATATCCTTGCTGGCACCCCGCCGCTACACTCGCCGCCATGAACACATCCGGTGACCGCCTCAAGGCCCTCCTCCACGAATGTGGCCTGACCCCATCCGATTTCGCCGCCCTGCGCAGCGTCACCCCCCAGCACGTCAACAACTGGTTCAACCGTGGCGTGCCGCTGGCCCGACTGGACGAATTGGCCGACCTGTTCTGCGTGCACCGGCGCTGGCTGCATACCGGCGAAGGGCCCAAACATGTCAACCCGATCCCGCGCAGCCACGCCCCGCGGCCGCTGCCCGTCGACTCGACCACGCCACTGTCGGCGCAGGGTGGCCGGGCCGTGAAGGTTCCTTTTTACCAAGTGCGCAACGGCCTGCTCTCGCCCGAACCCGGCAAACACCTGTGCCTGCCCGTCAACGCCCTGAAAAGCCTGGGTGTGCGGGCCGACAACGCCATCTGCCTGGCCATGCCCGGCAACAACATGGCCCCGCTGATTCCAGCGCAGGCCACGCTTGCCGTCGACCTGGGGATGATCCGTGTGGTCGAGGGCGAAACCTATGCCCTGCTGCATAACGGCGCGCTCAGGGTCAACAACCTCAGCCTCGGCCAACACGGCACGCTGTACCTGCACAGCCATGACCGGCACAGCTATGCCGTCGAACGCTATACCCCCGCACAGCGCCAGGCACAGGGGCTGGAAATTCTGGGCTGGGTCTTCCACTGGTCGCATTTCCGCCAGCGACGTCCGGGCTGAAACAACCTGTGCCATTTTTTGCTGGGCATCCCGTGCGCGCCCTTGTATGCTACGCCGCACATTCAGCCCCGACCGGCGCATGCCGCGGTCCAGAGGGCTCGGCGATATCCCACACGGGCATCTGCCATCCTTTCAGGCCCTTGATGGCCACACAGTTAAGGCGATTGCGGCTTACCATAAATTAGCCGGAAGCGTCCCCGAGAAGCCGGCCACAAGCCGGCTTTTTAATGCCCGAACCAAAGCGATTCTCACTTCCCCCTGCCGAGAAACCCACTCAATCGACGGTTATCTGACGCCCAGCCAGTCCGGATATGGAATTCGTCGGATAAATGACGTTTTGCGTTGAGCTTTGCCCTGCCTGATCTAGGCTCAAGCCATGTGGGGAGGAGGTGTAGTCCATGCGCAAATTATTGATTGGCTCCTCGATGCTGGCCTGCCTGGTGGTACTGGGCGGCTGGTTGAGCCGGCCTCAGCCATTGCCGGTCAGGCTGCTGCAGGTTGAACGGGGACCGGTGGAGACGCTGGTGGCCAACACCCGCGCGGGGACCCTCAAGTCGTGTCGACGCTCGCATCTCTCCTTCAATGTCGGTGGCCAGGTTGCCGAGCTGCTGGTCGAGGAAGGCCAGCGGGTGCAGCCGGGCCAGGTGCTGATGCGCCTGCGACAGGACGAGCAACAGGCCCGCCTGCAGGAAGCCGAGGCGCGGCTGGAAGCCCAACGCAACGCCCGTGAGCAGCGTTGCCAGCAAGCTCACCTGGACCGGCGCGACCTGGACCGCCTGGGCCAGCTGGCCGACCGCAAGTTGATTGCCGCCGATCGCCTCGACCAGGCCGAGACCAAGGCCCAACTGGCAAAGCTGATGTGCAATGCCAGTGCCGTGCTCATTCGCGAGGCTGACGCCAGCCTGCAGCTGCAGCGTTCACTGCTGGAACAGACCACCTTGCGCGCGCCATTCGCCGGCATCGTCGCGGAAATCAACGGCGAGCTCGGCGAGTTCGTCACCCCTTCGCCACCGGGTATCCCGACACCGCCGGCGGTCGACCTGATCGACGACAGTTGCCTGTATGTCGAAGCGCCGATCGACGAAGTGGACGCCGCCCGGGTGCGCCCCGGAACGGCCGTACGGATCAGCCTGGATGCCTTCCGTGGCGAGCATTTCAGCGGCCGCGTCAGCCGCATCGCACCTTATGTGCGTGAACTGGAAAAGCAGGCGCGCACCGTCGATGTCGAGGTGCGCTTCGACCAACCGCCGGCCGGTCTGGTCCTGCTCACGGGCTATAGCGCCGATGTCGAGATTCTGCTGGAGCAGCACGCAGCGGCCTTGCGTATCCCCACCGAGACCCTGCTGGAGGGGCAGCGGGTGCTACGCTACGACCCGAGCGCCCGGGTGTTGCGTGAGGTGCAGGTGCACACCGGGTTGAGCAACTGGCGCTGGACCGAAGTGCTTTCAGGGCTGGACGAAGATACGCGCATCGTCGCCAGCCTGGAGCAGGAGGGGCTCAAGGACACTGCGGCAGTCATTCCGCTGGATCCCCAGGAGCCCGGGCAATGATTCGCCTGCGCGGTGGCAGCCGCTGCTTCCAGCTGGGCGGCCAGCAGGTGATGGGGCTGGATGGCCTGGACCTGGATATTGCCGCTGGCGACTACCTGGCAGTGATGGGCCCGTCGGGCTCGGGCAAATCGACCCTGCTCAACATTCTCGGCCTGCTCGACGCACCGAGCGCCGGCGAGTACTGGCTGCAAGGCGAGGCCACGGCGGCGCTGAGCGAAGCGCGCCGCGCCCAGCTGCGCAGCCAGTTGATCGGTTTCGTGTTCCAGTCCTATCACTTGATCGCCCGGCTGACGGTGCTGGAGAACATCGAACTGCCGATGGTGCTGGCCGGCATCGGTGCGGCGCAACGGCGCAAGCGCAGCAGCCAGTTGGTGGCGCGCCTGGGGCTCGGCGAGCGCATCAGCCATCGCCCGGCCGAGCTGTCCGGCGGTCAGCGCCAGCGCGTCGCCATCGCCCGGGCGATGGCCATGCAACCGGCGTTGTTGTTGGCTGACGAGCCCACCGGCAACCTCGACAGCCAGGCCGGCGCCGAGGTCTTCAGCTTGCTGGAAGAGCTCAATGACGAAGGCCTGACCCTGATCGTGGTGACCCACGACGCCAGCCTCGGCGCCCGCGCACAGCGCCAGCTGCACATGCGTGACGGTCGGGTACAGCACGCTGCGCAGCAGCAGGCGCCGGCCTGATGCGTGCTGCCGATGCCCTGGGCTTCTGGCTCGGCGCCCTGCGCGGGCATCGCTCGCGCAGCCTGATGCTACTGCTGGCCATCGCTATCGGGGTGGTTGCGGTCAATCTGCTTACCGGCCTCGGTAGCGGCGCGCGGGCCTTCGTCCTGAACGAGTTCTCGTTGCTCGGGCGCGACATCCTGATCGTGTTCCCGGGCCGCAAGGAAACCACTGGGCGCATGCCGCCACTCACCGGCCTGACGCCACACGCGCTGACCTTGCAGGACGTCCAGGCCATCACCCGCTTGCCGGGCATCCGCCGGGCAGCGCCGTTGCAGGCCGGGCAGATGGAGGTGAGCGTCGGCAACCGCAATCGTGAAGTGCTGACCCTGGGCACCACCCGCGACTTCTTCGCCATTCGCCAACTGGCGGTCATTCAGGGCCAGCCGTTGCCGACGCTGGACCCTGAGCAGGCCGAGGCCGTCTGCGTGATCGGTGGCAAGCTGCGACGCGAACTGTTCGGTACACGCCCGGCCCTGGGTGAATGGTTGCGCGCTGGCGACCGGCGCTTCCGCGTGGTCGGCGTCCTCGGCGAGCGAGGCGAATCGCTGGGCATGGATTTCGCCGAGATGTTGATCATCCCGGTTGCCAGTGCCCAGGCCCTGTTCAATAGCGAGGGCTTGTTGCGGGTGTTTGTAGAGGTGCATGGGCCGAGCGTGCTCGACCGCAGCAAGCGGCTGATACTGGCCGCGCTCAAGGATCGCCACGACGGTGAGGAGGACATTACCCTGGTCAGCCAGGACAGCCTGCTCAGCGCCTTCGACCAGATACTCAAGGTACTGACCCTGGCGGTGTCCGGGATTGCCGCAATCAGCCTGCTGGTGGCGGGCATCCTGATCATGAACGTGACCTGGATCGCGGTGAGCCAGCGCAGCGCCGAAATCGGCCTGCTCAAGGCCATAGGGGTGACAGCGGTGCAGCTGCGCCTGCTGTTCCTCGGTGAGGCGGCGTTGCTCGCCCTGACCGGGGCCCTGGCAGGATTGCTGCTGGCCGAGAGCGTGCTCTGGCTGGGGCGCCTGGCGTTCGCTGTGCCGCTCTATGCGCCCTGGTGGGCGCGGGTTGGTGCGGTGCTGCTGGCACTCGGCACGGCAGTGCTGTTCGCCTGGTTACCCGCCGCTCGGGCCGCGGCACTGGAACCGGTGGCGGCACTACGCCCGCCGGGGGCGCATTGATGCACTGGCAGGATGGCTTGCGGCTGACCTGCTCGGCACTGGTCTGCCGCCCCTTGCGCAGCCTGCTGACCTTGCTCGGCGTAGCGATCGGGATAGCCGCCGTGGCACTGCTCACGGCCATCGGCGAAGGCGTGCGCGGCTATGTGCTGGAGAACTTCGCGCAGTTCGGCACACGGATCATCACCGTGCGCCCAGGCAAGACCCAGACCAGCGGCCTCGGCGGCCTGCTTGGCAGTGTGCGGCCACTGACGATCGCTGATGCCGACGCCCTGCGGCGCTTGCCGCATGTCGAGGCGGCAGTGCCGATCATTCAGGGCAGCGGGGATATCCAGTTCGGTCAACTCGATCGGCGCAGCGACATCCTGGGTAGTGGTCATCAGCTGGCGCAGGCCTGGCACATGCAGCTGAGCCTTGGCGAGTTCCTGCCTGCGTCCCGTGACGGCCGTTCGCCGCCCTATGTGGTGCTGGGCCACCAGCTGCGTACCGAACTGTTCGGCGCGCGCAATCCACTGGGCGAGCTGGTCCGCGTTGGCGGCGTGCGTTTCCGCGTGATCGGCGTGATGGCCAAGAAAGGCCAGCTGCTCGGTTTCAATCTCGACGATATCGCCTACATCCCGGTGGATTGGGCGGAAAGCCTGTTCAACCGCACCGGGGTAGTCAAAGCCCATGTGGTGTTCGACAACCGCACCAGCTCACAGGCGTTGGCCCGGCAGATTCGCCAGGTGCTCGGCGAACGGCACGGTGTGGAGGATTTCAGCCTGACCACCCAGGACGACATGCTGCGCAGCTTCAACCGCGTGCTCGGCACCCTGAGCCTGGCCATCGGTGCCTTGGGGGGCATTTCCCTGCTGGTCGGCGGCGTCGGCATTCTCACCATCATGACCACCACCGTGGGCGAGCGCACGGCGGAAATCGGCCTGCTACGGGCGATTGGGGCCAGCCGGCGACAGGTACTCGGGCTGTTTCTCGCCGAAGCCACGCTGCTGTCCCTGGCCGGCGGCCTGCTTGGCCTGCTGTTGATGGGCCTGCTGCTCGGTCTGCTGCACCTGGCCATGCCGAGCCTGCCTTTGGCGCTGCAACCGCTGTTTCTGCTGCTGGCGCTGCTACTGGCGGCGCTACTTGGCATCCTCGCCGGCCTGGCTCCGGCACTGCAGGCGGCGCGCCTGCATCCGGTGCTGGCGCTGCGCAGTGAATAGCTGCCAGGCCATGCGCTTCGCCAGGCACATCGCCACCCGAAGCTGACAGAAAAGTAATCTGCGACTCAGCCGGTTGACAGTGCAGGTTGGCTAGCCTGATCGCTGTGGGTGCTTTTCAGCGCCACCGGCTGGGGCATTCAACCGCCTAATACCAGCGACTTATCGACTGACTGGACGCAACGGCATGCAAAGCAAAACCACGAGACGCGCCTTCGTCAAAGGCCTGGCCGCCACCGGACTGCTGGGCGGGTTGGGCATGTGGCGCACGCCGGTCTGGGCCGTGACCAGCCCTGGCCAGGCGAATGTGCTGACAGGCACCGAGTTTGACCTGTACATCGGCGAACTGCCGGTGAATTTTACCGGCACGAAGCGCACGGCGATGGCCATCAACGGCTCCGTGCCCGGGCCCATCCTACGCTGGCGCGAAGGCGACACTGTCACCCTGCGTGTGCGTAACCGTTTGCAGCAGGACACCTCCATCCACTGGCACGGCATCATCTTGCCGGCCAACATGGACGGCGTACCGGGCCTGAGCTTCCACGGCATCGCCCCCGACGGCCTGTACGAGTACAAGTTCAAGGTCCAGCAGAATGGCACCTACTGGTACCACAGCCATTCCGGTTTCCAGGAGCAGGTCGGGGTGTACGGCGCCCTGGTCATCGACGCGAAAGAGCCCGAGCCGTTTACCTATGACCGGGACTACGTGGTGATGCTCAGTGACTGGACAGATGAAGACCCGGCCCGGGTGCTGTCCAAGCTCAAGAAGCAGTCGGACTACTACAACTACCACAAGCGCACGGTGGCTGATTTCGTCCACGACGTGAGCGAAATGGGCTGGTCTGCCGCGCTGGCCGACCGGAAGATGTGGGCTGAAATGAAGATGAGCCCCACCGACCTCGCCGACGTGAGCGGCTACACCTACACCTACCTGATGAATGGCCAGGCCCCGGACGGTAACTGGACGGGCGTGTTCAGGCCGGGCGAGAAGATCCGCCTGCGCTTCATCAATGGCTCCGCCATGAGCTATTTCGATGTGCGCATTCCTGGCCTGAAAATGACCGTTGTCGCGGCAGACGGGCAACACGTCGAGCCGGTTTCAGTCGACGAATTCCGCATTGCCGTTGCCGAAACCTACGATGTCATCGTCGAACCCGACAGCGAGCAGGCCTATACCATTTTTGCCCAGTCCATGGACCGTACCGGGTATGCCCGCGGCACCTTGGCAGTTAGCGAGGGCCTGCAGGCCCCTGTTCCGGCCGTGGACCCACGTCCCGTCATTTCCATGAACGATATGGGCATGGACCATGGCGACATGGCCGGCATGGATCACGGCAGCATGACTGGCATGGACCACGGCAGCATGGCCGGCATGGACCATGGCAGCATGACCGGCATGGACCACGGCAGCATGGCCGGCATGGACCATGGCAGCATGACCGGCATGGACCATGGCAGCATGGCTGGCACGAACGGGGCCATGCAGCGTCACCCGGCCTCCGAGACCGACAACCCATTGGTCGACATGCAGACGATGTCACCGACGCCAAAGCTGAGCGATCCCGGCATCGGGCTACGCAACAATGGCCGCCGCGTGCTCACGTATGCCGACCTGCGCAGCACCTTCCCTGACCCGGACGGCCGCGCGCCAGGTCGCACCATCGAACTGCACCTCACCGGGCACATGGAAAAATTCGCCTGGTCCTTCGACGGCATCAAGTTTTCCGACGCCGAGCCACTGCGCCTGAAGTATGGCGAGCGCCTGCGCATCACCCTGGTCAACGACACCATGATGACTCANCCCATCCACCTGCATGGCATGTGGAGCGACCTGGAGGATGAGCACGGCAATTTCATGGTGCGCAAGCACACCATCGATATGCCGCCTGGCTCGAAACGGAGCTACCGCGTCACCGCAGATGCCTTGGGGCGTTGGGCCTATCACTGTCACCTGCTGTTCCATATGGAAATGGGCATGTTCCGAGAAGTCCGTGTGGACGAATGACTGGAGATCCGAGATGAGCAAACCGATGAATCGAAGCGCATTTTTCCTCTTTGCCGCGATGGCAGGCCTGTTTGCCGTTCATGCCCCATCCGCGTGGTCCGGCGACACCAGCAAACAGCCGGCCAGCGCTGAAAGCGCCAAGGGCGCACAAGGCATGGATCACGGCAACATGAAGGGCATGAACCACGACGCCATGAAAGGCATGGACCACAGCACCATGAAGGGCATGAACCATGACGACATGAAAGGCATGGACCATGGTGCGATGAAAGGCATGGACCACGGCAAGATGATGGAATCGCATGGCAGCGACAAAGCTAAGGCAGGGAAAGATGCTCAATAGCCTGGCACGACCATCGCTGCTGGCATTGGGCGTTGCCCTGGGCATGCTGGGCACTGCGTCCAGCTTCGCCTCCGGGGCCATGGACCATTCGGCCATGGGGCACGATGCCATGCCGATGGATAGCGGCTCGTCGCACGATTCGATGCCAGGCATGGACCACAGCAAGATGGACCACGGCAGCATGCAGGGCATGGACCACTCGACGATGAACCATGGCTCGGCAGAGGCACAGACGACCAGCCGTACCCCGATCCCGGTACTGACAGATGCGGACCGCCGGGCAGCCTTCCCTCCGTTGGGCGGGCACCAGATGCACGACAGCGCAATCAACAGTTTCCTGCTGCTGGATCAGCTGGAGTACCAGGATGCGGACGAAGGCAGCACACTGGCCTGGGATGCATCCGGCTGGATAGGCGGCGATATCAACCGGCTGTGGGTCCGCTCCGAAGGCGAACGCACCAACGGCGTGACCGAAGATGCCGAACTGCAGCTGCTATATGGCCGCTCGGTCAGCCCCTGGTGGGATGTGGTTGCCGGGGTGCGCCAGGACTTCAAGCCCGAATCGCCCCAGACCTGGGCGGCGTTCGGCATCCAGGGCATGGCGCTGTACGATTTCGAAGCCGAAGCCACCGCATTCATTGGCGAGAACGGCCAGACGGCTATACGCCTGGAAGGCGACTACGACATCCTGCTGACCAACCGCCTGATCCTGCAGCCAACCGCTGAAGCCAACTTCTACGGCAAGAACGACCCTGCGCGTGGTGTGGGTTCCGGCCTGGCCAACACCGAGGTCGGGCTGCGCCTGCGCTATGAGATGGTCCGCCAGTTTGCCCCCTATATTGGCGTCACCTGGAACCGCTCCTACGGCAACACCGCCGATTTCATCCGTGATGAAGGTGGCGACGTGGATGAAGCGCGTTTCGTTGCCGGCATCCGCATGTGGTTTTGAGAACCTGTCATGAAAAGAACAATAACAACGCTTGTTCTGGCTGGCGCGCTAAGCAGCGCAGCGGTACTCGGTACCGCCTACTCCGGCCTGGTCAATGTCGGCGCCGACGATCCGCACTTCGCCGCCGTGCATGCCTTCCTGGCCATGGCACGGGACCGCTCCATTGCGGTACGTGCCAGGGACATCGACGTACCTGACCTGCAGGACGAAACGCTGATCCGCACCGGTGCGGGTAATTACAATGCCATGTGCATCGGTTGCCACCTGGCCCCGGGCGTGGAAAAAACCGAGCTCAGCCAGGCGCTGTACCCCTCGCCGCCCAACCTGGCCACCGGCGGCATCGGCGACGACCCTGCCGCAGCGTTCTGGACCATCAAGCACGGCATCAAGGCCACCGGCATGCCGGCCTGGGGCAAGAGCATGGGCGATGAATACATCTGGGGCATCGTGGCCTTCCTCGACCAGTTGCCCAAGCTCGACACCCAGCAGTACAACGCGCTGGTAGCGAGCAGCAGCGGCCACCAGCATGGCGGTGGCGAAAGCGCAATGCACAACCATGAAGGCCAGCATGGCAACCACGCGCCTGAGCGCGCAGGCCACCCTGCCCCCGGCGGTTCAGAAGCGCATCATCCGGCACCAACGAACACGGCGTCGAAAACACATATGCACCGTGACGGGAAAGAGCACGTCCATAAAAACTGAAGACCGCTCGATCCCGACCAGGCCTCTCATCTCAGTGCTTCATGCCTAGCTCAGCATCATCCATCAGCGCCTTGGCCATCGCACTCAGGTAATGTGCCGCCCAGATCATCAACGGTTTTTCATCCATCAGGCCGGTGATGGTCAACTCGCGGACATAGCCCATCAATTCCGAGGCCTGCTCGCGGGCGTCCTTGCAAGGGATGCCGGGCTCGATGCGGAACAGTGGGTGGGTGCCGTTTTCGCCTTGGTAGAAGGTGGTCTTGCCGACGGTGAACCGGGTGTCGTCGCTAGTCATTTTGGAGTTCCCTCTGAAGAATCTTGAGTGCCTGAACGGGCTTCATCGCGGGTAAACCCGCTCGTACAGGTACTGTGCAAGTCTTTAGACTGTTGTGATTCCGTGGGAGCGGGTTCACCCGCGAAGGGGCCGAGCCAGGCGACACATCAATCAAGCCCTAGTGTAAATTCCGCGGCTCTTTAGGCGTCTGCACTTGAACCAGTGCCGTCTCCAGCAGCGCCCGCAGCGTCTCCAGTTCATGCATCGAGGTCATCATCAGGATCGATGCCGGTGACTTGGGGTGCAGCAGCATTGCCTGGTGCACGACGGTCGCAGCGCACAGCGCATAGTCCGTGGCCTGGATCAGGGTGTCTTCAAGGGAATGAACATCGTGGGGTGGATCGGGGACAATCTTGAGCATGGTGTAATCTCGTCTGTTCCGAAGGGACAGCCACCACATCACTTGCAGTTGATGGGTGGCGGCTACGTACGGGTCTGCAAGACCGGACAGACGATAAACCGGCAGATCCGAAGATCTCCCGCACGCAGCCACCATTGACCGAAATCTCCGACACGCGGCAACTTGGAAAGCGGTACTGAATCGTCTGCGGGCTTGCAGGCCCGGTCGCTGATTTGGCAACGACGGGGCCAGACTAGGCCGCTGAGAACACCACCGCAATGGCGCAAAGGCGGTAGCAAGCTATTTCAGAAATGGCCTACGCGCAACGGGAAAAATCTGATTATCAGAAGTCATACCGCGCCCCAACCATCATGCTTCGCGACGGCCCGTAGAAATTG
>Ga0058691_1001846_pt1 | contig 10692 bp, 11 predicted proteins | sample AgamicAtPrz_FD_55051 | JGI IMG/M metagenome (GOLD analysis project Ga0058691, IMG submission 55051) | Agave microbial communities from Guanajuato, Mexico - At.P.rz | ecosystem: Host-associated > Plants > Phyllosphere > Phylloplane/Leaf | place: Guanajuato, Mexico | collected 2012-05-28
AACGGAGACAGAGACCCAGTCTCATGGCCAAGTAGCTCAGTTGGTAGAGCAGCGGATTGAAAATCCGCGTGTCGGTGGTTCGATTCCGCCCTTGGCCACCAAGAATTCCTAAAGAAAATCAATGGGTTGCACTTAACGGTGCAGCCCGTTTTTCTTTGTGGTGTCAACGGACTGTCAACCGCGACAACGGATTCAGATTCTTGGCTTCCAAGAGGTGGTCCGGCGACAGGTGGGCGTAGCGCATGGTCATCGTCACATTCGCGTGGCCAAGGATCCTTTACAGCGTCAGAATGTTCCCGCCGTTCATCATGAAGTGGCTGGCGAATGTATGGCGCAGGACGTGCGTCATCTGGCCAGCCATCTGGAAGCGAAAGGCCAGCTCGCTCGACGCCCTCACGGAAGGCCGAGACGGTGTACCCGAACAGCCTCCCCATGCCGCATTGCGCCCGCTCATGGAGGCGCATCCCGCTCAAAGCTATCGCAAAGCACCTTGGGGTGTCCATGCTTCGCAGTCGCCAACGCTTTGAAGAGGGAGGCGTCGAGGCACTGACGCACTACAAACCCCGCGCGCGAAGAGCTGATGACGAGAGCTATCGGGATGAGCTGTTCAAGCTTCTGCATGAGCCGCCATCACAGTCCGGTTACAACCGAACGAACTGCCGGATTGACGCGGGACCTGGCCAGCCGGCCTCACGAATGTGGCCTCTGCCGAGACGTACCAAAGCGAAGGCGGCAAAACTTGGTACGGCTTTGCCTACACGATCGTCTGCCCGTAAGGCATGAACCCGAGCGCCTCCTACGGCGGTGCCGCTGGGCATCTTCCGCCCCCATCGGACAGCGGTGGCTAGCGTGGCCGCCAGTGGATCCCAGCCCTCCACCGGTCCGCTGGCGAAGTGCACCGTTAAGGGCAGTCCTCAGCTTTCACAAAAGCCGCGCGTGGTAGGCTCTGCCCTTAATCGACGATACCCTTATTTCGCTCCGCTCCTGAGCCTCATCCTGCCGGCACTTTCGGACGGAGCCGGATTGGGGCCGTGGACCTTTCAATGAGCGCTGCACTCAACGCCGTCTGCCCCTACTTCACGATGTACCCGCTGGACTTTCCTTTGCGGGTATTGAAGCAATACGGGAAGCAGGGCGACTGGGTCATCGACCCCTTCTGCGGCCGAGGCACCACGAACTTCGCTGCTCGCCTGCTGGAAATGCCTTCGGTGGGCATAGACAGTAGTCCCGTCGCAGCTGCACTCGCCCAAGCAAAGCTCGCCCACGCAGAACCTGCGGATGTCGTTGAAACCGCACAGGCGATCCTTGAGAAGGCAACTCCGCCTCTTGCGATTCCAGCCGGCGAGTTCTGGCGCCATGCGTATCACGAGCGAACTCTCTTCCAGATCTGCCAGCTTCGCGAAGCCCTTCTTGAGGAATGCAGTTCGCCTGAGCGCATCCTCCTACGGGCCATCTTGCTTGGGGCGCTGCATGGCCCTCGCCCGAAGGGACGGCCTTCATATTTCTCGAACCAGGCTCCAAGGACATTTGCGCCGAAGCCAAAGTACGCGGTGAAGTTCTGGACACAGCGGAATCTTCAACCGACAGAAGTCGATATTCTCGATGTCTTAAGCGCCCGAGCTGAGCGCTACCTTTCGGTTCCACCGCCTCAGGTCGAAGGCAAGATTCATTTGGCGGATAGCAGGGAATCGTCTACCTTCGAATCGCTGCCGGCAGCACGACTAGTAGTCACCTCTCCCCCATATTACGGAATGCGCACCTATTTGCCGGACCAATGGCTCCGCGTATGGTTCTTGGGTGGACCGGACCAAGTCGAGTATCGCTACTCGGCCAAGCAGTTGGAGCATTCAGGTGCCCAGCACTTCGCGCGTGAGATGGGAAAGGTCTGGACAAACGTACTCCCAAAGACCACTCCCGACGCCCGTCTAGTCATTCGCTACGGTGGGATTCACGACCGAGATGCTGATCCGATGGAGGTGCTAAAAGCATCTTTGAAAGGGTCGGGGTGGAAGATGGTCACGGCTCGCGCGGTTCCCGACGCCGATTCAGGACGCAGGCAAGTTCGCCAGTTCCAGGCAGCGCCGCGCAAGGGCGTCACAGAATACGACGTTTATTGTCATCACGCTTGACCGGGGGATAAAGTGGCGAAGGGACAGAGCAACACATCCAAGAGTGGCGCAGCGGCACCACAAACACCTTCTCCGCTGCTGGACGGCGAGAAGGTCTCGTTCGAGACCGATGTTGACCCCAAGAAGGCAACGGACGAGGAGTTAAACAGTCGCTATGTAAAAGGCGAAATTCGAATCGTCACGGAGCAAGCGCGGTACCCTCTGGCAGGCATTCTCCAAATGCTGGAAGAAACGAAGCCTGACGAGAACGGTGAGTCCGCCCCACGCTATCAGCTGGACCCAGAGTATCAGCGGCGCCACCGATGGGACGTCAAGCGCAAGTCGAGGCTCATCGAGTCGTTTCTTCTAAACGTTCCAGTCCCTCCAGTTTTCCTCTACGAACGAGATCTTGCTCGCTTTGAGGTAATGGACGGAAGACAGCGCCTGACTGCCCTCAGCGATTTTTATGCAGACCGGTTTGCACTGGAAGGCCTGCAATATTGGTCCGACCTTGACGGCAGAAAGTACTCCAACCTCCCATCAAAGGTGAGAGACGGCATTGATCGTCGATACATATCGTCGATTATTTTGCTTAAAGAAACGGCCGAAACAGAGGCGCAAGCCGCGACTCTGAAGAAGCTCGTATTCGAACGTCTTAATTCTGGAGGTGTAAAGCTTGGAAGCCAAGAAACACGAAATGCTGTTTACAGTGGACCACTGAACACGTTGTGCCTGCAGTTATCGGAGAACGAACACTTCCGAAGGATGTGGGGCATCCCGCAGAATCCAGACCCCTCAACCGACGCGTCAGACGAAGATTCCGACAGTGAATCGGCCGAGGAGAAAACAGCGTCTGGTATGAGGATGTTTGAGAAGATGGAGGACGTTGAGCTTGTCCTCCGCTTCTTCGCCTATCGACAGATTGGGGAGTTTAAAGCGGGCCTCAATAAGATCTCTGAGTTCTTGGATCGATTCTTGATGGGCGGAAACCGCTTCCCGCCCGAGATAATCGCTGAGTACAAGGCAATGTTCGAGGCGACGATTTCGTTCCTCTGGGACGTTCTTGGGGCAGATTCATTCACTCTTCTAGATCCAGGCAAACGCCGATCCACGAAGATCGCGTACGACCCCTTGATGTTCATCGCAAATAGCCCGGAGGTGATCCCCCATCGGGCAGCGCTGATTGAGCATAAAGAGATTTTGCGCGCAGAACTTCAGGCCACATACAAAGCCAACGCGGAATTATTCTCTGGGAGAAGGACGAACTTTTCCGACACTCAACAGAGAAACAAGCATGTAAGCGCCGCATTTGCAGCTGCGATTGCAAAAATTCCCTCCGCCTGATCACGGAGCAGAAGTGCGCTCAACCCTGGACGAGCTAAAACGCGAACTTGCTGAGCTTAGAAATTTTGTTGCTTCAATTAAGCCGGTGAATGACGTACTCTCTGGTCATGACCAATCGATATTTCAGCAGTTCATTTCAATTCGGCGGCGATTCGACAATGCCGCCGTTGCCGTAGCGCTATACGCCTCCTTTGAAGCGTTTGTCGAAACCCTCGCGGCCTCTTTCGCGTCGCAAGAGGCACAGCGCCTTCCGTATGCAGAGCTACCGCCAAGACTAACCAAGAAGCACTTGGAACGAAGTGCCGATTTACTAGCTCGCGGAAGGTTGGGAGAGGGTCGCCATGCCTCTCTTAAAGCGGAGCATGTAGTAGAAAACTTATTGCATTGCTTGACGGGCAAGAATCCATACGCACTTAATGAAGCCGCCGTCGTGTGGCATGACAAGAATTTTCGAGCGCAAGAAGTGGACACCGTCTTTACCGACGTGGGTATCGAACAAATCTGCGGCCGCATTAGGAAGTGCGACGAACTGGTCGCTTGGTTCATGACAGCTCAAGCTATCGATCAAGCTCCTCGGGATGGAGTTACCCGAACAGTGATCGATGAGCGTCTGAACGATTTAGTGGAGCGACGCAATCAGATTGCCCACCGCGGCGGCAACCCGGACGATCTTCTGAGCGTTGAATCGATGATGGAGGCGATTGCTTTCATCGAGGCCCTATCGTCGTCTGTTTTTTCGGTTGTTGTTGCACGCTATCTTGAAACCCGGTACAACGGCACGAACAAGTCCTCGCTTCTGGAGCTAAAAGAGGGGCCATACAAGGATGGGTTCGTCGTCGTCATTAAGACGCCCGTCATTCCGATTGCAGTTGGTCAACCGCTATTCGCTACAAACCAAAATTCCGTGGCCAAATGGGGTCGAGTTGAGTCCATTCAGCTAAACGACACCTCCGTTGAACACATCGACGCCAGCGTGGAGGCAACGCATGGGATTGGACTGCGGCTTAGCTTCCCGTGCCCATCCGGAGCCCAACTAGTCGCGCTTCACGGCGAAGACGATCTCATATGGCCACCCCTGACATCTGCGGCCCAGCCACACTAGTCCGGTGCAAATCGCAACGCGTTGCCATTCTCTCTACTGCGCTACAAGGGATCTGATCAATCCTCTGATATGCGAGCATCATCAGCGTTCATGCAGAATCTGCGGCTCTCCCTTGATGAGGAGCGTGTATCAACAGCCCTCGCTGAGGGTGCCATTACCCCGCGCCAAGCTTCCAACGCGCTGAAGTTCATCAGGGAAGTGAAAGATTTTCACAGCTCGCCCCTTGCGATTCCTATCACGGTTGACGGCCAGTTTGTCGGCGAGATTTGTCAAGTGGGCGAGGTATGGATATCGAACAGGTACGGAAAAGACTATCCACAATCCATGGAGTTCTCGTCGGAGGAGAAGGCTATCGCATACGCCTCCGGTGAAGGCGTAGCGCCAACTAAAGGCCTCGACCAACCGCGTGTCAATGTGAAGATTCAATTCTCCACCGCATCTCTCAAATCAGAAGAGATTGGCGAGTACACATGGAAGGGGCTCGCTATGCGGAAGACCCCTTTATCTGCAAAGGATCTCTTGGAGTTCGCGGTAGCAGATTTGCTCGACGGCGCATCTGATCGCAACGCCGTCAATGCGCTTTCGAACGCCAAAAAGGCGCTCCACATGCGCCTGGAGGACGTATGTCTTGGATTCGGCTGCGTTGATTTGAAGAAGTACCGCACCTTTCCGCCGCTACTAACATACGCTCGTAGCTGTGGTGTAGTTGCCCCGCGTGTTCTCGAACGACTGAACAAACGCCGCAATGCAGTCGAACACGAGTTCGACATCCCCAAGATCGAAGACGTTGAGAACTTCGTTGATATTGTCGAGTTATTCTTGGCGGCAACAGATCGTTGGGAGTTCCGTATGCCGTCCACCATCGACTATTACGGCACCACACCCGCTTCGGTGGACGGTCATGTCCTCCGAGAAATCTCTTTTGACTGGTCTGCGGGAAAAGTCAATCTTGCATTCAAATTACCGAAGGCCCGCCCAATCTCACCGGCCGAGCGCGTGACCCTCAGCTCGCCTTCGGAAGAGTTCTTTCAATGCGTTCGATTCGTTCTCGCGAACGACGGATAAGCCAGGAAAACCACTGTGGCGCTTGATTTCACCTCGGGGCGGTGGGCGCACAGCCGGCCGACAGGCTTGGAAGTTCAACGATTTGGGCGCAGGCTAGCGCATCGCTCGACCCTGGCGACGGGCAAGGGCGACGAGCTGAAATGCGCCTCGTACCACCTGAGGCGGTGCTGCGCTTAGGCCGGGTAGCGCGCTGTGGGGCACCCAGCTTACTCAGCAGAAGACCATCGCTAGATGGAGCAAAACGATCATGCGAGCCGGGTGCCCCGAACTTTTGTTGGATCAATCGACGAAGATTACTGGGGCAAGTCCGTTGCTCGCACGTCGCGCGCTCGCGTCGTCGATGATCCGCTGAAGCTCCGTCGGTCGATCGGCACTGATGGAGATTTCGCCTCTCAGGTTGACCAGTCGGACGGCGCCGCCCTGCGCGAGCAGGCCCTTGGCCTCTCTAAGCACGACGAGAAGAGGATCCGGACTTTTCCCTTGGCAAAGCCGATCCCATTCCGTCGCGGAAATGTAGAGATTTCGCCCCTCGACAAAGGTTGGTGACGTCGTGACGCCAGGAGGATCGCTTGGGGGTGTTTGACTGGGCATAGCTCTCATCCCTATTGCGTTGCCGCAGAGTACTTCCTTCTGCGTATGAGGAAGGGCCTTGGTTTTAGGTATCCGCGGGCCTCAATCGTGACACACGTTCGCTCGGCTTCGCGGCCTGCCGAAGCACGATGGACGATCTTACGTACTAGCACCCGTTAAGCCATGGGCTCTGGGATGGGAGCCGCGCTCGCAAGGAATGAGAGGTTGGCCATCCAAGGCGTAGACCGCCGCCGCCGCAGCGCCGCCCCCCTCCGGCTTTCAGTTCACAAGGTCGTCAACGGAGCGTCAACAGCACTGCAGTTCATCGGTGGGACATTGGGGCGTTGAATGCATCTAAGCCCTTGATTCATTGGATAACGCCGAACCAATGTAAGCGTATCGCGCGGATTGAAAATCCGCGTGTCGGTGTTCGATTCCGCCCTTGGCCACCAGATTCAAGGATGCCCGGCTCCGCCGGGCTTTCTGCTTTCTGCGGCCACACGACGCTCATCACCGCACGCCGAACCAGCGCCGCACACGCGGCTGGGCTCACCGCGTGATGATGTCCCGATGCATGGGCGCGAGCAGCGCCAGCAGGCGGTTCTGAACGGCNAACGGCACNCGCTGCGCGTCCATCGCCAATTGCAGGTCTTCGACCAACGCATTGAAGTCGGCCTTGTCCAGNGCGAGGTGGGCATGCGACTTCGCCATCGTCTCGCCGTCGTAGACGCATGGGCCGCCGCTGAGCTGGCAGAACTGCTTGCGGATCGATTCCTTCAGCGCNTTCGGGTTGACGCCATCGAACTTGCGCTTGATGCGCTCATCCGCNTAGGCGCGATCGATCATGCCGTCGACGATGTGGGCGATGCCCTCCTCGCCGCCCAGCGCGCGATACAGCCCGTCATCCGCCGCGCCGGCGATCGACGCGGCGCCCACGCCCATCAGCAGCGCCAGCGCGCCAGCCCTCCACAGCCTTCGAGCGGATCGCATCGTGCAGACCTCCTGGTCGAGTCGTCGGAGCGCGGCGCGGCCGCGGTCAGTAGGCGAATTGGATCGAGCCGTAGACACCGCGCTGACGACGCGGCTGGATCCCCGGCACGATGCCGCCGAGGTCCACATAGGCAGCCGTCAGCGACACATGCTTGTTGGGCGCCCAGGCGACGAACACATCCTTCCAGTCGTCCTCTCGCAGCGCGTCGCCCAGGATCGACGGGTTGAGCTTGTCGGGCTTCACGCGGTACTCGACGCCCACCGCCCACTGCTTGTTCAGCAGGTAGGCGATCGACACCTCCGGCACCAGCGAATAACTGCCGCTCGCCGTCCCGCCGAAGCCCAGCAGGCCNTTCTGGTTGGCGCGNGTCGCGCGCAGCGTCAGGTTCACCAGCGTGCTTTGCGCCAGGAACAGCTTGNTCGCGCTCAGATAGACATCCACGCCCTGACGCTTCGCGCCGAGCGCGCTCAGCGTCGGCGCCAGGCCACCCGCGTCGAGGTGCTTGTACTCGACGCCCAGCGCGAGCTGCGGCCTCCAGGTGTCGGCATCGAGCACCGCATCGCCACCCAGTCGCACCTTCGCGCCGAGGATCGTCTGCTTGAGCCGGAGCCCAGGCAGCCCCAGCGCTGCGCCCGTGGCGCCAGCGCTCAAGTCCTGCCTGGCGATCGACAGCTCGGCGCGCTCGCCAAAAGCCACGGCGGCGCCGTAGCCGGTGAAGCCGTAGTCCTGCACCGGCAAGCGCGTGAGGTACGCGGTCNCACCGATCTGTCCCGCCGTCGCGTAGCTGCCGGTCAATGCCCATGGCGACAAACCGCCACCAGCCGCGCCATCGATGCTGCTCACCCCGCCGGTCAACAGCAGCTTGCCTTGCGCCTGCGCGACGCAGGCCAGCGGCGCGGCCATCAACAGCGGCGCGATCGATCGCAGCAGCAGGTGGTGCATGGGCAGAGACGGTGAGGATGCCGAAGACGTCGCGCGGGCGCTTACCAGGCGCCGGTGTTGGGCATCGAGATCCAGGGCTCGGCCGGCGGCAGCGCCGGGCCGTCCTGCAACAGCTCGATCGAGATGTTGTCGGGCGAGCGCACGAAAGCCATGCGGCCGTCGCGCGGCGGACGGTTGATCGTCACGCCAGCGTCCATCAGGCGCTGGCAGGCGGCGTAGATGTCGGGGACCGCGTAGGCCACGTGACCGAAGTTGCGCCCCCCGGTATAGATCTCGGGATCCCAGTTGTAGGTCAGCTCGATCTGCGCGTCCTCGTCGCCGGGTGCAGCCAGATAGACCAGGGTGAAACGGCCGGCCTCATGCTCGCTGCGGCGCACCTCCTGCAGCCCCAGGGCGTCGCGGTAGAACTTCAGCGAGGCATCGAGATCGGTCACTCGGACCATGGTGTGCAGATACTTCATGAGCGGTGTCGGATGGCGTTGGACAGTGGAATCGACGCGAGGTCGGACGGCGCATTGTGGCCGGGCGGCGAACGGTTTGCATGCAGCGGGGGCATGCATGGGAACTCCCTCGAGGAGCGCCGCGGCTCAAATGAAGAAGGCCCGCGTCGGCGGGCCTTCGGGCGAGCGGAAAACGCGAGGGTCAGGTCGCCTGCGGCGTGGCGTCGCCACCTGGCGCCTGCTGCGTCGCCTGGGCCAGGCGTTGCGTCAGCTCCTTGCGGAAGCGATTGAGCTCCTGGACGCTGACGAAGCTGCGCTCCATCAGCAGGCTCATGTTGTGCAGGATGCGCTCGACGACCTTGTTTTCCCAGACGCTGTCGAACTGGATCTGCTTGTCGAGCCAGCGCTCCAGCCACTCCGGATCGGGCAGGCGGCTCTGGATCGTGTCGCGCGGGAACAGCTTGGCGTTCACATGCAGGTTGGTCGGGTGCAGCGCCTGCGCGGTGCGGCGCGCGCTGGCCATCAGCACGCCGACCTTCGCGAATGCCGCCTTGGCCTCGTCCCCGAACTTGCTCATCGCGCGCTTCATGTAGCGCAGGTAGGCGCCGCCATGGCGGGCTTCATCGCGCGACAGGGTCTCGTAGATCGCCTTGATGACCGGCTCGGTGTGCCATTCGGCGGCGCGGCGGTACCAGTGGTTCAGACGGATCTCGCCGCAGAAGTGCAGCATCAGCGTCTCCAGCGCCGGGGCCGGGTCGAATTCGAAGCGCACCTCGTGCAGTTCCGCCTCGGTCGGCACCATGTCCGGACGGAAGCGGCGCAGGTATTCCATCAGCACCAGCGAATGCTTCTGCTCCTCGAAGAACCAGACGCTCATGAACGCGGAGAAGTCGCTGTCGTCCTTGTTGTCGCGCAGGAACATCTCGGTGGCGGGCAGCGCGGACCACTCGGTGATCGCGTTCATCTTGATCGTGCGCGCCTGGTCGTCGGTCAGCTTGGACGCGTCGAACTTGTCCCACGGGATATCCGTGTCCATGTTCCAGCGCACGGCCTCGAGTTGCTTGAAGAGTTCTGGATAAAGCATCTGTCTGCGTCCTGTTAAGCGCGCCGGATTCTACCGGTCGCACCATGACAATCCCTTACGGCATCGGCCCATGGGGCGATCTGGCCTAATCCCGCATCCGACCGATCTCACGCCGGGTTCGCTTATTACGAAGCAGCACGACCGTTCGGATTCACCGATCCTGGAGACCCAGCCCATGAACACGTCCTTCGGTTCCCTCCTGCGGCGCGCCGCCTTCGCCGGTCTCGCGACGGTGGCCATGGCCTTGGCCACGACCGCCGCCCATGCCGCACCGGCGGCCGAGCCCGCGACTTCCGGCGCAGCCTGCCCGGAACTGCTGAACCGGCAAATGCCTCGCCTGCAGGACGAGAAGCCGCAGGCGCTGTGCCAGTACGCCGGCAAGGTGGTCCTGGTGGTCAACACGGCAAGTTTTTGCGGCTACACGCCCCAGTACAAGGCACTGGAAGCGGTGTCCGCGCGCTATGCGGACAAGGGGCTGGTGGTGCTTGGTTTTCCATCCGGTGATTTCGGCAACCAGGAGTACGGCAGCAACAAGGAAATCGCCGAGTTCTGCGAGAACACCTTCAACGTGAAATTCCCGATGTTCAGCAAGAGCAGCGTCGCGGCCGGAAAAGCCGATCTGAACCCGCTCTTCGCCGACCTGGCCAAGCGCACCGGTCAGGCGCCCAAGTGGAACTTCCACAAGTACCTGATTTCGCGCGACGGCAAGCAGGTCATGAGCTTCGCGTCGGGCGTGAGCCCGGACAGTTCGACCTTCACCCAGGCCGTGGAAAAGCTGCTGGCGCAGCCGCAGTGAACGAGCATCACGGCGGAAACTCGAAAAACCTGTCGCTTGCGTTTGTTCCAGCTTGCAAAAGCTGAATGAAAGGCGCGGGAGGAGGCAATCGGCACGCCTGTGGCGAGGGGCCTTCATCAGCCTGAAAACTGTCCCGGCTAGCCGGGACAGCAGTGACAGTTGCTCACGTATTTGTCGCTCGGCGGGATGACTTCCGCGTCGATGCGCTGCACCATAACGACTCGATCAATACATCGCTGATGAGAAACGC
>Ga0058691_1001848_pt1 | contig 10681 bp, 7 predicted proteins | sample AgamicAtPrz_FD_55051 | JGI IMG/M metagenome (GOLD analysis project Ga0058691, IMG submission 55051) | Agave microbial communities from Guanajuato, Mexico - At.P.rz | ecosystem: Host-associated > Plants > Phyllosphere > Phylloplane/Leaf | place: Guanajuato, Mexico | collected 2012-05-28
ACATTAATTTCGAGGCATTTTTTTGCTACAATAGGTGCAATTTTTTATGCATATTCGATCTAAGCTACTATGACTGACGCTCAAACCGCTCAAAATATTGCGACCACATACGATCCAACCGAGATCGAAAAGAAGTGGTACCAAACGTGGGAAGAACAAGGTTACTTCAAACCTTCTGGTCACGGTGAATCATTCTGTATCATGATTCCGCCACCAAACGTCACAGGTAGTTTGCACATGGGCCATGGCTTTAACAATGCCATTATGGATGCCCTCACCCGTTATAACCGTATGATGGGTAAAAACACTTTGTGGCAACCGGGTACTGACCATGCTGGTATTGCAACGCAAATGGTTGTTGAGCGTCAACTTGGCTTACAAGGGGTGACTCGTCATGACTTAGGTCGTGATAAGTTCATCGAAAAAGTTTGGGAATGGAAAGAACAATCTGGCGGCACAATTACGAAACAAATTCGTCGCTTAGGTTCGTCTGTAGACTGGTCACGTGAACGCTTCACGATGGACGAAGGTTTATCAAATGCAGTTAAAGAAGTATTCGTTCGTTTGCACGAAGACGGTTTAATTTACCGCGGTAAGCGCCTAGTAAACTGGGACCCTAAACTTCAAACTGCTCTTTCTGACCTTGAAGTAGAAAGCAAAGAAGAAAAAGGCTCACTTTGGCATTTTAAATATTTCTTTGAAGATAAAGCAGTTAAAACTCAAGACGGCAAAGACTATTTAGTCGTTGCAACAACTCGTCCTGAAACTTTACTTGGTGATACTGCGGTTGCTGTTCATCCTGAAGATGAGCGTTATGCACACCTTGTTGGTAAAAACATTGTATTACCAATTACTGGTCGTTTAATTCCGATCGTTGCAGATGACTACGTTGAAAAAGACTTCGGTACTGGCTGTGTAAAAATTACCCCTGCTCATGACTTCAATGACTATGACCTAGGTAAACGCAATAGCTTGCCAATCATTAATATCTTCAACAAAAATGCCGAAGTTTTGGCTGAGTTTGAATATATTGCAAAAGCTGGCGAACAGATTTCTAAAACAATTACTGCACCTGCGGAATATGCTGGTTTAGAACGTTTTGAAGCACGTAAAAAATTAGTTGCTCAAGCTGAAGTTGAAGGCTGGTTAGATCAAATCCAACCGTATGATTTGAAAGCTCCACGTGGCGACCGTTCAGGCGTGATCATTGAGCCATTACTGACTGACCAATGGTACGTAAAAATTGCTCCGCTTGCTGAGCCTGCAATTGAAGCAGTTCAAGATGGTCGCATTAAGTTTGTTCCAGAGCAGTACAGCAACATGTACATGGCATGGATGCGCGACATTCAGGACTGGTGTATTTCACGTCAGCTTTGGTGGGGTCACCGTATTCCAGCTTGGTACGATGCAAATGGCAACATCTATGTGGGTCGTAACGAAGAAGAAGTGCGCGCGAAAAACAACATCGCTGCTGACGTTGAACTTAAACAAGACGAAGACGTTCTTGATACATGGTTCTCATCTGCACTTTGGACATTCTCAACTTTAGGTTGGACTGGCGACGCACAAAAAGATGCAGCAAATGATTTCCTTAAAACCTTCCATCCAACAGATGTGCTGGTGACTGGTTTCGACATCATTTTCTTCTGGGTTGCCCGTATGATCATGATGACCCTACACTTCATGAAAAATGAAGATGGTTCATCGCAAGTTCCATTTAAGACTGTTTACGTTCACGGTTTGGTACGTGATGGTGAAGGTCAAAAAATGTCGAAGTCTAAAGGTAACGTACTTGACCCATTAGACTTGATTGACGGTATTGATTTAGAAAGCTTAGTTGCGAAACGTACAACTGGCCTAATGAACCCGAAAGATGCTGCGAAGATTGAAAAATCTACGCGCAAAGAGTTCCCAGAAGGCATTAATGCTTATGGTACTGATGCAGTACGTTTCACGTTCTGTGCGCTTGCAAACACTGGTCGTGACATCAAGTTCGACTTAAAACGTGTTGAAGGCTACCGTAACTTCTGTAACAAAATCTGGAACGCAACCCGATTCGTTCTGATGAATGTTGAAGGTCAAACTGTTGGTCAAGAAGCCCGTCCTGATCTATGGGAACTGCCAGAACAATGGATTATAAGCCGTCTGCAAAAAGCTGAAGCTGCTGTGCATCAAGCGTTTGCAACGTATCGTTTAGACCTTGCTGCACAAGCGATTTACGACTTTATCTGGAATGAATACTGTGACTGGTACGTTGAGTTAACTAAACCAGTTCTAAACGATGCAGAAGTTTCTGAAGAGCGTAAAGCTGAAGTACGTCGTGTATTGCTTGCAGTGATGGAAGCTTCATTACGTTTGGCTCATCCGTTAATGCCGTATTTGACAGAAGAAATCTGGCAGACTCTTGCACCAATGCTTGGTCAAGGCGGCCCAACGATTATGACTGCTCAATACCCTATTCCTGAGCAAGCAAAAATCAATGAACAAGCTGAAGCAGATATGCAATGGCTTCAAGGTTTGATTGGTGCAGTACGTAACATTCGCGGTGAGTTAGGCTTAGGTAATGCGCGCTTGTTGCCAGTATTACTTCAAAACACATCTGATGCTGAACGTGAACAAATCATTCGTATTGAAGCATTGTTCAAAGCATTGGCTAAAGTTGAAAGCATTGAGTTCTTGAATAAAGACCAAGAACCACCTTTATCTTGCTCTAGCGTTGTTAGCCATGCATCGGTATTTGTACCAATGAAAGGCTTAATTGACCCTAAAGCTGAGCTTGCTCGCTTGCAAAAAGACTTGGATAAAATCCAAAAGCAACACGACCAAATCGCAGGCAAACTTGCAAATGAAGGCTTTGTATCTAAAGCACCAGCAGCGGTTGTTGAAGGTGAAAAAGCGAAGCTTGCTGAATTTGCTGCTCAGTTAGAGAAAGTTAAAGCGAATATGGAGCAAATTGCTGCGCTTTAAGCTTTTTAGTTAATGAACCCAGAATCTGTGCAAGCAGGTTCTGGGTTTTTCTATATTTAGAAATTACTTTTTCTGTAGAATCACCATATGAAGATGCCATGATTTTATATGACCACTCAACAAAGGAAGATTTTCCTTCATTTCTTTATGAAACAATAAATTAAAATCATATAAGAATAGATCAGCTATATCTTGATAAGTAAATCCTATAAATTTTGCAGGTTCTCTAGCAACCCATTCATCTTGAGTCCCCAATAAATCAGCTACCAGAATTCCGCCTTCAGGAAGCGCATTTATAATTCGTTTAATTACACTATAAAAATAGCTTGGCTCACAAAAGAATAGACTTGATGAGGCAATAATTAAGCTTGCAGACGGGAAATTAAAGTCTTCAAAAGATTCATGATAGAAAGTAAATTTAGAGTCATCTTTGAATCGCTCAGCACAGACTTTTTGTGCATCAATTGAAATATCAAAAGCATGAACATTAAATCCCTTTGAGAGTAGATAAGCAGATTCATTGCCAGCGCCACAGCCGCAATCTATAGCAATTAAAGGTAAGTTAGGAAAATGACCTAAAGCCTTCTCTAAAATAGGTCTATGTTTAAGTTCTCTTGATAATTGAATAAATTTTTCATTCATAAATCCGATCTTTTAATTTTTATAATTTCCACACTATATTTTATAAAGAATATAACCTCAACGATTTCTTATTTTAGAAGCTACCGACCAAATCGCGGGCAAACTTGCAAACGAAGGCTTTGTGTCTAAAGCACCAGCAGCAGTTGTTGAAGGTGAAAAAGCGAAGCTTGCTGAGTTTGCTGCTCAGTTAGAGAAAGTTAAAGCGAATATGGAGCAAATTGCTGCGCTTTAAGGTGTTGTTAATTTTATCCAATTTGTGTATAAAGGGCTGATTATTCAGCCTTTTATACTTAATATGGATAACAAAAATTTAACTATCGAAGAAATTCTATTTAACTTCAAGAAAAATAGCCTAGAAACTAAATTAGATTTATCAAATTTAGATGACTTGCAACCTTATGAATATTTTAAAGAAATTAATAAAATTCAAAAGATTACTTATTTAAATTTATCTAATAATATTATGATAGGTGATCATGAAATAGATATATTGTCAAATTTAAAAAATTTAAAAACTCTAATTTTATCTGGTTGTCTATACAATAGTTTAGAAACTTTTAGAAATTTTAAATCACTCGAAATATTAGATCTATCAGATAATCATATAACAGATATTAGTAATATTAGATTACCCATCAACCTTAAAGAATTAGATTTAACACAAAATGGAATTGATGGTGATATTAATTTTCTAGAGATAAATAATCTTTTTAAACTGAACCTATCTGATAATTTAATAGAAAAAATCCCTAACTTCCCATTAAATAATAATTTATCCACTCTTAATCTATACAACAATTTTATCAAAAATATTACAAACTTAGAGAAGCTACCTAATTTAAAAGAGATAAATTTAACTAGCAATTATATAAGCACTTTAAAAAACATTGAATCATGCAAAAAAATTCAAAGAATTTACTTAGGACATAATAAAATTTCTGCCATTCATATAAATAAAAGACTAGAAGAAATGAAAGAAATTTACTTACATAATAACTATATCGATGATATCTCCTTTCTTGAAAAATTACCAAACTTAGAATCATTAGTCCTGGAAGAGAATAATATATCTAGTTTAGATCCACTTGAAAAATCATCTAAAATTCATACACTCTATTTAAGTAAAAATAATATTAATAATATAACCCCCTTAATTTCTTTAAAAAAAATTAAAAAACTTTCATTAAATAATAATAATATAACTGATTGTACAGTTTTATCACACCTCAAAAATCTTGAATACTTAAAACTAAATAAAAATAATATTAAAGATTTGGATTTTTGTAAAAAAATTAGCAAGATAACAAATATTGACCTAAGTAATAATAAAATAAATGATATAAATTCTTTAAAAAAAATATTACTTTTAAAAAAAATAAATAGAATAAAAATTAATAATAACCCTATATGGGAAGAATATGGAATTGTTTTAGATGAAAAATGGGATAGCAATCACTTAGATTTCTTTAAAAATTTCATGGAAAATTATCATAACTATAAAGAGGTACATTTACCTAGCAATATACTTCTTTTAGGAAACCATAGTTCAGGAAAAACCAGCTTACTTTCAAAAATAATTAATAATCCATATAATAACAAAAGTACTCACGCTCTAAATATAATACAAATTAAATCTAATGAAAACAATAACACCTTCCCATTAGCTATTATATATGATTTTGGGGGGCAAGATTTTTATCATGGCCTACATATACCTTTTATTAAAAATAATTCTTTAAAAATATTACTAATTGACCCTAAAACAAATAAGAATCAAATTTCACTTGAAAATAAAAATACAGTAGATGAAATTCAATATACTTTAAATTTTAGTTTGGAATATTGGATACAAAAAATTATTTATCAAGAAGGTACAGTTTCTAACCGCAAAGATATTTTATTGATTCAAACTCATCTAGACGAAAATCCAGAATTACAGTGGAATTATACTACCCAAGTAAAAAAACAAAGACTATTAGATTTTTTTGCTATTGATTTAACAAAAGAAAATATTGATACCAATTATGTTTCAGAAAAGATAAATATTTATTTAGAAAAATTTAAACCTACAGTCAAACTATCAGATGACCGAATAAAAGTAACTAAGTATATTTTAGAAATTCATAAAAAAAATACTCATATCCTGCCTAATAAAATAATAACTATTAAAAATAGGTTCTTTAATGAATCATATTCTTTAGAATCATTTAAAATACTACTCGAACAACTCCACCAATCTGGATTAATTTTCTACAATCCAAAAATCTCTAATGGTGATTATGTATGGCTTAATCCTAAAGGACTTATTGACTACTTACATCAAAATATTTTTACAACTAGTTTTTTGCGAAATTCAGAAAAACAAGGAATAATAGATAGTAAAGATATAGATAACTTAAAAATAAATAAAAATACTTTAAATTTACTAGAATATTATAATACTATATTTAAACATCAAATAAAAAATAAGATTGAATATATTATCCCCAATTATTTGCCTTTTTCAGATAAAAATGATCCTACTGTAATTTTATCTTCTTTTACCCTATCCTCTGCTAATTTAGTACTCAAATTTCTTTATTTTATACCATCAAATATAATTAATCATTTTATCTGTTTCTTTGGAATGCAGCCAGATAATAAGATATTCTGGCGTGACATGATTATATTTACGCTTACAACAGAAGATAAAAGAAAATACAAAACTATTATTAAAATTGACTTAGAAAATCTTGAAATAAAATTTTATATTCACAGTGAAGAAAAAAACTTAAATGATATCTTATCATATCTTTTTTATTGTTGTATGCGCTTTTATTGGCACCCATATGCTACAGATAACAAAGCATGTAGTTTTGATATGTTTTTAAAAAACTACAAATCAAATGAAACTAATGATTATGTCTGGAAAGATTTTTATAAACCTAAAAATGATTCATCAAGTATAAATTTCATACCTGAAGATTTATATCTAAGTATAGATAACCTTAATTATGTAAATTATAAAGATTTAATTCATCATAATATTTCAATGCCACTTATTAAATCTTATATTTTTTCAAAAACTGATAATTTTACAAAACAAATTTTTCCAAATAAAGAAATAGCTGCAAGTCCATTTAGTATTTTCACTGAAAAGGAGTTTACTCAAGTGAAAAATGTATTTATATCATATAGTAGACGTGATGTAGAGTTTAAAGATGATCTAAGTTTATTCTTAAAAACGACTTTTGAAGGTAGCGGACATGAAGTCTGGGACTGTGGAGATTTAGACATTGGAAAATGGGATGATCAAATCCAATCAAAGTTAGAGCAGTCAGATTTAGTAATCTTTATGTTATCTATTAACTTTTTTGCCTCTAAGTATATTATAGAAAATGAGCTCATTCCTGTTTTGAAAGCTGCTGAAGAGGGTAAAAAGAAAATTATGTGCCTAATAGTAAAAAGCTTTCCATGGGATACTTTTGCACAATTAGGGAAAAAGGCTCAACTTAAAGACCCCAATCTAACAAATACAGATCAATTTGAACATCATATAGTGAATGCAAAGTCTGAAATTACAAACTACCAATTTTTACCTTATACGCGCACAATTACTAGCTCCATAAACTCTGATAATTGCGAGCTATTAACTCCATTAAATCAACTATCTCAACCTGAACGTGAGAAAATATACGGAGATATTGTAAAACGAGTTGCTCAGATTCTTGGGATCTAAAAATTCAGACAAGCTCTCACCAAATGAAAGCTTGTCAACCTTAACTTATAATCTATAGAGAACTTTGCCCCAACAACATCTCTATCCCACTCACCTTTTTCATGTGCTTTAACCGCTCTTTTTCACATTTCAACTGCTGCTTTAACTCTGCACAATCAGCATCGACAGCTTTATAAACATCACCAATATGTATATGTTCAGCTTTTACATTCTTCGTTAACTGAAAAGAATCCAAAATCTCAGCAATTTGGCTTTCAAGCTGCTGACTTTGTGCATCTAAAGCCAGTTTATAAAACCGTAACTGCTCAGCAGATAGTTCTTTAGCACCAAGCCCTTTATTCTGTTCAAGCTGTAACTGGAGTTTGAGTAAATAAAACAAATCCTGCTTTTCATAGGCCTGACTTGCCTGTTGGAACCACTCGGTTTTTTCTAATTTTTTAGTTTCATCTTGCTCACGGTCTGGGTGAATCATCGCGGCAATTTTTAAATAAACTGTTTTGAGTGACTGTGTTGCCATTTGCTCAGCTTGTTCACGTTTCTGTTGCTGTCTTTGCTGTTTGGCTTGTTCCCGTGCTTGTTGTTGCTCAGCAGCATATTGTTCAAAATCTTCATCATATTCTGCGCTTTGTTCATTACTTTCATCATATTCAAATTTTATCGGTTGAGCTTTTCTATTCTTTTTCACAGACTCCCCCGCATGTTGCTGATAAAAGGTATCGATCTGCTGCACTAGCTCCAACTGTTCAGCAGCTAGCTGTTTGGAGCGCTTCAACATTTGTGCAAGCTGGGCAATTTTTTCATCTAGTTGTTGCATATCTGCTTTGGAAAAATCATGGCTATGCAACAGATTCCAGAGTTGATCCAACTGCTGAAATAAGACCTCATGCAAATCGCTATACACAGGCATCAGTTTTTGCCGAATGTGCTGTTGAATCTCAGCTTGTGCATTTTGCCATGTGCTCAGGCTAACTTTTTGCTGTTCTATTTTATCAATCAGGCGATTCAGTTTTTTCTGCTGTGCAGATGGTTCAGACCTTTGCTGCAAGCTCACTTTAAGATCAAAGGACATACTCATCCACCTGAAAAAGAAAAAAGTGTAGCAATAATCAGATGAGGAAGGTAGCAAAGCATTTATTAAGTCAGAATCAGCCTATTCATTTTTAGAAAATAGAATGTGACTTGCCCAAACTTTATATTTTAAGAAATCCACCAAATTACTAATGGTAAAGTCACGGCAGCACATAAGGTTTGAAAGCTAATTACAGCTGCCATAAGCTGACTATCACCACCCAAAACTTTGGTTAAAATGTATGAAGCAGAAGCCGTCGGTAGCGCAAAGAAAATAACTAGAATTTGAGTTTGTAAGCTTGGCAAACCAAACCACATGCAAACCATATAAGCCAAAGCAGGCACTGCTAAAAGTCGTGCAAATGTATCTGCCGCCAATACCACAATGTCTTTTTTAATTTGCATAAACTGTAAAGCTGCGCCAACACATAACAAGCCTAATGGCAAACTCGACACTGAAAAAAGCTTAATAAACTGAGTAAAGCCTTCCCAAATCGGGATATGAAGTGCATTGACTGCTGCCCCGACCACACACGATGCAATTAAAGGATTTTTAAGAAGTGCAATCAAAACAGGTTTAATTGCCATGTGTTCTTTAGACGTTAAAGCAAGCACCGAAATAACGTTCACAAGTGGAATGCAAAGTGCCAATAAAATTGCCAGAATTGCCATTCCTTCACTTTTAAAAAGCGCAGTGACTAAAGCCAAACCAATATAGGTATTAAAACGAACCATACTTTGTACATGCACACCAAAACGTGCTGGCGGTATGTGCCAAAACATTCGGAGTATGTATAAAAAGATGGTCACAGCCAAAACCACAATCAACATCGCAATAATCGCTGTACTCAAGCTTTGTAAGTCAATTTTCGCGGTCGATAGCGTACTAAAAAGCAAAGCGGGAAATAAAATATAGTAATTGAGCTTCTCTGCCCCAGCCCAAAACTCATCGCTAAAAAAACGATATTTTTTAAATAAGTATCCCGATGCAATTAATGCAACTAAAGGAAAAAGAGATAAAACAATGCTATTCATTTCTTTACTCGAGTTTTGTTGAGGCTTGCTATTTTTAGCAATGACCTTGGCCTACTCATATATTAAAGATAATGAAAACTCATGATAAAATGAGTTTTTACTCATAACAAATACAACATGACCTTTACCCAGCTTAAAATTTTCGCACTCATTGCTGAACTAAAAAGCTTTACTGCTACCGCAGAAAAGTTGGGAATTTCACAATCGGCAGTTTCTCATGCGCTTAAATCATTAGAACAACAATGGGGCATTAACCTCATTTCAAGAACTCAAAGTGATATTGAACTGACTACAACAGGCCAGCAGTTACTCACTCATGTAAAAGAGCTATTGAGTATTTCTAATACATTAGAAAAAGAAGTGGCTGCGATCCATGGTTTAAATGAAGGCACATTACGTATTGGTTCTTTTGGAGCTTCGTCATCCATTTATCTATTGCCTGAAATTTTAGAAAGCTTTCGGCAGCGCTACCCTAAAATCGAAATTTATATCGATGAAGGTGAGGATAAAGAAGTTGCTCAATGGTTATTGGAACGGCGTATAGAGGTCGGTTTTTTGATTATGCCAGATGAGCGATTCGATACATTCCCTTTAATTGAAGACCGTTTTGTTGCCCTAATTCCAAATGGTTACCCACTCGCACAACAACTCTATATTGATCCAGCACAATTAGAAAACTGCCCTTTCATCATGACAATGGCTGGTAGTCGACATCAGGTCGAATTAATTCTAAAAAACTTTAATGTGAAACCAGACATCAAATTTTATGTTTCACAAATTCTAAGTATCGTTAGCATGGTGCACAACCAGTTAGGTGTTTCCATTGTGTCTGATATGGTCATCACCAAAGAGTTGCTCTCGCTCTATCCAAACGTAGTCAAACGTCCTTTTAAACCGAACCTTAAACGTTCTATTGGACTCGCGGTGAAAAATAAAAAGCATATGAGTCCTGCTGTGAAAGCATTTATTGAAGTCGCACAATCAGTTTGGTCAGATCATTAAGAATATGAGCGATTCTTTTTAAACTTTAATAACGAACTCTTTCAGGTCAATTTATCAGTATATTAGATGACTTGTAACGTAAAAAGCGCTATTACTGCCCCATACTGACCAAATCGGCGCACCATTTATCGCCAAAAACCACTTTTCCAATTCAAATTGGTGCACTTATTGCATATTCACTTTTATGCAATTGAGTTTGTTTCGACAAACTTAGGTTTTTAGATTCCTTAAATCTATTTTGGTGCAATT
>Ga0058691_1001852_pt1 | contig 10653 bp, 5 predicted proteins | sample AgamicAtPrz_FD_55051 | JGI IMG/M metagenome (GOLD analysis project Ga0058691, IMG submission 55051) | Agave microbial communities from Guanajuato, Mexico - At.P.rz | ecosystem: Host-associated > Plants > Phyllosphere > Phylloplane/Leaf | place: Guanajuato, Mexico | collected 2012-05-28
GTTCGTAGGCCGGATAAGCGTCAGCGCCATCCGGCATGCGGGGCCACATGCAGCACACCGCCGGATGGCGGCTGCGCCTTATCCGGCCTACGCCGTTTCAGCCACACCGTTCCACATATTCCCAGACCGGATAAGCTAAAGGCGCACCGGCTTAATGTTCCAGATATGCTCCGCGTACTCCTGGATCGTGCGGTCAGAGGAGAAGTAGCCCATGTTGGCGATATTGCGCATCGCTTTGGTGGTCCACTCTTCCGGATGCTGATAGAGCGCATCCACTTTATCCTGACAGTCTACATAGCTGCGGAAATCCGCCAACACCTGATAGTGGTCGCCAAAGTTAATCAGCGAATCGACCAGATCGCGGTAGCGCCCTGGATCCTGCGGGTTAAACAGACCGGTGGCGATCTGCGTTAACACCTGGTGTAGCTCTTCATCTTTTTCGTAGTACTCACGCGGTTTGTAGCCCTGACGACGCAGCTCTTCCACCTCATCCGCTGTGTTACCAAAGATAAAGATATTCTCCTCGCCGACGTGATCCAGCATCTCCACATTCGCGCCATCCAGCGTGCCGATAGTCAACGCACCGTTAAGGGCGAACTTCATATTACTGGTGCCCGACGCTTCAGTGCCCGCCAGCGAGATCTGCTCGGAAAGATCCGCCGCCGGAATGATCACCTGCGCAAGGCTGACGCTGTAGTTGGGGATAAAGACCACTTTCAGCTTATCGCCGATATCGGGATCGTTGTTGATCACCTGCGCGACATCGTTGATGAGATGAATAATGTGCTTCGCCATGTAGTAAGCCGAGGCGGCTTTACCGGCAAAGATATTGACGCGCGGCACCCACTTCGCCGTTGGATCGGCCTTGATCCGGTTATAGCGGGTGATGACGTGCAGCACATTCATCAACTGACGTTTGTACTCGTGAATACGTTTGATCTGCACATCGAACAGCGCTTTCGGGTTAACCACCACATTAAGCTGCTGCGCGATGACCGACGCCAGCCGCTGCTTGTTCTCCAGCTTGGCATGGCGCACCGCCTGGTTCACCGCCGGGAAGTCAATATGCTGCTCAAGCTCGCTCAACTGGCTGAGATCGGTACGCCAGGTGCGGCCGATATGCTCATCCAGCACGTCAGAGAGCGACGGGTTAGCCAGCGCCAGCCAGCGGCGCGGCGTTACGCCGTTGGTGACGTTAAGGAAGCGCATCGGGAAGATGGCGGCGAAATCGGCAAACAGCGACTGCACCATCAGGTTGGAGTGCAGCTCCGACACGCCATTCACTTTATGGCTCACCACCACCGCCAGCCACGCCATACGTACGCGGCGGCCGCTCGACTCATCAATGATCGACGTGCGGCTCAGCAGCTCGATATCGTTCGGATGCTGCTCCTGCAACGTCTTCAGGAAGTAGTCGTTAATTTCGAAAATGATTTGCAGATGGCGCGGCAGAATTTTGCCGAGCATCTCAACCGGCCAGGTTTCCAGCGCTTCGCTCATCAACGTATGGTTGGTGTAGGAGAAGACCTGGCAGGTGACTTCAAACGCCTCGTCCCACTCGAACTTATGCTCGTCAATCAGCAGACGCATCAGTTCCGGGATCGACAACACCGGGTGGGTGTCGTTGAGGTGNATGGCGATTTTGTCCGCCAGGTTGCTGTAGGTCTGATGCAGCTGGAAGTGGCGATGCAGAATATCCTGCACCGTNGCCGAGACCAGGAAGTACTCCTGGCGCAGACGCAGCTCGCGCCCGGAGTAAGTNGAGTCATCNGGGTAGAGCACGCGGGAGACGTTCTCGGAGTGGTTCTTATCCTCCACCGCCGCGAAGTAGTCGCCCTGGTTGAATTTACCGAGGTTAATCGCGCTACTGGCTTGCGCATTCCATAAACGCAGCGTATTGGTCGCGTCTGTATCATAACCGGGGATAATCTGGTCGTAGGCCACCGCGAGGATCTCTTCGGTTTCGACCCAGCGGCTCTTTCTCCCCTCCTGCTGAATGCGCCCGCCAAAGCGCACTTTGTAGCGCGTGTTGTGGCGTTTGAACTCCCACGGGTTGCCATACTCCAGCCAGTAATCGGGGGACTCTTTCTGACGCCCCTCGACNATGTTCTGNTTGAACATGCCGTAATCATAGCGAATGCCGTAGCCGCGCCCCGGCAGCCCGAGGGTCGCCAGCGAATCGAGGAAGCAGGCTGCNAGNCGCCCGAGGCCGCCGTTACCTAAGCCNGGATCGTTCTCTTCGTCGATCAGCTCTTCAAGGTCGAGGCCCATCTCATCCAGCGCGTTTTTCACATCCTCATAAATCCCGAGCGAGAGCAGCGCGTTGGAGAGCGTACGGCCAATCAGAAACTCCATGGACAGGTAGTAGACCTGGCGCACCTCCTGGGAGAGCTGCGCGCGGGTGGAACGCAGCCAGCGCTCCACCAGCCGATCGCGAACGGCAAACAGCGTGGCGTTCAGCCACTCATGTTTGTTAGCGATAACCGGATCTTTACCGATCGTGAACATCAGTTTATAGGCAATCGAGTGTTTCAATGCCTCGACACTCAGTGTCGGTGAAGCATAGGTAAACGGAGCATTCATATGCGTGATTCCTGGAAAACTATTTCAACCGAGTGTAAAGATCGCGGTATGACTGCGCTGCGACCTGCCAGCTAAAATCCATTGCCATTGCCTGGCGCTGAACAAAACGCCACAGCGAAGGACGGGACCACAATACGAAAGCACGACGAATCGCGCGAAGCAACGCTAATGCGTTGCTGTCCTCAAAAACAAACCCGCTGGCCACGCCGTCGGCGAGGTTCTCCAGCGAGCTGTCAGAGACAGTATCGGCCAGCCCACCGGTGCGTCGTACCAGCGGCAGGGTGCCATATTTCAGACCATAGAGCTGCGTTAACCCGCACGGCTCAAAGCGGCTCGGCACCAGAATCACATCCGCGCCGCCCATAATGCGGTGCGAGAAGGCTTCGTGGTAACCAATCTGCACGCCCACCTGGCCGGGGTGCTCTGCCGCTGCCGCGAGGAAACCCTCTTGCAGCACCGGATCGCCCGCGCCGAGCAGCGCTAACTGACCGCCCTGCTCGAGCAAACCGGGCAGCGCTTCCAGCACCAGATCGAGCCCTTTCTGGCTGGTCAAACGGCTCACTACCGCAAACAGCGGCACTTTGTCGTTCACTTTCAGCCCCATGGCGATCTGCAACTGGCGTTTGTTCTCTGCCTTCTCCTCCAGCGTGTCACGCGTGTAGCGCGCGCCGAGCAGCAGGTCGGTCGCCGGGTCCCAAATCTTCTCGTCAACGCCGTTGAGAATACCGCTCAGGCGGCCCTCTTTCTGGCGCTGACGCAGTAACCCTTCCATACCATACGCATATTGCGGTTCGGTGATCTCCCGCGCGTAGGTCGGGCTGACGGCGGTGATGTGATCCGCGTAGTACAGACCCGCTTTCAGGAAGGAGATCTGGCCGTTGAACTCCAGCCCGTGCATGTTAAAGAAGGACCATGGCAGCTCGATGTCATCCATATGCTGCGCATAAAACATGCCCTGATAGGCAAGGTTATGCACGGTAAATACCGATTTCGCCGCGTGGTCTTTCAGCGACATATACGCCGGTGTCAGCCCGGCGTGCCAGTCGTGCGCATGCACGATGTCCGGCCGCCAGAAGGGATCGAGGCCACAGGCCATTTCACTGCCGACCCAGCCGAGCAGCGCAAAACGCAGCACGTTATCGGTGTAGGCGAACAGGTTAGTGTCATGGTAGGGGCTACCGGGGCGCTCATAGAGGTGCGGCGCATCGATCATGTAGATCCCCACCCCGTTGAAGTGGCCGAACAGCAGAGAGATCTTGCCGGCGAAGGTATCGCGGCGGGAGATCACTTTTGCGTCGGTTACACCACGGCGAATATCCGGGAACGCAGGCAGCAGAACGCGCGTATCTACCCCATCGGCAATTTGTGCCGCGGGCAGCGCGCCAATCACGTCCGCCAGACCACCGGTCTTCAGCAACGGAAACATCTCAGAACATACATGTAAAACCTGCATTATCGCTCCTGTCAAAACCGTTCGGCTCGCGTTGCCGTTCACGGAAAAACAGCACGCGGACCCCTTCCGCGCAAGGATGTNAGTGGTGCTTTCAACCTTGTAATTTGCGCAGCATTTCGCGCGTAACCAGCACAATGCCCTCTTCCGATCGGTAGAAGCGTCGTGCGTCTTCTTCTGCGTTTTCGCCAATCACCGTGCCTTCCGGTATCTCGCAGGCTCTGTCGATAATGCAGCGGCGCAGGCGGCAAGAGCGCCCGACCCAGACATCCGGCAGCAGNACCGCCGAGTCGATATTGCAAAATGAGTTGATGCGTACGCGGGAGAANAGCACCGACTGCACAACAACCGATCCTGAAATAACGCAGCCGCCGGANACCAGCGAGTTCAACGTCATGCCATGGCTGCCGGATCTGTCCTGCACNAATTTCGCCGGCGGCAATGATTGATTATAGGTACGGATAGGCCAGTTTTGATCGTACATGTCCAGTTCGGGCATGACCGAGGCCAGATCCAGGTTGGTTTTCCAGTAGGCTTCCAGCGTGCCGACGTCGCGCCAGTAAGGCTCGGAATTTGGGTCGGATTGCACGCAGGACAAGGGAAAAGGGTGGGCAAACGCCATACCGGATTTGACGATTTGCGGAATAATATCTTTACCGAAATCGTGGCTGGAATTTTCGTTTTTATCGTCCGCTTCCAGCAGATCGTAGAGGTACTCAGCGTCAAAAATATAGATGCCCATACTGGCGAGGGCGCGGGTTTCGTCCCCCGGCATGCTCGGCGGATTGGCCGGTTTCTCGACGAAGTCGATCACTTTGTCGTTCTCATCGACCGCCATCACGCCGAAGGCGGTGGCTTCATGCACCGGCACCGGTAAACAGGCCACCGTACACTGCGCGCCCTTCTCAACGTGGTCGAGCAGCATGCGCGAGTAATCCTGCTTATAGATATGGTCACCGGCAAGAATGACGATGTACTCCGCGCCGTAGCGACGAATAATATCGAGGTTCTGCGTGACCGCATCGGCGGTGCCGCGATACCAGTTTTCACCGTGAACGCGCTGCTGGGCAGGCAACAGATCGACGAACTCGTTCATCTCGTTGTTGAAGAAAGACCAGCCGCGCTGGATGTGCTGAATCAGCGTGTGGGATTGATACTGGGTGATAACGCCGATGCGGCGGATGCCTGAGTTGATGCAGTTGGAGAGCGCAAAGTCGATGATGCGGAATTTGCCGCCGAAGTGAACGGCAGGCTTGGCGCGTTTTTTGGTTAAATCTTTCAGGCGTGTGCCGCGTCCACCCGCCAGAATCAGGGCGACGGATTTTAACGGCAGCTGGCGCGCCAACATTGTAGGGTCGTTCTTATCTAATCTCACCATGACTGACTCCGTTTATCTGACCGCTGAAAGAGGCACACGCCGTGCTGCTGGTGCCTGCCAGACAGTTATCACCACCGGATTCTCTTCTCCGGCAAAGGGCGACAGGGCATGCCAGTCGCCGGTCGGTAACGCTATTTCCGCCAATTCAGAGGTGGCGTTCATCACAAGTAAGTAGTTATTCGATAACAGGATTTGCAGGCGATGCGCCCCCTCCTGCCACGCCTGCGGCGTTAATGGCCGCCCATGCTGATTAAGCCAGGCGACGTTGTCGTCCCCCTCTTCCCACCACGCATCATCCGTAAGCGCGGCGATGTGCGACCGCGCTTTGATAAGCGCAGCAGTAAAGTCGATTAACCCGTGATCCGCCTGGCGCCAGTCGAGCCAGGTCAGGGCGTTATCCTGGCAGTAGGCGTTATTGTTCCCGTGCTGGCTGTGGCCCATCTCGTCGCCCGCCAGCAGCATCGGCGTCCCCTGCGACAGCAGGAGCGTCGCCAGTAACGCACGCTGGCTTGCGCGCCGACGCGCTACCACATCGGCGCTGGCATCCAGCCCTTCAACACCGTGGTTGAAACTGTGGTTATCGTTCGTGCCGTCGCGGTTATCTTCCCCGTTGGCCTGGTTGTGCTTGTGGTTGAAGCTGACGCAGTCGCGCAGCGTAAAACCGTCATGGGCCGTCACCAGATTGACCGTCGCCGACGGCAGGCGTCCGTTGCGTTTAAAGAGATCGCTTGAGGCGGCAAAGCGCCCGGCGAAAGCCCCCATCGGCAGTGACTCCGTCAGCCAGAAGCGGCGCGCGGCGTCGCGGAAATGGTCATTCCACTCGGCAAAAGGCGCAGGGAAATTGCCTACCTGATAGCCGCCCTCGCCGATGTCCCACGGCTCGGCAATCAGCTTCAGATCGCGCAGCAGCGGATCGTTTTGGATCGCCGCAAAGAGCGGTGCCTGCGGGTTAAATTCCGGCGTGCGCCCCATTACCGGGGCAAGATCAAAACGGAAGCCGTCAATGTGAAACGTCTCGACCCAGTAGCGCAGGCAGGCGTGGGCATACTCCACTACGCCTGGCTGGCTTAAATTGAGGGTGTTACCGCAGCCGGTCCAGTTGTGGTAATCGCCATCCTCTCTGATCCAATAATAGCTACGGTTGTCGATTCCGCGCTGGCTGAAGGTCGGGCCGGCAAGATCCGTCTCAGCGCTGTGGTTAAGCACAATATCGAGGATCACTTCGATGCCCGCTGCGTGCAGCGCTTTCACCGCCGTGCGGAACTCGTTAATCGCCTGTTCAGGATCGTGAGCGTAAGCCGGATGCAGCGCAAAAAGCGCCAGCGGATTGTAGCCCCAGTAGTTGCTCAGGCCGAGGCGTTGCAGGCGCTGCTCGTGAGCAAAATGGGCGATGGGCAGCAGTTCGAGAGCGGTGATGCCCAGCTGTTTAAACCAGGCGATCATCACCGGATGCGCCAGTGCTTTATAGGTGCCGCGCATCGCTTGTGGAATGTCCGGGTGTAACCAGGTCAGCCCTTTGACGTGGGCTTCATAAATCACGCTGTTGCCCCATGGCGTGCGCGGCGCTTTATCCCCTTCCCAGTCAAACGCGTCGTTGACCACCACGCTGCGTAAGCCGAGCGGCGCGCTGTCATGGGGATCGGGTTGGTCAAAACCGGCGTGGAACAACGGGCTGTCTACCGCCTCACCCTCCACGCGCCGCGCGCAGGGATCGAGCAGCAGTTTCGCCGGGTTAAAACGGTGCCCCTGCGCCGGTTGCCACGGGCCATGCACGCGATAACCGTAGCGCTGCCCCCCTTTCGCGCCGGGAAGAAAACCGTGCCAGATATCGCCGCTGCGCGCCGGGAGATCGACGCGCTGCTCATTGCCTTCGGCGTCGAACAGGCACAGCTCCACGCGCTCAGCATGAGCCGAGAAGAGGCTAAAGTTGACGCCCCCGCTCTGCACTTCTGCGCCGAGCGGGCTCGCGGAGCCGGCCGTCAGGGAGATCATTCCCCCTCCCGCACCAGCCAGATTGTGCCGAGCGGCGGCAGGTTGAGCAGCAGCGAGTTGTCACGCCCGCGGTTGGCAATCTCATCGCTCTGCACCAGGCCACCGTTGCCGGTGTTGCTGCCGTGGTAGTGCATTGAGTCGCTGTTCAACACTTCGCGCCAGCGTCCCGGCTGGTTAATACCGAGGCGGTATCCCGGACGCGAGACCGGCGTAAAGTTGCTGACGACGATAATTTCGTTGCCCGCTTTATCGCGGCGGACAAAAGCAAACACCGACGCTTCTTCATCGTCGACCACCAGCCACTCGAAACCGTAGGAGTCAAAGTCCAGCTCATGCAGCGGTTTATGGTGACGGTAGAGGGTGTTCATATCCCGCACCAGGCGCTGTACGCCATGGTGCCAATTGTCGTCGCCCTCCAGCAGATGCCAGTCGAGGCTGCTGTCGTGGTTCCACTCGCGGCCCTGAGCAAACTCGCAGCCCATAAACATCAGTTTCTTGCCGGGGAAGGCCCACATCCAGGCGTAGTAGGCGCGCAGGTTGGCAAACTTCTGCCACGCGTCGCCCGGCATACGATCGAGAATCGACTTTTTACCGTGCACCACTTCGTCATGGGAAAGCGGCAGAATAAAGTTTTCGGTGTGGTTGTAGACCATGCCGAAGGTGAGTTTGTGGTGGTGATACTTGCGGTAGATCGGGTCGAGCTTCATGTAGTCGAGCGTGTCGTGCATCCAGCCGAGGTTCCACTTGTACCAGAAGCCAAGACCGCCGCCTGATGGCGGGCGCGAAACGCCGGGGAAATCCGTCGACTCTTCCGCCATCGTCACTGCGCCCGGGGCCAGCTCGCCGATAATGCGGTTGGTGTCGCGCAGGAACTTAATCGCTTCGAGGTTTTCGCGACCACCATATTCGTTTGGCACCCACTCGCCCTCTTTGCGGCTGTAGTCGCGGTAGATCATCGACGCCACCGCATCGACGCGCAGCGCATCAATGCCGAAGCGTTCAATCCAGTAAAGGGCGTTACCGACCAGGTAGTTGCTCACTTCCCGGCGGCCATAGTTGTAAATCAGCGTGTTCCAGTCCTGGTGATACCCTTCGCGCGGATCGCTGTGCTCGTAGAGATGCGTGCCGTCAAACTCCGCCAGACCAAAATCATCGGACGGGAAGTGGCCCGGCACCCAGTCGAGGATCACGCCAAGACCGGCAGCGTGCGCAGTATGGATAAAGTGCAGGAAGTCGTCGCGGGTGCCGAAACGGCGCGTGGGCGCATACATCCCGGTGGGCTGATAACCCCAACTGCCATCAAACGGGTGTTCGTTGATCGGCAGCAGTTCGAGGTGGGTAAAGCCCATCCACTTGGCGTAAGGCACCAGTTGGTCGGCTAACTCACGGTAACTGAGCCAGAAGTTGTTATCGGTATGGCGTCGCCAGGAGCCGAGATGCACCTCATAAATACTGATGGGCGCATCGAAATTGTTCGCCTGCTTGCGCTCTTCGCTCTGCGTTTTTTTACCCGGCAGACCACAAATCAGCGACGCGCTGTCGGGGCGCATCTGCGCTTCAAAGGCGTAAGGGTCAGATTTGATGCGCAAATGGCCGTGCGCATCGAGTAATTCAAATTTATAGAGCTGGCCGTTGAGCGCGCCGGGAATAAATAACTCCCAGATACCGCTTTCGCGGCGCAGGCGCATCGGGTGACGGCGGCCGTCCCAGAAGTTGAACTGACCGACCACCGACACGCGCCGCGCGTTCGGTGCCCAGACGGAGAAACGCGTGCCGACGACGCCGTCCATCGTATCGGCGTGGGCACCCAGGGTCTCATAAGGACGCAGGTGGGTGCCTTCACTCAGCAGCCAGGCATCCATCTCCTGAATTAATGGGCCGAAACGGTAAGGGTCATCAATCAGATTCTGTTGGCCGTGCCAGAAGACGGCAAACTGATAATTAAAGGGATTTTTGCGGCGCGGCACGATGCCGCTGAAAAAGCCGCGGGAGTCGAGACACTCCAGCTTTGCCACTTTACGCCCGGTTTTGGTTTCAATCACCCACACTTCCGTGGCGTCGGGTAAAAGCGCGCGAACTTCCAGACCCGCATCGGTACGGTGCATTCCGAGAACAGAAAATGGATCGGCAAAATGGCCGACAATAAGCGCATTAATCACGTCTTTATCAACATGAACAGACATGGTTCTCATCCTGTTGTTGTGTTATCGCCTCTTCCACCGCCNTTGCGTGCGGTTGCGATACTNTTTTGAACCTGAACGGTGCCGCACNTCATGTGCAATCTGATTGCTCCGTTCCACTTTCAGGCAAAATGTAAGACACCCAGCCTAAAGCATAGCCAACGCTTTCAGACTTCTGGGAAAATAAACGCCCATCTTTTAATTTCATTTAAAAAGATCAAAAAAAAGGGTGCCGAAGCACCCTTATCAGGAGGATTGTTCTACGCCAGCTGGCGCAGCATGCGCCGCAACGGCTCTGCGGCACCCCAGAGCAACTGGTCGCCTACGGTGAAGGCAGAGAGGTACTCCGGGCCCATGTTCAGCTTGCGCAGACGGCCAACCGGAGTGGTCAGCGTGCCGGTGACGGCAGCAGGCGTCAGCTCGCGCATCGAGATCTCACGATCGTTCGGCACCACTTTCGCCCACGGGTTGTGTGCCGCCAGCAGCTCTTCGATGGTCGGGATAGAGACATCTTTTTTCAGTTTGAGGGTGAAGGCCTGGCTGTGGCAGCGCAGCGCGCCAATGCGAACGCAGAGGCCATCAACCGGAATGGCTGACGCGGTGTTGAGGATCTTGTTGGTTTCCGCCTGCCCTTTCCACTCTTCGCGGCTCTGGCCGTTATCGAGCTGTTTGTCGATCCACGGGATCAGGCTACCGGCCAGCGGCACGCCGAAGTTCTCGGTGCTGAGATCGCCGCTGCGGGTCAGGGACGTTACTTTGCGTTCGATATCGAGAATGGCAGAGGCCGGGTTTTCCAGCTCGGAGGCCACGTGATGATGCAGCTGGCCCATCTGCGTCAGCAGTTCACGCATATGGCGCGCACCGCCGCCGGACGCGGCCTGGTAAGTGGCGACCGATACCCACTCGATCAGATCGTTGGCGAACAGGCCGCCGAGGGACATCAGCATCAGGCTGACGGTACAGTTACCACCGACAAAGGTTTTGATGCCTTTATTCAGCCCGTCGGTGATGACGTCCTGGTTTACCGGGTCGAGAATAATGATCGCGTCATCTTTCATGCGCAGCGACGA
>Ga0058691_1001853_pt1 | contig 10646 bp, 14 predicted proteins | sample AgamicAtPrz_FD_55051 | JGI IMG/M metagenome (GOLD analysis project Ga0058691, IMG submission 55051) | Agave microbial communities from Guanajuato, Mexico - At.P.rz | ecosystem: Host-associated > Plants > Phyllosphere > Phylloplane/Leaf | place: Guanajuato, Mexico | collected 2012-05-28
GGTAAAGCAGGGTGGCCTGACCTTAAAGTTGATGGGGTTTATGGTCCAGCTACGTTGAATGCTCTAAAAACCTATCTGGCCAAACGTGGGAAAGAAGGCGAGAAAGTATTAGTTCGAGTGCTGAATATTATGCAAGGCCAACGTTACATTGAAATTTGTGAACGCAATCCGAGCCAAGAACAATTCTTTTACGGTTGGATCGCTAACCGCGTTTCACTATGAAGGTTCTGGTTTTGCTGAGCATCTTAGCAAAGATAACTAATAAAAAGGGGCTTTTCGCCCCTTTATTTTAAACTTCTGTTTTACTTATTTTTGAAAATATAAATACCACTAAAAATTAAGAACATAGCTTGAAATAAAAGCCATAAAAGTGTTGAGTAATTTGAACACTTAGTGATGGAATCATAAATAATCTCTTTATAAGATACGGTTTCCATCATGTTTAGTAGTATTAATTCAGCTAATAATAGAACCAGAGAAACAATAATATAAAAATACTTATTTCTTATAAAAATTAAGATTATTGAAAATATGATCGATAATAGGCCACACATTCCTAACATTGATGGGTCATTAGCCGAAACTCCATTTAACTCTTTAAAATAGGTAATAGTGCCAATAGCAATATATTCATTAATACATAAATCTTGACCAAACTTATCAATCGTATATCCACCAATACCCGATAAGAATAAGAATAATATAGCCACATATCTAATCATAATTTATAAACTCAATTTTAATGATGGATCAAATTTCCATGTTTCAACTTGTAGTTCTGGATCTGCTCGGCAAGTTCCTTGGCATCCATCTGGAATTGCTATTACGTCACCATTAAGAGCTAATTTTATAGCTTCTTGCCATTTCCATGAACGAGCATAGACAGCTTTTTCAAGCCTTTCTTTTGGAATTTCTCCCTTTATCCAACTTCTTAAAGCCTTTTCACCCGCATTATAAAAAACAGTTGACTCTTGTAGTGTTAATTTCCGTCCTAATATGTTTCCACCACGGACCACATTTTTTGCTACTAGATCCATAGCTACAGTGGCATCAGTACAGATCACAACAAAAGTTTCATAGAGCCAGTCTGGATTCCTTTTATCAATGTTCATCAACTCTGCTGCTAAGCCAACTTGCATCTCTCCAAAGCCATAGCTGTTATGAGGATAGACTTCACCTAGATTAAGATAAAAGGATAAGAGGTTCTTTCTATAAGCCCATACACCATGCATTTTTTCTTCAAATACAATAGATGCAACGATCTGTGGGTCTATGCCATTTTTAGCGCCAGCTGTTTTAATTTCATTCCTCAAATAAGCAACCATCCTTAAACCTTCAGGTACAGGATAAGTAGTTGGTACAGTTCGATTTTGAACTTTATGCTTATCTTCTTTTTCGGTTTTATCTTGAAATAGTTTAAGTTGATATTCAGTTATTAAGGGTTTTGAATTGGCTTCTTTTGTATATGTATGACCATAAATTTTAACTTGAGGATTATATTCAGTTCCCGATGGCAAAAATATCTTAAAAGAAACCGTTGTTTTTACAGCATCTTCTTGTTCATTTAACTCAAAAAAAGCTTCACTACCCAAACCATTTGATTGAATTGGCAGTTTTCTGGTTGCACCAACTCGTCCCTTACTAGTTACAAAGGTAGCTACAAAACTAAACTTACTAAAATTTAAGATATTCTTACTTTCTTTGATTCTTAATCTTGCGTAGGCTTTTGACATTATTAATTATCATCTTCAAGGTTTGTATATTTATCAACTAAATGAAAACTAATGTTTTCTTGTTGTTCAGTATAAATAGGTGAAGTATAACCTTCTGAATTAGTTGTTCCTTCAATCAATTTGCCAGATTCAGTTACCGCAAAATATGCTTTATTTCGATGAGGTATATTTTCACCATCTATAAGTTGAACGCTAACATTGAATAAGCCACTATTTACTTCAGGTAAAGTAGGGATATGGCTAACAACTTGTTCACCCGACTTGAATATATGCTGTCCAGCTTTAACCTCAAATTTACCTCCCGTTATTACAGTAATACCTTTATCGTTTATTACCAACCGCGAACCACCCGCCATATTTTTTTATTCTCTAATTAAAAATTATGAGGCTAGAATAACATACCTTCAGAAAACTCAAAAAATACAGCAATGACAATGATTATTTCGGCTCATTTGGGAGACTGCATACTTATCGCAGCCGATAAAAGAGCCATGATTTATGATTTAAGTTCAAGATTATTAAGAATATCTCATGATGATGAGGCGAAAATAAAGTTATGGTGCCGTGGTGCTATTACAGGCACAGGAGACAGTTTGTTTATAAATCGTATAATGAATTATTTTGAAAATTTAACAGAACAAGAACAAAAGCTTGAACAAATAAATGCGATTCAAATGGAAATAGAAAGGAGATTATCTGAAGGGGTTCCAAAAGAGTTTCTTTCTAATAATACGCTTATATTTTCAATATTTAATGGCTATGGAACCTCATTATATACAATACCTATACAGCCATTTTTTGACACATTTAAAGTTGGTGGAAGTGAACATTTAAGAGCCCAAGTTAATGAAATTAAAGAATGGACCCTAGAGGTGTGCTGTTTAAATATTCCTTCCGATTTAGCATTATTACAAGAATTCCAACGCAATTTAAGAAGCCTAAATAGCTTTGAAAGTGAGAGGCATTTCATTAGCTACTATATAGAGTATTTAAAGACTATTTTTGCGAAACAAGCTTCTATAGATACTAGTGTTACACCGTCTTTTGACCTATATTTACAATCCTGCGAGACAGGAGGTAGCTTTGCCATTCATATTGAGAACAACTTTTTAAATACTTCAAATGTGTAATATTTTACCAACTAATCCAACTGGACCAACACTAACTAAACTTATTTTTAGTGCTAAAGAATTATTTAGCCAAAGGAGGGAAAGAAGGCGAAAAGGTTCTTCTTCGAGTACTCAACATTATGCAGGGCCAGCGCTACATTGAAATCTGTGAACGCAATCCAAGCCAAGAACAATTTTTCTATGGCTGGATCGCTAACCGGATCTCTTAGCATGAAAGTCTTTCATAGTAAGTGGTCTAAGTTTGCTTTGGTTCTAACGCTGCTGTGCATTCTTTTATCAGGATGCACAGCTCATTCGATATCTACAAAAGTGCATGTCACTGTTTGTGTGCAGTGTGTGAATTAAAGTCTTTAGGAGAACGCTTTTTTATAGATGTGCGAATAAGTTAAATTGGTTTAAATTTTCTTTAAATATATTTAATTTTAGCTTTAGTATCTATAAGTTAATATAACAAGCTTTATTGTTATTTTCGTAAAAATAAAAAATAAAAATTTTTTTAAGTTAATGTTTTTTAAAATTATATGTATTTTATATTTACATTAATAAGATTGGATACAGATGCATGATTCATTATTAAATTTATATCATTTACTTTAAATAAGCTATTTACCCTTTGCGAAGAAGATTCAATGAGCGGTATAAATATGGTTGAGTGAAATAATGAATAAATAAACCCAAGCTTGAATTTACAAGTAGGGATATAGAATGGGAATGTGAAAAAGCTACCCATAAGTGGAAATACTCATGAGTTAAGTTAAAGGATATTGGTATGAAAGCTATTTTAACGAAGAAAATTATTAGCTGTATCGCAATTAGTGGTGTTTTAAGTCTCAGTGCATTTGAGATTATGGCAGCGACTCAACAAACTATAAATGATGGGAAGAATCACTCTAAAATAATAAATGAAAACCATGAAAATTTGACTGATAGTCAAATTTTCAAGATATTAAGTACAGCTAATAATGGTGAAATTAAGCAGGCAAAAACTGCATTGCCAAAACTAAAAATGGATGAAGTAAAGAAATATGCTGAAATGATGATTAAAGAACATTCAGCCAATGAAAAAAATGCACAAGCGTTGGCAAGTCGGTTACAGTTGATTTCACAAACCAGTAATCTTAGTAAATCATTGCAAAATGATAGTGATAAAATTGTTAATAAGCTTAATCAAATAACATCAGATACTGATAAAAATTACATGATGAGTCAAGTTAAAGTTCACCGTAAAGTTTTGATGATAATTGATAAGCAGTTAATACCAAACACGAAAAGTTCTGAATTAAAAAATATGCTCGTACAAACACGTGATGCTGTTGCGAAACACCTAAAAGCAGCTGAAGATACATTTAAAAAGATGAAATAATATACAATTATTATCTTTTAAAAATACATTTAAAAAGCCTAGTTTTAATTAACTAGGTTTTTTAAATTGTATATTAATAAAATCATAATTTCTTGTCGGTCAGGGTAAAGCTGGAATGTTATTGGCAATATTTACTCTAACGAAATATAACGATTTTGAGATGAAGCATGATGTAATTATGAAGACTCTCTGGACAAGAGTTTTTATAAATGAGAAATACTTTTTATTAATTAATAACATCTCCTCACTTAATTTGGACACTTATAAAACACAACTAACCGAAGCGTAAATTATACTAATAATTGTTCAGCATATTCCAAAAATCCTTTTTATGTTCTAGCTCTTTTAAAAGACACTAGATTTTAAAATATAGGGAGTAAGAAAATGGTAAATACAAAACAATCAATTTCAGATGGTAATCATACGATTCAAAAAGAGTCATCTTCCAATAGTAATGTATTAAATAGCAAACCAATACAAGATACTTCATCCATAAATGATAATGCTCGTCCAGATTTAAACTCACCACCGACCAATAACAATCATGTACCTGATATGAATGAAGGGGGAGAGGATTTGGCAGCTGTAAGTGCAGGAACCTTGGGAGGAGCTGCTATAGGTGCTGCATTCGGTGTTGTTGGTGGTCCTCCAGGTGCTGTTGTTGGAGGGATTATTGGTGGTGTAGTAGGGGGAATAGCAGGTAATGATATAGCTCAAACAAATAATCAAAAAGATGATAGTAATTCTTGGCAAGAAGAAGATAATTATTGGCGAGAAAACTATAAAAAAATGCCATATTATACTGAAAACAAGAATCTAGAATATGATCGTGATTATCGGGCGGCTTATCGTTTAGGTTATGAAAATCGTGTACCTAATAAAGCAGAAATTAATTTTTCCGAGGTTGAATCTACATTGAAAACTAAATGGGAACAAGTTAAAGGCAGTTCACGTTTACAGTGGGAGGAAGCTAAATTTGCTGTAGAAGATGGATTGAAAAAAATTCATCTTTAAGTCATTTAATACTTAGAAAGTCTCCTCAATGGGGGGGAGACTTTGCGATAATATACTTTTAAGCTAATTTTTAACTTCAATATCAATAAAAACTTAATGATGGGTTTAATCATAAAATATTAACTATATTTTCATTATTCTTTCCAACTATCAATTATATCTGCCCAGTCTTGCAGCATTATACGTCTGCTTTCTCTAAATGACCCAAGTTTTCTAGCTTCACCCATCTTAAATTCCTTTAGTTTTAATTATAAAGTAAATGCTTAATTACAATACCTTTTACTAAATCGTCAATAGTTCATCCCATTGAAACGGATTTCCTACTCAACTTATCCCGTGACATCGACCAATTCAGACTAAGGACAATTCTTTTACGGTTGGATCAGCAATCGGATTTCATAGTATGAAATTCTTTCATTGCAAGCGTTCTAAGTTTGCTTTGGTACTAACAGCGCTGTGCATTCTATTATCAGGATGCACAGCTCATACAGTCAATAACAAGGTGAGTGCAAGTATTTGTGTGAAAGCTATAAAGGCTTATGAATAGGAGGATATAGCCTCGTATTTTTTTGCATTTTTGGGCCTGAGAGGTAAATATCCGATGAATAGAACATACATTTTATTTAAAACATAGTGATAATGATTATCGTTTAGTTTAGCATTGTTGTGTTTTTGTTCTCCATGGAAAGTGGTATGTTAAACACACAACAAAAGAAACTAGTTATAGCAATATCTTCAATTATGCTGCTGGCCAGTACTGGCACTCTCCTGCATGCAGAAGTTGTTTTGCCTACAATCAAATTAAAAGCTTCTGAACAGGATCAAAATGGTTATACCGTTAAAAAGTCGTCTGCTGCTACAAAGTTGGATCTTTCCTTAAAGGAAACACCCCAGTCCGTTAGCGTAATCACAGCTGAACAAATTCAAGACCAGCAATTAAAAACACTAGGTGAAGTATTAGACCAGACACCAGGTATCTATCAGCAGCGATATGGGGCAACTGGTGCGGTGGGGACTGGTGGGGAATATGCGAGTTACTATGCTCGAGGATCAAAAATAAATAACTTTCTTATTGATGGCGTAGTGTCTGCACCTGTTACAAGTGGACGTACAGGAATGTCTTTAAGTACTTTAGATCCTGCTATATATGAGAATATAACAGTTGTTAAAGGAGCGACAGGATTAAGCTCTGGTATTGGTAATCCAAGTGCCTCAATTAATTTGAGACGTAAACTAGCAGATTCAAATGTAGCTAGAGGAAATGTAAATATTAGTACTTCAGCTTTTGATGATAAATGGGCTGGTTACCGTACTACTGTTGATGTGCAAAGTCCTTTAAATGATTCAGGAACGATCCGAGGAAGAACTGTACTTTCTTATAATAATTACGATTCTTTTATGAATTGGGGAGACTCACAGTCTGCATTATTTTATAGCACGCTTGGTGCAGATTTAGGGGAAAACACTACATTAAATGTGGGGGCACTATTTCAACGTGCTAAATCAAACGGTTTAACCGTGCATGGTTTTACTAATTATAGTAATGGCGTAGCAAGTACACGTACCCGTGAAGATAATGCTGCCGCAAGATGGGCATACAGTGATGTAGATACATTAAATGCTTTTGTGGAATTAGAACATCGATTCAATAACGGATGGAAAGTACAGGGTAATTATAATTATCTTACGCAAGATACCGATGCTGTATATGCCGTGGTCGGAAGTGCTGCTGGATCTACAGCAAACTATTTAAATAATACAGGTTCAGTTACAGCTGGTTATCAGGAATTAAAGCCTGAAATGCATGGCGTTGATCTCTCAGCAGTAGGACCATATCAATTGTTTGGGCGTGAACATCAGTTGATGGTAGGTGCAAGTTATCAAAACGTACAATCTGATGACCCAAATTACGGCCGAAAATCAGGCACCCAGTGGGTTAATCTTGACACATGGAATGGGAATATTGAAGTTCCTGCTGGGCTATACACAAGTAATGGTACTCGTAATAAAACAGATATTAGCCAATATGGTTATTACATGGCCACAAGATTTAATCCACTTGATAAGTTAAATATCATTGTTGGGGCTAGAGGTCTAGGTTATGAGTTTAAAGACATTAGCGCGGATAAGTTGACAGCTGATTACTCAAAAAATGCCGTAACGCCTTATGCGGGGATAACATATGACATTAATCCATTTGTTACAGCCTACGCGAGCTACACCAATATTTATATGCCTCAATCTTCTCGAGATATCAATTATAAGGTTTTAGATCCGATAGAAGGGATCAGTTATGAAGGTGGTCTAAAGTCTTCTTTTTATGATGACAAGCTAAATCTTACAGCAGCTTATTTTGAGTCAAAACTTGATAACGTTGCTCTAAAAGCGGGAACATTTACTTCCGGCGATCATAAAGATGAAGCATATTACACTGGGATAAGTGGAGCTAAAACACGTGGTTTCGAATTAGAGGCAAGTGGGGAAATTTTACCTGATTGGAATCTACATGCTGGCTATACGCAGGTGAAGACAAAAGCCCAAGGGAATAGAACTGGATTAGATATGCCAGAACAGCAATTCAAGCTTTATACAACATACCAACTACCAGTTTTAGAGCAGCGTCTAAAAGTCGGTGGTGGTATTAGATGGCAAAGTGAGATTGTTGACTCTTCACTAACTGGAGCAGCTTATGATGCTAATAAACAAGGATCATTTACTGTCGTTGATTTAATGGCAAAGTATCAAGCTACAAAAGATATAAGCCTTGGTTTAAATGTTAATAATTTAACTGATGAAGAATACCGTGTGAATGTATCTAACAATACCTATGGTGATCCTCGAACATATATCGCTTCTATGACTTACAGTTTCTAAAAGTACAGCTGGTTTTGAATAGATAGGGGGCTTTTCATATAGGCCCTTATCAAGTTTTATAAAGGTAATTAGTTGAGGGACATCATGGAAGAATTTCGAGTTAAAGTTAAAGATGAAAGCGGGATGGAGTTATATGTGAATGCATATATCTATAAGTGGATTGCAAAAAAGATATCTACACCGCTAAAAAGATTAAATTATATTGAATATATTGTCATTGGAGATGAACGTATATTACCGAATGAACGCTATGTATTTCTGAGTATGCTGACTGGGAAAACATATAGAGTAGAAAATATAATCTAACTTGATTTTGAGTGTGGCTATCACAACTCATCAGAAATGATGACAATAACTACCATATTACTTATAAAAAGAAGAGGGTAGCCATAGTTCGAATAAATATCTTAATCAAAAGTAGATTTGAATAGATCTAGTCAGTGAGCTGAGTATTTATCTATAATTTTCTAATTTCCCGTTATAACAATTTTATCTATCTTATTTTAAAGGAATGTAAAGTTTACTTTACATTTTGATGCTGGTGGGGTACCTTGTGTAAAGTTTACTTTACATGAGAGATGTATGAAAAAATATAAATATTTGATAGAACTTGGTTCTGCACTAATACTTTATCTTGTAGTACTAGTATTTTCTTTGAGCTATTTAAAGAAAGATAATCTTGACAATACAATACAAATTTTTATTACACTATTACCAGTTATTCCATGTTTATTAGTAGTTTGGAGTGTTTTGAGACAGATCTCTAGATTAGATGAGTTGCAGAAACATATTCAATTATTTGCACTTGCATTTGCTTTTACTGGAACAGCACTGTTAACTTTTAGTTATGGATTTTTAGAAAATATCGGATTCCCAAGTTTTTCAATGTTTATTGTATGGCCAATAATGGCATTTCTATGGGGGATTGGTGTTGTGGTAGGGTGTTTACGATATAGATGAAAAATATTGTACCTGAATTACGTGGTAAGCATAACTTATCACAGCAGCAATTAGCTGAGTTGCTTGGGGTATCGCGCCAGACAATTCTTGCTATAGAAAAAGGGCGCTATAATCCAAGCTTGGAATTAGCATTTAAGATCTCGAAGGTTTTTGATCTAGCAATCGAAGTAATTTTTCAATACGACGAGAACGAGTAAAACTTTAGACATACAATGATTTTTTCGCTTGGTCATTCATTGAGAAAGATAAGAGAGCTGAGCTACACAAACGTATAGATAATCATCCTTCGCATTTACCACCAATGGACCGCTATCATTTACTAAATAGAAATTAATAGTTCAGTGGAGATGGCGGGAGTTGAACCCGCGTCTGCAAATAAAAAGCCCCAATTAAGGGGCTTTTTATTATGCCGCAGCTAACATCTTGGCAATTTCAGATGCAGTAGGATTGTAATAAGTATTCACCAAAACACTAATCGTTTTATGGCCAGTAATTTTCGCTAGGATCTCTACTGGTAAACGGTAGTCATGAACAAAACGGGTAATAGCTTCATGACGTGTGTCATGGAAAGTAATAATGCCATCTAAGCCAACTCTACGAAGGTTACGCTGCCAAATTAATCGAAAGGCATTAGGTGTAAGAGGAACCATCCGGTTATCGACGGGGTCTTCTGGTAACCAAGAAAGTAGCTCTTTTGCCTTAGCAGTTAAAGGCACATCACGAGAAGTACCATTCTTAGTATCTAAGAGCCGAATGAAATCTGGAAATATTAAAGATTTTTCTACACTGAGTATTTCACCTTTACGCATTGCCGTTTCAAGTGCAAATAGAAATGACCAGGCAACTCGATGTCTTGGCTGAACAGGCACTTTTCCCCACTCATAGTCGAGCCCAGCTAAAACTTTATCTATATAGTCCTGATAAATCCTCTGATTACGGGGAGGAGGAGCAGTAGGTTTTGATATTTCTTTAAAGGGATTTTCTTTAGTCAGAAATAGCTCTTTCCGAGCAAAGTCAAAAACTGAACTATACATGGCCATTTCGCGAATGACGGTTGCGCCTTTAACTTGTTTTAAACGTTTATCACGCCATTGTTTAACCAATGCTGGTGTCAGGTCGTGAATTGATTCATCTGCTAATTTCCCCCAGTTTTTCTTAAGGCATTTAAGCATTTGAACAATTAAGCGGGCACTCTTCATTTTTCTGCCTTCTTCTTGATAGTACTGTTCAAAAAGAGCATAGAAGGAGATATGGATTTTTTCAGGCTCAGGATTAGCTTGTTCAGACTGTAATTCTAATAATTTTTTTGCGGCCCATTGTTCACACTCACTCGCAGTATCTCGAGTAGCTGTGTAACGTTTGCCTAAATAACGGACAGTGATGCGCCACGCGTCCCCGCGCTTAACCGGCTTTTGCATAATAACACTCCAAATTTCGTGGTGTCGCCGCGACACCAAAATTCGCGAATGCCTAAAAGACATCCACTTTTTTGGTGTCGCAACGGAAATATAAAGCGTTTTTTAATGCGAATTTTGACTATTTTGAGTAGTCAAAGCTGACCGATCGACAATA
>Ga0058691_1001855_pt1 | contig 10643 bp, 9 predicted proteins | sample AgamicAtPrz_FD_55051 | JGI IMG/M metagenome (GOLD analysis project Ga0058691, IMG submission 55051) | Agave microbial communities from Guanajuato, Mexico - At.P.rz | ecosystem: Host-associated > Plants > Phyllosphere > Phylloplane/Leaf | place: Guanajuato, Mexico | collected 2012-05-28
CGCGTGGGCCGCCGGCTGCAGCGCAATGCGGCCGGAGAGCGGGTGCTGGAATATTTCCGTTCGCTGCGCGGCAATATCGAGGCCCTGAATCGCGAACTGGGCGAGCTGCGCCAGGGAAGCTCGGGACGGCTGGCCGTGGGCAGCATCATGGCCGCGTCACCCGGGCGGCTCACCCAGGCCTTGCTGGAGCTGAAAAAGCAGCTGCCCCTGCTGGAGCTGGAAGTGGCCGTGGACACCAGCGATCGCTTGCTGGCCCAGTTGCGTGAAGGGGTGCTGGAGGTGGTCGTCGGGCGCATGACGAATGAAGCGGGCCGCGATTGCCGCTTTTGCCCGATCGACGACGAGCAGCTGGCCTTCATCGTGTGCAAGGGACATCCGCTGCTGTCGCTGCAGCGGCCCGGTCTGCAGGCTTTGCAGGGGTATGGCTGGGTCATGCAGCCGCCCGGCAGCCCCATGCGCAGCTTGATCGAACAAGAGTTCCGCGAGCACAGTCTGCCGCTGCCGCGCGGTCTGATCGAAACCGGCTCCATACTCACCACCATCAATCTGGTGCGAAACTCGAACATGGTGGGCGTGATTCCACGCACGGTGGCGGACCTTCATGCCGCCCACGGCATGCTGCATATCCTGCCGTATCGGACCAAGCACAGTCTGGAGGCCTACGGCAGCCTGGTACGCAAGGACAGGCCCATCAGCCGCTCGGCACAGATGTTCCTGGATCTGCTGCACCATCAACGTACGGTTGCCTAAACAGCGTCTGGCATTCGCGCGAAGTCCATCTTTGCGCACTAGTCGGGCCAGTCAAATTTAGCCCGGAGTGCTAAAAACCGTCCACCTTCACTTTTCCGAATGCCTTGAGCCTCAAGCTCAAGCATTGCACGGTGGCGGAAACGCACAAACCTTACCGGGAATGGACCGCATCCTCAGGATTCAGCAAAGCCGGAATCTCGGCCACCAGCGCGTCGATGGCCACCCGCAACTTGCAACGTAATTGCCGTGCCTGTGGCCAGAGTGCATGGATCTCATAGGAGCGTGCCCGATAGTCGGGCAGGATATGTACCAGCTCTCCACGCTTGGCATAGCTGCTCAGCAGCCAGCAAGGGACCCAGGCAATGCCATAGCCCGCCACAGCAGCAGCGGCAATGGCCTGTATATCGTCCATGCTGATCTGGGAGTGCACCTGCAGGCGGTAGTCCGAGCTGCCGCCTCGCCCAGCAACTGGCGAAACATTCCACGGGGCAACGACACCCGAGTGCGAGTAACTGATGACCGCATGACCATCGAGCTCCTCCAGTTTGCCGGGCGTGCCGTGGCGTGCCAGATAGGCCGGGGAAGCTCCGATGCTGATGTGCTGTGTGCCCAGCAGACGCGCAGACAAGGTGCCGCTGTCTTGCAGCGGGCCTATGCGTATGGCCAGGTCAAATCCCTCCTCGATCAGATCGACTGTACGGTCGCCAAACGACAGATCGATGCTCAGCTGCGGATACAGACGCGTCAGATTCAGCAGTATTGGCGCCACGCACAGCTGCCCAAAGCCTTCTGGCACGCTGACCCGTAGGCGCCCGATGGGCTCCATGCGGCCACTGTCCAGATCCGCCTCGGCTGCATCCAGCTCCTTGAGTGCACGGGTGCAGCGCTCGTAGTAGATCTGTCCTTCCGCAGTCAGGGTCTGGGTACGCGTATTGCGCTGCAGTAGCCTCGAGCCCAGACGTGCCTCCAGCCTGGCAACGGCCTTGCCCACGGCAGAGCGCGTCACGCCAAGCCGCTTGGCAGCAGCAGTGAAGCCGCCCGCTTCCACCACCTGCACAAAGGTGGAGACTCCTTCCAGAGGGTCTTGCACAGTCATGTCGATTGGATCCTTCAACTCCCCAATGATGGGAAATCAACGCGTAAATTTAAGAATTTTATTCCCATAGACTCGCGTTGAACGTTCTGCGCCAGAACGCCGTTTCCCTTTTCTGGAGTGCGCAACCATGTCCTCGAATGATGTTGATCTCTTGAACACCAGCAGCCTGGAGCCGGCANCGACCCGGCGCAATCGCATTGCGCTGCTATCGGTCTGTCTGGCCNCACTGATGTTCAGCCTTGAAATNTCCAGCGTGCCTGTCATCTTGCCCACGCTGGAGTCCGTTCTGCACAGTGACTTCAAAGACATTCAGTGGATCATGAATGCCTACACCATCGCCTGCGTCTCGGTGCTCATGGCCACCGGGACACTGGCNGACCGGTTTGGCCGCAAGCGGNTCTTTCTGATCTCCATAGCCCTCTTTGCGTTTTCATCGCTGCTGTGCGGCCTGGCATGGAACACACCGATGCTGATTGCCAGCCGCGTGTTCCAGGGGGCCAGCGGCGGCGCCATGCTGATCTGCCTGGTAGCCGTCCTCTCGCATCAATTTCCGCAAGGCGCCGAGCGCAGCCGCGCCTTCAGCACCTGGGGAGTCATGCTCGGCATAGGCTTGGGCTTCGGCCCGCTGATTGGCGGCATGATCGTCGCCCTATCGGACTGGCGCTGGGTGTTCTGGGTACACGTGCTGATTGCCACGCTGACTTTCTTTCTGGCCACCATCGCCGTGCAGGAATCGCATGACCCCAAGGCCGGCGCGCTGGATCTTGCGGGCATCGTCACGCTGTCCCTCGCAGTATTTGGCCTGGCCTTCTTTGTGACGCAGGGCTCCGATACCGGTTTTGGCAGCATGTCTGCGCTGGCCGCCATGGCTGTGGGTCTGCTGAGTTTTGCAACCTTTGTGTGGGTGGAACTGCGTGCCCAGCATCCCATGTTCGACTTCTCCGTCTTTCGGGTGCGCAATTTCTCCGGTGCACTGATGGGCTCCATGGGCATGAACTTCAGCTTCTGGGCGTTCATCATCTACCTGCCCATCTATTTTCAAAGTGCGTTAGGTCAGGATGTCACGGCCGCCGGCGTCTCGCTGCTAGCCTACACCCTTCCCACGCTGGTGTTCCCGGTGGTTGGAGAACGCATCGCCATGCGCTATGGCCCGCGTATCGCCATTCCACTGGGGCTATTCGCCATCGGCCTTGGATTCATGCTGATGCTCGCTGGCAGCCAGCTCGCCAACAGCCACTGGCTTTACGTGCTGCCGGGCTGCCTGATTGCCGGCGCAGGGCTGGGCATCACCAACACCCCAGTGACCAATACCACCACGGCAGCGGTCTCCAGCGCACGCGCCGGCATGGCGTCCGGCATCGACATGAGTGCCCGCATGATTACGCTGTCGATCAATATCGCGCTGATGGGTTTCCTGCTGGTGCACGGCGTGCAGCAGCACCTGCAAACCGCATTGCATGAACCCGTAGATGCTGCTGCGCTGCGCGAGATGGCCAACGGCATTGTCTCTGGCAACCTGCAAGCCCTGTACGCCCTGCAGGCAGGCGCTGACGCAGCCACTTCGCCGCAGGCACTGACAGACATTGCCCGCGAGGCGCTGGTACACAGCTTTGGCGGCGTAATGCTCTATGCCGCCATCGCCGTGTGGCTGCTGGCACTGGGCAGCTTTGTGATCTTTTCGGGTCGCAGGCCAGCCCGGTGACTTTTATGGCGCTCCATGCCGATGGGCAAGAATCTGCTCGCTGATCTGCAACTTGGTTGCCTGCATTGCCATGGACATCGATTTCCTGCCGGGGCTGCAAGCGGCAGGCCTCGACAACATCGCAGGATTGGCAGCCGTGCCACCTGCTGTGTGCACCAGGCCAGAATCAGCATCCATGCCGAAGTACCACTGCTTGCCTCTCCCGCTCTGGTGCATCTCTTCACCATGCACCTTGTTTCTATTCTTGGTGAATGTCAGTGCAGCACTCCAGGTAGCGTCCACGTTGGTGCCAGTGAGCGGCATGGCTGCCCAATGCGTTGCCGCGGCAAATTCATGACACGCACCAAGTCGATCAAAGACTGCCGTACTTTTGCACCGCCTGCGATTTGCTCAATCGTGTCGGCGACTCCTCACGGATAGAAGAGGCACATCGCAATTTATTTAAAAATCAGGATATTTATCCCAATAAATTTGTTTAACAAATTTATCGAAACCATCCAGACTTCCTCCAAGACTCATAGAACTTGGAGACATCCGTTGGAGCAAAAGATTTTCAGTGCGCCTGGGCACTTTTTCCGTCCCTCGCGTTCACATGCTGTTGTTATTGGCGGCGGGACGATGGGAGCCGATGTCGCGGTCGTCCTTTGCCGAGGAGCTTGCAAAACGACTGTTGTCGAGTCCAATCCCGACCGTGCTGCCAAAGTCCCTGGACTGGTCCATCACGGCTTGACCCAACTGGATGCGGGGCAGCAGCTTGCCCACCTGTCCGTCGTCTCGTCATTGGACGACCTCGACTGGAGTTCTGTGGATCTTGTGATCGAATGCATCCCGGAGCGCCTGGACATCAAGCAAGCGCTTTTCAAGCAACTCGAGCAGCGCGCCCGCAAGAATGCATTGCTGGCCAGCAACAGCTCTAGCTTCCCCATTACGGCCATTGCAGAAGGCCTGGCAACGCAGGAACGCATGCTGGGTCTGCACTTCTTCATGCCTGCACACCTGACGCCTCTTGTCGAAGTGGTGTGCGGCGAGGCATCCCGCATGGAATGTGCAGAGAACCTTCATGCTTTCATGCGCCAGTGCGGCATGGTGCCGGTGCTGGTCAAGAAGGATTTGCCAGGCTTTTTGGCGAATCGTCTTCAGCACGCGCTGGCTCGCGAAGCTTTTGCACTGATTGAAGCTGGCATTGCATCAGCCGAAGACGTGGATGCAGCCGTGCGCTTTGGCTTCGGCTTTCGCTTTCTTGCAGCGGGCCCCGTGCTTCAGCGCGACCATGCAGGTCTGGAAGTCCACTGCGCCGCTGGAGCAACGATGTATCCATCGCTGGCGGCCAACAAGGAGCCAAGCCCATGTCTTTCGCAAAGAGTGGCTGAAGGCAAGTTCGGCATGAAGTCCGGTGAAGGATTTTTCAAGTGGACTCCTGAGAGCATCGCGCAAGAGAAACAGCGCTATCAGAAGACGCTGCTGGCAGGTCTGGAGCTTCTCAAGAGCGAATTGCCTTCCGTGGGCGACGCTGCCGAGCAATAAGAGGAGCGCATGATGAATACACCTCTGATCATCACCGTTGCCCCCAACGGAGCCTACAAGACCAGGGAGCAGCACCCTGAGGTTCCTCTGACTGCGGCCGATCTGGCACAGACCGCCAAGGAATGCCTGGACTCCGGGGCGTCCATGATTCATATGCATGTACGCAAGCCTGACGGCAAGCATTTGCTCGATGCCAGCGCCTACATTGAAGCCACTGCTGCAGTGCGCAAAGCAGTGGGCCAGGAACTGGTGGTTCAGGTCACCACCGAAGCAGCACAGGTCTACCAGCCATACGAGCAGATGCGGGTCGCACGCGAAACGGCTCCGGAAGCGATCTCTGTCGGCTTGCGCGAAATACTCAAACCTGAAGTTCCCGAAGCGGATATCCAATCCTTCTTCACATGGCTCAAGCAGAGCAATGTGATGACCCAGGTCATCCTGTATGACGTGGCGGACGTGCAGGCCTGGCAGCGCCTGCTTGCAAGCGGCGTCATCCCGGCAAACAAATGGTTTCTGCTGTTTGTACTGGGCCGCTACTCTGCCGGTCAGACCTCTTCGCCCATCGATCTGCTGCCATTCCTGAATGCCCATGACGATGCCCATCCATGGGCGATGTGCGCCTTCGGCCCGCAGGAAAACGCATGCGCGATGGCTGCTGCAAGTCTTGGAGGCCATGCGCGCGTCGGCTTCGAGAACAACCTGTTCCTGAAGAGCGGCGAGCCGGCAGCAAGCAATGCAGCCTTGGTCGCCCAGGTTTGCNAGGGGGCCGCAGCGCTGGGCCGNCCTCTGGCCACGGCTCACGATATTCGAGGCATGTTCCTGAACTGATCAGCACTTCAAGGCAGTAGCGCCTCTTGTGNCTTCAAGTAGTGATCTCTTGGAGGCACAAGATGNTCTGCCGTCAGGCNGATCAGGCGCTCCCTCGNCCCCTCCCCCTGCGCCAGNACCGCCAGCAGCTCGTGATGCTCCTTTTGGGATTGCAGCTGACGCTCTCTGGACATCAGCGTTCCAAATCGAATCGCATGCGTTTGGCGCGCGAAGTCTTCGATGGACTGCGACAGAAAAACATTGCCGCATTGAGCAAACAAAAGCCGATGAAACTCCTGGTTGGTCCGAAAAATGCCGCGCGGGTCCTGTTGCTGGATAGCTGCGTCATGCCCGGTCTGAATGCGCCTGAGCTGCTCCAGGGCATCACGGTCCAGAGGCAGCGCAATTCTGCGCATCGCCTCCAGCTCGAGCAGCTCTCTCATTTCGTAGAGATGAATGACTTCATCTCTGCTGAAAGCCTTCACCATGGAGCCAATGTTGCGCCTGCGCTCAAGCAGGCCAGCACTTTCCAGTTGAGCCAATGCGTCTCGCACCACATGACGTTTGGCTGCGAACCGTTCCATCAGATCATCTTCGACAAGACGCACTCTGGGAGCCAAGAGGCCCAGAACAATGTCTTCCTCCAATGTCGCGGCAATCACGGATGCACCGTCCTCGGATGGACGGCGCTCCTTGGCAAAAGCGCCCGTCGGCATATGAACTTAACTCCTTGGAATCGAACCCTTGCGCTGCGTCGCGGTCAAGAAATCAAAGTCTGCGCCACGATCGGCCTGCAAAACAGTTTTCTTGAACAGATGCGCGTAACCGCGCTCTGCCACAGGAACTTGAACAGGCTTGGCATTCTGACGCATAGCCAGCTCTCCCTCACTGACCAGCCATTCAATACAGCGCTCGCGCACCGACAGGCGAATTCTGTCCCCGGTTTGCACCCAGGCCAATGGACCGCCAATCGCCGCCTCTGGCGTCACATGCAGGACGATGGTGCCGAAAGCGGTGCCGCTCATACGGCCATCGGAGACGCGTACCATGTCTTTAACGCCTTGAGCAGCGAGTTTCTTCGGAATGGGCAGGTAACCCGCTTCCGGCATCGCCGCTGCTTTGGGGCCGATATTCTTGAGCACCAGCACATCCTCGGCCCGCACATCAAGCTCGGGCGAGTCGATACGCGCAGCCAGATCCTCCGCATTCTCGAAGACAACGGCACGGCCCTCATGCTCCATCAGCTCGGGGTTGGCTGCGGACTGCTTGATGATGGCGCCTGCCGGGGCAAGATTGCCGTGCAGCACGGCAATGCCTCCCTGCGGATACAAAGGGGCATCCAAAGTCTTGACCACATGCTGCTTGAAGCCTGGGCCGGCCGCCTCCAGCTCCTCGCCCAGGGTGCGCCCCGTCACGGTCAGAGCATCCAGGTGCAGCAGGGGCTTGAGCTCTCGAAGCAGGGTATGCATGCCGCCGGCTGCATGAAAGTCCTCCATGTAGTGGTCGCCGGAAGGCTTGAGATCGAGCAACACGGGAGTATTGCGGCTCATGGCGTCCAAAGCCTTGAGATCCAGCTCGTAGCCCAGGCGACCCGCAATCGCGGCCAGATGCACGATGGCATTGGTCGAGCCTCCCATGGCCAACAACACCCGCATGGCATTTTCGAAGGCAGCAGGCGTGAGAATCTTGTCAATGCTCAGTCCNNCACGCGCCATGTNCACGGCCACCTCACCGGATCGCTCCGCAATTCGAATGCGGTCGGCAGTAACCGCTGGAGGAGTTGCACTGCCAGGAATGCCAATCCCCAGAGCCTCTGCAATGCAGGCCATCGTGCTGGCAGTGCCCGCCACCGAGCAGGTCCCCACGCTGGCGACAAGCTGATTGTTGACGTCGGAAATTTCCTCAGCATCAATTTCTTCGGCACGAAATTTTCCCCAGTAGCGCCGGCAATCGGTGCACGCACCCACTCTTTCGCTTCGATGCGATCCCGTGAGCATGGAGCCGGTGACCAGTTGCACTGCCGGCAGTCCGACCGAAGCAGCTCCCATCAGCTGAGCCGGCACTGTCTTGTCACACCCCCCGATCAGCACGACCGCATCCATGGGTTGCGCTCGCAGCATCTCCTCCGTATCCATGGACATGAGGTTGCGCAGGTACATGCTGGTCGGCTGGGAAAAGCTCTCGTGCAGCGAGATGGTCGGGAAGTCCATGGGCAGGCCGCCTGCCATCAGGATGCCGCGCTTCACCGCCTCAATCAATTGCGGCATGTTTCCGTGACAAGGGTTGTAGGAGCTGCCTGTGTTCGAGATACCAATCACAGGTCTGTCCAGCGCCTTGTCGGTATAGCCCGCCCCCTTGATGAAGGCCTTGCGCAAAAAGAGAGAGAAACCGCGATCACCGTAGTTGGTGAGTCCTTTGGAAATGCCGCTCGAAGCGGCTTCCGGATGAATCGTGGCTTGCTGGTCTGGCTTGTTCGTCATGGGAGGGTTAACCATTGTTGATGCACTGATTATTAATAATATTATTGATTAAAAGAAAAATCGAGCGCTCAAACAAGAAAGCGCATACCTGAAAACCCTAAAGGAGACTTCATGAAACCCACAGAACTCGTTAATCCGGGCATGCGCCGCCGCAANCTCATTAACCTGNTTGCAACCGCCCTCGTCGCATCTGGTGCATCGGGAGCAGCCTGTGCGCAAACTGACTACCCCACCAAACCCGTGAGGCTGGTNGTTCCCTATGCGCCGGGNGGAGCGACNGATGTCATNGGCCGCGTTCTTGCCAAGCAGCTTTCAGACGCACTCGGGCAGCAGTTCGTCGTCGACAATCGCGCCGGAGCTGGCGGTAGCCTTGGTGCAGGTCAAGTCGCCAAATCACCTGCTGATGGCTACACCTTGCTGATGGGTGCATTCACAAGCCACACCATCAATGCAGCGCTAACGCCTGCTGCGACTCCTTTTGACATCCATAAGAGCTTCTCTCATATCTCCGTCGTAGGTACCGTTCCGCTGGTATTTGTGGTCAACCCCAATGTTCAGGCGAAGTCCGTCAAGGAACTGGTAGCGCTTGCCAAGGCCAGCCCCGGCAGCGTCACGTTTGCATCCGCAGGCAATGGCTCGCCTCAGCATCTCTCGATCGAGATGTTCAAGCGTCAGACACAGGTTGAAGTCGTTCATGTGCCCTACAAAGGCAGCGGACCCGCTCTTTCCGATCTGCTCGGCGGTCAGGTCAANGCCATGATTGACACCGTTCCTGCCGCACAAAGCCAGATCAAGGCAGGCAAGCTCCGGGCCCTGGCCACNACGACCAAAGAACGCGTTGCCTCGATTCCAGACATCGCTACTGNCGTGGAAGCTGGATTTCCAGACATGCAGGTCAGCTCCATGTTTGCACTTTCGGCNCCTGCAGGAACTCCAGGTGCAGTCATTCAGAAGATCAATTCAGCGCTGAAAGTGATTCTGTCCAAGCAGGATGTCAAGGACTCCATGCTCGCCCAGGGGACTATTGCTACCTACAGCACGCCGGACGAGTCGGCCAAGATCATCAACGCCGAGTACGCCAAGTGGGCCCGATTGATCAAAGACAGCGACATCAAGGCTGAATAAGCGAAGATAGCGGAGCTCCAGGACGCTGCAGCTCCGCTACCTATACTGCTGTGGTGGAAGCCAATCTATCAACCAAAGACCTGAGAGCGGTAGTAGCCCTGAGCCAGACCAAGAGCTTTGGTCAAGCCGCCCTCCTGGTTCACCTCTCCCAATCTGCGCTGTCGGCCCTGATTGCGCGTGTGGAAGCCCAGATCGGAGCAAAACTGTTTGAGCGCACCACTCGCGCTGTCGAGCTGACCGATGCGGGGCATGTTTTTATTGCCCATGCCCAGGAGATCTTGCGAGATACGCAGCGAGCTCTACAGGCCGTGACGGACACCGTCCAGCTCAGAACGGGATCGGTGACGGTTGCCGCACTCCCCTCTTTGGCCGCCTCGCTGCTGCCAAAGGTCTTTGCCGAATTCACGCGGATTCATCCCGGGGTACGCTTGTCCTTGCTTGATACCTTATCTGGCCCTGCGTTTGATCTCGTTCGTGATGGCAAGGTCGACTTTGCACTCACTGCAGCAGATCCCAAGCAAGAAGACCTCGCCTATGAGCAATTGATGGAGGACCAGTTCTTTCTCATCTGTCCCGATGACCATCCTCTATCCAAGCAGGCAGGTCCCGTCCCGATCGAGAACACCCTGGACTATCCGCATGTCTCCATGCCCAGTTCTGCCAGCGTCCGCCAGTACATTGATGCGGATCTGCACTCAAAAGGGCTCTATTTCGCTCCCGTCTTTGAAGTTGACCATATTGCAACCATAGGAGCTCTGGTCAGTGCGGGCCTGGGCATCAGCGCACTACCTGAAACAGCCGTATCGCTGTTGCAAGCTGGCCGCCTTGTGCAGATTCCTTTGTCGTCCCCCGGAATTCAACGTCCTTTGGGCATGGTGATGCGCCGCCACGCACCTCGAAGCTCGGCGGCCAAGGCATTGGAGGCGTTAATCAGAGCGAGCCTGCACAACCTGGCCTCTCATTCAAGCTAGTGCACTACAGCAGATGCCGGGAAAGAGAGAGGTCGAAGGGAATGTAAAAAATTCTCCACGAATCGACACGAGCCGCCTGAACCGTCAAAAACCAACAAAAGCTGTGGGAACTTTGTCTTTAGCACTCTCTCTAACGGAGTGCTAATATGAAGATCATGGAAGAAAGGAAACCTGCAATGAAAACTGCC
>Ga0058691_1001867_pt1 | contig 10605 bp, 10 predicted proteins | sample AgamicAtPrz_FD_55051 | JGI IMG/M metagenome (GOLD analysis project Ga0058691, IMG submission 55051) | Agave microbial communities from Guanajuato, Mexico - At.P.rz | ecosystem: Host-associated > Plants > Phyllosphere > Phylloplane/Leaf | place: Guanajuato, Mexico | collected 2012-05-28
GCCGCCTGCAGTTGATGCTGGAAGTCGGCTTTGCTGGCTGCGGTGAAAAACGCCATCTGTGGTACTCCGCTTGGGCTTTGTTATAGGTGAAGCGTCGCGTACGTCCGCCGTGTACGGATCAACGATAGCCAACCCGCGGCAAGCCGGACGGTAAAACCAGGCGTTGGACACGAGCGTCATGTCCACCGACTGGGGAGCTTAACGACTGAACGGTCACTACGGCTTGCAGCGCTGCGACAATTTCGGTCAATGCGCGGTAACTTTACGTTTATCGCGGCCGCCAAGGCTGTCAGAATTCCTTTCCCTTGCCATTGACCCGAGCCGCCCATGCAACTGAAAACCGCCCTGCTCTTCGCCACCCCCTGTGACGATGAGGAAGACAACATGGCGACCCTGTGCTGCCACAGCGACAAGGGCCAGATGTTCCTGCTGACCCGTTANCCGGACGAGGACACCGTCGACCTGACCCTGGATGACGAGCCGTCGACCCTGGACGGGCTGAAGGTGACCCTGAGNGCGCAGCGGCTGCTGATCGAGGTGGCGGCTGGGGATCGTGATGCGCTGAAGGGGGATGAGGAACTGGAGATCATTCTGACCAGCGCCGGNACCGACCTGGAGGAAGTGGCGCTGACCTTGCGCAATATCCTCGACGGGACCGGGACGTTCGTATCCGAGCTCTGAACCGATACATCGCCCCTGTAGGAGCGGCCTTGCCGAGGCGTCGGACCGGTCGGAAAGGGGTGCGAAGCGCCCCCATTATTGGTGCATCACGCTGATATTGCTGGGGCCGCTATGCGGCCCTTTCGCGACACAAGGCCGCTCCTACAGGGACTGCGCAAGCCTTCAGGACATTGACAGGCCACTACCGAAACAGGCATTGTCTGACAACCTGACTAATAAGAACCCCTGTCCATGCTAGAGCTCCAGCGCCCCGACACCCTCGTCGAACGGGTCGTCAGTGCCATCCGCGCCGAGATCGATTCCGGTCGCCTGGCCGCCGAATCGCGCCTGCCCACCGAACAGCAACTGGCTGAACAGCTCAATGTCAGCCGCTCGGTGGTGCGCGAGGCCGTGGCGCAGCTCAAGGCCGACGGGGTGCTGATCGCCCGCCGCGGGCTCGGCTCGTACATCTCGCAGACGCCCAGCGGCACGGTGTTCCGCTTCCCCGGCAGCCAGGGGCGCAAGCCGGACCTGGTGCAGATGTTCGAGATGCGCCTGTGGATCGAGACCCAGGCCGCCGCCATCGCCGCCCGCCGCCGCGACGCCGACGACCTCGCGCGCATGGCCAGCGCCCTGGGCACCATGGAAGACCCGCGCAGCGACTTCGCCACGGCCTCGGCCGCCGACGTGGCCTTCCACCGCGCCATCGCCGAAGCCAGCAAGAACGACTACTTCGTCGCCTTTCACGATTTCCTCGGCGGCCAGCTGGCCGCCGCGCGTCGCACCGCCTGGGAAAACTCCGCCACCCCGGCGGTGGGCGGTTCGGCCGATGCCCTGCGCGAGCACCGGGCGCTGTACCAGGCCATCGCCGACGGCGATCGCCAGGCGGCGGCCGGCTGCGCCGAAGCCCACCTGCGCGCCTCGGCCAAGCGCCTGAAACTCGACCTTCCCGACCTCGACTGACCCCGGAGAACCCCATCGCGGCCTGGCGAGGCTTTCACGCGCACTACTTAGTCTGACAACCTGATAAGCAGATTCACCGACAAGAATACCAAGGTACCCTGCATGACCTACGACTACTGCATCATCGGCGGCGGCATCGTCGGCCTCGCCACCGCGATGGCCTTGCTCGAACGCCGCCCCGGCGCCTCGCTGCTGATCCTGGAAAAGGAGGCCAGCCTCGGCCGCCACCAGACCGGCCACAACAGCGGCGTGATCCATGCCGGCATCTACTATGCGCCCGGCAGCCTCAAGGCCGACCTGTGCAAGCGCGGCGCCCAGGCCACCAAGGACTTCTGCAGCGCGCACGGCATCGCCTTCGAGGTCTGCGGCAAGCTGCTGGTGGCCTCCAACGACCTGGAGGTGCAGCGCATGCAGGCGCTGTACGAGCGCTCGCAGCAGAACGGCCTGAAGGTCGAGCGCCTGGATGCCGGCGCCCTGCGCGAGCGGGAACCGAANATCGTCGGCAAGGGCGCGTTGTTCCTCGATGCCACCGGCATCGTCGACTACCAGCAGGTGTGCGACGCCATGGCCAAGGTGATCCGCCAGGCCGGCGGCGAACTGCGCCTGTCCACCACCGTGCGCGCCATCCAGGAGCATGCCGATCATGTCGCGATCAGCGCCGACGGCAATGCCTGGCGCGCCCGCCAGCTGGTGGCCTGTGCCGGCCTGCAGTCCGACCGCCTGGCCCGTCTGGCGGGCGTGAAGATCGACCACCAGATCATCCCCTTCCGCGGCGAGTACTACCGCCTGCCGGCAAGCAAGAACCAGATCGTCAACCACCTGATCTACCCGATCCCCGACCCGGAGCTGCCGTTCCTCGGCGTGCACCTGACGCGGATGATCGACGGCAGCGTCACCGTCGGCCCCAACGCGGTGCTCGGCTTCGGCCGGGAGAACTACCGAAAGTTCTCGGTGAACTGGCGCGATGTCGCCGAGTACGCACGCTTCCCGGGCTTCTGGAAAACCATCTGGAACAACCTCGGCTCCGGCACCACCGAGATGAAGAACTCGCTGTTCAAGCGCGGCTACCTCGAGCAGTGCCGCAAGTATTGCCCGTCCCTCGAAGTCGAGGACCTGCTGCCCTATGAGGCCGGCATCCGCGCCCAGGCGGTGATGCGCGACGGCACCCTGGTGCACGACTTCCTGTTCGCCGAGACGCCACGCATGGTGCATGTGTGCAATGCGCCATCGCCCGCCGCCACCTCGGCCATCCCCATCGGCCAGATGATCGCCGAGAAGATTCTCCAGGCCCGCTGAACCACCCGCTGCATCCACAATTACAAAGACAACAAGGAAAACCCCAATGTCGGTACACGAGACGGCCCTGGCCGCGAGCGAAACCCCCGAACAGCAACGCAAGCGCCTGCGCAAGGTGGCGGCGGCGACCATCTTCGGCTCGATGCTGGAGTGGTACGACTTCTACCTCTACGCCACCATGGCGGCGATCGTCTTCTCGAAGATCTTCTTCNACCCCAGCAACCCGGCGGTGGCCTCGCTGCTGGCATTCTCCACCTTCGCCATCGGCTTCATCGCGCGCCCCTTCGGCGGCGTGCTGTTCGGCTACCTGGGCGACCGCTTCGGGCGCAAGCACGTGCTGGTGATCACCTTCTGCATGATGGGCCTGTGCACCATGCTGATCGGCCTGATNCCCGGCTACGCCACCATCGGCATCTGGGCGCCGATCCTGCTGGTGATCATCCGCATCATCCAGGGCCTGGGCGCCGGCGCCGAACTGTCCGGCGCGGCGGTCACCTCCTACGAGCACGCCAGTGAAGGCAAGCGCGGCAGCCAGGGCGCCTGGCCGGCNCTGGGGCTGAACCTGGGCCTGCTGCTGTCGTCGCTGACCGTTTACCTGCTGACCATGAACGGCAACGACTTCCTCCTCGCCGGCGGCTGGCGCATCCCGTTCATCGCCAGCATCGCCCTGGTGGCGGTGGGCCTGTGGGTACGCAAGAGCATCCCCGAGACCCCGGACTTCAAGGAACTGGACAAGGCCGACGACAAGCCGCAGGTGTCGCCGCTCAAGCTGCTGTTCAGGAATGACCTCAAGGGCCTGGCCGTGGTGTTCTTCGTGGCCGTGGGCTACAACGCCCTGAGCTACATCTTCAAGACCTTCTCGCTGGCCTACCTGACCCAGTTCAAGGGCGTCGAGGCCCATGTCACCTCGCTGTCGGTGACCCTGGCCAGCCTGGTGGCGATCTTTGCCGTGCCGTTCTTCGGCNGGCTGTGCGACAAGTGGAGCAGCAAGACCGTGCTGATGCTCGGCGGGCTGTTGTCGGCGCTGTTCGCCTTCCCGTTCCTGCAACTGCTGTCGACCGGCGAGCCGATGATGATCTACCTGGCCATCGCCGTGGGCACCGGGATCCTGGCNCCGATGATGTTCGCCCCGCAGGGCTCGTTCCTCAGCCGCCAGTTCCCGACCCAGACNCGTTCGTCGGGGTTCGGCACCGGCCGCGAGGTCGGCACCGCCGTCGCCGGTGGCCTGGCACCGCTGGGCGGGCTGGCGCTGGTGGCCGGGTCGGCGACTCATTCCACCGATGGCGTAGCCTTGATCCTGGCGGTGGCCGGGGTGCTGGTGGTGGTGTTTGCATTCCTTGACCAGGGCTGGCGGCATTCGAAGTCGAAGAACTGACCTGGCGACAGACGGGTAAACCCGCTCCCACAGGTACTACGCCAACCTGTAGGAGCGGCCTTGTGCCGCGAAAGGGCCGCATAGCGGCCCCGGCAATTTCTGCGTCGGTGCTGACATCCTGGGGCTGCTTTGCAGCCCTTTCGCGGCACAAGGCCGCTCCTACACGTTGGCGTAGTACCCGCGAAGAGGACAATCCCGGGCATTGGCCAGGATTTCCCAGGTGGACCACCGCCAACTGCTGCCTCGGGAGGGTATAATGGCCCCCTCCCCAGGCAGCAGCCTCCAGACATGATCCAGTCCAGCCTCGATCTCTTCGACCCCCACCCCCAGCGACTGGCGCGCCATACCCTGCTGCTGCCCGGCTTCGCCCTGCCCGAACTCGAAGCCCTGCTCGACGCCCTGCGCCCCGTGCTGCGCGCGGCACCGTTTCGTCATATGCATACCCCCGGCGGCCTGCGCATGGCCGTGGCCCTGACCAACTGTGGCGCGCTGGGCTGGGTCAGCGACGAGAATGGCTACCGCTACACCCCCATCGACCCGGTCAGCGCAAAACCCTGGCCCGCCCTNCCCCCGCTNCTGGTCGACCTGGCCACCCGCGCCGCCGCGCAAGCNGGCTTCGATGGCTTCGTGGCCGANGCCTGCCTGGTCAANCACTACCTGCCCGGTACCCGCCTGAGCCTGCACCAGGACCGCGACGAACAGGACTACGGGCAGCCGATCGTCTCGATCTCNCTGGGCTTGCCTGCGGTATTTCTGTTCGGCGGGCTGCAACGCTCGGACCGCCCCCGGCACATCCCGCTGAGCCACGGCGATGTGCTCGTCTGGGGCGGCGAGGACCGCCTGCGCTTTCATGGCGTATTNCCGATCAAGCCGGGCGTGCACCCGCGCATGGGCGAGCGGCGGATCAACCTCACGCTGCGCAAGGCGGGGTAAGCCGCCCGCCTACAGGCTGGCGAACCACTCGCGACGCTCCTCGAACGCCGCCCGGATCGCCCCGACCATCACCTGCACCAGTGGATCNCCCTCGGTCTGCCCGTTGACCGCCAGCCACACCCGCCGCCGCATCGGTTCGCGGAACAGACCCGGCAGGGCCAGCAACCCGCGGTCCAGGTGCGTCGCATAGTGCGGCAGCAAGCCGACACTGGCGCTGCACTTGATCAGCTGGCAGTACATTTCGTAGTCCTCGATCTGGGTCACCCCGGCCGAACGGGTCCGCAGCAACGCTTGCCAGGGCATCAGCGCCTGCACACCTACCTCGCCCTGCCATTGCACCAGCATGTAGTCCTGCAGGTCCGCCAGGCGGGTCGGTCGGTTGGCCTCGCGGGCGTAGCGCTTGGCGATATGCGGCAGGTACTCGAGGGTGGCCAGGGCCTCGGGGGCGGCGCCGGCGAAGCTGCCGGCGCGAGCACCGTGGCTGGCGTCGCCCAGCCACAGGGCGACATCGGCCACCTGCTCGGGTACCTGGCGACCGTCGAGGGTGGCCACCTCCAGGCGCATGCCGGCATGCTGGCGCACGAAGTTGATCAGGTTGCGACCCAGCAGGTCCTGCAGCAGCGGTTCGGCCACGGCCAGGCGCACGCTGGCGCTTTGCTCTCGCGGCAGCGGCACGACCGGCTCGCGCGCCTGGAGNATCTGCAGCAGGCGCTCGCCCTGCTGGCTGAGCACCGGGTTGTTGTTGCGGTTGACGAACAGGCTGTAGCCCAGGCGCGCTTCCAGCGCCGCCAGGCGCTTGCGCAGGGCCACCGGCTTGAGGTTGAGCCGCCGCGCCGCCTGCATGAAACAGCCGCAGCGCGCGGTGACCAGGAAACAGTTCAGGGTCTGTTCGTCCAGGGCCAGCGGCACCTGGGGACGAACGACAGGCACGGCGGTATCCGGGGCTCGTCCCCGGGGCAGATCGATCGGCATTCCTCGCCTCCCGCGGGCCCGCCTGGGCAGGCCCGGTTCTTCCATGGTTGTTGGCGACTAGCGGCTGCTGCTCTCCAGCACCTGGTTCAGCGCCGCGCCATCGATACTCAGGGTGGCGGTGTCGAACATGCCCTCGACATAGGCCTTGGCCACCTGCTCCTGGCGCTGGGCACGCAGCAACTCGCGCAGGCGTGGCGCCACCTCCTCGAAGGTCGCCGCCCGGGCGGGCTGTTGCTCGACCAGCTTGATGATGTGGTAGCCCGCCGCACTCTGCACCGGTTCGCTGACCGTGCCCACCTTGAGCTTGGGCACCACCCCGCGCACCTCGGGCAACAACTGCGCCAGCGCTTGCNGGCCGGTGTCGCCGCCGNCNGCGGCCGTGCCGGCATCCTGGGAGTGCTCGCGGGCCANTGCGGCAAAGTCGGCATCGGCGGCCTGGGCCTGCTTGGCCAGCGCCTGGGCCTGCTTGCGCACGGCCTCGTCGTCCCTGGGGTTCTCCACCCGCAGGAAGATCTGGCTCAGGCGGTAGCGCACCGGCAACTGCAACCCGGCCTTGCCTGCCTCATANGCCTGCTTGAGCTCCGCCTCGCCGGGATAGTCGTCGGGCACCTTGCTCACCGAGTTCAGGTAGTCGCGCAGGACGATCTGCTCGGTGGCCGCGCGGGTCTGCACCTGGATTTCCGGGCGCTGCAACCAGCCCTGGGCCTCGGCCTGCTGGTACAGGGCCTTTTCCGCCAGGCGAGCGCGAATCCAGGCCTCCAGTGCCGGGCGGTCCCCGCGCAGGCTGGCGCGGGCCTCTTCGGGCAACTGGGCGAACAGCGCCTTGAGCTCGCCGCTGCCGACCTGCTGCTCGCCCAGGCGCGCCAGTACCGGGCCGTTGTCGGCGGCCACCAGGGCGGCGGGCGACGCCGNACGCGCCGCCGCCACCGGCTCGTCGCCCGGGCGCAAGACCAGGGCGACCGCCACCGCGACAATGGCCAGCGCGCCGGCGCCGGCCCAGAAAGTGCGCGCCGTCACGAGGCGCGCTCTTCGTCGTGGGCGACCTGGGCTTGCTGCTGGTCGGCCACATTACGGCTGTAGTCACGCAGATAGACGATCAGCTCCTGCAGCAGCCGGTCCCACAGCACCAGGCTGCCCAGCAGGTGTTGCTGGCTGACGCCGTCGGCGACCACCACGTCCTGCTCCATCACCAGGAACTCGCCCTGCACCGACAGGCGGGCGAAGCGCCGGCTGGCATTCCAGTGCTCGGCCAGGCCCGCCGGCAGCTCGCCCTGGATACGCAGCGCACAGCTGAAGGTGAAGTCGAGGAATTCGCCCTCCTTGCCTGCGGCCCGGTTGCCGAAACGAACGGCATAACCCACGCCCTGGCTGGCGCTGAGCAACTGCACCACGGCGTTCTGCTCGGTGCGGTTGACCCGGCAGCCGGCATCCTGCAGCAGCTGGGTCAGGGAGTCGGCGCTAACGGTTTCGATCAGGGTGACTTCGGTCATGTGCTTACTTCCTTGCGTTGAGAAAACATCACTGGGTCACGCCCTTGGGGGCGTCGAACTGGCTTTCGTAGAGCTTGTCGCCGTAAGCCTGGGCCAGCTCCTCGAACTTGACCCGGGCGCCACCGGCAAAAGGCTGGCGCATCTTCATGACATCGGCGATATCGACCTTCTCGTAGGCGGCCAGCATCTCCTTGGCCACCCCGTACATCTGCTGGTTGCGGGCCTGGCATTGCTGCACCTGGCCGTCACGTTCGCCCAGCTGCGCCTGCAGGGTGGCGCGCTCGCTTTCCTTGGTGCGCGCCATCGCCAGCAGCTCGTCGTAGGCCTGCTTGTACNTGTGCAGTTGTTCGTTGCTGCTGGCCACCAGCGCCTGGGCCTGGCTGTGCACGGCCTGTTGCTGGCCGGCCAGTTGCTCGCTCTGGCCACGGGCCTTGGCCAGTTGCGCGGTCAGTTCGCGCACCTGGCCAAGGGCCGCGTCGCGCTGCTGCTCGGCCGCCTGGCGGGCGGCGCTGGCCTGGGCCTGCTCGCTCTGCAGGGCCTGCAGCTGTTGCGTGGTGCTGCGCAGCTGGGTGCGCAGGCGTTCCTCGAGGGTCTCGGCCGACGCCGAGGCCGCCAGGCTTGCGCCCAGGGCCAGCATCAACCAGGCGCAGCGGTAGCGATAAGCTCCCTTGTTCATGCCCGTGCTCCTTCCCTAGAACCGCGTGTTGACTTCAAGTTGTAGCACATCGATGTCAAACGGCGCGCCGTAGACCGCCTCGCTGCTCAACCAACGGGCTGTAGCGTAGACGTTGTCGGCCAGGCCGTAGTTGCCACCGAGGAAATAACCCTTGGCGTTGGTGCCGCCGAGGTGGAANCTCGAGTCGTTGAAGCCGTCCGGCAGCGCGTCGGGCTCGATGCGCTTGTAACCGGCGAACAGGTTCCAGTCGCCGGCCTTGCGCATGTCCAGGGCGTTGCCCAAGGTGAACTGGAACATCCAGGCGTCGCCGCCGCTCTTGATATTGCCGTTCTCGTCGACGTTGTTGGCCAACTGCCCGGCCGAGCGCTTGCGCATGTCGCCCTCGTCGTAGGCCAGGTTGTGGATGTAGTTGGCCTGGCTGCGCAGCTTGAAGTCATGAGGCAGGTCCGCGTCCCATACCAGGTTCAGGTCGAGCAGCTCGAATTCCGAGGCAATGCCGACGAACTGCGGCTGCGGCGTGGCCGCCGGGTTGGCCGGGTTCGGCGTGATGTCGCGCAGCAGGAACACGGTGTTGCCCTTCTGCATGAAGGTCGGCCGGCTTTCGTCGCTGTCGCAGGCCGGCTGGCCGTCCCACGGGGCGCAGGGGCTGGAGCGCTCGCCGGCGATGTCATCGAAGCGGTAGTAGGCCATCGCGCCCTTGAGCCGGTTGTTGTCGTTGAGCGCCCATTTCGCGCCCAACTGCGCGCCGTACAGCCACTTGTTGTCGCTGTCTTCCTTGTCCAGGCCGTTGCTGGTGGCGTTGTCGTCGCTGTACTGCACGGGGAATGCGCCGACGGTGCCGAACAGGCTGAGATCGCGGCTAAGCGGCTGGTCGAACAGCGCCGCCACGCCATCGAAGTTGAGGTCGTGGGAGTACAGGATGTCGGTGGACATGAATGGGTTGGCGATCCGCCCGCCGGTCAGCGTCAGGCGCTCGCTGGGCGTCCAGGTGACGTAGCCCTGGTCGAGCCAGATGTCCTTCTTGCCGAAGCCGCCACCGAGGTTCTGGGTGGTCGAGACCGGGTTGTTGTTGGAGCCGGTGGCGACGCGGATGCCGGCCACCCAGTTGTCCGCCAGCTGGGCCTTGAGGCCGAAGCGCGCCCGCAGGCGCAGGAGGCTGTCGCGATCCTCGCGGGTGTTGAGCAGCGGCGGCAGGCTCGAGCTGCTGTTGGGGTTGACGTCGTAGGGCCCCTTTTCATTGAGCTTGGCGAAATCGACGATCTCGTTGCTGTTGCCGTCGGCGTAGGAACGCGACTCGTAGCGCAGGCGCAGGTCGCCGTCGAAGCTGATGCGCGAGGCCCAGTCGGGGAAGGTGTTGTGCGCTGCCCAGTTTTCCTGCTTGGCGGTGTTCATCACCTCGGCCTTGATCTCGTCGCGGATCTGCTGGCGGACGATGGCCGGCACGTACTGCACGCGCACCTCGCCGTTGGCGGCCGGGGCCTGGGCGACAATCGGCGCGGCGCTGCCGGCGACCCGCGCCTGCTGGGCTTCGCGTTCGGCCTGGGCGATCAGCGCGTCGGCCTTGTCCTGCTTGAGCACGCCTTGCTCCACCAGCAGGCGGATCAGGTTGACGGTCGCGTTCTCCGACGGCGCGGCATGGACGACGGTCGGACCGACCGCGGTGGCGGCGGCCAGCAGGCCGAGCGCCAGGGTCAATCGGTTGACTGGGCACTTCATGGGTTTGCAACTCCTGTGGGTCAGTCGTGCTTCGTTGTTCATGGCCGGCGCCCCTGCAGGGCGATCTTCACCGGCAAGGTCAGGTTGGCGGGCGGGCGCTGGTCGAGGGCGCGGGCGCCGCGCAGGGCGGCGAGCACCTGGGCGTCCACCTCTGGCTCGCCGCTGCCGCGCAGCAGCTCGACACGGGTGATCTCGCCAGCGGCGCTGAGCCAGATCTCGGCCTGCAGGTTGAACACCAGGTTGCGCAGCTCGGGGTTGTCGCGCAGCAAGCGCTGGAAGGCGTAGGCCAGGTACTGGCTGTAGGTGCCGCTGCCCAGGCCCCCGCCGCCGCCAGCCATGCCGCCGCCCTTGCCGGCGCCGACGTTGAAGCTGTCGCCGCCCGCTTGCGCGTCGCCGTCCATCTGCATCGGCTCGGCCAGGTCCTGGGCCGGGTCGGGCGCCTCCTCGGCGGGCTTGACCTCCTCGGCCTCGGGCACCGGCTGCGGCTCGACGATCTTCTCCTCGACCGGCGGCTCGGGCTCCTT
>Ga0058691_1001869_pt1 | contig 10597 bp, 8 predicted proteins | sample AgamicAtPrz_FD_55051 | JGI IMG/M metagenome (GOLD analysis project Ga0058691, IMG submission 55051) | Agave microbial communities from Guanajuato, Mexico - At.P.rz | ecosystem: Host-associated > Plants > Phyllosphere > Phylloplane/Leaf | place: Guanajuato, Mexico | collected 2012-05-28
TCGAGCGCGACTTCGATCACGTTCTCGGTGACACGCTGGCGGCGGCCCATGTTGTCGGTCAGCGCCTGCGTATCGGCGAGCAGCAGGAACTGCGTCGCCTCGTGCTGCATCTGCACGCGTGCGCGCAGCGAGCCGATGTAGTGGCCGAGGTGCAGCGGGCCGGTCGTGCGGTCGCCGGTGAGGATGGTCGGGCGGGTGGGGTGCGTCATGGTCGTCGTTGCTCCGGGTTATCGAAGCCGCCAGCGATGACGTCGGCGCAGAAACGCAAATGCCGCCATCGCTGGCGGCATCACGTTTGGGACATGCAAAAGGAAACGGGCCGCCTGGGTCAGGCGCGCCACCAGCAATGCACGATCGGCGAGGCGGGTCGGGTTTCCATCGCGGCAGTATAGCGTAGTGCGTGGGCGGACGTGCGCGTCAGCGGATCACCGACTCCATTGCGAGGTAGGCGGTTTCGGCGGACGGCCACAGCAGGTACAGCAGGCCGGCCATCAGCAGCCACGCGCCGGCGCGGACGAACGGCGTGCGGTCTTTGTCGCGTGGGGAATGAGTGGGCTGCTTCGATCTCTTCATGCTTGCAGGCGCGGGGCGCGCCACTCCAACGGTTACTGCAACGGGTCGCGCGGGGCGAGGCCGGGGTGTTGCGGGGTTCTACGGGGCATCAATACGCGGCGTGCCGTTTGACGATGCAGTCGATCTGTGCGTCGGTCCGGCACGCGACGATCCCGGGTGGATCGGTCATGCGCGACACGCATGCTATCAGCTTGGCTGCCCGCGAACCTTGAAGAATTGTCGGGCAATGGGTGGCCGGCCTGCGTCGAGACGTGGCGACGTTTGCCGTCGATCACCCGAAAGAATGTAAAAATCCAATAAAATCAATGGACTAATTTTTACTTCATTAAAGGGGCGGATCGATCCGGGAGACATCGACGATTTATTGCACCTTCCGTCGCGTTAACTAGCACGGTGCGATTGTCTTTGTATGAACGTTGCACTTAGAATCGGTGACCAAACAATCAAGCGCGCAGGTGATTTGGCGGTCTGAGAGCGCCGTTGCCGAATGCCCATCGACAAGTGAACGTGACCGAAATGCTGCGCGCCTTCGTTGGCGCACTCGATCAGAACAATCGTGCGGTCCGGTTTCATTGGGGCCGTCACCAGGATGCGCTGGCGCATGTCCTGGTGCCACAGAGCATCGATTTGACGGAAGGCATTTGTGTCGGCATCGAAGGGCATCTGACTTGCCTGTCGTCACGCCCGGACCTGCCGCTCGCCGCTTTTCTGGGGTTGCCGCTTTCGGTGCAACTGATGACGGATCGGGGCACACCATATCCGATCAACGGCATCATCACGGATGTCCGCGCCGGTCAATCGGACGGCTCCCTCACGTGCGTGCAACTGACGTTGAGAGATGCGCTGGGTATTCTCGATCAGCGGATCAACAGCAGAACGTTCCGCTCGATGAGCGTCCCGGACATTCTGGAAACGCTGCTGCACGAATGGCAGCAACGCAGCTCCGCGTTGGCGCAGGCTTTCGATTTCGAGCTCGTGCTGGATCGCAACCAGTATCCAAAGCGCGAGCAGACGCGCCAGGCAGGCGAATCGGATGCGGCCTTCATTCGCCGGTTGTGTCGGCGCGACGGCATTTTCTGGTACGTCCGGGCCGGCAGGCATGATGGGGCGGCCGCCGACACGCCGGTCCATACGCTCGTGTTCTGCGACGATCCGACGAAGCTGCCGCAGGCGGCGGCCGGCCAGGTGCCTTACCACCGGGGTACGCAGTCGCGCGAGCGTGACTCGGTCACGCTATGGTCCACGGCCCGTGCGCTGACGCCCGGAAGCGTGCGGCGTGCCAGTTGGGATTACAAGACCGGCAGGATCGCGCAGTCCGAGCAGGAGACGATCGTCGATCAGGGCGAGGCAGGCAACGATCTCGCGAAGCTGCTGGCCGACTCGGTCATCGACGTTCCGCATGCGGCGGACTCGGATGCCGACCACGAGCGTCTGGCGAAGGCCCGGATTCTGGCACATGAGCATCGCGCCGAATGCGTGCACGCATCGAGCGATGTCCGGGATGTGTCGCCGGGCTTCTGGTTCACGTTGCTTGGGCATCCGGAGGTCGATACCCGGCCCGAGGAGCAGCGGCAGTTCGTCGTTACCAGCTTGCACCACCGGGCCACCAACAATTTTTCGAAGGCGCTCGACGAGCGGGCCCAGGCGCTGTTTGCCGCGAGTCGCTGGAGTTTCGACGCGTTGCCGGTCGAAGAGGGTGCCGGGGTTCGCTACGAGAACACATTCATTTGCGTGCGCCGCGGTGTGCCGCTGACACCTGCCTACGATCCGCGCGTCGATTTGCCGCCCGTGCATCCGTTTACCGCGAAAGTGGTTGGCCAGGACGGCGAGGAAGTGCACTGCGACGAATTGGGGCGCATCAAGGTACAGATCCTCGGTTTGTGCGCCGACGATCATGCTCATGCGCAAGGTGCCGGCACCAGCGGAACCGAGCGGGACAGCGCGTGGGTGAGATGGGTCAGCCCCTGGGCCGGCCCGAACTACGGCATGGACATGCTGCCACGCGCGGGCATGGAAGTGTTGATCGACCATTTGCACGGCGACCCCGACAAGATGGTAGTGACCGGGGTGCTGCACGGCGGTCCCAACATGCCGACCACATTCAGCCACACGGGTTCGCTTCCGGGGAATCGATATCTTTCCGGCATCAAGACCAAGGAGGTCAAGGCTGATCGCTACAACCAGCTGCGTTTCGACGATACGCCCGGCCAGATCAGCAGCCAGCTTGCCAGCGAACACACCTATACCCAGCTGAACCTGGGCTATCTGACGGAGCCTCGCAACGATGGCAAAGGGGCGCCTCGCGGCGACGGTTTGGAGGCCAGAACCGATGCCCAGGCGGTCATTCGCGCGGCGAAGGGCGTCTACGTGACCGCGCAGCAGCAGGGGCGTGCCGAAGGCAAGATGCTCGAACGCACGGCGTTGCAGACGTTGATCGAACAATTGCAGGATCTGGTACGGAACCTCGGTGATGCGTCCGCTGCGAACGACGCCGACAATACCGACCTCGCACGCATCGAGAAGATCACGTCGCAGATCAAGGGCTGGGATGCGGGCAGCAACGTTGATCAGGGGGCCGGAGGCGCCGGCGGTGCACCGATGGTGGCAATCGAGGGGCCTGCCGGCGTAACCGTGGTCAGCCAGGACGCGATGGTGCTCGGGGCGCAGACCAACATCGATGCAGTGAGCGCTGGCAACACGCAGATCAGCGCGGGACGTCGCCTGTTGATGCGCGTCGGAGACTGGATGAGCGCCTTCGCGGCCAAGGGCATGACGCTGGTCACGGCAGACGGGAAGCTGAGAATCGAGGCGCATAAGGAGGATGTGGTCGTGAAGGCCGCCAAGCGCATCATCCTGGAGGCCGGCGAGGAAATCGTGTTCCGTTCGCCGAAGGTCAATACCCAGGCGAGCGACGAAGCGTCGATCAACGGCGGGTCGAGCTACAGCCAGTGGAATGGCGGCGGCGTCGTGCATGGCACGAGCGGCGTATGGCGCGAACATGCGGCGTCGCACAGTCTCGTCGGGCCGGACAACAGGCCGGTGAAAGTGCCCGATCCCCTGACCTTCAAGGAACTGGAGCAACAGGACAGCCTCGCGGTGGTGCTCCGCTCCCATCCGAACGACGGCCGGCCGCTTGCCTACGAGCCGTACACGCTTTACAAGGGCGCAGCCAGGATTGCGGACGGCGTGACCGACGAGCATGGTCAACTGATCATTGCGAATCACCAGAAGGGCACGTCTTCCTATACGGTCAAGCTGCACAACGGGCACGAGATCGAGGTGCCCGTGATGGAGGGAGGCTTGAGCGACGACGATCAACTGGCCGCACAGGGATGGCGGGCGGTCGACGACGATCCGGAATCGCGCCAGCGCCACGCACAGGGCTGACCGGCGATTCGCTGCAGTTTTCGACGAGAAACGTGATGTCCGATACCAATACCCAAAACAAATCGAAGGCGCCGGTCGATGTCGGCAAGCGTCAGACGGTCGCCAGTGCGCAGTGGTTTCTGGAAAAGCAGGCGGACTACTACGCGCCGCCGTATGAAAAGAACAATCTCGACGTTTTCATTTGCGGCGAGGACGCGTTTACGCAGATTGCGGCCGACTTGAAGGCGGCCAAGCATAGTGTCGAAATCATTTGCTGGGGTTTCGACCCGGGCATGGAGCTGATCCGCAAGGGCACGGTCTGGCCGCGAGGAGATACCTGGGGCGGGCTGCTGCGCGATGTGGCGGCCGGGAAATTCAACAACGGCAAGCCGGTGCAGGTTCGCTTGCTCTCGTGGTATGGCTTCATCGGTAGTCTCGGTTCGAACAACATGCCTGGCCGCAGCAGCGGTCGCCTGAACTATGAAGAAAAGATGGCCATGATGGTCGGCGCCGCGGGTGGCATCTATCTGCCAACCGATAAGCCACCTCAACCGCAGACGCCTCAGGAGCGACGTGAGGACTTCAATGCGCGGTGGTACGACGATGCGTTTGCCGGTCGATTGCCCAACCTGTCGGTTCGCACCCGGGACGGCAACAGCAAAGCGGTTCACGAAAGTCTGGCGGGCGAGCCGGGCAAACGCGATTTCACGGAAGTGCTGGGCCTGGAGAAAGTGGCCACGGACCACCAGAAGACCATTCTGATCGACTATGAGTACGAAGGCGGTGCGCACGCAGTCGGCTATGTGATGGGCTTGAACAGTGTGACCGACTATTGGGACACGCAGCAGCACCTTTTCTGCGATCCACGTCGCGGTGAGTCATGGGAGGGCGCAAACGACGCTCAACCCGGTTTGAAGCCTTTCCAGGATTACGCTAGCCGTATTCGGGGTGAAGCGTTGGTGGCGGTGAGCAAGAACTTCACCGACGCGTGGAATCGCGCCACGGGCAAGGGCGCGAATGTGTCGAGAACGCACGATTTCAAAAAGGTGCCTGCGGGCCTGGCGCAGAATCTCGGTACGCCGTGCCAACGGGCGCAAGTCGTCCGTACGCAGCCCGAAGAAAAGGACAAGTCCATCAAGGCGTTGTATGAGCAGGCGACGTCCTTCGCAAGAAGCTATATCTACGTCGAAAACCAGTATTTTCAGTATACGGAGTGGCCGAAGAAGCTAAAGGAGTTGCGAGCCAAGTTCCTTTCGTGCAGCCAGGCAGCCGGACGGACGCCGGGGGACATCCCGAACCTGCATGTGATGGTTGTCACTCCGACACCTGAGCGGGTACAAATGGTGCCGCGTACGTACGATACGGTTAAGGTTCTGGGCCAAGGCACCTCCATGCCTAATCAGGACAAGGCGGTCGAGGACGAACTCGCCCGCAATCGGCAGCAGCAGGTGGACTGGGACGCCTATGTCAAGCGGCAGAAGGCGAGTGGCGGGGAAATCGATCCCGATCGTTACCCGGCACCGCTTTCGCCTGCGGCACAAAGCGCCAAGGATCTTGGCGACAAGGCGTCTCTTGCGAAATCGCTCGATCAAATGGGCATTCGCACGCTAGTGGGTAGCCTGTGGACTTTTGACCGCAATTGGCGCAATTCCAAGTTGAATACCGAGACGGCGAAGCAGCAGACTGCTTGGGATGAATATGTGAAGAAGCAGCAAGCCAAGGGCGAACTGCCGGATCCGGACCTGGCACCGATGCTGCCGCTGCCGGCGCAGTCGATTGCGGCTCGGTATAGGGAAATCTATATCCACAGCAAGCTGCTGCTGATCGACGATAGTTTCTTCACGCTCGGTAGCGCCAACCTGAATTTGCGGAGCATGGCGGTCGATGCGGAGATCAATGTGGGCACTGATGATCGTGCCAAGAGTACCGATTTGCGTAAGCGGGTTTGGAAGCTTCATACCGGCGGCAAACATGATGGCAGCGACGGTAGTCCCGATGCTGTCAAGGAAACATTCATGAAGTGGCAGAAGCTCATGGATTCGAATGCCATTCAAAGAAAGCGAGGTCTGGAACTATCGGGCTTCCTGATGGCGTTCGAAGACGAGCGCACGTCAAGCGTTAGGCTGGCTTAATGCGTGTCCCTATCATGCGAGTTTCAATGAGTTCTACAACGTCTAAGCGTTTGCGCCTGGCGGGCGTATTTTCCCTTTCTCTGTTTTTCGCGTGTACGGCTTGCTCGATGAACGATTCCCTTCCACGAAATATGTCGCTCGACGCTTTCAATCCACATCGCGAATCGTTTGAGTGCGTGCACGAAGCTGCCGTGGTTCCGCCTGTTGATCCGGAGGCCGATCGCTGGAATCAGCAGGCGATGAAAATGACGAGTGCGTTGCTGTGGCCGAACCAGCGCGATTACGCGGGTGCCGTCGCGCTGTGGAGCAAGGCTGCCGAGCGCAAGCACTGGAAAGCCATGCTGAACCTCGCAAATGCCTATGCCCAGGGGCTGGGTGTCGATCGCAACAGTGAGCGCGCCGTGCAGATCACCGAGCAGGCGATGAAACTGGGTATTCCTGCGGCCTATGATTTGATGGGGACTTATTACATGAACGGGGTTGGGGTAAAGCAGGATCCCAGCCGTGCGTTCGCGTTCTGGCAACTTGCTGCGGACAAAGGCAGCCCGAGCGCCATGGCTTATTTGGGTAGCAAGCTTGATGCTGTCTACGACGACCCGAAGTCCGGTTTCTGGGGCAATCGAAAGATTGCACTCAAAATGCTTGAATGCGGATTCGCTCAAGGTAGTGGAGCAGCTGCATATGCTCTCGGAACAACGCTTGTTGGTTCCGACAAATCGCTCGGTGAAGACAACGTGCAAGCTCTCAAGGTTCTGCATGAAGGCGTGAAATACGGGAGTGCCAAGAGTGCGGCGTATCTGTTCGGTGCGTTTGACGATGGCGATCCCGTGGTCGGCAATGTGAAGGATCGCGCCCGCGCCGAGCGCTACAGTGTCCTTGCCGATCGCCTCGAGCGCGACCCCGACCTGCGTCTGCCGAATCTGGACAAGGTCGTGCCGCTGCCGCCCGCCAAGCTGCCCAAGTGGGACGGCAACAAGGAGACGTTGATCGACGCGGCGAAGGCGGTGACGTCCATGCCGGTGTCGCCGGTCAAACCTGCGGTGCACCCGGTATCGCTGCGTACGGGCCGCGCGCATGTGCCCGATGGCTACATGCTACCGGAGAAGCCGCAGGTCGCCGTGCCTCCGCAGGCGGAAACGACGGCCGCTCCGGTCGGTGGTTACTGGCTCGCACAACTGAAATATCCGACCGCCGAACGTCACTTCGCATGGAATGCGGCTCAGGTGCCGATGCACTACCGGAACGAGGAACTGTTCGATCGGAGTCGCCCCGGCTTGAGGCCCGAGGACGGTCGCGTCTTCTTCCACTATGTCGGCGATGCGATTCCGATGCCCGTGCAACCGGTGGAATCGCATCCGCGTGTAACGCAGGGCATTGCGCGCGCCGCCGAATTTCCCGACCCGGCTATCCGGTGCCGCGGCACGCGCACGTGCCCGGTAACGGGTATCTGGCAGGCCGGCGTGGCGGACGATCATCCTCGGGCGGCCACGTTCAATCAGTGGTATCGCCAGGCCTACGTGTTGCAGGGCGATGCGTTTCCCGATCCACGGGCCATGCATCTGGACGTATCGCCGGCGGACGTGACGTGGACGTGGTGGAACGAAGCCAATCACCTTGGATTCGCGAAGCTGCCTCAGGTCAGCGTCGGCAACCCTTCCGAGAACGCTTGACGGAGCAGAGATGCGCAAATCGACGATTGCCGCGACGGTGTGTGTTGGAGGGATCATCCTGGCTGCCTGGGGGGCGATTGCCACCATGGGGGCGGTGGCCCAGATCAGCGGAGGGAGCTACGGTTCGCACGATGTAAGCGATTTCGCGATCGAGAATTTCCTGTTTCTCGGTCCGCTGCTTGCGTTGGGTGGCCTGGTCGCATGGTTCGCCAGCCGGGATTCGGCTACATTCGACGACGATGATGATGAACAGCCTTCGGACAAGAATGAGCGCGATCCGGCTGCTCCCGCGCACCGGGACGCAGACCGATGAGCAGTGCCGACATCATCTACAAGCACGATCAGTGGCGCAAGGGCGCGGGCGGCATGCCTGCGGGGCTGTCTGGTCAGGCGGACAGCTCGGCCTACGCCGGCCTCGATCTGGGTCTCGCGCAATTTGCCGGTAGCAGTTTCAGCGGCAGCAGTTTCACCGGAACGTCATTCCGGCAGGCAGGCTGGACGGGTTGCCGTTTCTCGGCCTGCACGTTCGCCGGTTGCGATTTTGCGGAGATTGCGATTTCCGGATGCACATTCGTGGATTGCAGCTTCAATGACGCCGCTTTTCAGGGCAGCACTTTCAACAGCGTGAAATTTCTCGGATGCAAGTGGAACGGTGTCAGGTTCGACGGCAACACGTGGCATTCGGTGCAGGTGCTCGACTGTACCGGCACCACCGTCGAAGCTCACGGCCTCAAGGGACTCGACGTTGACTTCACCGGCAGCTATTTCGAGCATCTGGCCTTTGAGGAGACGGAAATCAACGGCGGGCATTGAGGCGAGACTCGATTGCGGGGTTTCGCGACGTCGTGGCAAATCGGCCGCGGCGGTTACCCACTGCATATCCGGTCGCGCACCGCAGCCGTGCTGAAAACAGCGATTCGCCGGACCAGCATGTGCGCAGCACGGTAACCTGCTCGGCGGCGGCAACGGTGTGCGCGTGGGGCTTGAGAAACGAGCCTTGAGCCGAGAGAAGATCGAATACGACAAGCACTTGCGGCGAAAGTACCGCGTGACGATGCGGAACATCGCGAAGCAGCCACCCGCGCCGCGGCCGCATTCGGATCACACCCGACACGGATTCAAATGTCCCCGCCAAATCGGGCGATGCGCGGCGGGCACGCACCATCCCCAACCGTCCCAGTTTTTGCGCGTCGACACCGGCAAAAAATATCATTTCGCGTCAAGCGGCAGTACGTACTCCGGCCAATGCGCATTTTCGCGCGTGGTCCGGACGTCGGCGCATCGTGCACTGACACACACCGCCCACACGCGCCGCCTACCGACTTCACATACCCGTCGCACGGTTCGTCCTTGCAGCAGTCCTGCCGAAATTTCCGGCAAGGCCATCGCACATCCCTTTCCCGGAGAACACCATGCGATATCCATTGCAGCACGCCGACCGGCGCACCGTGGCGCGGCGTCCATCCGAACCCGAGCCGCACATACCCGTGCCGCGGGTGAACCTTGAGGAGGTGTAAGCCATGAGCAACGAAGCACTCGACCCCCTGCTGCGGCAATTCGCGGAGAAGCGACTCGGACGGCCTCTCGAGCCCGAAGAGCAGGCGTTGCTGGCGCAGCTGCCGAGCCGGCAGGGGAACCCGCCGTCACCCGCCGCCGGCCCGGCCACGCAGGCGAGCGCCGCGAAGCCGCCATTGCCGCAGTTCAAAACCCGGCAAGAGGCGCGCGAACAGGTCAAGCATTTTCTGCAGCTCAACCAGCAGAAGGCGTACGAGAAGATGCGCGGCATCCTGCAGACGATCGACACGCAGAACGAGACGACCCTCGGCATGCTCGCGTCGGAACAGCGGAAAGTATCGGGCGTACTCGACGCGCACGAGTCGGCCGGCGACGCGCAGGCGTCCGGCGCGGCCGAGATCCAGGACAGCACCCGCGAGGCGCTGACGATGATCGGCGAACAGTTGACGGGCCTGATCCGGCAGGAAATCGAAGCATGCTTTCAGCAATACGGCGATGCGCTCGCGGAACGGCTCGCCGCGAGGCTCGACGCGATGGAGGACCGGTTGCGCAGCATCGGCGCCGGTCCGTCCCAACCGTCGGAATCCGCCGCTGCGGTTCACGATACGCCCGGCCAAGCGTCCATGGAGTAGCACGCGGGTCATGCGGCCAAACGCGAAACCGGCCGGCCCCGTGTGCGACCTCTCAACTACGTGAACCAAGGAGCAACAAATGGCTGATACGTGTCAAGTGTGCCAGGTCAATCCCGCGATTACCGATGCGGTCACACAGGTCAACGTCAAGGTGGTCGCGGAAGCGCCGGCAATGGCGATGGGCTCGCTGTACCAGGCCCAGAGCCATTCGCTCAGCATCCTGTTCGAGAACGCGGTGCAGCAGCAGTCGCAGGCCGCGATCCAGTCGCAAACGTCGACGAACGTGGGGACGATGCAGCTCTACACGATCGGGCCGGAAAGCGCGGGCGCGGCCGCCACGGAAATCGGCGCGAACGGGATCATCTCGATTCTGGCCGACGTGATCGCGATCGGGAAGGCAGTCAAGGGCTGACGCGCCATCGCAACGCCGTGGTCGAGCGGCGGCGCAAGCGGCGTGAGCCGCCCATGCCACCGCCGTGCCGCGGATCGGCAGCATGGCCGCCGGCGCCTGAACAGCGGTGCCGCGCGGTGTTCCGGAGCAGTCGACAGAACGGGCAGCGCCGATTCGATGAGGCGCCCGTTCGCAAATCAGGAGAAATACGATGCCAATCGGTGTAGACGACCCGAAAGACGAGAAGGACCCGAAAGACCCCTGCAACTGCACGACATGCGCGGTCAACGCCGCGATCACCGACGCGGTCACGCAGAC
>Ga0058691_1001872_pt1 | contig 10565 bp, 7 predicted proteins | sample AgamicAtPrz_FD_55051 | JGI IMG/M metagenome (GOLD analysis project Ga0058691, IMG submission 55051) | Agave microbial communities from Guanajuato, Mexico - At.P.rz | ecosystem: Host-associated > Plants > Phyllosphere > Phylloplane/Leaf | place: Guanajuato, Mexico | collected 2012-05-28
GCCGCCGAGGGCAAGCATTTCATCATCAGCATGGCACCGGAGTTCCCCTACCTGACCAGCGCCGGGCGCTACGTCGACTACCTCAAGGCACTGGAGGGGTACTACGACTTCATCGCCCCGCAGTTCTACAACCAGGGTGGCGACGGGCTGTGGGTGCAGGAGGCCAACAACGGCAGGGGCGCCTGGATCGCCCAGAACAACGATGCGCTCAAAGAGGACTTCCTCTTCTACCTGACCGAAAGCCTGGTCAGCGGCACCCGCGGCTTCACCCGTATCCCGGCCGACAAGTTCGTCATCGGCCTGCCGGCCAACGTCGATGCCGCCGCCACCGGCTATGTGGTCAACCCGACGGCGGTGACCAACGCGTTCAAGCGCCTGTACGCCAAGGGCGTGTCGATCAAGGGCCTGATGACCTGGTCGGTCAACTGGGACAACGGGGTCAACAAGGACCACGTGCCCTACAACCAGGAGTTCAGCCGACGCTACGGGCCGCTGATCAACGGCACCAAGGCGCCTGCACGCACCCGCAAGGCACCGACCGGCGCCTGATCGAACCNGCATCGGGCAGACGTGCCTGATGCCCGGCAGTCGAGGCCTGCCGACGTGATCGATCGATGAGAATCCGATGCCGCAAGGCATCGGATTTTTTGTGGTCTGCAGGACTGCAAGCCATATGTCCGAAAATGGCGAGCCTCAAGCGNATCCAGGGCATAGGATGTCGCTCATGACCAACCTCATCGATTCCCCCGAAAGCGACGCCTGCTACCTGGCCTTGAAAGCGCACGACGCGCGCTTCGATGGCGCCTTCTTCGCCGCAGTCACCAGCACCGGCATCTATTGCCGGCCGGTGTGCCGGGTGAAGACGCCACGGCGCGAAAACCTGCGTTTCTACCGGCATGCCGCCCAGGCCGAGGCGGCGGGCTTCAGGCCGTGCCTGCGCTGCCGCCCTGAGCTGGCGCCGCGCGCGGNGGCGTGGAGCACCGAGGATGCCTCGCGGATCCTGGCCGTGCAGGCGGCNCGCATGCTGGACGAGCCGCAGNGCGTGCGCACGATGGTCGACATCGCCCGCCACCTGGGGGTGAGCGACCGTCACCTGCGACGCATCTTCGAGGCGCATTTCGGGGTCTCGCCACTGCAGTACCTGCAGACACGTCGGCTGCTGGCGGCCAAGCAACTGATCGCCGACACGCAATTGCCGATGACCCAGGTGGCGTTGGCCAGTGGCTTTGGCAGTGTGCGGCGCTTCAACGATGCGTTCTCCCAGCATTACGGCCTGAACCCCAGCGCGTTGCGCCGCGCCCGCTCGACCGCCAATGGGCATGGGGTGAGCATTCGCCTGGGCTGGCGCCCGCCCTATGACGTGGAGGCGATGCTGGGTTTCCTGCGCCTGCGCGCCATCCCGGGCCTGGAATGGGTGGAGGGCCGGCAGTACATGCGTACCCTGCGCCTCGTGCAAGGCCAGCAGGCGTGCAGCGGCTGGCTCAGTGTGAGCCTTGACGACCAGCGTGCCCAGGCGCAGGTGACCATCAGTGACAGCCTGGCAGGCGTGCTGCCCACGCTGATCAACCGCGTGCGGGCCGCGTTCGACCTGGATGCCGACCCGCTGGCGATCCACAGTGTGTTGCAGGCCACGTTCCCGGCGAGCGAAGGCATGCGTGTGCCCGGTACGCTGGACGGTTTCGAGCTGGCGGTGCGTGCCGTGCTTGGCCAGCAGATCACCGTGGCCGCAGCGCGCACACTGGGCGCGCGCCTGGTCGGCGTCTTTGGCGAGTCCATCCAGACCCCCGTTGCAGCGCTGGACCGTCTGTTCCCCACGCCAGCCAGCCTGGCGGCGGCCAGCGGCGATGCCCTTGGCTGCCTGGGCATCACGCGCCAGCGCCAGGGCGCGCTCAAGGCCCTGGCCGAGGCCGTGGGGGAGGGGCGCCTGGTGCTGAGCCCCGGCGTCGATGTCGCGGCCACCTGCGCCCAGTTGCGCGCCTTGCCCGGCATCGGCGACTGGACGGCCCAGTACATCGCCTTGCGCGCGTTGCGCTGGCCCGATGCGTTTCCGGCGGGTGACGTGGCACTGCACAAGGCCCTGGGTGTCAACAGCGCCAAGGCCGCGATACAGGCCGCGCAGGATTGGCGGCCCTGGCGTGGCTATGCGGTGCTGCGTGCCTGGCAGGGGCTGGCAGGCGCGGCGCGTCCGTGAGTGTCTTGGCGAGCGCTGTGTGGCGGGCTCAGGGATCCTGCGGATCATGCCCCAATGATTGCAGGAANAACGAGAACAACTCCGGTTGCGATGAAATATCCAGCTTGGCGTAGAGATGCCGGCGATGGACCTTGATGGTTTCCGGGGAAATGGCCAGGCGCTCGGCCATGGNCTTGGATGAATACCCCCGCAGGATCAGCCGGGCAATCTCCAGCTCGCGCTCGGACAATACCTTGGCCCCGAACAGGCTCATGGCGTCGCGCACCTGATGGGCCATGCCTGCCACGGGCGCTGGGCGCAGGCTCTGCTGCAGCCAGTGCTGGGCCATCAGCGCGACCACCCACGGGCACACCACCGCCAGCAAGCCATGGCTGGCGCTGTCGAACCGCTCGCGGCGTCCCAGCGACAGCGACAGGGCGCCACTGTCAGCCAACTGCACGATGAACTGCACCTCGTCTTCCAGCACATGATCGTGGAAGTACTTGAGGTAGTACTCACTCTGGCGAAACTGGTCCGGTGCCACTTCCTCGAGCCGGTGCAGGCCGTCGCCGATGCGCTCCTGGCAGGCCTGGTAGAACGGGTCGAGCTGGTACAGGCCGCTCAGGTACAGGGCCATGGCCTCGGGGTTGCCTTCGCCCCGGGCATCGAAGATCTCCAGCGCCCGGGGCAGGCCGGCGCGGGGGTAGAACATCGCCAGCGCGTTGTCGAACGCCAGCCACTGCTGCAACAGCAGGATCAACTGGCGCCAGAAACGCGGCTGGCCGATCTGCTCGACGGTGCGGGCGAGGCCTGCGTGGGTGCTGGCTTCGGTGAACAGGTTGTGCATGAGACCCCATTGCTGGCGACTGTTACTAGTCAGTTGGCTGGAGTGAGGGGGCGTGGGAGCGGGCTTGCCCCGCGATATCGCAGGGGGGCCTGACGCGACGCCATCGCGGGGCCAGCCCGCTCCCACAAGATTTGACCTGCGATTGTGCAGTCTCGTGAGGTTTCCCGGTCCCCGTCAAGAGGCGTACCCCCTTTAGGTAATTGGCCCAATCGCTGCGCCAGCCTACATTCCAGCCCAGGTCCTGCGGCCGCGTGACCGGTTTTCCCCTCACAACCAATAACAACCAGAGGAAAAACGCCATGAGCTCCAGCGCAGCGCCCACGGGCGCACTCCAGCAACGGCTGGGGGTGTTCGACGTGGTCGCCATCACCGTGTCGGCGGTGACCCCGGCCAGTTCCGTGTTCGTCATCGCCCCGTTCGCCATCCAGCAGGCCGGCAGCGGCGCCTTTCTCTCGTTCATCATGGCCGCGGTCCTGGCGCTGATGTTCGCCTGGTGCTACGCCGAGCTGGGGCGTGCCCACAGCTCCGCCGGTGGCGAATACGTGTACGCCAAGCGGGTGTTCGGCGGGCTGGCCGGCTACGCCACCTTCCTCACCGTGCTGGCTTCGATGCTGTTCATCCCGCCGGTGCTCGCCGCCGGTGCCGCCACCTACCTGAACAACGCCCTGGGCACCAGGTTCGACACCCAGGCGGTGGCCCTGGTGATCGTGGTGTCGAGCTATGCGCTGGGTATTCTCAATATTCGCCTGAACGCCTGGATCACCGGGTTGTTCCTGTTCTGCGAAGTCGCCGCGTTGCTGGTGATCGTGACACTGGGTTTCGGCAATGCCAGCCAGCCGGTGGCGAGCCTGCTGCAACCACAGATGCTCGAGCAGGGCAGCCTGGTCGTCGCGCCCTGGGCGCTGGTGCTGGGGGCGGTGGGCATGGCCCTGTTCGCCTTCAACGGCTACGGTGGCGCGGTGCTGCTGGCCGAGGACATGAAGGACCGTGGCCGTACCGTGCACCGGGCGGTGCTGTGGTCGTTGGTGGTCGTGGTGGCGATCGAGGTGATTCCGCTGGCGGCGCTGCTGATTGGCGCGCCGTCGCTGCAGGCGATGCTGGCCAGCGGCGACCCGATCGGCTACCTGCTCACCGCCCACGGCAACCAGACCCTGGCGCGGCTGGTGAGTGCCGGGATCTTCCTCTCGGTGTTCAACGCCATCGTCGCCATCGTCATCCAGGTCGGNCGGGTGGTGTACAGCAGCGGCCGCGATGCGATCTGGACGCCCACCCTCAACCGTGCCTTCACGCTGATTCATCCNCGCTGGGAGTCGCCGTGGCTGGCGACCCTGTTCCTGGCCGTGCCGTCGGCGTTGCTGAGCCTGTCCGGCAGCCTGGANCAACTGACNTCGTTCACCGTGCTGCTGTTGCTGCTGATCTACCTGGTGGTGGCGGCCTGCGCGCTGTGCAGCCGGGTACTGCGACGCGACCGCGAGCACCCGTACCGCATGCCGCTGTGGCCATTGCCGGCGCTGCTGGCAGTCAGTGGCGCCGGCTGGCTGCTGGTGACCTTGCTACGCGAAGCATCGCTGCGCGACCTGTCGATCATTCTCGGGCTGCTGGCTTTGTCGGTGACGCTGTACAGCACCCACGGCCGGCTCAGCCCGACCTTCCAGAAATTATGAGCAACCAAGGAGTACACATGCGTGCGCGTCAACTGGGCATCACCCTCGGCCACGGCACCCCGGGCCCGTTCAATGCCATCACCGACGTACCGGGGGTGCGGGTCGGCCACAGCACCCTGATCGATGAACAGCGCCCGGCGCCGATCCGCACCGGGGTGACGCTGATCGAGCCGCGTGCGGGCGCGGCCCGGCAGCAACCCTGCTTTGCCGGTTGCCATGTGCTCAACGGCAACGGCGACGCCACGGGGCTGGAGTGGATCCGCGAGGCCGGGCTGCTGACCACGCCGATCGCCATCACCAACACCCACAGCGTCGGCGTGGTGCGCGACGCGCTGATCGCCGCCGAGCGCGAGCGTCTGCCGGACGACGCGGTGTACTGGTGCATGCCGGTGGTGATGGAAACCTACGATGGCCTGCTCAATGACATCTGGGGCCAGCACGTGACNCCNGCGCAGGTGCGCCAGGCGCAGCAGGCCGCGGAGTCAGGCCCGGTGCAGGAAGGCCCGGTGGGTGGCGGCACGGGGATGATCTGCCACGAGTTCAAGGGTGGCATCGGCACCGCCTCGCGGCGCCTGGAGGACGGGCAGGGGGGCTGGACCGTCGGTGTCCTGGTCCAGGCCAACCATGGCCAGCGACGCGAGCTGCGGGTCGACGGGTACCCGGTCGGGCGCCAGCTGGGGCATCTGCCGTCGCCCTTCGCCGAGGCCGAGGCGGGCACTCCGGGGATGGGCTCGATCGTGGTGGTGATCGCCACCGACGCGCCCTTGCTGCCGCACCAGTGCCAGCGCCTGGCGCAGCGGGCGTCGATCGGCATCGCCCGCACCGGTGGCGGTACCGAGGACTCCAGCGGCGATATCTTCCTGGCGTTTTCCACCGGCAACCAGGGATTGCCGCCCGCTGACTACGGGCGCAAGGGGCTGGCCCAGTGCACAGGCGTGCAGATGCTCAACAACGACCATATCTCGGGGTTGTTCATGGCGGCGGCGGAAGCGGTGGAGGAGGCGATCGTCAATGCCTTGCTGGCGGGGAGGACGATGCAGGGCAAGGGCGGGGTGGTGGTGCCGGCGCTGGAGGGGGATTTGCTGTTGACGGCGTTGCACGAGGCGGGGTGGAAGCCTCGCAACTAGCAGTACCGTTCCCCTCTGTAGGAGCGGCCTTGTGCCGCGAAAGGGCTGCAACGCAGCCCCAGGATCTCAGTGTTAATGCAAAAATCGCTGGGGCCGCTCCGCGCCCCTTTCGCGGCGCAAGGCCGCTCCTACATAGGGTGTTAACGTTACGAGCGGGCACCTGCCAAGGCAGCACTACCACCCCGCGATACCCGCAACGCCACCAGGCTGCCGACCACGATCAATCCCGCCAGCGCATACAGCGCCGCATCGGTCGAACCGGTCTGGTCCTTGATGAACCCCACCAGGTAAGGGCTGAGGAAACCGGCCATCTGCCCCACCGAGTTGATGATCGCCAGGCCCGCCACGGCGGTGCCGGCGGTCAGCAGCGTGGTCGGCATCGGCCAGAACATCGGCAGGCCGGTCAGCGCGCCCATGGTGGCGATGGACAGGCCGAGGATGGCGATGGGTGGGTTGCCGGCGAAGTTCACCGCGATAAGCAGGCCCAGGGCACCCATCAGCATCGGCACCACAAGGTGCCAGCGGCGCTCGTTGCGCAGGTCCGCCGAACGGCCGACCAGGATCATGAACACACCCGCCAACAGGTACGGGATGGCGCTCAGCCAGCCGATCAGCAGCGGGTTGTCGAAGCCCATGTTCTTGATGATCGACGGCAGCCAGAAGTTGATGGCGTAGACGCCGCTCTGGATGCAGAAGTAGACGAAACCGAAGGTCCAGATCAGCGGGTTGGNCAGCACCGACAGCACGCTGTCACCGCGGGTGGCCGGCTTGCTGGCGGCGTCGGCCTCGAGGTCCGCCTCGATCAGCTGGCGCTCTGCCGGGCTCAGCCACTTGGCNGTCTGGTAGCCGTCGCTGAGCAGCACGATGGCCAGCGCGCCGAGCACCACGGTGGGCAGCCCCTGGATCAGGAACATCCACTGCCAGCCGGCCAGGCCATGCTGGCCGGCGGCNAAGTGCTCGAGGATCCAGCCGGAGAANGGNCCGCCGAGCAGGCCGGATACCGGGATCGCCGACATGAACAGGGCCATGATNCGGCCGCGGCGGTCCGCCGGGAACCAGCGCGAGAGGTACAGCACCACGCCGGGGAAGAANCCCGCCTCGGCGGCGCCGGTGAGCAGGCGCAGGGCATAGAACTCGGTGGGGGTGGTGACGAACAGCAGGCAGGTGGACAGGCTGCCCCAGGCGATCATCATCAGCGCGATCCAGCGCCGCGGGCCGAAGCGGTTGAGCGCCAGGTTGCTGGGCAGGCCGCAGAGCACGTAGCCGATGAAGAAGATTCCGGCGCCGAGGCCGTACACGGTTTCGCTGAATTTCAGCGCGTCGAGCATCTGCAGCTTGGCGAAGCCGACGTTGACGCGGTCCAGGTAGTTGAACAGGTAGCAGATGAAAATGAACGGGATCAGCCGCAGGGTGATGCGCCGGTACAGCGCGTTGCGGGTGATCTCGATGCCTTGGTCAGGGGCGGGGCTGTGTGCCATGATCGGGTTCTCTGTTGTTATGGTTGTCACCGCGTCGCCTGTGCCGGCGCTCGCCTTGAGCAGTCTCGGGGAGTGTAGCGCGGCTGTCTTTGTGCTTTTGCACAGCGTAAGGGGCAGGCTGCTGTGCCGCCGACCAAAGCCCCAAAGCCTAGGCTTAGACCCAAGGACCCTTACATGTTCGAGCTGGACCACGACCTGGCCCAGGACATCGTCAACCGGGCGATGGCCATCCTGCCGTGCAACGTCAATGTGATGGACAGCCAGGGCCTGATCCTCGGCAGTGGCGAGCCCGAGCGTATCAATACCCGCCACGAAGGCGCGCAGCTGGTGTTGGCCAACGGCCGCATCGTCGAGCTGGACGGGGAGGCGGCCAAGTGCCTCAAGGGTGTGCAGCCGGGCGTCAACCTGCCGCTGATGCTCGATGGCCGGCTGATCGGCGTGCTGGGGCTGACCGGTGATCCGCAGCAACTGCGCACCTACGGTGAACTGGTGCGCATGACCGCCGAGATGTTGCTGGCCCAGCGTCACCTGCAGGTGGAGCAGCAATGGCGCCGACAGCGCTGCGACGACCTGCTGGCCTTGTTGNTGGGTGGCAGCGGCGAGTCACCGCGCCTGGTCGACGAGGCCCAGCAACTGGGGCTCAAGCCCAACCTGCCACGGATCCCTTGTCTGTTCGAGCTGAGCGCCGGGCCGCCGGCCGAAGCCCTGTCGGCCTGGCTGATGAGCCGCTACCCGGACAGCTGGTGCGTCAGCCCCGCCCGCCAGTCGCTGTTGTGGTGCCGCCCGGCAAGCGTGGTGCTGGATGAGCCGCGCCTGTTCGAGCGCCTGCAGCGCCATGGTTGGGACGTCGAACGCCTGGCCCTGGGCAGCCCGGCGCAGAGCCTGGAGCAATTGCGCCGTGGTTACCGGCGGGTTCGCGACCTGCTGGCCTATGGCCGCGAAGTGCTGCCCGACGAGCGTCTGCTGAGCCTGGCGCGCTACCGCCTGCCGGCGCTGCTCTGGCGGCATCGCAACGACGATGCCCTGGATGAGCTNCTCGAACCGTTGCAGCGCATCCGCGCCAGGGATGCCAGCGGCCAGCTGCTGCTCACCCTGCGCGCCTGGTGCNCCCATGACGGGCAGAGCCAGGCCTGCGCCGAGGCGCTGGGAATCCATCGCAACAGCCTGCGCTATCGGCTGGAGCGGATCGCCGAGCTGGGGGAGGTGGATCCGTTGCGGATGGAGGGCATGCTGAGCCTGTATTTGGGGTTGCAGTTGTTGCCGGCAAAGGGGCTGTAGCGTCGCGAGCAGGCATTCGCCCAAACAACGCCCCTGCATTTTGTGCATCCGACCGAGGCTGGCGTGGCGTGCAGCTGTCAGCATGCGCGGCAACAGGACAGGAGAATCCCCATGAAGATCGTCATCGCCCCCGATTCGTTCAAGGACAGCCTCGATGCTGCCGGTGTCGCCCGCGCCATCGCCGCCGGCCTGGCCGAGGCCTGGCCGGCGGCCGAGTGCATCGAATGCCCGATGGCCGATGGCGGCGAAGGCACCATGGAGGCGATCGTCGCCGCCAGCCATGGCGAGCTGCGCCGCCAGGTGGTGCGCGGCCCGTTGGGCGAGCCGGTCGAGGCGGGCTGGGGCTGGCTGGCCGAGAGCCGCACGGCGGTGATCGAGATGGCCCAGGCCAGTGGCATCCAGTTGGTGCCCAACGGCCAGCGCGACGCTTGTCGCAGCAGCACCTGGGGCACCGGCGAACTGGTGGCGGCGGCGTTGGCGGCCGGTGCCTCGCGCATCGTCCTGGCCATCGGCGGCAGCGCCACCAATGATGGTGGTAGCGGCATGTTGCGGGCGTTGGGCCTGCGCTTGCTGGATGCCCAGGGCGAGCCGTTGGCCGAGGGCGGACTGGCCCTGGCGCAATTGGCGCGCATCGACGCCAGCGACCTGGACCCACGCCTGGCGCAGGTCCAGGTGGAGGTTGCCGCCGATGTCGACAACCCGTTGTGCGGTGACAATGGCGCTTCGGCGATCTTCGGTCCGCAGAAGGGCGCCAGCCCTGAGCAGGTGCAGGCCCTGGACCAGGCCCTGGCGCATTTCGCCGATCATTGCGCGGGTTTGCTCGGCAGGGATGTGCGTGAGGAGCCGGGCAGCGGCGCGGCCGGGGGCATGGGGTTTGCCGCCAAGGCGTTCATGGGCGCGCAGTTCCGCCCGGGCGTCGAGGTGGTGGCCGAGCTGGCCGGGCTCGATGGCCTGGTACAGGGGGCGGACCTGGTGATTACCGGCGAAGGGCGTTTCGATGCCCAGACCCTGCGCGGCAAGACGCCGCTTGGGGTGGCGCGTGTGGCCAGGCGTCATGGTGTACCGGTGGTGGTTTTGGCGGGGACCCTGGGTGCCGGTTACGAGCAGTTGTACGCACAGGGCATCGACGCCGCCTTTGCCTTGGCCAGCGGACCGATGACCTTGGAGCAGGCTTGTGCCCAAGCCGAGACGCTGCTGAAGGCGCGGGCCGGGGATGTGGCGCGGTTGTGGCAGGTGGCGCGCCAGCGCTGATCAGAACACTGCCCGGGTCGGCGCGGTGTTCTCATGTGTGTAGATGACCTGTGGGAGTGGCCCCCCACAGGCGTGGTGACGATGTCAGCCCTGACGCACGGCGTCGAGCAGCGCCTTCAGCTGGTCGCGGCCNTNGGCATNCAGCCCGAACACCGGCCGGCGCGGCTCGCCCACCGGCAGCCCGGTCATCTCCAGGCCCGCCTTGATGGTCGCCGGCAGGCCCCCCTTGAGGATGAAGTCGAGCAACGGCAGCTGNCGGTAGAACAGCGCCTTGGCCTGTTCCAGCTCACCGTTCTGCACCGCCTGGTACAGCCGCAGGTTCAGTTCGGGAATCAGGTTGGCCGCCGCCGTGCACCAGCCCGTGGCGCCGGCCACGAAGGCCTCCAGCGCCAGCGGGTTGCAGCCGTTGTAGAACGGTACCTGGCCTTCACCGAGCAGTTGCAGCTTGTGCATGCGCTGGATGTCGCCGGTGCTCTCCTTGACCATGGTCACGTTGTCGACTTCGCGCACGATGCGCAGGATCAGCTCCACCGGCATGTCGGTGCCGCTGGTGGCCGGGTTGTTGTAGAGCATGATCGGCAGATCGATGGCCGCGCCGATGGCGCGGTAGTGCTGGACGATCTCGGCCTCGCTGAGCTTCCAGTAGGCCGCCGGCAGCACCATCACCGCGTCGGCGCCGTGCTGCTGGGCGAAGCGGGCGCGGCGCACGGCGCCGGCGGTGGTCAGGTCGGAGACGCTGACGATGCTCGG
>Ga0058691_1001875_pt1 | contig 10549 bp, 14 predicted proteins | sample AgamicAtPrz_FD_55051 | JGI IMG/M metagenome (GOLD analysis project Ga0058691, IMG submission 55051) | Agave microbial communities from Guanajuato, Mexico - At.P.rz | ecosystem: Host-associated > Plants > Phyllosphere > Phylloplane/Leaf | place: Guanajuato, Mexico | collected 2012-05-28
ACAAAGTTGGCGCTGCTTGCACCGCGTTTATGCTCAAAGTTGCAACTGCGGCAGCGAGTAGCAATTTCTTCATTGAGATTTCTCCAAAAGGTATTTAAAAAGGGCGTATGCCTAGCTAACTATTTATTTTGTAGTTGACTTGTGTACAAAAAGTTACAAAAGCTCACCAACTTGCTAAGCAGTATCGGCAAATTTTGTGACAGGGAAGTGAAGAATAAATGACAGTTTTATGACGCTTAAAATTTAGAAATAAATTAGTTTTTTCTTTTTTTATAATTCTTAAAACGAAAAAAAGCGGAGTCTAAACTCCGCTTTAATAATTGAAAAATCAAAGAGCTGCTTTAATTTTTTCCGCTAATTCTTTAATTTTTTCTTGATTACCTAACTCTACAGCATGGCGTCCAAGTTGATGCACATTTGTTGGAATAAGGTGAAAATGAACATGTGGAACAGTTTGTCCCGCCGCTGCTCCAGAAAGTTGCATTAAGACAATACCTTCTAAATTGAGCGCTTTTTCCATTGCCTTAGCAATCTTCTGGACAATTTGTATGGTATATGCCGCTGCTTCAGGAGGTAAATCTAAGAGTGTTACAGCAGGTGTTTTTGGAATAACTAATGTATGACCATCGGCTTGAGGCATAATATCCATAAAAGCTAGAACTTGATCATCTTCATAGACTTTTATCGCAGGAAGTTCTCCACGTAAAATTTTTGCGAAGATATTTTGATCATCATATGCCATGTATTATTCCTTTAAAATTATTTACATTTCAATTCTTTCTGACGTTCTTTAATAGCGTCAAGACGTTGCTGCTCTTTGTCAGAAAACTTTGGTTTTGTCGTATGACAGTTTTCATTACCATATTTCTCTTTTGCATCAGGATCTTTAAAACAAAAGCCTTTTGATGCATAAATCAAATTGTAATCGTCTTGCAATTTTTGACATTCTTGCTCAGGTGTTGCAGCTTGTACGCCTAAACTAGCAATGCTCACCATGCCAGTAAAGACTGCAACCATAAATTTATTCATGAGCTTTTCCTCAGTTAAAGGTATGAACCTGTACTCAATATAAGGTTTATTGCCAAGATTTCAATGACTATTAATTACTCAAGTGTCATTTTGGTCTATAAAATGTTCAAATAATAAATAAAATTATTAGATATCAATAGCTTGAAAATATTAAATAAAAACATAAACTTAACTAAAAAATTATATGTTTTTCCATAATCTAATGGTTGTTGAACGTCTTATAATCGTTAGTGATGAACAAAAAGAATACTTAAATAGATCTACTAATAAATCCCATAGATTGAATCCTGATCTTATCCTTAAATTTTTGTTGAGCGTTCGGTCAGCCATTTCGCTAGTTGTGGCCAGAACTCAAGAGCACTTGCTTGACTCGACATTAAGCCTAAATGACCGCCAGGGATAAGCGTAAACGTAACATCTTGGCTGCTTGTCAACTCACTTAATGGAGATGCAGCATCAGCAGTTACCAACTGATCACTACGGCCAGCACCAACCAAGAGAGAGCAATCTATATTTTTTAATTCAATTTTCTGATCTTTTAGCTGAATAAAGCCGTGTTTCAATGGATTTTGTAACCACACATTGAATAACATGTCCTGATTAATTCCACCCGGATAATCAATCATATTATTTAAAAAGTTACTGAGGGTAGCATGCTCTTGTACAAATTGCAGGTCGTCAAGATTTTTTAATAGTTGAACATGGCCATCAAACCAACCTTTAGGATCAAGAATTTTAAAACCCAAGGAGTTTAAAATTCCTGGGCTATGAATCAAACGTTTTGGTAATCCAGCATAAACACGGTCCTGAATTTTTTTATTGCGACCAATAAAATGGTTCATGGTTCGATAGAGCTTCCCAATATAACCAGAGGCATAACTGTCTATTGGACTACCAAGTACAATAAGATTTTTAACATGATTAGGTTGATTAAAAGCGGTGTATAAAGTAACGAATATACCAGCCATACTCCATCCATGTAGCGAGATTTGTTCACTTCCTGAATGTGCTCGAACAAGTTCTATTGCTTTAGGAATAAAATCTTTAATAAATGATAAAAAGTTAAGGTGTCTATCTTTAAACTTTAAACGCCCCCAATCAACTAAATAGACATCAAAACCTGCATTTTGGAAGTATTTGATAAGAGAACGATAAGGGTATAAATCATAAATTGCCATATTGATAGCTAAAGGAGCCACAAATACTAAAGGCTCTTTAAATTGTTTATTTGCCGCAGCGTAATAGCGAATCCGGGTTTGATTGAACTCCCCAATCACTTCAAAGGGAGTGCTTTGTGATAGTACCAATGATTTTGGATGAAATAGTCGGGTAGAAAGGTGCTTGATTTGACTTTGTTCAGAAACAAGGGACTTTAAGCGTTTCATCTTGCTTTACCAACTATTTACTAAAGTTGAATAAAGTCTAAGCGATAATTTTAAGGTTTACCTTGACCTTAAATACCTTAGACACTCAAAATGATGATAGTTTTTTAGTACATGACCAGTAAAGGCGCACATTTAATGAACCAGTCTGATGATTTAGAATACCAACTTGATACTTTAGCCATTCGTACCGGACATACTCGTAGTTTTGAGGGCGAGCATGGCGAACCGATTTTTTTGACTTCATCATTTGTATATGAAAACGCAGCTGAAGCTGCAGCAAAATTTTCTGGCCAAGTTCAAGGAAATATCTATTCTCGTTTTACTAATCCGACTGTATCGATGTTCGAAAAACGCTTAGCAGCTTTAGACGGTGCTGAGCGAGCTGTTGCAACAAGCTCGGGAATGGGCGCGATTTTGTCAGTTGCTATGGCATATTTAAAAGCTGGTGATCATGTTATTTGCTCAAGAGCAGTTTTTGGCTCAGTTGTTGCCTTATTTGAAAAATATATTGCCAAGTTTGGTGTAGATATTACATTTGTTGATTTATGTGATTTGGACGCATGGAGAAACGCTGTACGCCCCGAAACTAAACTTTTTTTTGTTGAGTCGCCGTCTAACCCTCTAGCTGAGATCGCAGATATTCAGGCGCTTGCAGATATTGCCCATGCAAATGGCGCATTACTTGCGGTTGATAATAGTTTCTGTACACCTGTTTTGCAGCAACCACTAAAGTTTGGGGCCGATCTTGTCATTTACTCGGCAACCAAATATTTAGATGGGCAAGGGCGCGCTTTAGGTGGTGCTGTTGTGGGTAATCATCAGCTATTAGAAGAAGTTTTTGGTGTTGTTCGTACACTTGGACCATCAATGAGTCCATTTAATGCATGGGTTTTCTTAAAAGGCTTAGAAACTTTACGCTTACGTATGAAAGCACACTGTGAAAGTGCTCAAATTCTTGCAGAATGGTTATCTAACCATGAAAAAGTAGAGAAGGTTTACTATGCCGGTTTACCAAATCATGTCGGTCATGAACTTGCTGCACAACAGCAAAAGGGTTTCGGTGGGATTGTATCCTTCGTTGTTAAAGGCGAGCGTGAAGGTGCTTGGAAGGTTATTGATAATACCAAGTTTATTTCGATTACCGGTAACTTAGGTGATGTGAAGTCAACAATTACACATCCGGCAACTACGACACATGGCAAACTTTCTGTTGAAGCAAAAGAAGCTGCAGGTATTCAAGAAGGTTTAATTCGCGTATCTGTAGGTCTAGAAGATATTAATGACATCATTGGTGATATTTCACGTGGGTTAGATCTCATCTAATTATTTTAAAATTTTTATCAAAACTATTTTAGTTGTTTAAAAGCCATCTCATGAGTTGAGGTGGTTTTTTATCTAAAGTTACTTAATTTTTACAATTGCAATAAAAAAACTACATTTTATTTAAATCGTAATGCCGAGCAAAGGTTATAAAGACTTTAAATTAAACTAAAATAAATGTGAGTTTTAAAATGCTTAAGCCTAAGCCTATTGCTATTGTTGTTGTGGTGGGGGTAGTTGGTGTCATTGGATACAAATTATTAACTAAACCTACGCAAAGCCCCGCATCAAATGAAACGACATTGTTAATCAGCAATGCTGAGAAATCAGTACAAGACGCGGATGAGTCTATTGAAAAAGCGAATAACTCTTTCAAAAAAGTTCCTTTAAGCGAATATAAAGCAATCAAAGATGGTTTGCAGGCGTCTCAATAATCCTCTAAAGCACTTAAATCCTAAAGAAATGGCAGCTAATTTTGCTTTTGTCATGTATATGGTTGCGTCAAACAGAGCTAGAGATACCGATAGAAAACATTACTTTATTGTGTCAGAATTACGGATTAATTTGAGTTCAATGTACTAGCCTGTATAGATTTTGATCAATAAGGCTAGCTCAACGAGATTAAGTTTTTATAAAGTATTGGCAGAACTGAATAATACTTTAAAGATTTGATAGAGATACGGAGTAAGGTTATGAATATCAATATGCTCATGCAGCAAGCGCAGCGCATGCAAAAAGATATGGAAACAAATATAAAAAAGGCTAAAGAAGAGCTTGCTCAAACTGAAGTTCAAGCAGAAGCTGGCGGTGGTTTGGTTAAAGTAACAATGACTGGCCGTTATATCGTAAAACGTATCGAAATTAATCCAGAATTACTTCAAGATGAGCCAGACATGATTGAAGATTTAATCGCTGCTGCGGTTAATGATGCTGTACGTCAAGCAGAAGTGATTTCTGAAGAAAAAATGCAAAAAGCAAATTCTGGTATGGGCTTGCCACCTGGCTTAGCGGGCATGTTCTAAGGAAATTCAGTGTTTAGTGATAGATTTGAACAACTCGTTCAAGCTTTACGTATATTGCCTAGCGTTGGTCCGAAATCGGCTCAACGTATGGCTTTACATCTTTTGATGAAAAATCGAGAAGGTGCATTTGCATTAGCTCATGCTCTACATGAAGCTTCAAGTTATATACATGAATGTAGTGTTTGTCATTCTCTGACTGAACATGAAATTTGTGATATTTGTGCCTCAACAGACAGAGATGATCAATTATTATGTGTAGTTGAATCACCAGCAGATGTGATGGCGATTGAGCAAAGCGGTAGCTTCCGTGGCAAATACCATGTTTTAGGTGGACATCTTTCCCCATTAGATGGTATTGGACCTGAAGAAATTGGTATTCCTTATCTGATTCAGCGTTTAAGTCAAGGCACGATTGAAGAAGTGATTTTGGCAACGAATGCAACTGTAGAAGGACAGGCAACGGCTCATTATTTGGTAGAGGCGACTAAGCACTTACCAATACAAATGACACGTATTGCTCAGGGTGTACCTCAGGGTGGTGAACTCGAGTATGTCGATAGCCATACCTTAAGTCAGGCAGTGCATAACCGCATGAGAATGAAATAAGCATTTCGATGCTTATTTCATTAATACAATATCAATTTAATTGAAAAACTTCTGAATTGAATTCAACTATTAAACATAAATATTATTTTGTTTTTATAATAGTAGAAAGTTTAAATAGAATATGAATATAAGCATGAAAAAGTTCTTATAAATTTTATAGAAGGGGTATTTGGAGATAAATTTAAAAATATAAATAAAAGCTCAAAAAATTATCTATTTTCGAAAAATTGTTCAAAAATAGAGTATTCATAAAGGTTTAAGTGGCATTTTTCTGCTTCTATGTTATATATACCAGAGTTTAAAGCACTCTTTGCATTTACTTGAGAAAGCATGTTTCAGTTTATCCAACAGCAAACCGAATTGGTTGATGTTCTTCAAAAAATGGATCAATGTTCAATATATGGACTTGATACAGAATTTATTAAGGTTGACACACTCTGGCCGAAACTTGGAGTATGCCAAGTCAATGTAAATGGCAATGTCTATCTGTTGGATGGTGTTTCATTAGATCTAAGTCAGTTTTGGAAAAAGATCTTTCTCGCACAGCAAAATATTTTTCATGCATGTGGAGAGGACATCGATTTAATCTACCATTATGCAGATCAAGAAGATTTGCTTAAAGTGTTTGACACTCAGGTAGGGCTTTCTTTCTTAGGCCATGGCTTGCAAGTGAGTTACCAAGGTGCTTTAAAACTTTGCCTTGATATTGACATTGAAAAAGATCAAACAAGATCTGATTGGTTAGCTCGACCTCTATCGCCTCAGCAACTTTGTTATGCAGCTAATGATGTTTTATATCTAATGAAGTTAGCTAGTCATATTCAAGAGCAGCTTAAGCAAAAAGGGCTTTATGACTATGTTCTTGAGGATTGTAGTAGCTTAACTAAAGAAATTATTAGTGAAACTCCGACAGAATTACTCTATACCGATGTCGGCAATTATCGTCACTCACGTCGTCAGCTAATGCAGTTACAAAATTTAAGTGAATGGCGTGAATACATTGTAAAAGCAACGAACCAACCACGTAGTTTTATTCTTAGAAACTCAACTATGATTGATATGGTTGAAAAGAACCCGCGTAATAGCTTTCAACTTTCGCAAGTGAAGGATATTCGTCCCAATGTGGTTCGTGAATATGGTAAAACTATTTTAGAATTACTTAAAGATCTACCTATCGAAAGTCAGTGGCCATCGAAAATTACAAAACCTTTTAAAGTAACCTCTAAAGAGACTTTACATAAAATGGATATGGTGCTTGCTCATGCAATAAATGAAACTTCTATTCCCAAAGAAGTATTGCTGAGAAAAAAATGGTTAAATGCTATTCATCAACATGTTCTTTCGCAAGGTGATGAACAAGATCTACCTGATTATTTATTAGGTTGGCGCTATGAGTTGTTAACCCAACCATTAATCCAATTGTTTCAAGAAGAAAAACAAAGTCTATCGATTTAATATCCAATCCTATTTAAACTTAAAAGGCTCATCATGTGATGGGCCTTTTTATTCAATAAATGGCTAATACATTAAGATTTTAATTAATGAGATCTTATTTAAAAATAACTTAATTAAATATTAAAATTATAAAAATGAGTTTTCTGTAGATTACCTAAATAATTATATTGCCTTATAAAATTCATAAAACAATATAATAAAGGGAAAACAATTTAAAATTCCAATAATGAATTAAATTAACTTATACAGTGAGAAAAATTCAATTGCTTAAACATACAGGTCTGTATATTCTTGGTTTTAAGAAAAACAATTTCAATATATATAATATATAACTATAAGTTTGTTTCGGTGCAGAAATGAAAAGCCTACCCAATAGGGTAGGCTTATTTATTTTTATTGGTCTAATATTAATCTAACTTAATTTTAAAATTTTAAGTATTAATATCCTCTAAATTCTACATAAATGAATGAGCAATTTCAGACACAACGTTTTCAGCTTTGTGATAAGCATTTTCTAGTGATGATATATGCCGATGATCACCAAACTCTTGATATTCAGAGGTAATTTCATAGATTTTCTCTACACCTAAATATTTACTGAGTGTGCGAATGTGAGGTAAAAGATGACTCATGTTGTTTCTGATACCATCCTCCTCAAAACCAAACTCTCCGCTCGAAGTGATAATAATTAATATTTTGCCAGACAAAAGAGGTTGTAAAGGAAAGTCTCCTCGAGCAAGGTCAAAATCAAAAGTTTTATTAATCCGAATAATTTGATCAAACCATGCTTTAAGCTGAGCAGGCATACCGTAATTGTACATAGGCGAAGAAATTACAAGGATATCTGAATTTGAAACTTCTGCTATTAATTGATCTGATATAGATAAAACATCGTGTTGAGCTGGTGTTCTGCTAGTTTCAGGGGTGAATACGGCAGCGATCCATTCTTGAGTAATAAATGGTAGAGGATTCATTCCCACATCACGATAGATATATTCATCTATAGGCAGCTGTTTTTTCCATGAATTGATCAATCGAGTAGCAATATTTTTAGAAATCGAATTATGATTAGGATTAGGGTTAATTGCAGCTCTTACACTAGCATCTATATGTAATATTTTACTCATCGTTAGTTCCATAAAAGATTAAGATTTAATTTATTTTGAGTTTTAAAAGATAAGTAGACAAACGAGAAAATTACATTTATAGATGAGTTTAGTTCACCTATAAATATTATTGGGAGAAAGTATGCAAGTTTCTTTGCAGGCCCTTAAAGTATTTGAATCAGCAGCTCGATTGGGTAGTTTTAAGTTAGCCGCTGAAGAACTTTCGCTCACACCAACTGCAATTTCGCATCATGTTACAAATCTAGAAAGCAGATTAAATGTGGATTTATTTCACCGACAAGTAAGAAAAATAACGCTTACAACAACAGGAGAAAGACTGGCTGGTGCAATTTCCGAAGGATTTCGTAAAATTGAAGATGCCTTAGATGAAATAACGGTAAATGGAAACGTAGTGAGAGTGGCGAGTACGTCCTCACTAGCTGCAATGGTATTAATTCCTTCAATAAATGAATTTTATCAATTGCATCCCGATATCTCAGTGGAATTTTCTACAGGTGAAGCTTTAGACAATCATTTATATACCTTACCTATCCGATATGGCGAGGTAGCTTTAGTCAACTCTCAAGATATTGTTAAATATGATTCTTTTAATGTATTTGGTTCATCCAAACTTGATCCACTTAGATGCCCGAGTGAGCCAATAACTTTATTTACAACAGAATGGAAAAACAAGGCATTACCAAGTACACCTCTAGAGGCTTGGCTTAAGGCAAATGCATGGGATCAAAAGAGGGTAACAATTAAGAAATTTGATCAGGAGATTTTTGGGATACATGAAGCCTTAGCTGCCAATGGATTAGTATTTTGCTCTGATACACTGGCCCATAGATTTGTTAAAGCGAATCTTTTACAAGAGTTTGAAACTAAACCAGTTCAATCAAAGCTATGTTACTACATACCAAATAAGGAAGATTTTAAGAATAGAAATGCTAGAAAATTTATCGAGTGGGTAGAAAATTTATTCAATCAATAATCTTATATCTTTAAATGAATTTAACTACATAACACTAAAACTTATATCGCTTTTTTATGTTATAAAATTAGATAAATTAATAATTAGAGAGATAAATATGCTTAATAACTTTAATGCTGAACAAGCTCGGCAAAATGCTAAAAATTTTAAAATAAATCAAGATGTCATATTGGAAAAAATTTTAACTGGTACTGAGTCAGAATCTAAGGAGGGGAAGCGAAAAGCAAATTTTTGGTTTCCTGTTGATGCCATAAGTCCTGATCATCTTACATTGGTTGAAGAGGAGCTTAAAAGTAGAGGTTTTAATGTCTCAACTGATATTGAACATTCAGGTACCACGATCACAATTGAAATAAGCTTCTAATCATTGATAGGCTTTAACTAAACCATTCTTAAAGCAAGAGTGGTTTTTTTATTGCATGATTTTTAGTGATCTAAAAGAAATATATATAAAATTATTTACAATTAAACTTATATTAATCAGGTTTTTATTTGACAGCTTCCATCTTCTTCTGTAGCTTTATTTTTTGAGTGGAATATGGATATGAACTTCCAAACAATACTTTTAAACTTCAAAAATCAATCTACTGGTACAGATGCATTTAAAGATTTAAAAAATGCTTGTGAACAGTCTCTTAAAGAATCTCAAAATACAAAAGAAAAAGCAGCCATTTACCTAATCTACGGTTTTGCCCGTAGTTATGTACTCTTATATGAAGATGAAGCAGTAACGACTGAATTTTCCCATACCTCTAAAACTCAGCTTATTACCTATATGGAAAGACTTAATCAGGCTTTATTAAGCCATGAGGATAGCGCTATTTTGAATGCTTTAAATCAAGTAAGCGATGACTATATAAAAAGCTCTCGAGTCTTCTAGAGCAAATGAACAAGTGCTTAAATAAAAATACTTCTTTGGCTTGAGCTAAAGAAGTATTTATTTTTATATATTAATGAGGCTTTTTCTTACCGCCACCATCTTGTTTATTGACGGTAGACCATGCAATTCGTTCGGCTTCTTCTTCAGAATGACCTCTATCTACTTCACTCTCAACAATATGTTTGGCCTGACGTTTTTGCTTGGCTGTATAAGCAGTTTTATCACCACGAGGCATAATTTTGTCCTCCATATTTATGAACAAGATACTTACTATTGAAACATATCTCGCTATTAAACGAGTTAAATAATGTCTGGTGATGTGTAGTGAAGTAGTTAAAAGTTTTACTCAAGTGTATATTCTTACATAAGTAAAAAAGAAATTTATTATTTTTAATAGCTTAAGTATAAATCTTATAAGAAGGCTATCAACAAGTATTCAATAATGAATACTTTTTTGCCGGTCCTAAAACTGATTTTATTTTAGTAAAACAGATTTTTAATTTGTCATTTTAAATCATGTGGTTATATGAATTTGGTAAAATCCCATTCTTGTTTACAACAAAGTAATTATCGACCTTAATCAATGTTGTAGGTTAATATTTCTCAAGAATTAAAAAAACGACTGATGCGTAAACAAACCTACGTGTGTGTGTCGTTTTTTTTCATGTATGCTGTCCTTAGTTCAAGAGTTGATTTGAAATGCACTGTGATATTTATAGATCGAGCAAAAAAGATGAAATGTACATGTATAT
>Ga0058691_1001879_pt1 | contig 10518 bp, 8 predicted proteins | sample AgamicAtPrz_FD_55051 | JGI IMG/M metagenome (GOLD analysis project Ga0058691, IMG submission 55051) | Agave microbial communities from Guanajuato, Mexico - At.P.rz | ecosystem: Host-associated > Plants > Phyllosphere > Phylloplane/Leaf | place: Guanajuato, Mexico | collected 2012-05-28
TATTTAAATCCGACCACCGGGTGCTGTTTGTACGGCGTTTCCAGCTCGGCAATCTGTTCCGGTTTCAGCGTTAAATCCACCGCGCCTAATAACTCTTCCAGCTGCTCTTCGCGGGATGTGCCAATAATCGGCGCAGCGACGCCAGGTTTACTCAGCAGCCAGGCCAGCGCCACTTGGGCGCGGGAAGCGCCAACATCTTCTGCCACGCCAGCCAGGCGTTCAGCTATCTGGCTGTCATTTTCATCGGTTTCGCTGTACAGCGTTTTGCCGAATTCGTCCGACACCAGACGCGCTGTGGTTTCTCCCCACGGGCGGGTTAAACGTCCGCGCGCCAGCGGGCTCCATGGAATAATCGCCACGCCTTCCTTGTAACACAGCGGCAGCATCTCGCGCTCTTCCTCGCGATAGATCAGATTGTAGTGATCCTGCATGGTGACAAAACGCGCCCAGCCATTTTCTTGCTGCAAGGCCAGAGCGTGAGCGAACTGGCGAGCGTGCATCGACGACGCGCCGATATAGCGCGCTTTGCCCGCTTTCACCACTTCATCAAGGGCTTCGAGCGTCTCTTCAATGGGCGTGTGGTAATCCCAGCGATGGATTTGCAGTAGATCGACATACTCCATGCCCAGCCGCCGCAGGCTATCGTCGATGGAGCGCAGGATCTGCGCGCGGGAGAGGCCTTCCGCCAGATCGCCCACCTGGTGATAGACTTTGGTGGCGACAACCACCTCGTCGCGGCGGGCGAAATCGCGTAGTGCGCGTCCGACAATCTCTTCGCTGCTGCCATCGGAATAGCTGTTGGCGGTATCAAAAAAGTTGATGCCGCCTTCCAGCGCGCGCTGAATGATAGGGCGGCTGCTCTCTTCCGGTAGCGTCCAGGCGTGCTTGCCCCGGTCAGGTTCGCCAAACGTCATGCAGCCAAGGCAAAGGCGGGAAACCTTAAGGTCTGTTTTTCCTAATGTGTTGTATTGCATGGTTCCACTCCTGCTATTAAAAACTTACGTTTAAGCATAGCAGGAGCGGCTGGGGGGATCAGTCGAGCCAGTTGCGGATGCGGGATTCGATGCCTGCGGCGTTAAGCCCCAGATCGGCGCGGGCTTCATCCTGCGTACCCTGCGGGATGAAGAAATCCGGCAGGCCGAGATTGAGCACCGGCACCGGTTTGCGGTGCGCCATCAGCACTTCGTTGACGCCGCTGCCTGCGCCGCCTGCGATAGCATTCTCTTCCAGTGTTACCAGCGAGTCATGACGCGAAGCGGTTTCCAGGATCAGCGCTTCGTCCAGCGGTTTGGCAAAACGCATGTCGATAAGCGTGGCGTTCAGGGCTTCGGCGGCTTTTTGCGCTTCCGGCAATAATGTGCCGAAGTTCAGAATCGCCAGCTTCTCGCCCTGGCGTTTCACCACGCCTTTACCGATCGGCAGTTTCTCCAGTGGCTCCAGCGGTACGCCAACGGCATTGCCGCGCGGGTAACGTACGGCGCTTGGGCCACCGGCATAGTGATAGCCGGTAAACAGCATCTGGCGGCATTCGTTTTCATCGCTTGGCGTCATGATGACCATGTCCGGGATACAGCGCAGGTAGGAGATATCAAAAGCGCCCTGGTGCGTCTGCCCGTCGGCGCCAACAATCCCGGCGCGATCGATGGCAAACAGCACCGGCAGTTTCTGGATCGCCACATCGTGGATCACCTGATCATAGGCGCGCTGCAGGAAAGTGGAGTAGATCGCCACCACCGGTTTGTAGCCGCCAATCGCCAGCCCGGCCGCGAAAGTCACGGCATGCTGCTCGGCAATCGCAACATCAAAATATTGATCCGGGTATTTGCGTGAAAACTCGACCATGCCGGAACCTTCACGCATTGCTGGCGTGATCGCCATCAGCTTGTCGTCTTTGGCGGCGGTTTCGCACAGCCAGTCGCCGAAAATCTTCGAATAACTCGGCATGCCGCCGCTGCTTTTCGGCAGCGTACCGCTGGTCGGATCGAATTTCGGCACCGCGTGGAAGGTGATCGGATCTTTTTCGGCCGGCTCATAGCCGCGCCCTTTTTTGGTCATAATATGCAGGAACTGCGGACCTTTCAGATCGCGCATATTGCGCAGGGTCTGCACCAGCCCCAGCACATCGTGACCGTCCACCGGGCCAATGTAGTTAAAGCCCAGCTCTTCAAACAGGGTGCCCGGCACGACCATGCCTTTGATATGTTCTTCGGTACGCTTGATCAACTCTTTGATCGGCGGTACGCCGGAAAGCACTTTTTTGCCGCCTTCGCGCAGGGTGGAGTAGAGCTTGCCGGAGAGCAACTGCGCCAGGTGATTGTTCAGCGCGCCGACGTTCTCGGAAATCGACATCTCGTTGTCGTTCAGCACCACCAGCATATCCGGGCGGATATCACCNGCGTGATTCATCGCTTCGAAGGCCATGCCTGCGGTGATCGCGCCATCGCCAATGACGCAGACGGTGCGGCGCTGTTTGCCCTCTTTGGCGGCGGCGACGGCAACGCCAATTCCCGCGCTGATAGAGGTGGAGGAGTGACCCACGCTGAGAACGTCGTATTCGCTTTCGCCGCGCCATGGGAACGGATGCAGACCGTTTTTCTGCCGGATAGTGTCGATTTTGTCACGACGCCCGGTAAGAATTTTATGCGGGTAGGCCTGATGGCCGACGTCCCAGATTAACTGATCGAACGGCGTGTTGTAGACGTAATGTAACGCGACGGTCAGTTCGACCGTGCCAAGCCCGGAGGCGAAGTGCCCGCTGGAGCGGCTTACNCTGTCAAGCAGATAGCGACGCAGTTCGTCGCACAGCTTCGGCAGACTCTCTTTCGGCAGCAGACGCAACTCTTGTGTGGTATCTACCAGCGCCAGCGTCGGGTATTTGGCTATATCAAAACTCATCAGCAACTCATCTAGTGTGTCGTTTTATTTATCACGCTGGATTATATAATTCGCCAGTGCTTCCAGTGCCGTCGTATCAAGCGACTGTGCAGCCAGCAGGCTAAGCGCCTGTCGGGCATCGTCAATCAGGTCGCGGGCTTTTGTCCGGGCTTGCTCAAGACCCAGAAGTGCGGGATAGGTACTTTTCCCCAGGTGCTGATCGGCACCCTGGCGTTTCCCAAGGGTGGCAGTATCGCCGACCACATCCAGAATGTCATCCTGAACCTGGAACGCCAGACCGATGCTCTGGGCGTAGCGATCGAGCTGAGGCAAGGCTTCCCGCCCTCTGTCGCCCGCGCTCAGCGCGCCCATTTTTACTGCCGCACGGATCAGCGCGCCGGTTTTGTGACGATGGATCTGTTCCAGCGCTTCCAGTGAGATTTGCTCGCCTTCAGCCGCCAGATCCAGCGCCTGGCCGCCGCACATGCCGGCCACGCCGCTGGAGATCGCCAGCGTTGATACCATCGCCAGCCGATCGTGTGCCGCCACTTCCGGCATCGGCGCATCGGCGAGGATCGAGAAAGCCAGCGTCTGCAATGCATCTCCCGCAAGAATGGCATTGGCTTCGCCAAATTTAATATGGCAGGTCGGCAGGCCACGGCGTAAATCGTCGTCATCCATCGCTGGCAGATCATCATGGATCAGCGAGTAAGCATGGATACACTCCACTGCGGCCGCGGGTGCATCCAGCGTTTGCAGGCTGACGCCGAACATCGAACCGGTTGCGTAAACCAGAAACGGGCGCAGACGTTTACCGCCCAATAGTGCGCCATACTGGATAGCGTCAACCAGAGGAGTGTTCTGAAAGGGCAGCGGAGCGATAAAACGGCGCAGCGCGTCATTGGCCCGATCGACGCAGGCCTGCAATTGTTGATTAAAATCCATCGTTATTCAGCGTCCGGTGCGAAAGGCTTTAATGACGCCTCTTCGGAATCGGAGAGCAGGATCTGCACGCGCTGCTCCGCCTGCTGTAACTTTACCTGACCCTGGCGCGCCAGTTGTACGCCACGTTCGAATTCATTGAGTGCCTCTTCGAGCGGAAGATCGCCGCTTTCAAGACGAGTGACAATCTGTTCCAGCTCGCTCAGCGCTGTTTCGAAACTGGCCGGTGCTTCGTTTTTCTTTGGCATAGTGAATGTCTGACTCTTCTATTATTCATCCTGACTCAATTTAGCTATGGTAGCGGAGTCGTGGCACTTAGCCAATTACGCTCAAGGGTAATGCATTGCGCAAGGTCTATTCGATGGTGGTATACTTCCGCGCCTGGATGCAGCCGCGGGTATGGGCTGCTGTATTATTTTCCCTTACAGGCCCAGTCGGGCTTGCCAACGAACCATTGCCGCCATGAAGTTTATCATTAAATTGTTCCCGGAAATCACCATCAAAAGCCAATCTGTGCGCTTGCGCTTTATTAAAATTCTGACCGGGAACATTCGTAACGTTCTGAAGCACTACGACGAAACCCTGGCCGTTGTGCGCCACTGGGACCATATCGAAGTCCGCGCCAAAGATGAAAACCAGCGTCTGGCTATTCGCGACGCGCTGACCCGCATTCCGGGGATCCACCATATTCTGGAAGTGGAAGATGTGCCTTTCACTTCTCTGCACGATATTTTTGAGAAAGCGCTGGTGCAGTATCGCGAGCAAATTGAAGGTAAAACCTTCTGCGTGCGCGTGAAACGCCGTGGTAAACATGAATTCAGCTCTATTGAAGTGGAACGTTACGTGGGCGGCGGGCTGAATCAGCATGTCGAATCTGCGCGCGTGAAGCTGACGCACCCGGATGTGACGGTGAATCTGGAAATCGAAGATGACCGTCTGCTGCTGGTAAAAGGCCGTTATGAAGGNATTGGCGGCTTCCCGATTGGCACCCAGGAAGATGTCNTGTCGCTGATTTCCGGCGGCTTCGACTCCGGCGTTTCCAGCTATATGCTGATGCGTCGCGGCTGCCGCGTACACTACTGCTTCTTTAATCTCGGCGGCGCAGCCCATGAAATTGGCGTTCGCCAGGTGGCGCATTATCTGTGGAACCGCTTTGGTAGTTCGCACCGCGTGCGTTTTGTGGCAATCAATTTTGAACCGGTGGTCGGCGAGATCCTCGAAAAAGTNGATGATGGCCAGATGGGCGTGGTACTGAAACGCATGATGGTGCGCGCTGCGTCGAAAGTCGCTGAGCGTTACGGCGTGCAGGCGCTGGTAACCGGTGAAGCGCTGGGACAGGTTTCCAGCCAGACGCTGACCAACCTGCGTCTGATTGATAACGTCTCCGATACGCTGATCCTGCGCCCGCTCATCTCTTACGATAAAGAGCACATTATCGATCTGGCGCGTGAAATTGGTACCGAGGATTTTGCCCGCACGATGCCGGAATATTGCGGCGTGATTTCCAAAAGCCCAACGGTGAAGGCGGTGAAAGCGAAGATCGAAGCGGAAGAAGCGCATTTTGATTTCGCTATCCTCGACCAGGTTGTGGCGGAAGCCAGCAATATTGATATCCGTGAAATCGCTCAGCAAACCCAGCAAGAGGTNGTGGAAGTTGAAACGGTTAACGGTTTNGGCCCGAACGATGTGGTGCTGGATATCCGTTCGATTGANGAACAGGATGATAAGCCGCTGAAGCTGGAAGGCGTTGATGTTGTGTCGCTGCCGTTCTACAAGCTGAGCACGAAGTTTGGCGATCTGGATCAGAGCAAAACCTGGCTGCTGTGGTGCGAGCGTGGCGTGATGAGCCGCTTGCAGGCGCTCTATCTGCGCGAGCAGGGCTTCCAGAATGTGAAGGTTTATCGCCCGTAAACACAATGCCGGATGATGGCTTCGCCTTCATCCGGCCTGCAAGAGCACGAGCCTGAACCCGGTGGTGTTCCGGTGGCAAGGCCCGGTTGTAGGCCGGATAAGCGTCAACGCCACCGGCATTTTAGTACCTACGCTTCGTAGTAGTTATAAATCCCCGCCGCCATCACCAGCTGTGACGCCACCTCATGGGCTTTTTCGCGCCCGACCAGCAGGTCAATAATCTTCAGGCCAAAATCAATGGCTGTGCCTGGCCCCTGGCTGGTCAATAAATTTACCCGCGGATCCCACACCACNCGTTTATCCTGCCACTGCTCGGGCGGAATCGTCTCTTTCAGCNCTGGGAAACCGGTCATATTGCCAATCGGGAAGAGCTGATGNGGCACCAGCACCGTACCGGCGGCGGCACAAATGGCGGCAACAATGCGCCCGGAAAGGTGGAACTGGCGAACGGTTTCAACCAGCAGCGGGCTGTCGCGGAAGCACTCCGCGCCTTTCAGGCCACCCGGCAACACAATCGCATCGAAATCACCATCCGCCACTTCAACCAGCGGCGCATCGGCCAGTAGTTTAACCCCGCGCGAGCAGGTGATAACCAGGTTGCCGTCGCTGGCGACGCTGGCGGTAGTGACAGCAATGCCGCCGCGGACCAGCAGATCGATCGTAGTGACCGCTTCGGTCTCTTCACTACCAGGGGCGAGGCATATCAGAGCTGATGCGCTCATACTCACTCTCCTTACGTTTAATCATTTCATACAGACGGGCATTTTCCGGCACCGCGATACCGTGCGCGCGGGCACGTCTGAGCAGGTAGCCAGTAATATAATCGCTCTCGGTGTGCCGCAAGGCGCGCACATCCTGGAGCATCGACGAAATATTTTCCGCTGTATTTTCGATAATCTGGTTCACATAGCTCAGCAAATCATCCGCAGAGATATGNTGGCCTTCACGTTCGATAACGGCAGCGACTTCGCGGGTAATTTTTGCCACCTCATCGGGAAATTCGCGCAGATCGCCATTTTTGCAGTCGTGCAGGGCGGTCAGAGGATTGATCACGCAGTTCACCGCCAGCTTGCGCCACAGAGCCGGGCGAATGGTATTGTGCCAGGCTACATCCGGCAGCGCTTCTTGCAGGGTATCTGCCAGCGCGCTGAATTCACCGTCCTGCTGCCGCGCCGGGCCAATATGCGTAGTACCGCTGGCCACATGCACAATCACGTTACCATCGCGGCGAGCAGCGTGAGTCGTGGTACCAATCAGCAGGGGATTCGGCAGCGCTTTTAACTCTTCCACGGTGCCCATACCGTTGTGAAGCAGCAGTACCGGCGTCGCGGGAGAAAGCGCCGGTGCAAGGCCTTTTACCGCATCAGAAACTTGCCAGGCTTTCAGCGTCACCAGCAGCAGATCGCTAGCGGCCAAAAATTCAGGATCGTTGGCCGTCAGGGATTCATTAAAAACCGTGCCGTCTTCTTCCACGACATTCACACTGCAAAAAGGCTGAGGCACGCGTAACCAGCCNTGTACTTCATGTCCCTGTTTACACAGCGCTGTTAACCACAATTGCCCTAAAGCACCGCAACCGAGTACGGTAATTCTCATTGTTCCTCCTCACCTGCAACTGCGCCAGGTGTTACTTCAACCATTATAGTGCTGTCGGCTATGCTTCCAGTATTACAAGTTGAGTTATACCTCGTTGCGGGTATTATGCATCGCAACAAATAGAGAGGGAGAAGAAAAGATGCCATCTTTCGATATCGTTTCCGAAGTTGAAATGCGCGAAGTGCAAAACGGCGTTGAGAATGCGACCCGTGAAGTCGCAACACGCTTCGATTTTCGCAACGTTGAAGCCACATTTGATCTGAACGAAGAAAAACAGACCATTAAGGTGCTGAGCGAATCTGATTTCCAGGTTAACCAGTTGCTGGATATTTTACGTGCCAAGCTGCTGAAACGCGGCATTGAAGGGGCATCNCTGGATGTGCCGGAAGAATTCGTCCACAGCGGGAAAAACTGGTTTGTGGAAGCAAAGCTGAAGCAGGGGATCGATGCGCCGACGGCGAAGAAAATCATCAAGCTGATTAAAGACAGTAAACTGAAAGTGCAGGCGCAGATTCAGGGGGAAGAGATCCGCGTGACCGGGAAATCCCGTGACGATCTGCAAGCGGTGATGGCACTGGTGCGCGGCGGCAATCTGGGCCAGCCGTTCCAGTTCAAAAACTTCCGCGATTAATCGCTTTTCCCCTCCCGTCAGGGGAGGGGAAAATGGCCTGCTTAACCTGCGACGGCCTGTTCGACTTCAAAGCGGTTTGTCACTTTGCTGTCGATCTTCACGTAAGCGCTACGCTCTTCTGCTACGACCAATACTTCACTGACGCCCGCCGTGGCGCGCAGACGCTGCTGTAGCGCGTCATCAATAGCCACATCATCAGGAATGGCGATGCGCAGGCTGCTGACATAGGGCGGTTCCTGCATGCTGCTGGCAACCAGCAGCCAGACCACGGCCAGCAATGCGCCAANCAGGAACACCATTTGCGAGTCAAATAAACCATCCACCCAGCCGCCGACCGCGCCGCCAATAGCGACACCGAGAAACTGGCTGGTGGAGTAAATGCCCATTGCCGTCCCTTTATAACCGGCTGGCGCTTCTTTACTGATTAGCGACGGCAGCAGCGCNTCCATCAGGTTAAANGCGAGGAAGAAGATCTGTACGCCAANCACAATTTCCCAGAAGTAAGCGCCAGCNCCCCACAGNACGATTTCGGCAATCAGCAGTAGCGCAACGCAGAGCACAAAAACACGCTTCATCCGGCGTTTCACTTCGGCGTAGATAATAAACGGCACCACCGAAGCAAAAGAGATAAGCATGGTGACGAGATAGATTTTCCAGTGCTCTGAAGCCGGAAAACCGGCCGATTCAAGCTGACCGGGCAGCGCCACAAACGTCGACATCAGCAGGATATGCAGGCACATAATGCCAAAGTTCAGCTTCAGCAGCTTTGGATTGACGATCACCATGCTAAAGCAATCTTTGACCATTCCCGATTCGCGGTTGCGCACGTGGTGTTTGCTGTCCGGCACTACCCACAGCGTCAGGATGATGCCGATAGTCGCCAGTACGGCAATCATCCAGAACAGCGCATGCAGGCCTAAGAGATGTGTAATGACCGGCCCTAAAACCATGGCTATGGCGAACGTGACGCCGAAGCTGACGCCGATAAATGCCATCGCTTTGGTGCGATTTTGTTCGCGAGTGAGATCCGACAGCAGCGCCATCACGGCGGCGGCAATCGCCCCGGAGCCTTGCAGCGCGCGACCAAGAATAATGCCCCAGATAGAATCGGTGAGCGCGGCAATCACGCTGCCCAGCACGAAGATCGCCAGCCCACCGACAATCAGCGGCTTGCGGCCGATGCGATCCGAAAGCAGTCCAAAGGGGATCTGAAATACCGCCTGGGCCAGGCCGTAGATGCCGATCGCCAGCCCAATCAGGGCTTCCGATGCGCCCTGCAACGCCATACCGTATGTGGTCAGAACGGGCAGGACCATAAACATGCCGAGCATGCGCAGTGAAAATACAGTCCCTAAACCCCAGGTGGCGCGCAACTCGCCTGGCGTCATTTTATAATCGTTCATTACCACCTCAATTTAAAAACCGGACATAGTGTAGTGCGGAGGCAGGGTAGGGTAAACATGCGGTTATTTAACAAATATTACATAACCTTGGATTTCATCCTGTTATTGGCTTCACCGTAACAGGGCCAGCAAAGGGCTTACTCCAGACGAAAAAAAACCGGGTTTCCCCGGTTTTTCCAGTATGGTGCAGCAAACTTACCAGACGTATGTCAGCAGGCTGTGTGAATCCGGCACCATAAAGTCCACGGACATCATTACGGAAAGGGAAGTGATGGCAACAATGGAGAACACAAACAGTTTGCGCGCCCACACTTTGTCATCTTCCACTTTGTAACCGCGCAGCGCCATGCCCAGCCACCAGAGGCTTACCGCGGCGGCAACGACCAGGTATTTGTACCCGGCATAACCGCCCAGCGACAGCATCAGTGTGGCAATGGCAAACGCCAGGATGTACAGCGTGATATGGTTTTTGGCCACGGAAATGCCTTTCACCACCGGCAGTACCGGAATGTTCGCTGCCTGATAATCCTTAAAGCGGAAAATCGCGATGGCATAGGAGTGAGGCATTTGCCACAGGCTGAAAATCGCCAGCAGAATTGCCGCACCGCTATCGAACTCGTTGGTGACCGCGCANTAGCCAATCACCGGCGGCGCAGCGCCGGAGAGAGAGCCAATCAGCGTGCCGTAAACGGANTGGCGTTTCATGTACAGGCTGTAAACGCCGACATAAACCACGAACCCCATTACCCCCAGCCAGCAGGCCAGCGGGTTGGCGCCAAACCACAGCAGCATAAAGCCAGCAATACCCAACAAGGNGGCGTACACCAGCGAGACTTTTGGCGAGATCAGCCCTCTGACCAGCACCCGGTTTTTCGTTCGTTCCATCTTTTTATCGATGTCACGATCGATGTAGTTGTTAAATACACAACCAGAGGCGACCACCAACGACACGCCAATCAGCGTGTAGAGGAACAGGGGATAGTCGATGTGGCCTTTGGAAGCCAGCAGGAACCCCCCAATCACGGAGATCAGATTGCCAAAAATAATGCCCGGTTTCGTAACTTGCAGGTATTGCTTAAACATACTCGCCGCTCTTAGTGAACCATCATGTTGTAGTTGAGGTTCCACATAATCCAGATGGAACCGACTACCAGGATAGCG
>Ga0058691_1001882_pt1 | contig 10516 bp, 9 predicted proteins | sample AgamicAtPrz_FD_55051 | JGI IMG/M metagenome (GOLD analysis project Ga0058691, IMG submission 55051) | Agave microbial communities from Guanajuato, Mexico - At.P.rz | ecosystem: Host-associated > Plants > Phyllosphere > Phylloplane/Leaf | place: Guanajuato, Mexico | collected 2012-05-28
AAAGTCAGCGCCCACTACGGCAAGATTCAGGCGCTGCACGATGTCAGTCTGCACATTAATCAGGGGGAAATCGTGACCCTGATCGGCGCTAACGGCGCGGGCAAAACCACCCTGCTGGGCACACTGTGCGGCGATCCGCGCGCGAGCAGCGGGCACATTATATTTGACGGCAAAGAGATCACCGACTGGCAGACCGCGAAAATCATGCGTGAAGCGGTGGCGATTGTGCCGGAAGGGCGTCGTGTCTTCTCACGAATGACTGTGGAAGAGAACCTGGCGATGGGCGGTTTCTTCGCCGATCGTGAACAGTTCCAGAGCCGCATTGAGCGGGTTTATGCGCTGTTCCCGCGTCTGCATGAACGGCGTATTCAGCGTGCGGGCACCATGTCCGGCGGCGAACAGCAGATGCTGGCGATTGGCCGCGCGCTGATGAGCCAGCCGCGTTTGTTGCTGCTGGATGAACCGTCGCTGGGCCTGGCACCTATCATCATTCAGCAAATCTTCGACACCATCGAGCAGCTGCGTAAAGAAGGGATGACCATCTTCCTGGTGGAGCAGAACGCCAACCAGGCGCTGAAGCTCGCCGATCGCGGTTACGTGCTGGAAAACGGCCACGTGGTGCTGGAAGATACCGGCGACGCGCTGCTGGCGAACGAAGCGGTGCGCAGCGCTTATCTCGGCGGGTAACTCCTTGAGGTAACAGTATTTAAACCGGCCTCCAGGGGCCGGTTTTTTTATCAAATTTTATGCGGGCAAGTATCCTGGCGGCTTGTCGATATACCTGACAAGCTGAGTCGCCGGGCGATTCATGTAATAAAAAGGCTTCTCTGCGACAGAGAAGCCTTTTTACCTTTACGGGCGGCATCATCGAATCGCCGATGAGCCGCCATTTTTCCGTCACCGTACCATCATCTCTGCGACATTTTCCTGACGCCTGGNTGTCATCTGATTGTAATTAAAAGGTTATTTTTCTGTAATTCGAGCGTGTCATGTTACCTCGCGAGCATAAAAACGCGTGATATCGCGCATCCCGCATAACAAGAGAGATCACAATGACAACGTTACGGCATACCGCTTTGGGTCTGGCTATGGGGTTAGTTTTTGCAGGCAACGCCATGGCTGCAACCACCATTCCGTTCTGGCATTCGATGGAAGGGGAGTTAGGTAAAGAAGTTGACTCCCTGGCGCAACGTTTCAATGACACACACCCGGATTACAAAATTGTTCCGGTCTACAAAGGCAACTATGAGCAGAGCCTGAGCGCAGGTATCGCTGCGTTCCGTACCGGTAACGCGCCTGCCATTTTGCAGGTTTATGAAGTGGGTACCGCCACCATGATGGCGTCCAAAGCNATCAAGCCGGTGTATCAGGTGTTTAAAGATGCCGGTATCAACTTTGATGAAAGCCAGTTCGTACCGACCGTTGCCGGTTATTACACCGATTCTAAATCCGGCCATCTGCTTTCTCAGCCGTTTAACAGCTCCACGCCGGTGCTGTACTACAACAAAGATGCCTTCAAAAAAGCCGGTTTAGATCCGGAGCAGCCGCCGAAAACCTGGCAGGATCTGGCCGCTTACACCGAGAAGCTGAAAGCGGCCGGAATGAAATGCGGTTACGCCAGCGGCTGGCAGGGCTGGATCCAGATTGAAAACTTCAGCGCCTGGCACGGTCTGCCGGTGGCGACCAAAAATAACGGNTTCGACGGTACTGATGCGGTGCTGGAGTTCAACAAGCCGGAGCAGGTGAAACATATCGCCATGCTGGAAGAGATGAACAAGAAGGGCGATTTCAGCTACTTCGGGCGTAAAGACGAATCCACCGAGAAGTTCTACAACGGTGATTGCGCCATTACCACGGCCTCTTCCGGTTCGCTGGCGGATATTCGTCACTACGCCAAATTCAACTACGGCGTGGGCATGATGCCTTACGACGCTGACGTGAAAGGCGCGCCGCAGAACGCCATCATTGGCGGAGCCAGCCTGTGGGTGATGCAGGGCAAAGATAAGGAGACCTACAAAGGCGTGGCGCAGTTCCTCGACTTCCTGACGAAACCGGAAATTGCTGCCGAATGGCACCAGAAAACCGGTTACCTGCCGATCACCACTGCCGCTTACGATTTGACCCGCAAGCAGGGTTTCTATGACAAAAATCCGGGGGCTGATATCGCTACACGTCAGATGCTGAACAAGCCGCCGTTGGCGTTCACCAAAGGTCTGCGTCTGGGCAACATGCCGCAGATCCGCAGTATTGTTGATGAAGAGCTGGAAAGCGTGTGGACCGGCAAGAAAACCCCGCAACAGGCGCTGGATTCTGCCGTTGAGCGTGGTAACCAACTGCTGCGCCGTTTCGAGCAGTCAACGAAGTCCTAATGTAGAAATGCCGGGTGGCGGNTTTGCCTTACCCGGCCTGCACATGCTTGCAGGCTGAATAAGCGGAGCGCCACCCGACACGGTTCAGGAAGCAAATCGCAATGTCATCATCCCGTCCGGTGTTCCGCTCGCGCTGGCTGCCCTATTTGCTGGTTGCCCCGCAACTGGTNATCACCATTATTTTCTTTATCTGGCCTGCGGGCGAAGCGTTGTGGTACTCGGTACAAAGCGTGGATCCGTTCGGGCTTTCCAGCCAGTTTGTCGGGCTGGACAACTTTATCGCGCTGTTTCATGACGGCTACTATCTGGATTCGTTCTGGACCACAATGCGTTTTAGCGCGCTAGTGACCTTTAGCGGCCTGTTTGTCTCGCTGTTTTTTGCGGCGCTAGTGGACAACGTGGTGCGCGGCAGCCGTATCTACCAGACGCTGATGCTGCTGCCTTATGCGGTTGCGCCAGCCGTTGCCGCCGTACTGTGGATCTTCCTGTTTAACCCCGGGCGCGGGTTGATTACCCATTTTCTGGAACAGTTCGGCTACAACTGGAACCACGCGCAAAACAGCGGCCAGGCGATGTTTCTGGTGGTTTTCACCTCGGTGTGGCAGCAGATCAGCTACAACTTCCTGTTCTTTTTCGCTGCGCTGCAATCGATTCCCCGCTCGCTGGTCGAGGCGGCGGCCATTGACGGTGCCGGGCCGGTTCGCCGCTTCTTCAAACTGTCGCTGCCGCTNATCGCGCCGGTCAGTTTCTTCCTGCTGGTGGTGAACCTCGTTTACGCCTTCTTCGATACCTTCCCGGTGATTGATGCCGCGACCGCTGGTGGCCCGGTNCAGGCAACCACGACGTTGATTTATAAGATCTACCGNGAAGGGTTTGTCGGCCTGGATCTTTCTGCTTCGGCGGCGCAGTCGGTGGTGCTGATGGTGCTGGTAATTGTGCTGACGGTTATCCAGTTTCGCTATGTTGAACGTAAGGTGCGCTACCAATGATTGAGAATCGCCCCGGACTGGCGCTGTTCAGCCATATCATGCTTATTCTCGGTGTCGTCGTGGTGCTGTTTCCGCTGTATGTCGCCTTCGTGACCGCGACGCTGGATATCAACGCCGTCTATGACACGCCGATGACCTTAATTCCTGGCACTCACCTGTGGGAAAACCTGCGCAACATCTGGATGAACGGCGTCGGCGTAAACAGCGCGCCATTCTGGCTGATGCTGACNAACAGCTTCATCATGGCGCTGGCGATCACGGTGGGCAAAATCACGGTGTCGATGCTGTCGGCTTTCGCNATCGTCTGGTTNCGCTTTCCGCTGCGTAACCTCTTCTTCTGGATGATTTTCATCACNTTAATGCTGCCGGTCGAGGTGCGTATTTTCCCGACGGTGGAAGTGATCGCCAACCTGAAGATGCTCGACAGCTACACCGGTCTNACGTTGCCGCTGATGGCGTCGGCCACCGCGACATTCCTGTTCCGCCAGTTCTTTATGACCCTGCCGGATGAGCTGCTGGAAGCCGCGCGCATTGATGGCGCCTCGCCAATGCGCTTTTTCCGCGACATTGTGCTGCCGCTTTCCAAAACCAACCTGGCTGCACTGTTCGTGATCACCTTTATCTACGGCTGGAACCAGTATTTGTGGCCGCTGCTGATTATCAACGACGTCAACCTCGGCACTGCCGTAGCGGGCGTGAAAGGCATGATTGCCAGCGGTGAAGGCACCACGCAATGGAACCAGGTGATGGCAGCGATGCTGCTGACGTTGATCCCTCCGGTCGTTATCGTTTTAGCCATGCAGCGCGCGTTTGTGCGTGGTTTAGTGGACAGTGAGAAATAAGATGGCAGGTTTAAAATTACAGGCTGTAACCAAAAGCTGGGACAGCGGCAAAACGCAGGTGATTCAACCGCTGACGCTGGACGTCTCGGATGGTGAATTTATCGTGATGGTTGGCCCGTCGGGCTGCGGGAAATCAACGTTGCTGCGTATGGTTGCCGGGCTGGAGCGCGTCTCCAGCGGCGATATCTGGATCGACACCCAGCGCGTGACCGAAAAGGAGCCGAAAGATCGCGGTATTGCGATGGTGTTCCAGAACTATGCGCTCTACCCGCATATGAGTGTGGAAGAGAACATGGCGTGGGGGCTGAAAATTCGCGGTATGGGCAAAGCGCACATTGCCGGTCGGGTGGCGGAGGCGGCGCGTATTCTTGAACTGGATGGTTTGTTGAAGCGCCGTCCGCGCGAGTTGTCCGGCGGTCAGCGTCAGCGCGTGGCGATGGGGCGCGCTATTGTGCGCGATCCGGCGGTGTTTCTCTTTGATGAACCGCTGTCGAACCTCGATGCTAAATTGCGCGTGCAGATGCGGCTGGAGTTACAACAACTGCACCGCCGCCTGAACACCACTTCGCTGTATGTCACGCACGATCAGGTTGAAGCGATGACGCTGGCGCAACGTGTGCTGGTGATGAATAAAGGTGTTGCTGAACAAATCGGAACGCCAGTGGAAGTGTATGAAAAACCCGCCAGCCGTTTTGTGGCGAGCTTTATCGGCAGCCCGGCGATGAACCTGCTGGAGGGCCGCATCAATAGCGAGGGCACCCATTTTGAACTGGGAAGCGGTATGGCATTGCCGATCAACTGGTACTACCGCGGCTACGCCGGGCGCAAAATGACGCTGGGTATCCGCCCGGAACATATTGCGTTAAGCTCACAGGCCGAAGGTGGCGTTCCGCTGGTGATGGAGACGCTGGAGATGCTCGGCGCAGACAACCTGGCGCACGGCCGCTGGGGCGAGCAGAAGCTGGTGGTTCGCTTATCGCATTACGAACGCCCGGCTGCGGGCAGCACGTTGTGGCTGCATCTGCCGGAAAATCACCTGCACTTATTTGATGGTGAAACAGGACAACGCGTATGAGTAACTGGCCTTATCCCCATATTGTCGCCCATCGCGGCGGCGGGAAACTGGCTCCGGAAAACACGCTGGCGGCAATCGACGTCGGCGCGAGTTACGGGCATACCATGATTGAGTTNGANGCCAAATTGTCGAAAGACGGCGAGATTTTCCTGCTGCATGACGACAACCTTGAGCGTACCAGCAATGGCTGGGGCGTGGCGGGCGAACTGGCGTGGAGTGATTTGCTGAAAGTGGATGCCGGCGGCTGGTTTAGCGGCGAATTCAAAGGCGAGCCGCTGCCGCTGCTTTCGCAGGTAGCGGAGCGTTGCCGCCAGCACGGCATGATGGCGAATATCGAAATCAAACCCACCACCGGCACCGGTCCGCTGACCGGCAAAGTGGTGGCGCTGGCCGCCCGCGAATTGTGGGCAGGCATGACCGCGCCCTTGCTCTCTTCGTTTGAAATCGATGCGCTGGAAGCCGCTCAGCAAGCCGCGCCGGAACTGCCGCGCGGCCTGTTGCTTGACGAGTGGCGCGATGACTGGCAGGAACTGACCACACGCCTCGGATGCCTCTCCATCCATCTCAATCACAAACTGCTGGATGAAGCGCGGGTGCGCATGTTGCGCGACGCGGGCTTACGCATTCTGGTTTACACCGTAAACCAACCCGCGCGCGCTGCCGAGCTGTTGCGCTGGGGTGTGGACAGCATCTGCACCGATAAAATCGACGATATCGGGCCGAACTTCCGTTATTGAGAGGTGGTCGACGGCGGCGTGCTTTGCAGCATGTTGCCGTTTTGACTCTGCGGCAGCATATGCTGCTGCGTCGTCATCCCGCCAGAAGCCGTTCCGCCGCTTAACATTCCGCTACCGGTATTTGGCAGCACTTGCTGGCCCTGGTTAAGCGCGCCGGGCTGCGCCTGTTTAATCCGCTGTGAGTTGTTATTCATTTGCGTTTGCAGATTTTGCTGTTGCAGGCGGCTTTGCGTCTGCTGTTGCTGCCTCAGCATGCCTTGCTGCTGTTGCTGCTGGTTGAGCATTTGCGTCTGCATCCGCTGCTGGCTGGGGATCACATATCCCGGCTGGTTTGGGTTATTCGTCGGGTTTAGCGGCTGTGCAAAGGCGCTAAAAGGCAGCAGAGCCGCCAGAATCAGTAAATGTTTCATCGTTGTTCCCTCCTGTTGAGGCTTCCTTTCAGTTTACTTGCTTTCATTCATGAAAATGATTTTTTAAGAGTTGTGAACCAGGCTTAAGCGGGAACTGTAGCCCCTTACCTGGGAGTAACGACGATGATGAAACAGAAGTTTGCGCGTTGGATGCTGATTGCCGCGCTGACAGCGGGAGGGTGTTTTAGCGTTGCGGCTGCGCCGCCAGAAGGGCAGGCAACCGCGCCGCCGCCGGTCTCGTACGGTGTTGAAGCCGATGTCTTCCACCCGGTGGTTGCGAAGCAAGGCATGGTGGCTTCGGTAGATGAAGCCGCGACGCGCGTTGGCGTCGATATTCTGAAGCAGGGTGGTAATGCTGTTGATGCGGCCGTCGCGGTGGGATATGCGCTGGCGGTCACGCATCCGCAGGCCGGTAATCTCGGCGGCGGCGGTTTTATGTTGATTCGTACCAAAGAGGGGAAGGTCACGGCGATCGATTTCCGGGAAATGGCGCCCGCCGCCGCCACGCGCGATATGTTCCTCGACGATCAGGGTAACCCGGACAGCAAAAAATCCCTGACCTCACATCTGGCATCCGGGACGCCCGGCACGGTGGCAGGTTTCTCAATGGCGCTGGAAAAGTACGGTACGCTGCCGCTGAAGAAAGTGGTGCAGCCGGCCATTAAACTGGCGAAGCAGGGTTTTGTGGTCAACGATGCGCTGGCGAACGATCTGAAAACCTACGGCAGTGAAGTGCTGCCAAATCATGAAAACAGTAAAGCGATCTTCTGGAAGGATGGCGAACCGCTGAAAAAGGGCGACAAACTGGTGCAGAGCAATCTGGCCAGAAGCCTGGAGATGATTGCGGAAAAAGGGCCGGACGCCTTCTACAAAGGCGCTATCGCTGAGCAAATCGCCCAGCAGATGAGCAAAAACGGCGGGCTTATCACCAAAGAAGATTTAGCTAATTACAAAGCCGTGGAGCGCACGCCGATCAGCGGCGACTACCGCGGCTATCAGGTTTACTCCATGCCGCCGCCCTCTTCCGGCGGGATCCATATCGTTGAGATCCTCAATATTCTGGAGAACTTCGATCTGGCGAAATATGGCTTTGGTAGCGCCGATGCCATACAGGTGATGACCGAAGCGGAGAAATACGCCTATGCTGATCGCTCCGAATATCTCGGCGATCCGGACTTCGTCAAAGTGCCGTGGCAGGCGCTGACCAACAAAGCGTATGCCAAATCGATCGCCGCACAGATTGATCTCAATAAAGCCCGCCCTTCCAGCCAGATCCGCCCTGGCAAGCTCGAACCCTACGAGAGCAACCAAACCACGCACTATTCGGTGGTGGATAAAGAGGGCACGGCGGTGGCCGTCACCTATACCCTGAATACGGTTTTTGGCACCGGTATTGTGGCCGGTAATACCGGCATCCTGATGAACAACGAAATGGATGACTTCTCCGCCAAACCCGGTGTGCCAAACGTGTATGGTCTGGTAGGCGGCGATGCGAACGCAGTTGGGCCTGGCAAACGGCCGCTGTCGTCGATGTCGCCAACCATTGTGCTGAAAGACGGTAAAACCTGGCTGGTGACCGGCAGCCCTGGCGGCAGCCGGATTATTACCACGGTGCTGCAAATGGTGGTGAATTCCATTGATTTCGGGATGAACGTCGCGGAAGCCACCAACGCACCGCGCTTCCACCATCAATGGTTGCCGGATGAGCTGCGCGTCGAAAAAGGCTTTAGCCCGGATACGCTGAAACTGCTGGAACAGAGAGGGCAAAAAGTGGCGGTGAAGGAGGCGATGGGCAGCACGCAGAGCATTATGGTGGCGCCGGACGGTACACTGTATGGCGCGTCGGACCCGCGCTCGGTGGATGATTTAACGGCTGGATATTGAATGATTTCCCTCTCCCGCAGGGAGAGGGAATGGCTTAGGCTTTCATGCGCGCCATAAAGTACGAATCGACAAACTCACCGTTACGCAGCGCATAACGTTTTCCGGTGCCTTCAATTTCAAAACCGAATTTACGGTACACCGCCAGCGCCGGNGCATTATCGACAAACACGGTTAGCTCAATTCTGTCGATGCGCAGCCAGTTGTCGCACAGGTTGATCATCTCNCGCATCAGCGCGCTGGCGACNCCACGGTTATGAAACGCCGACGAAACCGCCATGCCAAAGGTGGCAACGTGGCTGCGGCGCGGGTTTTGTTCCACCATCAGCGTCAGGTTTCCGGCCAGTTGATTATCAATGCAGGCGACCAGTTGACGGCGTCCTGGCTGTGGTTTCAGGCGATCTTCCCAGAGTTCGGCAGGTGGATGCGGTAGCTGTAGCAGGTTGTGATACACCTCAGGTAGCGCATAGAACTGACGTAAATCTTCGGCATCGCGCGCTTCGGCATGGCGTATCACTATCTCACTCATCCTGCTTCTCCATTTGGTTAGGTTTACCCATACCTTCCGGGCTTTCATAAAAAGCGTCAACTGCCATTTTTTGCAAAAAGATGTAGACAAGTGCGAATGATAATGATTATTATTGCCATGCATTCAGGGAAACCGTTGCGGTAATCCTGAAAGCACGACATTGCTCACATTGCTTCCAGTATTTCTTAGCCAGCCGCGTGCTGGCTTTTTTTTGCCTGTCATTTGCCGACGGCGGCCTTTTGAGAAAAGGGCGAGGGGCACGGCTTTCGAAGTTGCGCTATGGTAGTGACAGTCACCTCAACAAGGACTGGATCATGACTCTACATTGCGCATTTATTGGGTTTGGCAAAAGCACGACCCGTTATCATCTTCCTTATGTTCTCAACCGGAAAGCGAGCTGGAATGTGGCGCACATCTTTCGCCGCCATGCAAAACCGGAAGAACAACATCCCGCGTATCAACATATTCATTTCACCAGCGATCTGGACGACATCCTGCTCGATCCGCAGGTAAAACTGGTGATTGTCTGTACTCACGCCGACAGCCATTTCGACTATGCGAAGCGCGCGCTGGAAGCAGGGAAAAACGTGCTGGTGGAGAAGCCGTTTACCCCGACGATGGCGGAAGCGATCGCGTTGTTTGAACTGGCGAAAAGCAAGGGTCTGACGGTCTCTCCGTACCAGAACCGCCGTTTTGACTCCTGCTTCCTGACCGCTAAAAAAGCGATCGAAAGCGGTAAGCTCGGCAATATTATTGAAATTGAAAGCCACTTTGACTATTACCGCCCGGTGGCGGAAACCAAACCCGGCTTGCCGCAGGATGGCTCATTTTATGGCCTCGGCGTGCACACCATGGACCAGATTATCTCGCTGTTTGGTCGTCCCGATCATGCGGCCTACGATATTCGCAGCCTGCGCAACAAGGCCAATCCGGACGATACCTTTGAAGCTCAGCTCTTCTACGGCGATTTAAAAGCCATCGTGAAAACCAGCCATCTGGTAAAAATCGATTACCCGAAATTTATTGTGCATGGCACGAAAGGGTCGTTTATCAAATACGGTATCGATCAGCAGGAAACCAGCCTGAAAGCCAATATCATGCCGGGGGAACCAGGCTTTGCCGCTGACGACAGTATTGGCATTCTGGAGTATGTGAATGCGGCGGGCGAAACGGTTCGCGAAGAGGTTGCGCCGGAAACCGGCGACTATGGCCGCGTCTATGATGCGCTCTATCAAACGTTGACAACCGGGGCGCCAAATTACGTCAAGGAATCTGAAGTTCTCACCAACCTTGAGTTGCTCGAACGCGCCTTTGAGCAGGCCTCTCCGGCCACGATAACCCTCGCGAAATAAGTACAAATGGCTCCTCTGTGATTGTTCATTTTTTTTGAACAGAGGAGTCAATTTTCACCCTCTATGATTGCCTGTCGTTTGCGTCCACACTTACCCCATCGAAAACATACGGGGGTAAAAAAGATGATCTATTTACGTAAAGCAAACGACCGCGGCCACGCAAATCATGGTTGGCTGGATTCCTGGCATAGCTTCTCTTTTGCCGATTATTACGATCCGAATTTCATGGGCTTCTCGGCTCTTCGCGTGATTAACGATGACGTGATCGATCCGGGCCAGGGGTTTGGCACGCATCCGCACAAAGACATGGAAATCCTGACCTACGTGCTGGA
>Ga0058691_1001892_pt1 | contig 10475 bp, 7 predicted proteins | sample AgamicAtPrz_FD_55051 | JGI IMG/M metagenome (GOLD analysis project Ga0058691, IMG submission 55051) | Agave microbial communities from Guanajuato, Mexico - At.P.rz | ecosystem: Host-associated > Plants > Phyllosphere > Phylloplane/Leaf | place: Guanajuato, Mexico | collected 2012-05-28
TGCGTGGCATAATCGACCGCATCCGCAAGGCTTGTAGTCACAACGACCCCGCATACCCATGGCACAGACTCTCTACGACAAACTGTGGAACACCCACGTGGTCCACACCGAGGAAGACGGCACGACCCTGCTCTACATCGACCGTCAGCTGCTGCATGAAGTCACGAGCCCGCAGGCGTTCGAAGGGCTGAAGATCGCGCAGCGTCCGGTGTGGCGCATCAGCGCGAACCTGGCCGTGTCGGACCACAACGTGCCGACGACGGACCGCAGCCACGGNATCGCCGATCCCGTCTCGAAGCTGCAGGTCGACACGCTCGACGCGAACTGCGANGCNTTCGGCATCACGCAGTTCAAGATGAACGACNTGCGCCAGGGCATCGTCCACATCATCGGGCCGGANCAGGGCGCGACGCTGCCGGGCATGACGATCGTGTGCGGCGATTCGCATACGTCGACGCACGGCGCGTTCGGCGCGCTCGCGCACGGCATCGGCACGTCGGAAGTCGAGCACGTGCTCGCGACGCAGACCCTGCTGCAGAAGAAGAGCAAGAACATGCTCGTGAAGGTCGAGGGCGCGCTGCCGCGCGGCTGTACCGCGAAGGACATCGTGCTCGCGATCATCGGCAAGATCGGCACTGCGGGCGGCACGGGCTACGCGATCGAATTCGGCGGCTCGACCATTCGCGCGCTGACGATGGAAGGCCGCATGACCGTCTGCAACATGGCGATCGAGGCCGGCGCGCGCGCAGGCATGGTCGCGGTGGACGACACGACGATCGAATACCTGAAGGGCCGTCCGTTCGTGCCGACCGGCGCGGAATGGGATCAGGCCGTCGAGTACTGGCGCCAGTTCAAGTCGGACGACGGCGCGCAGTTCGACCGCGTGGTCGAGCTGAACGCGGCCGAGATCGTCCCGCAGGTCACGTGGGGCACGTCGCCGGAAATGGTCACGTCGATCGACGGTCGCGTGCCCGATCCCGAGCGCGAGAAGGATCCGGTCAAGCGCGACGCGATGGAGCGCGCGCTGGCNTACATGGCGCTCGAGCCGAACACGCCGATCGAATCGATCAAGGTCGACAAGATCTTCATCGGCTCGTGCACGAACGCNCGNATCGAGGACATCCGCGCGGCCGCGTACGTCGTNAAGAAGCTGAACCGNCGCGTCGCGTCGAACGTGCGGCTCGCGATGGTCGTGCCGGGCTCGGGCCTCGTGAAGGCGCAGGCCGAGCGCGAAGGGCTCGACAAGGTGTTCACCGATGCGGGCTTCGAATGGCGCGAGCCGGGCTGCTCGATGTGCCTCGCGATGAANGCCGACCGGCTCGAGCCGGGCGAGCGNTGCGCGTCNACGTCGAACCGCAACTTCGAAGGGCGGCAGGGCGCGGGCGGTCGCACGCACCTCGTGAGCCCCGCGATGGCGGCGGCCGCGGCGATCGAAGGNCACTTCGTCGACATTCGCCAGCTGGGGTNACNCGTGACGGCATCGAAGGTCATCGCGCGGCTGGTTGCCGCGCTGGCGCTGGCNGGGTTGGGCTTCGGCCTGGCCGGCTGCAATACCGTCCGAGGCTTCGGGGAAGACGTCAACGCCGCCGGCAGCGCGCTNAAGCGCGCCGCGGAGTGACGTTTCCCGCCGAGAATTTGTCGATGTGCGCCGGCTGANTGCCGGCCCTTCAACCGGATAGACGGATCATGGAAAAATTCACTGTACATACCGGCGTCGTAGCGCCGCTCGATCGCGAGAACGTCGACACCGACGCGATCATCCCGAAGCAGTTCCTGAAGTCGATCAAGCGCACGGGCTTCGGCCCGAACGCGTTCGACGAATGGCGTTACCTCGATCACGGCGAGCCGGGCCAGGACCACTCGAAGCGTCCGCTGAACCCGGACTTCGTGCTGAACCAGCCGCGCTACCAGGGCGCATCGGTGCTGCTCGCCCGCAAGAACTTCGGCTGCGGCAGCTCGCGCGAGCACGCGCCGTGGGCGCTGCAGCAGTACGGCTTCCGCGCGATCATCGCGCCGAGCTTTGCCGACATCTTCTTCAACAACTGCTACAAGAACGGGCTGCTGCCGATCGTGCTGACCGAGCAGCAGGTCGATCACCTGTTCAACGACACTTACGCGTTCAACGGCTACGAGCTGACGATCGACCTCGACGCGCAGGTCGTGCGCGCGGGCGACGGCCGCGCGTATCCGTTCGACATCGCCGCGTTCCGCAAGTACTGCCTGCTGAACGGCTTCGACGACATCGGCCTCACGCTGCGCCACGCGGACAAGATCCGCCAGTACGAAGCGGAGCGGCTCGTGAAGCAGCCGTGGCTCAACACCAAGCTGGTCGGCTGATAGCGCCTTCGAGGCGGGCGCGCGTTCCGCGCGCTCGCCGGCCTGCCTCCATCACAATCTACCCAGTCAGGAATTTCGCATGAAGATTGCAGTGCTGCCCGGCGACGGCATCGGTCCGGAAATCGTCAATGAAGCGGTGAAGGTGCTGAACGCACTCGACGAGAAGTTCGAACTCGAACAGGCGCCGGTCGGCGGCGCAGGCTACGAGGCGAGCGGCCATCCGCTGCCCGACGCGACGCTGGCGCTCGCGAAGCAGGCCGACGCGATCCTGTTCGGCGCGGTCGGCGACTGGAAGTACGACTCGCTGGAACGCGCGCTGCGCCCCGAGCAGGCGATCCTCGGGCTGCGCAAGCACCTCGAGCTGTTCGCGAACTTCCGCCCGGCGATCTGCTATCCGCAGCTCGTCGATGCATCGCCGTTGAAGCCGGAACTCGTCGCGGGCCTCGACATCCTGATCGTGCGCGAACTGAACGGCGACATCTACTTCGGCCAGCCGCGCGGCGTGCGNGCGGCGCCGGACGGCCCGTTCGCCGGCGAGCGCGAAGGCTTCGACACGATGCGCTATTCGGAGCCGGAAGTGCGCCGCATCGCGCACGTCGCGTTCCAGGCCGCGCAAAAGCGCGCGAAGAAGCTGCTGTCGGTCGACAAGTCGAACGTGCTGGAGACGTCGCAGTTCTGGCGCGACATCATGATCGACGTGTCGAAGGAATACGCGGACGTCGAGCTGTCGCACATGTACGTCGACAACGCGGCGATGCAGCTCGCGAAGGCGCCGAAGCAGTTCGACGTGATCGTCACCGGCAACATGTTCGGCGACATCCTGTCGGATGAAGCGTCGATGCTGACGGGCTCGATCGGCATGCTGCCGTCGGCGTCGCTCGACAAGCACAACAAGGGGCTGTACGAGCCGTCGCACGGCTCGGCGCCGGACATCGCGGGCAAGGGCATCGCGAACCCGCTCGCGACGATCCTGTCGGCCGCGATGCTGCTGCGCTACTCGCTGAATCGCGCGGAGCAGGCCGATCGCATCGAGCGCGCGGTGAAAACGGTGCTCGAACAGGGTTACCGCACCGGCGACATCGCGACGCCGGGCTGCAAGCAGGTCGGCACGGCGGCGATGGGCGATGCGGTGGTCGCCGCGCTGTAAGCGCATGCCAATGAAGTGCGGTAATTAATGTGGAAAAGGGCGCGAACGGGCCGGAAAATCGGCCGGTTCGCGCGCGGTTGGCCGTTGTGCGGGCCACCGGCTTTGTGTAGACTCGAACGATGGCGCTGATTTCCCTGATCTCCCCGGTCCTGAAACTCCACGGCAACACTGCCCGTGCGGGTGCGCGCGCCATCGTCATCACGAAAACCATTACCACGAAAACGATCATTAAACGCTGATCGCCGTCGTGCCCGCCTGTTTCCCCGCGCGGTCACGCGGGGACGGAAATGGCGGGGAAGCTCCATTCAAAGCAAAGGGTTAGTCATGAACGTAGGTCTCGTAGGTTGGCGCGGCATGGTCGGCAGCGTCCTGATGCAGCGCATGCAGGAAGAGGGCGATTTCGACCTGATCGAACCGGTGTTTTTCAGCACCAGCAANACGGGCGGCAAGGCGCCGTCGTTCGCNAAAAACGAGACCACGCTCAAGGACGCGACCAACGTCGACGAGCTGAAGAAGTGCGACGTGATCATCACGTGCCAGGGCGGCGACTACACGAACGACGTGTTCCCGAAGCTGCGCGCGGCCGGCTGGAACGGCTACTGGATCGACGCGGCATCGTCGCTGCGGATGCAGGACGACGCGGTCATCATCCTCGATCCGGTCAACCTCGACGTGATCAAGGACGCGCTCGTCAAGGGCACGAAGAACTTCATCGGCGGCAACTGCACGGTCAGCCTGATGCTGATGGCGCTCGGCGGCCTGTTCCGCGAGAACCTCGTCGACTGGATCACNGCGATGACNTACCAGGCCGCATCGGGCGCGGGCGCGCAGAACATGCGCGAGCTGCTGTCGCAGATGGGCACGCTGAACGGCGCGGTGCAGGAACAGCTTGCCGATCCGGCTTCCGCGATCCTCGACATCGACCGCCGCGTGCTGGCCGCGATGAACAGCGANGCGATGCCGACGAGNCACTTCGGCGTGCCGCTNGCCGGTTCGCTGATTCCGTGGATCGACAAGGATCTCGGCAACGGGATGTCGAAGGAAGAGTGGAAGGGCGGCGCGGAAACCAACAAGATCCTCGGCAAGCCNGCNATGGGCGAGCCGGGTTCGATCCCGGTCGACGGCCTGTGCGTGCGGATCGGCGCGATGCGCTGCCACTCGCAGGCGCTNACGATCAAGCTGAAGAAGGACGTGCCGCTCGACGAGATCAACGGCATCCTCGCATCGGCGAACGACTGGGTGAAGGTCGTGCCGAACGAGCGTGAAGCGTCGATGCGCGACCTGTCGCCGGCGAAGATCACCGGCACGCTGTCGGTGCCGGTCGGCCGCCTGCGCAAGCTCGCGATGGGCGGCGAATACCTGTCGGCGTTCACGGTCGGCGACCAGCTGCTGTGGGGCGCGGCCGAGCCGCTGCGCCGCATGCTGCGCATCCTGCTCGACAAGTAAGCACGCTGGCTGTCCGGCTCGCGGGCCGGGCTGCACGACACGACGCGCCGCGTCGGCCTCGAGGTTCAGGGCCGGCGCGGCGCGTTTTTCATGCGCGGCTCAGCGCAGGTTCAGCAGCGTCTGGTCGACGGCCTGCTGGGTCTTGATCGTCTGCGCATTCGCCTGGTAATTGCGCTGTGCGGTGATCAGGTTCACGAGCTCGGTCGTCAGGTTGACGTTCGAGTTTTCGAGCGCGCTGCCCTGCAGCGTGCCGTGATTCGTGCTGCCCGGCGCGGAGATCTGCGGCACGCCCGACGCGGCCGTTTCCGCATACTGGTTGCCGCCGATGTTCACGAGCCCGTTCGGATTGTTGAAGTTCGCGAGCGCGATCAGGCCGAGCACCGCGCTCTGGCCGTTCGAGTAGTTGCCGGTGAGCTTGCCGTCGGTGCCGATCGAGAACGTCGTCAGCGTGCCGCTCGCGAAGCCGTCCTGCGCGAGGTTGTTCACGCCGTCCTTGCCGCCGTACTGCGTCGTGCCGCCCAGGTCGAGCGTCAGGTTCTGCGGATTGGCGCCGCCCGCCGTGTTCGGGATCGAGAACGCGAACTGGCCGAGGCTCGGGGTCGGCAGGCCGGTCGCGGCCGACGTCGTCGAGCTGATCCGGCCCGATGCGTCGAACGTGACGGTGCCGAGATTCGTCGGCGTCTGGCCCTGCACGCCCGCGTAGGCCTGCCACGTGCCGGCCGCGCTCTTCGCGAAGTACATCGCGACCTGTTGCGAGCCGCCGAGCGTGTCGTAGACCTGGATCGACGTGTTGTAGTTGTACGTCGTGTTGTCGGTCGCGTTGAACGGCGTCTTGGTCGGCACCTTGTCCTGCGCGTTCAGGTTGAACTGGCCGGTGATCCGGTTCGTCGCGCGCGGCGCGATGTTGCTGGTCGGCGCCTGCAGCGGCACGGTCTGCGCGGTGTTGATCACGCCGCCGGCGGCTGCCGCATAGCCCATCAGGTTGCGTCCTTGCGCGTCGACGATCGCGCCGTTCTTGTCACGGTGGAACGTGCCGTCGCGCGAATAGGTGGTCACGCCGTTGCTCGACATCTGGAAGAAGCCGTTGCCGTTGATCGCGACGTCGAGCGACGACTTCGTCGAATTGATCGTCCCCTGGCCGAAATGCTGCTGCACCGACGCGAGCCGCGTGCCGATGCCGATCTGCGTGTTGACCGACGTCGCGACCGAATTCGCGTACATGTCGGCGAAGTTCGCGCGCCCCTGCTTGAAGCCGACGGTGTTTGCGTTCGCGATGTTGTTGCCGATCACGTCGAGGTTGCTCGACGCGCCGGCCAACCCGCTCAAACCCTGCTGATAGCCCATGTTCGTCCCCGTAACGAGCTGATGAGTGATGCAGTCGTGCGACTGCGCGATGGCCCTTCGGTACTTCACGGCATCAGCCCGGCCGGGCGCGAACCTGCCTTTCCGGCCGGTGCGAGCGCGGGGTCGAATGTGCCGATTCCTGTTTGAAGGCGATCGTATCGACAGCAGTTATTAGGTCTGTGTAATTTTGTGTAATGTGATTGAATTGATGCAGAAACGATCGCTTTTATATGAACAATGGATCGTGTGGAAAGCGGCGAAAGCCTTATAGGGCGGGGCTTTGCTGGTGTGGATTTTTATTTATTCGATAAGAGCGGGAAATTGCCTTCTTATCGACGAATTGGAAGTGATTGGAGTGGAGTCGATCGCCGGTCGGGATTTGTTTTGATTTCCCGGCTGTGAATTCATTAACGGCGACCGGGATGGATTGGTGAGGCGGCGTTTGCGATTCTGTCGCCGTGATCCTGCGGCGGGCGATGTTGCTGCGAGACGGTTTTCAGCTGCAGCACGCAGGTTCGTTTTGATCGATCGGCTGCATGGGCTGCGGCAGGCGGGCCCGTGCGACGCGAGCGTACGATCGCGCCGGGTTGTACCGGCCGGCGACGAATTCGGCCGGAACCCGATCGCGTGAAGTAAACTACGCGGTTACGACGCACAGACCCGCCGAAAGCGTCGCGTTCCGCGCGACGCTTTTGCATTTCTGCAGCACTTTATTGACGCTTTCAACCGCGAATCCGAGCCGCGCCCGCGCGCGGCGATAGAGCCAACGATGTCCCGAATTTTCTTGTTTCCGCGTCAGTCCCGTCTGTCGTGCGCCGTGCGTGGCGCACTGGCAATCCTGGCGCTCGGCGCAGCCGCATCGGCGTGGGCAGCCGGCACCGGCGACCTGCCGGCGTCCGCCGCCGGCGGCGCCGTACCGCTCACCGTGACGGTCCAGCCGGGCCAGTCGCTGAACGACATCGCGAAAGCGGCCACGCAATCGCACGATCCGGCCGTGCTCGCGCGCGCCGGTCGCGCGCTGTTCGACGCCAATCCGCAGGCGTTCATGAAGCGCGACGCGAGCCGCCTGAAAGTCGGCGCGACGCTGACCGTGCCCGCGCTCGACGCGACCGGCGCGGCGCTCGTGCCGGCCGGCGCATCCGCTGCGTCCGGTACGTCTGGTACGACGGTCGCTTCCGCTTCCACTTCCGCGTCCGGGCCCGCCGCCGCGTCGGGCGGAGCGGCGATCGCGCAGCACGGCGCATCCGCGCCGCACCCCGGCTCGGCCGCGCAACCCGCGCCGGTGGCGCCGGTCGTGCATGCGGCTCCGGTGAGCGGGGCGAGTGCCGCGACGGCGGCGGGGGCGTCGGCTTCGGTCGGTGCTTCGGATTCGAGCGGCGTGTCGGCCGCACATGGCGCGTCGGCTGTCGACAGCACGCAGCAGCCGGCGGCGCCGACGGCCGGCGCAAGCGGCCCGCATGTGTGGAGCGGGGCGATCCAGCCGGCGCCGTCGTCCGCGAGCGAGGCCGCGGGGCAGGCGGTGCCGGGCAGTCCGGTCTCCGGCGTGCGCGAACCGGCCGGCGCGGCGCCTGCCGTGGGGGCGTCGCAGCCCCGGCCGTCGAGCCTGCAGCAATTGCTGGCGTTGAAGAACCGCGTGCTGATGGAGTTGCAGAAGCACGGCATCGGCAAGCCGGCGACGACGACCGGCGTCGCGCCTGCTCCGGCGCCCGTCGCGCCGCGTCCGGCCGCGAGTGACGCGGGTGCATCGACGGGTGCATCGGCGGCTGCATCGACGGCAGACGAAGCCGCGTCGGGTGCGGCAGCCAGTGCGCCGCAACCGGCATCGGCTTCCGTGCAACCGGTCGTGCCCGTCGCGACACCGGCACGTCGTACCGAACAGATGGACTGGCGTCCGGCCGCCGCGGCCGGTGCAGCCGTGATCGTGCTCGCGGCCGGCTTCGTATGGCGCAAGCGCCGGAAGGGTCGCCGCGCGGACGACGCGGGTGCCGCGACGACTGCTGCCGCAGCAGGCGGCGCCGCGGCTGCGGAAGCGGAAGCCGCGCCGTCCGTCGAACGCGAACTGCCGATCACGCCCGAAATGCCGGTCGCACGCGATGCGGCGTCCGACATGAATCTCGCCGCGGCGACTGCCGCGGCGGCGGAGACGGTCGAGCCGCCCGCAGCGGACACATCGCCTGCGCCTGAAGTGGCAGCACCGCGCGACGAGTCGCCCGAATTGCCGGTTGCTGACGCTGCCGTGTCGCCCGCGAACGACGCGACTCCGGTTCCGGCTGAGGCTCCGCACGACGCAGAACCGGCGGAAAAAAACACAGCCGCCGACAAGCCGACCGAACCGACCGAGCCGACCGCCGCATCCGTCGCCCCTTCGACAACCGAAGCACAGCACGCGACGCTGATGCAGAACGCGATCAGCGCGCTCAACAGTCTCGACATGCCGTTGCCGCCGCGGGCGGCGGACGAGCCGTCGTTGACGCCGGAGGCACTCTCCGCGCGGGCAGTACAGTCCGACACCGACAAAATCGCAACTAACGGTCAGTCCGCCCAGCACCCGCCGATGGGTTCGGGTGAAACGACACCGGAGCATCCGGCCGACCAGGACGACGAGTTCGACTGGGATCCGGACGCGGCGACGCCCGCCGGCCAAGCGGGCAGCGCGCCTGCGGCGACATCGCTGCCGCCGCTCGGCGGCGCGCAGTTCGGCGCGCTGAAGCTCGATTTCGATCTCGACCTGCCGTCCACGCCGGGCGCTGCACTGCCCGCGCTCACCGCAGACGAGCTCGCGCGCATCGCCCGCAACAAGCTGGACCTCGCGGCCGAATACGTCGAACTGGGCGACCTGTCCGGCGCGCGGACGCTGCTGCAGGAAGTGGTCGACGCGAACGACGCCGCGACGCGCGACGATGCACGCGCGCTGCTCGCGAAACTGGCGGACGAGGCGTGATGCGGATCGCGCTGGGCATCCAGTACGACGGCGCGGCGTTCTGCGGCTGGCAGGCGCAGCCGCACGGCAAGACCGTGCAGGACCGGCTCGAACATGCGCTGGCCGAGTTCGCGCGGGTGCCGCTGCACACGACGGTGGCCGGGCGCACCGATACCGGCGTGCACGGGCTCGGGCAGGTCGTGCATTTCGACACGGACCTCGAGCGCGAGGTGTTCTCGTGGGTGCGCGGCACCAACGCGTTCCTGCCGTCGACCGTGTCGGTGCAATGGGCGAAGCCGATGCCGGACACGTTCCATGCGCGCTTTTCGGCGTTCGAGCGCACCTACTACTACGCGCTGTACGTGCATCCGGTGCGTTCGCCGATGCTGGCCGGGCGCGCGGGCTGGATCCACACGCCGCTCGACGACGACGCGATGCGCGCCGCCGCCGCGCACCTGATCGGCGAGCACGACTTTTCGTCGTTCCGGTCGTCGGAATGCCAATCGAAGACGCCGGTCAAACACCTGTATCAGATCGACGTGCGGCGCGCAGGGCATTTCATCCATTTCCGCTTCCGCGCGAACGCGTTCCTGCATCACATGGTGCGCAACCTGATGGGCTGCCTCGTCGCGGTCGGGCGCGGCCGCTATCCGGCCGACTGGCTCGCCGACGTGCTGGCCGGGCGCGACCGCAACCTCGCGGCCCCCACGTTCATGGCCGACGGGCTGTACCTCGCCCACGTCGGCTACCCGGCGGAATTCGCCGTCCCGCCCGCGCGGCTCGGCAGCGTGCCGTGGAGCAGTGTCTGGGCGGATCTGGACCCACAAACATGACGGAGCACGCCGTGTCTTCTTCGACTTCCGCCGCGGCCGGCCTGCCGCCGCGCACGCGCATCAAGCTGTGCGGGCTGTCGCGCCCCGAGGACGTGCTGCATGCAGCCGCGCTCGGCGCCGATGCGATCGGCCTCGTGTTCTACCCGAAGAGCCCGCGCGCCGTGACGATCGCGCAGGCGGCCGAGCTGGCGAGCCTCGCGCCGCCGTTCGTGTCGGTGGTCGGGCTGTTCGTGAATGCGACCGAAGCCGACATCGAAGCCGTCGTGCGCGACGTGCCGCTCACGATGCTGCAGCTCCACGGCGACGAGACGCCGGCGCAATGCGACGCGCTCGGCCGCGTGGCACGGCTGCCGTGGTTGCGCGCGGTGCGCGTCGGCCCCTCGACGCAGCGTGCCGATTTGGTAGAATCGGCTCTTCATTATTCGAAAGCGCGCGGCCTCCTGTTCGA
>Ga0058691_1001893_pt1 | contig 10472 bp, 10 predicted proteins | sample AgamicAtPrz_FD_55051 | JGI IMG/M metagenome (GOLD analysis project Ga0058691, IMG submission 55051) | Agave microbial communities from Guanajuato, Mexico - At.P.rz | ecosystem: Host-associated > Plants > Phyllosphere > Phylloplane/Leaf | place: Guanajuato, Mexico | collected 2012-05-28
ATGAAGTTAATGCAAGAGGATATTATACAGGAAGTTTTGAAGCTATCGCTGAAGGCACCGGGTTTATGCCAAAACCTGATTTTGAAATACCCAAAGCCGAACCACAGGTCGCCACTGTTATATCCAATGTGGATCCGTTGAATCAGGGCAGAATACAGGTCCGGTTTGACTGGCAGTTAAATGATACCACTCACTTTATCAGAATGATGAGTCCTGATGCAGGAGGTACTGATGCCGTTACCCAAAACAGGGGTTTTGTAGCTATTCCTGAAATTGGCGATCAGGTCATGGTAGGATTCGAATACCACAACCCCGATTTTCCATTTGCAATGGGAGGAATGTTTCATGGCCAGGTAGGCCTAGGCGGGGGTATAGACAATCATCTGAAATCCATACAGACCAGAAGTGGTATTAAAGTTTTAATGAATGATGCAGACAAAAGTGTGACCATTAAAGATCCAAGCGGAAATACTTATTTTATGGATGGTCAGGGGAACATTCATGTTACTGCGCCGAAGAATATGACCTTTACAGCAGGTGAAGACATGCATATTTCCGTGGGAAGGAATATGACCACCAAGATTGGGCAGGACAATATCCTACATATTGGAAATGATCATACTGAATCTATTACAAAGAGATACATTCAAACTTCTGAAAATAAAATAATTACAGTTAAACAGGATCAGACGGAAAGCACAGGGAATAAATTTAAAAGTATCTCTGGAGAAGCTGATATACAGACCTCTAAAGGCGATTTAAAGCTGAGAGGAACATCATTGGCCGTATTCCAGGGAGGAAAAGACGTTAAAGTAAGTAAAGGCTAAATCTAATAGGATTTCAACCTTACAACAGAATCCAATCCAAAAAACTAACCCATGGAAGATCCGAATACTTCAGCGCACGATCAAAAGCTTAGCCAAAAAAGAGCAGAACAGCAAAAGAAATCCAGCGAAGATTCTCCTGTAGAAAAAAGAGAACAGGTAATGCATGGAGCAAAGCTGAAGTGTCCCTATGCTCAGTCACCCGGGGAACTGAAAGTCACCTCTAACGAAATAAAGCTTCAGGATCAGCCATTTGCAACAATAGGTGATAGTAACAATATGGTGAACCTTCAGTTTAAAGGAACCTGCGGGCATCCCAAATGGCCTGCGAGAAATATGTCTCCTCCACCATGTATGAGCGTTATAAAATTAAGTCCCTGGCAAAATCCGGGAACCTCTATTATACAGGAACAAAAGGTTTTGGTAAAAGAGTCTTTTATCAATTGTGATCCTGAATTTAATTCTGCCTCTCCTTCGCCTATACCGAAAGCAGAGAGTATAAAGAGTGAAATTCAGAGCAATGATGTACCTAAAATTATTGATGCCTATTTTGTTAAATGGGTTTCAGAGAAGGGAACCCCGGTTGAAAAGGAAGAAGAAGTTTACAACAAAAAACTGGGTAAAAAAGTTACCGTTAAAAAAAAGGTGGAGACCACGAAAGTATCTACAGAAAAAATATCAGAAAGAGGATTAAGTTATCAGGTAGCTTTAGTGGTTGAAACCGAAGGCCTTTCGGGGAAAAAAATAAAAGTTAAGGTTAAAAGCGGTAAAAATAAAGTTTTATCGGATGTAAATACTGAGGTAAGTTTAATTGATTTAAAAGATGTAGAAAAAGTTACAGATGCTTCCAAATATGCAGGTATAAAAGCAAAAAATGAATTTGAAATAGAGGTTGATAATTTTGCAAATGATCCGGCAATAGAAAATTCAAGCCAGTTTAAGAATAAAGCAGTGCTCAGGCTGATGCTTAACCAACGAGTTGATGATTTATCATATAATTTGGCAAAACTAATAGCAGCAAGCCCTGACAAAGAAGCATCGGTATATATTGAGGTAACTTCTGATGAACCCAAAATTGAATATCTCGGTAAAGAAGGAAGCAGCAGCTTGAAAAACACCTTTTTAAATGATGGCGGCAGCTATTTTAAAATAAAATATTTTGAACAGCCGTGGATTGTGAAGGCTCGTGAGGAACAGGAGCTTGGTGTTTCGGAAGCTACACATTGTAAAAAGATAGTAGATGAATATCATGCAGTAAACCGACAGAATAAACCAACTGCCTGTGCTGATACCGGAAATAGCTCCTGGTGTGCCTCATTTGTGGGATGGTGTTTAAAAAACAGCGGATATTCTGCCCAATTAGATCCTGGTGCCTATTCATATGGACATGAAAATACCAGATACAGAGTTGGTTTTAAGAAAAATCCAACTGATAAAAAGGGGCTGGAAAAAGAAGAATTTGATGATCCGGTATGGGGCAAACTTATAGCGGGTAATCAGCCATTACTAGGTTCAATATGTGTTTTATCCAATAAGCATCATGTTAGCATGGCTGTTGGAAAGAGCAGTGATGGTAAAACCATATATTATCTTGGGGGAAATCAGGGAAACAAAGTTTGCGTGGGAACTTTTGCCAATAGAACCTCCTCTATGTACCCGATAGAATATACTAAAAAGCCTGAAGATGATGAATTACCTATTTACTATACAAAAAATGAAAAGCTTAGTTACTAGTTTAATATTATTTTTCTTTATTCCTGTTTTCGGGCAAAAGTCCGTTCATGACAGCTTGAAAGTATATTATCAGGATTCATTGACGATCAGTAAAGATTTTAAAGACAGAACCATATCCAATAAACTTACAGTAAAAGTAATTAACCCTTGCAACTCTGAAAAAGAAAGGTTTGACGGTGCTGTAACCATTATCTGCGCCACCGTTAAAAATAAAAATTACAGCGATAGTGTATTGTACAATTATCCGAATGCACAATCCGGTTTAATTAATTTAAAACCCAATAATATATCCAATTTTACAGTAGATAAACATCAGGCGGTCCTGATTCCTTTTACGTATTGCGGGAATTGGGATAATGATACACAAGTTTCCTATATTATATTTTATAAGCATAAAAAGTATCTGCATCATATAAAATACTATTGTGGAGAAAGTGGTAAATGCAAAATCAATGATAATCTGAATACTACATTAAAAGATTTGCCTTCAAAATTAAAAATGAAAGTTATTAAAGACCTGGAAACAAAATATAAGAATTCAAATGATTTTTACTAATGAGTTTAAAATAAAATAGGATGAATACTGTGATAGAAAAAGGTTTATGATATGAAGTATCAGATTAAAAATTATATTTTAATACTAATACTATTGATTTCCTGCGTTAGAAATCAATCTACAAGAATTTCGGACAAAGGGGAAGTCAATATGGCAAGAATTGATTCTACAGAGACGGATGGTAAAATACTCATGTCTTCCAAGAATCAAAGTATGCAAAAATATGCAGATACACTGAGTATTCCATCGAAATATGTAGTAGCAATTCCGTTGGAAATTAATAACAAAAAGATGGTCATTAGAATGCAGTTCTCTAAGTCTGAAAATTTATCAAGAGGAAAAAATTATACAATTGCCGAAATAGAAAAAGACACAAATAGCTTTTTACCTAAGTCTGCATACGAATGTATAGAAGGAACTATTGAGCTTCAGGATTGGCAGACTATCAATAACGAATCATATTCTTATACTTATGATTATTATAAGAAAAAAAACTTTAAAGAAAATGATTTTGTAACTAAGAAAAAAATGATTTTCCGTAATGAAGATGATAATTTTATAACGATAAGAGATATGGATAATGATGGATATGAAGATCTTCTTATCCTGGATCTCTCAAGTTCTATGAAAGACAATGATATGTATCAATTTTATAAATGGTCTGAAAAAGAAAGCAAATTTATATTTGTACCAGATTTTTTCAATAAAGCCGCATTTTATGGATGGGACAAAACAGGGAAATATCTCATAACAGGAGTGAGCGATACTAAAGAAAGAAAACTCTACAAAAATAAAGTTGTTGGAGGCCAACTAAAGACTGTTGATCAATGTACAGAATATGCAGTGTCAGATAAACTTTGCTGGTAAAGATGGTTATAAAATTTATTAAAGACCTGGAAACAAAATATAAGAACTCAAATGATTTTTACTAATCGGCTCAAAATAAAACGTCATGAGTGAAGTACAACAAAAAGATGATTATGCTGCAAACCCCAATCAAAAGTCTTTTGATATACCTCATCAGGTAGATCATGAGGTGAGTGTGGTGAAAATATACTTTGCGAAACAGGTCCCTAAAATGACCTGGGAAAAGAAAGAAGAAACTTATCCTGTAAAAAGTGGCGGGCTGGTGTCTGACGTAAAAAAGAAATATGAAAAAAAAGGAAGAAGAAACATCCAGGCCGATAAAGAAGATTCTGTAAAATTAAAAGCAAAAGATGAGGTGAAAATTACCTGGGAAGAGGAAGTGCAGGAAATGAAAGATGGTAAGCCTGTTGTCGATTATGAAAAAATAGATAAGTCAATTATTAAAAAGAAAGTATGGGTTGTCGCAGAATGCCAGGGAACTAGTGGGAAACTATCTGTGGAGATTCGTGAAAATAAATTAACTAATCCGGAAAACGTATACGAAAATCCTGTAAAATTTTTAGACGGTGAAACGGAGAAAAGTGTTATTGAATTCAGTATCAACGGAACACTGGTTTATGCTAAGGAAATAACTTTGCGTCCCAAAAGTGATCCGGATCTAAAGAAGCTGGTAGAGAAATTCACTAAAAGAACGGATATAAACGCCTTTTTATATTTCAAAGCGGAAGTAAAAGATACACAGGATAAAGCAATATTTCCAGACGACACCCATGAATTTTTAAATAAAGAAAATGAAAGGTTTGAAATTAAAGGAACTCCTTGCTACTGTAATAGAGATATCACAGTGGATGAAATGATCGATTTAATTTATCATTTAAGAGATAAGCAGAATTATAAATCGAAAAGAGATGCATTTTTTAATAGTGGTAAAGAAAAAATAGTGGCTATTGGTATTACAAGCGGAAAGATATCCGAAAATAGAGATAAAATAAAGCTGTTTACTGATGAAATGAATGCGATGTTTAAGAAATTCGAGATTAAAACTTGCAGAAGAAAGATTCATTTCCTGGGGCAGATGTATCTGGAAACCATAAGTTTTACCTATACCTATGAAAGCAGAGACTCGGTACCGGATAATTATAAGGGCGGTGTAGCTTTCCAAGGACGAGGAATGAAACAAATAACCCATGATTATAATTATCTGTCCTACTATGATTACGTTAATAATACGACCCATTATGACACCTATATAGATTTCAGATCGGGCTATGAAAGCGTTGGCGAGTGTGTGAAAAACAGACCCAAAGCTCGGGAAAAAGGACTTGATGAAGCTTTTTATGAAGGATTAAAAACATATGCTAAAAACATTTCTGAAAACTTATTCCATGCTTTTAATTCTGCCGGCTGGTATTCTACCATTTACAAAAAGGCCACTATTAATGCGATGGATAATGGATTAGAAGACTCTGATGTTGAGAAGGTAACTACGGCTATTAATGGAGGACAAACCAATATAACAGAAAGAAAAAGCTACACAAAATGGACTAGAGAATTTTTTAAATATGATACAGAATGCGTAAACAAATAATATACCTGTTTTTCCTTCTTTTTTATTCTCTGCAGAGCTGCCAGAGTATCTCAATAAGCAAGGATATTCCAGTTTTACAGAATAAGAAAAAAGTAGGAGTTATAAACCAAGCGACCGATTTTAAGTGCGATAGCTGTTATGCTTTAAGAACGGTGAAAATACATGACAGAAATTTTAAATTCAAAATACCTGTCTCTTTAAATGTGATTAATAATAAGAACATTTTTCAGGAGGATTATGAGCTAATATTAGATCAGTCGGCAAACGGGCCGTTAATCAAGTACAATAGTCTTTATACTTCTGACTCATATATTTTTAAGATTAAAAAACATATAAATAGTATCATTATTACAAGGATAAGCAAAGTGAGTGCTACAGTTAATCATCATAAAATTGCTAAAGATAACTATGCTGATTATCCTGCCACTTCAATATGTGAAAAAGATACCAATCATGTATTGATAGATAACCGGGAAATTAATCTGAATACTTATTTTATAAATTCAGATAAGAATTGTTTTTTGTGTCCTTCAAAATATAGTGTACAGGAGTGTTTGCAAAAAAAGAAAGTAAATGCTAAGTTTAATTGGCAATAATTAGGAGCAAAAAAAGTAAAAATCATGGAGCCGGTATTTCCCATAGACGTTAAATTAAACCTTCACGAAGGGAAAAAATTTTACCGCTATACCTATAACGAATATACAACGGTTAATGGACAAACTCACAGAAGCGAGCTCAACAAAAATTTGCATGTTACGCTAAAGCTTTTAGAACAAGAAAGATTTGAATACCATATTGAAGTTTTTGACAGGGTTCACCGGGATAAAGAACTTTCACTGTCCGAAAAAGATTTTTTAGACCAGATTGCAGCGATCAATAATGATGTAGTGCTTATAACAGATGAATATGGTAGATTAAAAAGCTTACAGGGACTGTCTGTTCTTCAGGATAAAGTAGAGAAAACGGTAGAAAAGCTTTCCCGATCCTTTGTCGGTAAACAGGCAGAGGTTCTTTATCAGTTTTTAAAGGAATTTTACCGGAAGGAAAAATTAGTCTGTATTGATTTTTTAAAAAATAATCATTTTGGAATGATTCTCCATAAATTTTATGGAAGGTATGAGAAGGAAAACCAGGTAAAGCATACTGTGCGCTACCGTAATTTTATGACCAATACCGTAATAGATATAGACGAAAGTATACAAACCGAGGCTATGCGCTGCGATGATGAATTATTACTATTACAGTATACAGGCCATATTCCTTCAGATAAAAACTGGGAAATGTTTTATGGAGAAATGCAAAGAAAAGAAATTGCTTATCATAGCGAAACGGATGTACCCAAACTGGACAAATATAAAGGACAGATGTTATTGGATTTTGAAACCAAACAGGTTCTGGAACATAAGCTTACCATAGAATTTTCCCTTGGAGAAAACTATCAAAAGAAAATCATCTATCACATAAAAGAAATAAGCCATGAAGAACTTTGAGAAAATAAGATGGATTGAAGAAATGCAGCATCGGTCAGATCAAAATAAAATTGCAATAACTCTCGTCAGGAAATATCAAAAACACCCATATTAAAAAAGAAAACTCTTAAGATGGCGACACGTATTACCATAACAGATTCCGGACAAACCCAAACCTTAAATAGTCCGTTGGCTCCGGATACTCCTGATGACTCACTACAGCGCATCAGTACCGTTTATTTTGCCAAAAAAGTGACAACAGACAACGGAACAAGAGTAAGTTTCACAAAAATTGATTCTGCCCACGTACAGCGGGATCACCAGAATCAGGAAATTCCATACGATTCCATATTGGGAAAAACAGTGTATCTGGTTATAGAAACCAGCAATATGGCCACTTTGAGTATAGATGCTGTGATAAGACCTTCTGCCAATACCATGACAGGAAATACGGAGACATTACAGCTTATGCGTTTTGTATCTCCTGACCGATACGAGGCACAGAGAATGTTCACAGTGCAGGTAGGAAACTTTGATGCCCTGAACAATAAAGATGGCAGCCATGCCCATTATACTAATTTACAAGCCGATCATATCAATAAAGCCATTATTAAACTGCAACTCAGACCCGATGGAAGAGCTGTTTTTGATGAATGGACCAGAAGACTGGCAGAGGGCAGTATCAATCTGGAAGTGGCAGTAGAAAGAACAGACAATAATCCCTGTGCCTATAAAGATGAGCAGCAGGAAGTAAACGGAGCCGGTATTTTCTTAAATGATGATACTGCGAGGTTCAGGGTGGTCGGTAAAAATATATATAACATTCATCATGGCAGTAACACTTACAATACTTTAGCCGTGATCAGTACAAATCCGGAAAGAAGAAGGAGGATCCAGAAAGTGTTGAATAACCATTCCACTGAGGTTGTTTTTTTCTACTATGACCAGAACGATAATGAACACAGGATCTGTTCCAGAATTAAAGAAACTGTTACCAGAAAAAGAAGAGTCAACACCATTCCGCCGCTTGCCCAAAGAGGAACTCTTTTACAAACAATAGATTACACGGCAAACAGAGCTGCCGGAGAAAATATTGATGCTCATCAGCTATTGGTGTATTCCAACGGAACTCTCGGTGATGGGGCAACCGACAAATGGTATGCTAACCAGCAAGGAAATGTAGAACTGGTGAATATGGATATTTTAGGGAATGCAGGAGTAGGACCACAGATTTTTGAAGCATTCAATTATAACCAAAACGGAGTCATTATCCGGTACGGATTCCAGCATACAAGGAGAAGGAGCATTCAGCCGGATTTATTTGCCGGTTTTCTGGGATCATTAGCCCAATTCAGGCAGGAAGGACACAATCATTATATTGTTTCCCAGGGATTTTCTTATTCTGATGCATCGTGTTACCCCAGTGCAGAGCACGTAAATGGAGAGGCAGGAGACTTGAATTTACTGACCACCCAGCAGGATGGAGTTAATACGATCCTTACGGCAGCAAATTTTGATTATGACAATGCAGTTATTCTTCGAAACATCCTCTATGATTTTGGATTTATATTAGGACGGTCAGAGAATTTTTCCAACACCTCCAATGCCAGTACTGCAGACAATGCCAGTACACGGTTACCTCATACCACCCATACAGCTACTCCCAGACATAACAATCATTTGCATGTTCACGGTTTCGCTCAAATACCAGATATATATGCGTAAAATTAACAGAGCCTGTTTTTTTGCCTTGTTTTTCATTCTTTCCTGTATGAGTAAATCTCAGGTAGGAAACGAAAAAGGAATAAATACAAAAGCATATTCAGCAGAAAATGGATCGCTTTTTAATACCAATAAAGCTGATTGTATAACGCTGCCCTTCGGCTACGACAATATTTCAAAGCTTACGACTGTTGAATCAGCTTTGTCTGCAATACAGGATGAAAATAAGCTGAAAGAAATGAGTTCATTGAAATTTGATAAGGATATAAAAAAAGACCTTTTATTGCTTCCTGAAGAATACAATGTTTTCCTGCCATTTAGCAAAAATGTTAATGAAAAATTCGACCGGATCAAAATTGCAACTGACTATTTGTGTTACGGAGAGTACTCATTGTACTTTATTGGTGTATTGAATACCGTTCGTTATGCTGAACCCTATATGGAAAAGATCTATTTGGTTTCAATGAAGAATAATCATCTCGTTGATATGAAGAGAATATACCTGAATCATCAGGGAGAAATGGGATTTGCCAATTATACGTTGTTTAACATAGATAAAAATTATATCATCACCCTGCAGGACTATGAATTTACCGAAAGCCCTTTTAAACTAAAGCCTTTAAATAAGTACCAGATTCTTCCCTCTGGAAAATTTTCCGGATATTATGATCATGACGGCTCTTATAAAGATGGAGAAGAACAGGGCATCGTGAAAAATCACAAAAAAGAAGGGAAATGGGTAGAATTTAAGTCAAATGACCATATAGATTTAAAAAAATACCCTGAATTTACAGATTCGTACACTTATCTGGAAGCCGAATATAAAAACGGTTTACCCGTTGGAAAATGGAAATTTTATAAATTATTACAGGAATATAATGAAGAAACAGGAGAACCAATGGTAGAGACAAGGAAAAAAGGGAAATTGATATATACTGAAATGTATAAAGACGGAGTAGTAGAAAAACGGGAGTTTTACTAAGGAGAGAACTTGTGTCTTAGGTAGATTAAAAAAGGCTCAGATTATACATCCAAGCCATTATTTTATAATTACCAGATTTAAATAAGGTATTATTTCTTCAGGTTTTCACAACTTAAAGCATTCCCAACTCAAATTTCGCCTCTTCGCTCATCATATCCTTGTTCCAGCTAGGCTCGAAAGTAAGCTCCAAATCTACACTTTTTACGCCTTCCACATCTCCTACCTTATCCTTTACCTCCTGTGGCAGGGATTCTGCAACCGGACAGTTCGGGGTAGTAAGGGTCATTATAATTTTTACATCGCCGTCCTCGGAGATCTGTACATCATAGATAAGGCCCAATTCGTAAATGTCAACCGGGATTTCCGGGTCGTAAACGGATTTTAAAACCTTGATGATTTCCTCACCAATGTCAGCAATTTGATCGTCTGTAAATTTCATTTTTTAATCTAGATTGATATTCCTTTTCAACAAATCTTCCTGACGCATACGCCGGAAAACATTTGCCAAAGTTAAGACATCTTTTTCACAATAGTCAACTATTCGCTGCAAGTCTTTTTCTATGTAGTAGATTGATGAAACCATTGAACCGTCTATATCATCTTTGGGAGTAGGAATTCCGAACACATGAGCCAGTAACTCAAGGGAAACAAAACTTTTATAATCCCCGAACTTCCAAAGCTCCATGGTATCAATGTGTGGAATCTCCCAGGGCTTTTTCCCGAACATCTG
>Ga0058691_1001894_pt1 | contig 10470 bp, 7 predicted proteins | sample AgamicAtPrz_FD_55051 | JGI IMG/M metagenome (GOLD analysis project Ga0058691, IMG submission 55051) | Agave microbial communities from Guanajuato, Mexico - At.P.rz | ecosystem: Host-associated > Plants > Phyllosphere > Phylloplane/Leaf | place: Guanajuato, Mexico | collected 2012-05-28
GACGGCTCCGGCAGCGGGGCGGTTTCGGCGAGCCGCGTCGCGAGCTGCTGCTCGACGAGATTCGCGATGTCGCGGTAGCGCACGTCGCGTTCGGTCTGCGTGACGATGAAGTTGTCGAGCGCATAGCCGTGCCGCGTCGTGCTGACGCGCGCATCGAGCACCGACAGCCCGTTGCGGTCGAAATACGCGCAGATGCCCGCGAACAGGTCGGGGCGGTCCTTCACGTACACGAGCACCTGCAGCGCGTCGCCGATCGGCGACGGCCGCGCGCGGACGATCGCGGTTTCGGCGTTCACGTGCCGGTACAGCACGCGCGTCTGCCACGCGATGTCGGCCGCGTCGTGACGCAGGAAGAAGCCGACGTCGAGCTGATCCCACAACGCGCGGTGTGCATCGTCGGGCACGGTTTCCAGGCGCAGCAGCGCGAGCGCCTGCTCCTGCCGCGACTTCAGCTCCGAATGCGCGTCGGGGTTCGCGCCGCCGAGCACCGCGAGCGTGATGCGATACAGATCCTCGAGCAGCTTGCCCTTCCACGTGTTCCACACCTTCGGGCTCGTGCCGCGGATATCGGCGACGGTCAGCAGGTAGAGCGCGGTGAGGTAGCGTTCGTTGCCGACGACTTCGGCGAAACGCTTGATGACTTCGGGGTCGCTCGTGTCCTGCTTCTGCGCGACCTGGCTCATCGTCAGGTGATGCTGGACGAGCCACACGATCAGCGCCGCGTCGTCGCCGGCGATGCCGTGCTCGCGGCAGAAGCGCCGCGCGTCGGCCATTCCGAGCGTCGAGTGATCGCCGCCGCGACCCTTCGCGATGTCGTGGAACAGCGCCGCGACATACAGCACCCACGGCCGCTCGAAGTTGCCGATCAGCTGGCTGCAGAACGGGTATTCGTGCGCATGTTCGGCCACCGCGAAGCGGCGGATGTTGCGCAGCACCATCAGGATGTGCTGGTCGACCGTGTACACGTGGTACAGGTCGTGCTGCATCTGGCCGACGATACGGCGGAAATTCAGCAGGTAGCGGCCGAGCACGCTCGTCTGGTTCATCAGCCGGAATGCATGCGTGATGCCTTCGGGCTGCTGCAGGATCCGCATGAACGTGTCGCGGTTCTGCGGATCGCGGCGCCACGCGTTGTTCATGATTTCGCGCGAGTTGTACAGCGCACGCAGCGTGCGGGCGGACAGGCCCTTCACGCCGCGCGTCGTTTCGTACAGCAGGAACGCTTCGAGGATGGCGTCGGGATGGCGTTCGAACACGCCATCGTCGACGATCTCGAGCATGCCCTGCTTCTCGACGAAGCGATCGGGCGACAGCACCCGCGTGATGCCGCTCGTCGCGGGGAACAGCTGCGCCTCGATGTTCTGGATCAGGATCGTCGCGAGCTGCGTGACGGCCTTCGCGGCCCAGTAGTAGCGGCGCATCAGTTGCTCGCTCGCGCGCTTGGCCTGCGTCGGCTGATAGCCGAAGCTCTCGGCCGCCTGCGTCTGCAGATCGAACACGAGCATGTCCTGACGGCGGCCGGCGATCACGTGCAGCCGCGCGCGCAGCGTCTTCAGGAAGCCTTCGTTGCGGCGCAGCTCGCGCGCTTCGCGGTCGGTGATGAGGCCGCGCGTGTCGAGTTCGCGCCAACTGCTGCCGAAGCCGGCCGCCCGCGCGATCCACAGGATCGTCTGCAGGTCGCGCAGCCCGCCGGGGCTCTCCTTTACGTTCGGTTCGAGGCTGTAAGGCGTGTCCTGGCACTTCGCGTGGCGCTGGCGCATTTCGAGCACCTTCGCGGTGAAGAACGCGCGCGCGTCGAGCGCTTCGTGGTAACGCACGGTGAAACGCTCGAACAGCGCGGTGCTGCCGACGATGCGGCGCGCTTCCAGCAGCGAGGTCTGCACCGTGACGTCCTGCGACGCCTCCTCGATGCACTGCGCGACCGTGCGCACGCTGCTGCCGATCTCGAGGCCGAGATCCCACGCCATGCCGATGAAGCGCTCGATGCGCGCGTCGAGCGCCGCGTCGTGCGCATCGGGCAGCAGCACGAGGATGTCGACGTCGGAATAGGGCGCGAGCTCGCCGCGCCCGTAGCCGCCGACGGCGACGAGCGCGAGCGTCGCGGGCAGNCCGCANTCGTCCCANACGCGCTTCAANGCGTCGTCGGTGAGTTTCGACAGCGCGTGCATCAGCGACGCGACGTTCGCCGCGCGGCGAAAGCGCTCGAGCATCNCCGTCTTGGCGGCCTTGAATTCGGCGCGCCGCGACAGCGCTTCGGGCGAGGGGGCAGCGTGAGCGCTCATGGGCGACCGNTCAGGTGCGGGGTGGGGCGGGCTGGCGCGACGGCGCTCAGACGGCGGCGGCCGGTTGCGCGAACACCGGGCGCGCCGGCGTGCCGGCCGACACGGTCAGCACTTCGTAGCCGGTTTCGGTGACGAGCACCGTGTGCTCCCACTGCGCGGACAGGCTGCGGTCGCGCGTCTTGACCGTCCACTGGTCGGGCATCGTGCGGATGTCGCGCTTGCCGGCGTTGATCATCGGCTCGATCGTGAAGATCATCCCGGCCTTCAGCTCGATGCCGGTGCCCGGGCGGCCGTAGTGGACGACCTGCGGATCCTCGTGGAACACCGTGCCGATGCCGTGGCCGCAGTATTCGCGCACGACGCTGTAGCCCTGCGCTTCCGCGTGCTTCTGGATCGCGTAGCCGATGTCGCCGAGGTGCGCGCCGGGCTTGACCTGGTCGATGCCGAGCCACATGCATTCGTAGGTGGTCTGCACGAGGCGCTTCGCGAGGATCGANCCCTCGCCGACGATGAACATNCGGCTGGTGTCGCCGAAATAGCCGTTCTTGATCACGGTGATGTCGATGTTCAGCGCGTCGCCGTTCTTGATCACCTTCTCGCCGGGAATGCCGTGGCAGATCACGTCGTTGACCGAAATGCAGGTGGCCTTCGGGTACGGCGGATAGCCGGGAGGCTGATAATTCAGCGGCGCGGGGATCGTGCCTTGCTCGTTGAGCATGAACTCATGGCAGAGGCGGTCGAGTTCGGCGGTCGTGACGCCCGCGACGACGTGCGGCGTGATGAAGTCGAGCACTTCGCTGGCGAGGCGGCAGGCGACGCGCATCTCCGCGATATCGTGTTCGTTTTTGAGCGTAATAGCCATCGAGGTATGCCTGGAATGCGGTGAATTGATGGATTATCGCACCTTATGGCGGGCCTCGCAGCCCCTGCGGGCCGCGTGGATACGGGTTTTCGCGGATTGTCCGGCCCGCTGCCGAGCGGCACGCGAAAGTGCCGCGCGACTTGAGAGCCGACAAATCCGCGTGCTATACTCTTTGGCTAAGTCGACATCCAAATTTGCCGGAGTGCCCCATTTTGGGGCGGCATCGCGGTGACAGGCTTACGGCACGGGCGTTTTGCACGTGCCGAATCGCAAGCCGGCGCAACCAGGGTGCCGTCCGTGCGGAATCCACGCCCTTCGAGGCGGGTTCGCGCGGCGGTACGGCAGCCGGCTTAAGACCCAACCCTCGTGGAGAATTTACATGGCAGTTACGATGCGCCAAATGCTGGAAGCGGGTGTCCACTTCGGTCACCAGACGCGCTTCTGGAACCCGAAGATGGCTCCGTTCATTTTCGGTCACCGCAACAAGATTCACATCATCAACCTCGAAAAGACGCTGCCGATGTTCACGGACGCACAGAAGTACGTGCGCCAGCTGGCAGCGAACCGCGGCACGATCCTGTTCGTCGGCACGAAGCGCCAGTCGCGTGACACGATCGCCCAGGAAGCGCAACGTGCGGGCATGCCGTACGTCAACGCACGCTGGCTCGGCGGCATGATGACCAACTTCAAGACGCTGAAGGTATCGATCAAGCGCCTGAAGGACATGGAAGCGGCCGTCGAATCGGGCGAAACCGAGAAGATGAGCAAGAAGGAAGCGCTGCTGTTCGAACGCGAAATCGCCAAGCTGCAGAAGTCGATCGGCGGCGTGAAGGACATGGGCGGCATCCCGGACGCGATCTTCGTGATCGACGTCGGCTACCACAAGATTGCCGTCACGGAAGCGAACAAGCTGGGCGTGCCGGTCATCGCCGTGGTCGATACGAACCACTCGCCGGAAGGTGTGGATTACGTGATCCCGGGTAACGACGACTCGAGCAAGGCAGTCGCGCTGTACGCCGAAGGCGTGGCCGACGCGATCCTCGAAGGCCGTGCGAACGCGGTCAACGAAGTGGTCCAGGCCGCACGCGGCGACGACGANTACGTCGAGGAAAACGCGTAACTGGCCCCGAGCCGGCGCAAAAAGGGGGCTCTCAACAGGCCCCCTTTTTTTAAGCTTGTGCGCNGGACCTGATCGCGCCGAATCGGCGCGGGTCCGGAAACGAATCTCGGCCGTTCGCGTCCAAGCGGGCGGCGTTGTGAATACAGACTCAAGGAGCGAATGATGGCGGCAATTACCGCAAGCATGGTGGCAGAACTGCGCGCGAAGACCGACGCACCGATGATGGANTGCAAGAAGGCGCTGACGGAAGCCGACGGCGATCTGGCCAAGGCTGAAGAACTGCTGCGCGTCAANCTCGGCAACAAGGCGAGCAAGGCCGCATCGCGCGTGACGGCNGAAGGCGTCGTCGCATCGTTCGTCGGCGGCAACGCAGGCGCGCTGGTCGANCTGAACTGCGAAACCGACTTCGTCGCGAAGAACGACGACTTCCTCGCGTTCTCGAAGACGGTCGCGGAACTCGTCGCGACGCAGAACCCGGCCGACGTGGCCGCGCTGTCGGCGCTGCCGCTCGAAGGCTCGACCGTCGACGCAGTGCGTCTCGCGCTGATCGGCAAGATCGGCGAGAACGTGTCGATCCGCCGTTTCGTCCGTTTCGAAACCGCGAACAAGATCGCGACGTACCTGCACGGCGCGCGTATCGGCGTGATCGTCGAGTACACGGGCGCAGAAGAGCAGGTCGGCAAGGACGTCGCGATGCACATCGCCGCGATGAAGCCGGTCGCGCTGTCGTCGGCCGACGTGCCGGCGGAACTGATCGACACGGAACGCCGCGTCGCCGAGCAGAAGGCTGCCGAATCGGGCAAGCCGGCTGAAATCGTCGCGAAGATGGTCGACGGCAGCGTCCAGAAGTACCTGAAGGAAGTGTCGCTGCTGAACCAGACGTTCGTGAAGAACGACAAGCAGACGATCGAGCAGATGCTGAAGGCAGCGAATGCGGCAGTGCAGAAGTTCGCGCTGTTCGTCGTCGGCGAAGGCATCGAGAAGCGCCAGGACGACTTCGCCGCCGAAGTGGCCGCGCAAGTCGCAGCAGCAAAGCAGCAGTAAGCAGTCAGGCAGTATCCGCGGCGGGCGTCCGCTCCGCCGCGGCCGGCGGCGCCGCCGGCCGGCCGGGAACCCCGGTCCGGTCGTCGGCGCTTGCCCGAATCAGTATTTCGCCCCTACAGTTCGTGGTTGTCATCCTCTCGTCGCTCGGAAGCCCCTATGTCCAATGCCTATAAACGCGTCCTCCTCAAACTCTCCGGCGAAGCGCTGATGGGCGACGATGCCTTCGGCATCAACCGCGCGACGATCGAACGGATGGTGGCCGATATCGCCGAAGTCGTGCGTCTCGGGACGCAGCTCGCGGTCGTGATCGGTGGCGGTAATATTTTCCGCGGTGTCGCGGGCGGCGCGGCCGGCATGGACCGCGCGACGGCCGACTACATGGGGATGCTGGCGACGATGATGAACGCGCTGGCGCTGCAGGACGCGATGCGCCACGCGGGCATCGAGGCGCGCGTGCAGTCCGCGCTGCGCATGGACCAGGTCGTCGAGCCGTACATCCGGCCCCGCGCGATCCGTCAGCTCGAGGAAGGCCGCGTCGTGATCTTCGCGGCCGGCACCGGCAACCCGTTCTTCACGACGGATACCGCCGCCGCGCTGCGCGGCTCGGAAGTGGGCGCCGAAGTCGTGCTGAAGGCGACCAAGGTCGATGGCGTATATTCTGCCGATCCGAAGAAGGATCCGTCGGCCACGCGCTACACGACGATCAGCTTCGACGAGGCGATCAGCCGCAACCTGCAGGTGATGGACGCGACGGCGTTTGCGCTGTGCCGCGACCAGAAGCTGCCGATTCGCGTGTTTTCGATCAACAAGCCGGGCGCGCTCAAGCGCATCGTGCTGGGCGAGGACGAAGGTACGCTCGTCCACGTGTAAACTCCCGCGGNTGCGGGCGAACGGCGCGGGTTGCCGGCCGCGGCGCGCGACATGCGCCGGGNGGGGCTCGCGTTCTTTGAAGGTTTGAAGGTTCGGAGGTTGAAATGAGTGTCGCTGATGTGAAGAAGGGCGTCGAGCAAAAGATGCAGCGCTCGATCGAAGCGTTCAAGAACGATCTGGCCAAGATCCGTACGGGCCGTGCACACACCGGTCTGCTCGATCACGTGCAGGTCGACTACTACGGCTCGATGGTGCCGATCTCGCAGGTCGCGAACCTGACGCTCGTCGACGCGCGCACGATCGGCGTGCAGCCGTGGGAAAAGAACATGGTCGCGAAGGTCGAGAAGGCCATCCGCGAAGCCGATCTGGGCCTGAACCCGGCGACGGCCGGCGACCTGATCCGCGTGCCGATGCCCGCGCTGACGGAAGAGCGCCGCCGCGAGCTGACCAAGGTCGTGAAGAGCGAAGGCGAAACGGCCAAGGTCGCGATCCGCAACCTGCGCCGCGACGCGAACGAAGCGCTGAAGAAGCTCGTGAAGGACAAGGAAATCTCGGAAGACGACGAGCGCCGTGCGAGCGACGACGTGCAGAAGCTGACCGACAAGCACGTNGCCGAANTCGACAAGCTCGTGCAGANCAAGGAAGCCGAGATCATGACGGTCTGACGACCGTCCTCGCGCGCCGCCTTCTTCCCGCATTACTGTCTCAACGGCCATGACCTATACCAGCTCTACCGTTCGCGTGCCTGACGTCGGCGTCGTGCCGCGTCACATCGCGATCATCATGGACGGCAACGGCCGTTGGGCGACCGAACGCCGCTTGCCGCGCGTCGCGGGGCATACCCGCGGCGTCGATGCCGTGCGGGCGGTGGTCGAAGGCTGCGCGCGCGCCGGCGTCGAATACCTGACGCTGTTTGCGTTCAGTTCGGAAAACTGGCGCCGGCCGAACGACGAAGTGTCGTTCCTGATGCGGCTGTTCATCACCGCGCTCGAGCGCGAAGTGGGCAAGCTGCATGCGAACGGGATCCGCCTGCGCGTCGTCGGCGATCTCGACCGTTTCGAGCCGCGCATCCGCGAGCTGATTCGCCGCGCCGAAACCAAGACGGCGCGCAATACCCGTCTGACGCTCACCATCGCGGCCAACTACGGCGGCCGGTGGGACATCCTGCAGGCGACGAAGAAACTCGTCGAGCAGGCCGTGCGCGAAGGTCGCGAGGTCGAAGTGACCGAGGACGCATTCGCGCCGCACCTGGCAATGGCCTACGCGCCGGAGCCCGATCTCTTCATCCGCACCGGCGGCGAGCAGCGCGTCAGCAACTTCCTGCTGTGGCAGCTCGCGTACGCCGAATTCTATTTCACCGACAAGTACTGGCCGGATTTCGACGGCGCGGCACTGGCCGACGCGATGGCGTCGTATACCGAGCGCGAGCGCCGTTTCGGGCGCACGAGTGCGCAGCTCGAACCGCAATCGCAGAACGCCGACTCCCTTTCATGCTGAAAACCCGTGTGATCACGGCGATCGTGATGCTGGCGGTGCTGCTGCCGGTGACGCTGTTCGCGCCGCTCGCCGGGTTCGGCGCGCTGATCGGCGTCGTGCTCGTGTTCGCCGCGTGGGAGTGGGCGCGCCTGCTGAAGCTCGACGGCGCCGCGCCGATCGTCTATGCGGTCGTCGCGGCGCTCGCGCTCGCGGCTACCGCGCCGCTCGGCGTCGACACGGCTTCGTCCCGTCCCCTTTTCATGGCGGCCGGCGTGTTCTGGCTGCTGGTCGGTCCGTTCGCGCTGCGGCGCAAGCCCGAACTCGCGGGCGGCGTCTGGCGGCCGTTCCTGCTGGCCGCCGGCCTCGTCGTGTTCGCGGCCTGCTGGCACGCGCTCGTTGCAGCCCGCGCGCAGGGCGTGCCGTTCGTGCTGTCGCTGCTTCTGGTCGTCTGGCTGGCCGATATCGGCGCATACTTCGCCGGCAAGGCCTTCGGAAAGCGTAAACTGGCCATCACGATCAGCCCCGGCAAGAGCTGGGAAGGCGCGATCGGCGGCTGGTTCGCGGTGATGGTCGTCGCCGGCGTCGCGATGGCCGTGCACGCACTTGAACCGACCCTGTTTTCTGCATTCGCCGCGCGCTACGGAATGGCCGGCGCGTGGGCCGCGCTGACGCTGCTGGTCGCGTACAGCGTGATCGGCGACCTGTTCGAGTCGCTGCTGAAGCGGCAGGCGGGCGTGAAGGATTCGAGCGGACTGCTGCCGGGCCACGGCGGCGTGCTCGATCGTGTCGACGCGCTGCTGCCGGTGCTGCCGCTCGCGATGCTGCTGCTTGGTTAAACCATTATTTCTGTTATGCAAAAACGNCTGACATTGCTCGGTTCCACGGGCTCGATCGGAGACAGCACGCTCGACGTGGTCGCGCGCCATCCCGAGCGCTTCTCGGTCTACGCGCTGACCGCGCACCGCAACGGCGACAAGCTCGTCGAGCAGTGTCTGCGCTTCGCGCCTGAAGCGGCGGTGGTCGGCGATGCCGCGACGGCCGCGCACGTCGACGCGAAACTGCGCGCGGCGGGCAGCAAGACGGTCGTGCTGCACGGGCCGCAGGCGCTCGTCGACGTGTCGAAGAGCGACGGCTGCGACACGGTGGTCGCGGCGATCGTCGGCGCGGCCGGCCTCGCGCCGAGCCTGGCGGCCGCGCGCGCCGGCAAGCGGATCCTGCTCGCGAACAAGGAAGCGCTCGTGATGTCGGGCGCGATCTTCATGGACGCCGTGCGCGACCATGGCGCGATCCTGCTGCCGGTCGACAGCGAACACAACGCGATCTTCCAGTGCATGCCGCGCGACGCGGCCGAGCACGGCGGGATCTCGAAGATCATCCTGACCGCGTCGGGCGGCCCGTTCCGCACGCGCGAGCCGGCCACGCTCGTCGACGTGACGCCGGACGAGGCGTGCAAGCACCCGAACTGGGTGATGGGCCGCAAGATCTCGGTCGATTCCGCGACGATGATGAACAAGGGCCTCGAGGTGATCGAGGCGCACTGGATCTTCGGGCTGCCGGGCGACCGGATCGACGTGTTGATCCATCCGCAGAGCGTGATCCATTCGCTCGTGTCGTACCGCGACGGCTCGGTGCTCGCGCAGCTCGGCAACCCCGACATGCGCACGCCGATCGCACACGCGCTCGCGTTTCCCGAGCGCGTCGACGCGGGCGTCGATCAGCTCGACCTCGCGCAGATCGCCCAGCTGTCGTTCGAGAAGCCCGATTACGCGCGCTTCCCGTGCCTCGCGCTCGCGCTGAAGGCGCTCGAGGAAGGCGGAATCGCGAGCGCCGCATTGAACGCGGCGAACGAAGTGGCGGTCGAAGCATTTCTCGAGCGCCGGATCGGTTTCATGGCGATCGCGGCGACGGTCGACGCAGTGCTCAACACGCTGCCGAATCGCGCGCCCGACGGGCTCGGCGACGTCCTCGCGGCGGATGCCGAGGCTCGCCGCCTCGCCGCCGCGATCATTGCGAAAGCGCCTGCGCCACGCGTGGAGCGTACGGTCTGAATGGGGTGCTCATGAACGTGCTGGTCGAACTGGTCGCGTTTGCGGTGGCGATCGGGGTGCTGGTCGTCGTGCATGAGTATGGACACTATCGCGTCGCGCGCTGGTGCGGCGTGAAGGTGCTGCGTTTCTCGATCGGCTTCGGCCAGCCCGTCGCGCGCTGGGTCAACCGCAGGACGGGCACCGAGTGGACGCTGTCCGTGCTGCCGCTCGGCGGCTACGTGAAGATGCTCGACGAGCGCGATCCGGGCCCGGGTGGCATTCCGCCCGAGGCGCTCGGGCAGGCGTTCAACCGCCAGTCGGTCTACAAGCGCATCGCGATCGTCGCGGCCGGGCCGATTGCGAACTTCCTGCTGGCAATCGCGCTGTTTTCCCTCGTATTCGCCACCGGCGTGACCGAGCCGGCCGCGATCGTCGCGCCGCCTGCGGCCGGCACGGCGGCGGCCCGCGCGGGCTTCGACGGCAGCGAGACGGTCGTGTCGATCCGCAACGTGCGCGCAGGCGACGCGCAGGGCGGCGAGTCCGAGCCGGTGCGATCGTGGTCGGACCTGCGCTGGAAGCTGCTGGCGGCCGCGTTCGACCATCGCGAGGTCGTGCTCGGCGCGCGCGACGGCAATGGGACGTTCGATTTCCGCGTCGACCTCCGCAACGTGCCCGACAGCCAGCTCGACGACGACTTCATGGCCCATCTGGGCTTCGAGGCCGGCGGCGGCACGTTGTCGGTCGCGTCGGTGCAGCCGGGCAGCGCGGCGGAGCAGGCCGGCCTGAAGG
>Ga0058691_1001898_pt1 | contig 10462 bp, 8 predicted proteins | sample AgamicAtPrz_FD_55051 | JGI IMG/M metagenome (GOLD analysis project Ga0058691, IMG submission 55051) | Agave microbial communities from Guanajuato, Mexico - At.P.rz | ecosystem: Host-associated > Plants > Phyllosphere > Phylloplane/Leaf | place: Guanajuato, Mexico | collected 2012-05-28
GCTTCCCCGCCCGGTCCTGGCCAGATGGCATCCAGTTTTTTCAGCGTTTCAGGGGTCAAGGTTACGCAAAGCGCATTGAGATTCTGGCGAAGCTGTTCAACNGTGCGTGGCCCGCTGAGCACGCTGGTGACGACCGGATTTTGNAGTAACCAGGCAAGCGCAACGTCAGGCGGTGTTTCACCTATTTCATCGCAAAGCTGCTCCCAGGCTTCCAGCTGCGGCCGCAGATGATTGATTCGCGCCTGCATATGCGGTGCGGCCCTGCGCCCCTCCGCAATTTTACGCATTACGCCGCCCAGCATCCCCATCCCTACCGGGCTCCAGGGAATCAAGCCAATGCCGTAATGGCGCAGTGCCGGAATGACCTCCAGCTCAACCGTGCGCTGGGTCAGATTGTACAGGCTCTGCTCAGATGCCAGCCCCAGCAGGTTACGTGCGTCAGCCTTACATTGTGCGGTAGCAATGTCCCAGCCAGCAAAGTTACTGCTGCCCACGTAGCTGATTTTTCCCTCGCGGATCAACTGTTCCATAGCCTGCCAGATCTCCTCCCAGGGGGTGTTCCGGTCGATATGGTGCATCTGGTAGAGATCGATATGATCTGTTTTGAGCCTTTTCAGGCTGGCTTCACATGCCCGGCGAATATGGTAAGCGGACAGATATTTATCGTTCGGGCCNGTATCCATCGGCTGATAAACTTTTGTAGCCAGCACGATCCGGTCACGCTGGCCGCCGCGCGCCAGCCAGTTGCCGATGATCTCTTCNGATGTCCCGTACCCCTTTGCCATATCCGGCGACTGCGGCCCGCCGTAAACATCGGCGGTATCGAAAAAGTTGATACCCGCATCCACAGCCTCATCCATGATCCTGAAACTGGTTGGCTCATCCGTCAGTTCACCGAAGTTCATGCTCCCGAGACCGATGCGGCTCACCCGCAGGCCAGTTCGGCCCAGATGTTTATAGTTCATGTCGCATACTCCTTAACTGAACGTGTTATTTCAGGTTCTTACGGAAAAAGTCTGTCAGTTTGTCGAAGGGGATCACGTCCGTGCGGTCATACAGATCGACGTGCCCTGCCCNCGGGACGACATACAGTTCTTTAGGCTGAGCAGCGCGTTTGTAAGCNTCCTCGCTGAATTCTTTCGAATGGGCCTGCTCGCCNGTAATAAAGAGCATCGGACGCGGTGAAATGGTTTCNATATCGTTAAACGGGTAGAAGTTCATAAACTTGCCGATACTGCTCAGCATCGGTTTTGTCGTGAGTTCTNCTTTCTCGCCCTGCGGGGTGTAGCCGCCGCGTTCAGTGCGGTAGAAATCAAAGAACTCACGTTGAATTTCCGGCGTNGAAGCGTCCAGTTTGTTCACGGTGCCCGGAATGTACGCAGTCTCTCCCCCTTTAAACTCGGCAAACCGCTGCTCAATGGCCGACTGGATGAAGGCCTTACGCTGTTCCAGCGTCTGGGAATGGTTAAGGCCGTTACGGAACGCGGCTCCCATGTCATACATGCTGACGGTGGCGATGGCTTTCATACGCGGGTCAATTTTTGCGGCGCTGACAACGAAGCTCCCACTGCCGCAGATGCCCAGCACGCCGATNTTCTTCGGATCAACAAACGGTTGTGTACTGAGGAAATCAACCGCCGCGCNGAAATCATCTGCGTAAATCTCCGGTGAAATCAGGTGCCCCGGCTTGCCTTCACTTTCTCCCCAGAACGAGAGATCGATAGCCAGCGTGACAAAACCCTGCTCCGCCAGCTTCTGCGCATACAGGTTTGAACTCTGTTCTTTGACCGCGCCCATCGGGTGGCCCACGACGATCGCCGGGTTTTTGGCGTTCTGATCGATCGTTTTCGGGATAAACAAATTGCCGACCACGTTCATCTGATACTGGTTTTTAAAGGTGACTTTCTGCTGCGTCACCTTTTCGCTTTTATAAAAGTTATCCGCGCCTCTGGACATATCCGCCGCGGAGGCGGCAAATGCGCTGATGAGCATCCCNAGGGCTAACGTAAATTTATTCATGATGGTTTCCTTGTCAGGACGAGTGTGAATGGCCACCGGCAGACGCGTCTGCTCGTGAGGTCAGGAAAATCAATACGGTTGCGGTAATCAGCATCCCTGCGCTGGCCAGGAAGGTACTCTGGTAGCCGTGATGGTCGAAAAGCAGGCCGCCCACCGTCGAACCCAGCGCAATGGAAAGTTGCACCATCGCCACCATCAGCCCGCCGCCCGCTTCGGCATCCTGGGGGAACGTGCGTGGAACCCATGCCCACCATCCCACGGGCGCGGCGGTTGAAATCAGCCCCCACAGCCCGAGCAACGCCGTTACGATGGCCGCCTGGCTGCCGAAGGCGATCAGGGCCAGCGCGACGATTGCCATTAGCACCGGGATCGCCATCAGGGTCGGGTAGAATCCGCGCTTCAACACCCGGCCAATCAGCGTCGTGCCGATGAAGCCCCCAATGCCGATGACCAGCAGGATGAGGGTCACCGCTGAGGCGTCCACCTTCGTAATCGCCTCAAGGAAAGGCCGGATATAGGTAAAGAGCGTGAATTGCCCCATAAAGAAGATCCCAACGCCCATCATGCCCAGCGTGACCACCCGGCGGCGAAACAGCGTGAAGACGTTGCCAGTCCCCAGAGGCCGTCGGGTAACCGGCATGGAGGGCAGGCTGAGCAATTGCCAGATAAACGCGACGATGGCGACGGGCAACAGGCAGAAGAAGGCTCCCCGCCAGCCGATGACCGAACCCAGCCAGCTGCCCAAAGGGGCTGCCACAACGGTTGCCAGCGCATTGCCGCCGTTGAAAATAGCCAGCGCCAGCGGAACGCGATGTACCGGCACCAGACGCATNGCCGTCGCCGCCGACATCGACCAGAACCCGCCGACCACAATGCCAATCAGGGCCCGGCCCGTCATATAGGTCAGGTAGTTGTGTGCCAGCGCAATNACGGCTCCNGAAAGCGCCATGATGCACGTCAGGCCGAGCAGCAGAGTTTTCCGGTTAAGCGTGCCAGCCAGCCGGGATATGAACAGGCTGGTCACCACCGCAAACGCGCCGGAAATAGCGATCCCCTGCCCGGCCAAGCCTTCGGTGACGTTCAGGGACTGCGCCATCGGCGTCAGGAGACTGACCGGCATAAATTCGGAGGCGATCAGGACGAAGACGCACAGCGTCATAGCAAACACGCCGCCCCAGTGAGCCTGTTGTTTTTCACTTACTCCGTTTTTGATTCCGGTTTCGGTTTTCTGATTACGCATTTAGCCTTTCTTTTCTGTTGGTAGTGCGATGCCCTCCCCGGGACTCCAGGGATCAGGAACGTCGTAAAATGGAAATGATCGTTATGGCATCAACGGCGCTTCACGATGCATGCTTTGCCTGTCGTTTAGCGTTGACTTTTTCATCGCATAATTGTTACCAATAGGTAGCGGCGAAACTAGCTAATGAATGCTTAATAGCCTTATAAGTAAAATTTATAAATAGACCGGAAACNAACATGGCCAGACGCAACCTCAACGATTTACTCTCTTTCGTCACNGTGGCGCGGGAAGGCAGTTTTACGCGTGCCGCCGCGCAGCTTGGCGTGACGCAGCCCGCGCTGAGCCAGGCAATTTCCGGGCTGGAAGAGCGGATGCAAATCCGCCTGCTGACGCGGACCACTCGCAGCGTCTCCCCGACGGCCGCAGGCGAGCGCCTGCTGCAGTCGGTGGGCCATCGTATTGACGAGATAGAGGCTGAGCTGGACATGCTGACCGAACTGCGGGACAAACCCGCGGGGACGGTGCGCATCACCTGCGGGCCGAACGTGCTGAAAACGACTCTGCTGCCCAAGCTGACGCCGCTGCTGCGCGAATATCCGGATATCCATATCGAGTTCGATGCTAACCACGGNTTCCGGGACATCGTGGCGGATCGGTTTGATGCGGGCGTGCGGCTTGGCGATACGATCGATAAAGATATGATAGCGATGCCCATCGGCCCGAAACTGCGTATGGCGGCGGCGGCCTCGCCAGATTATTTCGNGCGATACCCGGTGCCGCAAACGCCTCATGATCTAACGCAGCATCAGTGTATTAATATGCGCATGGTCCGCTCCGGTGGGATTTACGTCTGGGAATTTGATCATGAGGGAGGAGAGCTGAACGTCCGGGTTAACGGACAGCTGACGTTTAATACGTCGGAACATGTTGTCGATGCCGCGCTGGCAGGGTTAGGCATCGCCTTTTTACCCGAAGAGGAGTTCGGCCCACACATCAAAGAGGGCCGTCTCGTACGCGTGCTTGAGTCCTGGTGTCATCCATTTCCGGGCTANTATCTTTATTATCCCAGCCGCAAGCAGCCTTCCCCGGCCTTTTCACTTGTTGTTGATGCGCTGCGCATTAAGCGGAAAAGCTTATTCACTTAACTATTTTTCTTAAANTCTTCTGCAATAAGCTTCGGAATAAATTCACGTACGTCATACCGTGCAAAACCGGGATAATAGCAGTCTTCCTCCAGAATGGACTGTAATTCATCCTTACCGCTTACCTGAGCGAAAATAACCCCCGCATGAGCGTCAGTGTCAATATAGGGGCCAAGCATCAGAAATTTTCNATTATTAAAATATTTTTCCAGCCATCTTACGTGAGCCGGAAACATTTCATTCTGAGTTTGTTCGGTTACATCAGAATTCNCCGTGATATTAATTATAAACATTAGTAACCCTTATAAGCTGTCAGTACAGAATTGTTCGAACCGGATCAGGCAATGTTGCTTCTGATAGCCTCAAGCAGGCGGGCAGCATGTTCACGAGCAGAATGTCTTTGGGCAGACCGTTTTTCTTCATCTTCCCGGCCNGTGTAACTCACGCCATGCGTATAGATAGCGCCCGCATAATCAAGATTGCACAGTGCTGCNGTTGTCTCAAACTGGGACAAATATTCTTCAATTGTATGGCCAAAGAAACCGGANGCAGCGTAGGCCACTTCCGGCGCGCCGGTTGTGAAAGAAAGCAGAAGCTTTTTACCGCCAAGCTTTGCCGTTGAGCCGTGTGCAAACCCGTGAACAAATACTTCATCCACCCATAACTTCATAATACCGGGCAGTGAATACCATGAGAAAGGGAACTGCCAGACAATCAAATCGGCGTCTAATAACGCCTGCTGTTCGGCATTAATATCAAACTGGTAGGCAGGATAAAGCGCATCGAGACGTCGAATATTTACGTCCGGTAATGCCCTGGCGACCTCATCAAGGATCGTAGCATTCGCCAGGGAGGCGTTAAGATTCGGATGACCTGAAACAATAAGCACATTTTTCATTAGATTGTTACCTGTAATATGCTGAATAAATACTGAAACCACCGTCCACGGTGATATCAGAACCCGTNATGAAGCAAGCTTCATCGGATGCCTGGCAGGCCACCGCAGGGGCAATATCCTGCGNAGTCCCAAAATGTCCGAGCGGCGCCGGTAGCCAATATAGATAATTCACGAAAGCGCGAGTAGACTGCATTAGTCACCTAAACTATTAACCAGAAGTTAATAATGGATAACGCAACTTACGGTCAGCTGACCATCTTTCACGTTATTGCCCGCGAGGGGAGCATTTCTGCTGCAGCACGAAAGCTGAGCGTGACGACGCCTTCCGTCAGTAAGTCACTGAGNCTTCTTGAAGCTAAAACCGGCGTTCCGTTATTTACGCGTACCACACGGAGAATCAGTCTTACTGAAGCAGGAAGGAATCTGTTACTGAAAACAAAAGATGCGATCGCCACNNTNGATCTGGCGATGGAAGACATCCAGAGTCTGGGTGAAATTCCTGCAGGGCCAGTCAGGATCACGCTCTCTCGCTTCGCCTACCAACTCATCGTAAAACCCCGACTTGCCGAATTCACCCTGGCCTATCCGGACATACAACTGGAGCTATCCATTAATGACGGCGCGGTCAGTCTTGTTGAGGAGGGCTTCGATCTGGGGGTTCGTTTTGGGGATACGGTCAGCGAAGGGATGGTCGTGAAAAAAATCCATCCGGCATTCAAAATGGGCCTTTACGCTTCAGAAGNTTATCTCAGACAATATGGCCTGCCTGAACAGCCTGGCGATCTCACTGACCACCGGTTAATCACCTACAGGTTTACCACCTCGAATCGCCTTTCACCCTTACAGCTCGTTGAAGATGGCCTGTCCATAACCCCTGAGATCGCGCCAGTGATGATCTGTAACGACATTGACNCCGTATGCGATGCAGTCAGGGCCGGCATTGGTATTGGTCGTATTTTTGAACCCCTGCATGCCGGTATGNCGGACTCCCGGGATCTTAAACCCATACTGCAGGAATACTGGCCAATGTATCCGGCGGTGTATTTTTACTATCTGCAGAATACACAGCGAGTGAAGCGGGTGCAGGCAGTTATCAACTTCTTTGATTGTGCTAAAAAAAATCAGTAAGTATTTCGTCCTGGTACCAGGGGGTTATCATCTGAAAGAAAGTGACATTCAATATCCAATCTGGCACGCAGCATACGACCTACATGAGCCAGGGCCCGAGCGGAAGTTCAATCTTTTTTGTCAGCCCCTCGGGGATTATTTCCGCTGTCCCGAAGATAATAGCGCCTTCGCGGCATCCATTCTTTTACAGTTTTTTCCTAAAGCCGCTTCGCTTCATCTGTGACATGCTGAATCACGCTCATAACCGATAACGTTAAATGAGGATATTATGAAAAAAACAATTATTGCATTATCTGCTGTTCTGCTGGCTTCCCCAGTTTTTGCTGCGACCACACATGCAACTGACGACACTGTCGCTGCGGCGAAAGCGAACGCCAACGACGCGAAGCAAAAACTGCACGAAGAGCAGAACAAAGGTGAAGAACTGAAGCTGAAACAGAAGCATGCTGCGGAAGGTAAAAGCGAAAGCGTTGGCAGCAAGGTCAGCGAAGACACCCAGAAAGCCTGGCATAAAACCAAAGAAGGCACAGAGAAGGGGTGGGATGCCACCAAAGAGGGTGCTGAGAAAGGCTGGAATAAAACCAAAGAAGGTGCCAGCGCTCTTGAAAAAAAAGTGACTGAGTAATTGTCACTCCCACGATAAGGCCGCTTTTGCGGCCTTTTTTATTTATCCCTGTTCCTCTCTGATAATTCACTACGTCGATAGCAGAATTTCAATAAAGCACCAGAAAATATTTTCCCGCCTCTTCAGACATAATATATCTTATATCAAAGATGTTACCCTATCTTAAATAGCGTTTAAGCAGCCATAAATAACCCTGTCAAAATAACTAAATCACACATGACCTATCATTATTTACACGCGAAATAAAAACCGAATAAGAAAAAAGAAAAAAGAAATTAAAAAACAACAAGTTACANAACAAAAAGCATAGTAACAAGCACTNAAATAATACTTATNTCACAGACTTTACCTGTATTTAAGGAAGCATGGTTTGCATATCTTTCTTTTTCTGACTATATCATTTTCATACGTCGAGGATTAAATCCTCTATTAATTACAGGGTTATATAGATTACGAAATACAAATAAACAAGATTCTCTTGAAAATAATTACACTCGCTCTGATGTTGCCACTCTGATCCCTGGCGGGCATCGTACGCGCTAAAAATATTACGGTGAGGGCTGTTTAAACAACATCCACTCCGCCGGGGCGCGTTTCACCCTCCACAGAGAGATGGCTCGTCTTTCACGCGTTCACGACAACTCTGCTGGAGTAATCATTAAATGAGCCAAATCTCTGTTATATCGAAACTTACTGGTGTGGAAACCACCACAGAGGGGTCTCAGGTTACACTGAACCATTCCTCTATCGTTGAGCTTCACGTAGAGCGAGCCAATGTTTCTCATTTCACCCGCAGCGGCAACGATCTGGTGATCACGCTGCACTCTGGCGAGGTCATTACCCTTAAGAATTTCTACGTATCGGATGCTCAGGGAGCAAGCCAGCTGGTCCTTGAGGAGAGTGACGGCGCGTTGTGGTGGATTGAAGACCCTACCGGGGCCGCCACGTACGAATCTATCGCCTCCACGGACGTTTTACTTGCCGCGTCAGGGAGTGATGCAGGCGGTGCCGCCGTCTGGCCATGGGTGCTGGGTGGTCTTGCGGTAGCAGGTGGGATTGCCATCGCGGCGGGCACCGGCGGAGGAGGTGGCGGTGACGATGATGACAACAGCAACCCCGGCAATCCGGGCACGCCGACGGATCCCGATACCACGGCGCCCACAGCGCCAACCAACTTACAGTTCTCCGACGATGGCAAAACCGTCACGGGTACCGCGGAGCCGGGCAGCACCGTCACGCTAAAAGATGCCGACGGTAACGTAGTCGGCACCGGAAAAACGGGCAATGACGGCAAATTTACCATCGTGCTGGATAAGCCCCTGACCAACGGCGAGGTGATCACCGCTACCGCGACGGATTCATCCGGTAATACCAGCCAGGCCGGGCACGTCACCGCGCCCGATACCACCGCACCGGATGCGCCCACCAATCTGCAGGTATCGGATGACGGCACCACCGTCACGGGTCGCGCTGAACCGGGCAGCACCGTCACGTTAAAAGATGCCGACGGTAACGTGGTCGGCACCGGGAAAGCGGGCAGCGATGGCGCGTTCACCATCGAGCTGGGTAAACCGCTGACCAACGGCGAGCAGCTTACCGCCACCGCGACGGACACGGCGGGCAACACCAGCCAGCCTGGTCAGGTCACCGCTCCAGACTCCACCGCGCCGGATGCGCCAAACCTTCTCATCGTAAACGATAACGTCGGCACGGAAACGGGCCCACTGGACAATGGCCAGCGCACTGACGACGCCCGCCCTACCCTCAGCGGCATTGGCGAGGCCGGAACCACCCTCACCATTTACGATAACGGCACCCAGATCGGTACCACCAAAGTGGATGCTAACGGCAACTGGAGCTTTACCCCAGCAGGCAATCTCGCCAACGGAAGCCACACCATCACGACCACGGCAACCGATGCGGCGGGCAACACCAGCGCGCCATCGACCGCCGTGACCTTTATCGTCGATACCGTCGCCCCGACGGCGCCGGTCGTCATCAGCGTTGTTGATGATGTCGCCCCCATTACCGGTACGCTGGGCAATGGCAGCAGTACCAACGATCCGCGGCCACAGCTCACCGGTACCGCAGAAGCAGGCTCAACCGTCACCATTTATGACAACGGTATCGCGATCGGTACCGCCGTGGTAGCCGCTAACGGAAGCTGGACGTTTACGCCCTCCGTGAACCTCAGCGAAGGCAGCCATCAGCTGACCGTGCGTGCCACCGACGTTGCAGGCAACACCGGCCCAGCCTCCCCTGCGTTTACCCTTACCGTGGATCTCACCGCCCCATCAACGCCGTCTGCATTCGTGGTTAATGATGATACCGGAAGCCTCAAAGGTGCCATCAGCGCAGGACAATTTACGGATGCCTCACAGCCGCGTCTGACGGGCAGAGGTGAACCTGGCAGCACCATTACCGTTTACGATAACGGCGCGCTCGTAGGGACTGCCACGGTGCAGCCTAACGGCACCTGGAGCCTGACCCCGACATCCCCTCTTGCAGAAGGCGCGCACTCGATTACGGTGCGTGAAACCGATGCGGCAGGCAACCAGAGCGGCCTGTCTCAGCCAATTAATTTCATCGTTGACACCACGCCGCCGGATCAACCCGTCATTTCTCTGAATCCGGCAGGCACACAGATTACCGGCACCGCCGAGCCCAACAGCAGCATTGTGATCACCAACAGCGACGGAGACGTCATTGGCCGTACGACCACGGACGGCAACGGTAACTTTGTTGCCACGCTTACCCCTGCGCAAACCAACGGCCAGCTGATCTCCGTGGTGGCGTCTGACGCTGCAGGTAACCAGAGCACGCCAGCGATCGCTACCGCGGCCGATACCACCCCGCCAGCCCTGCCCGGCAACCTCGTGGTGTCCGACGATGGTCAAAGCGTCAGCGGGACGGCAGAACCGGGCAGTACCGTCACCATTAAAGCCCCGGATGGCACAGTCATCGGCGAAACGACAGCCAATGGCGACGGGACCTTTAGCACACCAATCAGCCCGGCCCAGACAAATGGCGAAGTGCTGACGGTTATCGCAACCGATGACAGCGGTAACGTTAGCCTGCCGGCTACGGCCACTGCACCTGATTCGACGCCACCTCTCGCGCCGGATAACGTCGTCGTGTCCGGTGACGGCACAACGGTCACGGGCACCGCTGAACCGGGCAGTACGGTGACTATTCGTGAAGGTAACGTCACGGTGGGTCAAGGCAAAGCCAATGATGACGGTAGCTTCAGCGTCACGCTCACGCCGCCAAAAGCCAACGGCGAAAGTTTGACCGCAGATGCCACCGACGCCGCAGGCAACACGGGGCCAACAACCCCTACCGTTGCGCCGGACATCACGCCTGCGCAAACGCCGGTGATTATTTCCGTGGTGGATGATGTGCAGGCCACC
>Ga0058691_1001899_pt1 | contig 10458 bp, 13 predicted proteins | sample AgamicAtPrz_FD_55051 | JGI IMG/M metagenome (GOLD analysis project Ga0058691, IMG submission 55051) | Agave microbial communities from Guanajuato, Mexico - At.P.rz | ecosystem: Host-associated > Plants > Phyllosphere > Phylloplane/Leaf | place: Guanajuato, Mexico | collected 2012-05-28
TTCTCAATGCAATGGCAGGCCATTTCGAAACGTACGGAGAAAAGGCTGCAGCTTGCGAGAATTTGGGGGGCTGCACGTCCACAGTGAGTGGAAACAGTAAAGGCACGTTAACTTACACCTACGTGAAAGATGGAAAAGTACAGTTTGCGACTCTCGGCACCGCAAATATATCTTCCCCTGGGAAGGTTTTATTATCCAAGGTCGCGACGTTCTACGATTATATTGAGCAACTGCCTCTAGAAGAGGCCGCTCTTATGAGAGTTGCTGCGCAAGCCATGATGACGCCAGTGAAGAGTGGCGTGGGTATTGCGGGCAATATGATTGCCACAGCGCTCTGGGGAGAGCAGATAGCCGCAGCGAAACAAGACATTTCCCTAACTGTTGCCGGGACTCTTGCCGATCAAGAGAAGGAGAGACTAAAAGCCTCTGACGAATACCTCCAGGAGCTACATGCCAACGGGGCCGTTGATCGGGAAGGAAGGCTGATTAACGAGCGTAATGTTTATGTTCAAGGTGCCGAAGGGCTAGTCGATCTGGCATTGGATGGTGTAGGTTCGGCCGTAGTAAGGGCTGTAAGTGGTATCTGGTCGAGCGCGGACAGAATCAATGCCAACTCAGGGCGGCCGAAGAGCAATCCAGAAACCATTGATCCCGGGCGAGCACCGGATCATAGTTGGGGGCAGCCGACTGCCCCCTCAGGTGCAAAAGCGACTGGCGGAGCAGTAGAGCTTAGCTTTGATAAAGCTACTCGTACTTGGACAAGTCCAGCCGGACTTGATTATGGACAGGGTTCTGTTCATGGAAACCGAGTTAAGCACGTCCTGGATCATGCAGTATCCAACCCAAACAAGACGACGCACAGTGTGTTCAATGTGGATCGGAAAGAAATTTTGGGTCTAATAGATCAGGCTTGGCTCAAAAAAGGAAATCCGGTCTCTGGAGACCCAGGCGCTTATGTCGTTCCAATGGGGCGTGTTATCGGGACGGCTGGTGAAACAAGCATAAGAATAATTGTGCGGCCAGGTACGAATAAGGTAATCACTGCCTACCCTGTCAAATAGAGGTGAAGAAATGCTTTGTCCAAGATGTGAGCAGGGTGATGTTTGCAAGGCTCAGATTAAGTCAAATGGGAAATTGGTGTATGTTTGCCAAGAGTGTGAGGCTACATGGTTTTCGGCTGAGGCTGTGGGAGTTGAGTCTTTCGTAGACTTTGGTACTTACATGGAGGGGGTTGGGCTCCCCCCATTGTGGAGCTCTTTGACGGTGTTGCCTGATTAGTTGGTGCAAAATAGCGCGCTGGAATCCACCAGCCCCGTGACCATCAGTGGCAAACGTGCCATCGATAAGGCGCAAAGCTATGAAGGTGGTGTACGATATGTATATGGAAGTGTTCCATAGTAATATGGGACATATAGTAATAGTATAGTAATAGGGGGCAGGCCACGATTAACCCTCCTCTAAATCGTGGTCTGTCCCTGAGGAATCCCCACAAAATATCAATGCAGATCAATCGGATAGCTTGAAGGTGCCTGCATGAGTCGGGCAGTTTGGTAGTCGCCAAACAAACCAACCCCCAAGACTCATGCAGGCAGTACGATTCTTACACAAGGCATTTTCCCAAGCACTCCCCACGGCCCACAGCAAGCGACTGAGCTCCTTGATGAGTTGTGTCAGTGCTTTGCTGCATGGGCATCGCCTGACTTTGACCGATCTAGGCAGGGCCATAGAATAATAGGGGACAGACCACGATTAATTCTCCCATAAATCGTGGTCTGTCCCCTTTTACTTCTCTGCCTTCAACGAAGCAGGCGGGTTGCCGAATGGTTATCGGCGGGTGCTCAATACCAAGACCGGCAATACCGAAGTAGTGTCGTCGGATGGTGTTTTCTATTTTGAAACCGCAAACGGACTGCGGCCTAAGGCTGGCGGAAATCTTGCCGGGCAGGTTGAGGCGGAGCGTAGGATTGCAGGTGCAAAAGCAGCAGGCGAAGCCGTACCTGCAGCTCCTGTTGTGTCTTCCGGTACGACTCGAACGGGTGTTGTTCGTACAAATGCTGCTGACTGGAGAGTGTTGCGCGATAACTGGGACGATCTTGGGTATGGCCAAATATTAAGCGCTGAGAATCGGGCTGCTATTGCTAAAGGGCGCACCCCGAAAGTTGACGATGCATGGATTAAGGTTTTCCCGGAAGATGCAGGGCTACAGGGTGAGCGAATTCCTATGCATCACATCCAGGGTTCGCCACTTACCGTACCGTTGCCTGATACACGTCATTTAGATGCGCATATGCCGGGAGGGTTTAGATATAATCCAGGCGGCCCCGGATCAGCACTTCCAGCATACCCTCCGAAGAAAGGTATTGAGTAATGCACGCCATGCCGCTAGATCATGCAAAGCAGAAATTAATCTTCTATGTGGCTCAGGATTTGGATCAGACTATTAAGTCTGATGTGCAGCAGCTTGTGGAAGAGCTTGCGGCGTCAAGGGTATGGAGCATTGCACCACCAAGCCTGATTGATGAGATAGACGAGAATGGCTTGGAGGTGGTAGGTGGGATGTTGGAGATTTATTCAGCTTTGCCGCCGAACATACTTCCTCTTGATGTGGACGTGAAGAATCTAGATGAAGTAGAAGAGCTGATTAGTGCTGTTAGAGACTTGTCTGAAAAAGTAAGCCTTTCTTTTGAATTTCAATTAGATGCTACTTATGTTGGTAGTATTGAGGATGGTGTCGTTGATCGAGTCCTTCAGGAAGGGTTGCTTGTGCCGTGGAGAGATAATCTCAGCGGGAAGAGCTGAACCAAGGAATCGATGGGGTCAGGGTCATTGATTTAGCCGCATGCTCGAATCAATGGCTCTGATTCCATCGATTTTAAAGTATTGCTGTTAAAGTATATAAGTTACGCCTGCTTAGGCTGAGCAGCTAATGAGAGAAGTCGCTGAGTCGAGGTCTAGGTATTAATAATGCAGGTGGAAAAGGGGACTGGAAAAGGGGACACCCATTAGCCGGCCCTGCGTCAAGACTCAAAGCCACCCGCTCTGCTTTTTAAGAGCAGTAATAACAGGGGACAGACCACAATTATTCCTACCATCTCGATAGTGGTCTAGGCTTGTAAGCATCTATGGAAGGAGATTTTATGCCACGTCGAGCACGTGTTTTGTTGCCAGGAATGTCACTTCATTTAATTCAGAGAGGAAATAATCGCTCAGCCTGTTTCTACGCAGCTGAAGATTATCTTTTCTATCTGGATGTATTGGCGGAGCAAGCAAAGAAAAATGGGTGCGCTGTCCATGCTTGGTGCCTAATGACCAATCATGTTCATTTGCTGGTCACGCCCGAAAGCTCCGAGAGTACGGGCCTGATGATGAAGGGGCTAGGGCAGCGCTATGTACAGTACGTCAATCGGACATACTGCCGTAGCGGTACGCTTTGGGAAGGTCGCTTTCGTTCCTGCCTGCTGCAAGACGAGGCTTATGTGCTCGCTTGCTATCGATATATTGAAATGAACCCTGTGCGCGCCGGCATGGTTGAGCACCCAGGTGAATATCGCTGGTCGAGCTACCGGACCAACGCGCAAGGCGAGGCGTCAGTTCTGCGCTGTACACATCCTCTCTACCATACATTGAGTCAAGATGAGCGGCTCCGGGCTGAGTTCTATAGGGAGTTGTTCCGCTATCAGTTAGATCCAGGGCTGGTTGATCAAATACGTGCCGCGACAAATGGAAACTACGCGCTGGGGAGTCCGAAGTTTTCTGCCGAAGTTGAGGCTGCGTTGGGGCGAAGAGTCACAAGAGGCAAGCCAGGGCGTCCTAAGAGCGCGCCAGATATTTAGTAAAACGTGGTCTGTCCCCTATTATTAGTCCCCTATTATTCCAGCTTCCTAACGGTGCGCAGGTAACGACGATCCCTGATCTGTGGGGGAAAAATGTTGGGGGGCTTTTGGAGGTTAAGAATGTCAAAGATCTTTCATTGTCTAATCAGTTGCGAGCGCAGATCAAGGTTGCAAGCGATACAGGTCAGCCTCTGAATCTTGTTGTGAGTCCTAGAACAAATAATGTATCTGGAGAACTCATGCGCCAAGTACGAAGCACTGGCGGTGATGTCTACAGATACAATCCTGCCACAGGTGATTTGACGAAGTTTTGATGGCTTATGAAATCATATATACAACTAGCAATTAGAACAAAATCCAAAACGATTGGCTGGGGCACTGGCGAAAAGCTTATTGACTCGTTGAGCATGAGCGGAGGGTTACTGCTTCCGGAGCTAGTGTCGCATAATGCAGATAAGTTCACGGAGCCTTTCTTGGGGAGCACTTCGTGCGAGAGTGTTTGGGCCTCTAAGGCTTCGATTCGCGCTAATGGTACCTTGTCGGATTTTTACCAAGATTTTGCATGGAAAAGAAAGAAAGCAATTAAATCCTCGGGTAGTGTTGTTCATACATCTCGAAATTTTCGTGGGCAACTTGTTCCTGGATCAATCTCCCTAAATGCTGCGTTTAGCGATAAGGTCGATTGGTATTCGCTTTTCCAAGCATGGTGTGAAATTTTTCCTCCTCAACTTGGAATGCTTCATCCTTTTACTGGCCCCGAGCTAAGTCCGACTGAAAAGAATGGTAGCTTTCAGATCGGTTCGTTCAATTCGGCATTGAAACCGGATATTCCGAATATCGGCTGGGGAATGTTTTATGGAGACGAATTTGCCCAAGAGGTCAATGCTGATCTAATCGCAGCGTCAGGCTTTCCTATTGAGAGAATAGGTGATGGTTACTTGGTGAGAGTTACAAATAGCATTCAAGACGTGATAGATGATTTTCCGCTATTTTCAAAACGCCGCGCTGAGCTTAAAAGTTTGTTTCGAGAGGGACTTTTTCTCATCAATAATGAGCCTTCGATCTGGATATAATCGACACCGGCCTTGCGCCGGTGTTGTTTTATCTACGACCAGCGGTAGGCAGCGGCCGGTTTGCATCATCGGTGCAGCATCTCTGCCACATGCATGCATCCACTTGTGCAAGATAGAATAATAGGGGACAGACCACGATTAATTCTCCCATAAATCGTGGTCTGTCCCCTTTTACTCTGCAAATTCATTCCAGCGCCCGAGCTTGCCGATGTACCTCTTCGCGCAGCAACAGCTCCATCTTCAGGAGTGTCGAGCACGATAATTCGCTGGGCAAGTGCCTGAGGTATTCGAGGCCAATCCGCCATAGCGACAGCACGGTTTTATGCTTAATGCTATTGCTCTGAAAGCGGATTGCCCTGCCTGTCATCCGAGCCTGAAGGCCGGCCAGATAAAGCGCATAACAAGCCAGTGCTGCGATCAGCAGCAGGATCTCGATACGCCGTGGGCAGCGCGTTCGGTGCAAGTCGAAGGCAAAGCCGAAACGTAGGCTTTTCACATCACGAAAACCTTCCTCGATCTGCATCCGCTTGCGGTAGATGCCCACGATCTGACGTACCGTCCAGTTGCTTTGTGGCAGGTTGCTGGCGAGCAACCAGGGCTCTTGTTCACGGCGAGCGTTCTGTCGGCTGAGCTTGCTGCGCGCGATGCTGCCTGTTACGCGTTGATGTTTTCTACCCTTGGGCGGTTGGTGAATACCGTACAAAGCAATGCTGTGCGGCGCACTGCGCGTCATCTCGATTTGTCCAAGCGAGCGTGCTGTCGAAGTGATCTGCTGGTAGAGCTGCTTGATCGGTTGCCAATGGCCTTGCTCGTCGCGATAGAGGTCACGATTGCGCACACGCCCCACGTAATACCAGCCCTTGGCTTCGACAGCCTGGAACCAGGGGCGGCGAAATCCGGCATCTGTCACCAGGATCGGCACGCATTGATCGGGGAGCATAAGCTCAAGCGCGTCGAGTAGTTGCCTCTGGCGCTGTGGGCAGCCTTCACGATCGTGCACGCTTTCATAAACGGAGAACGCCCGGCCGGCCAGCGGTATTGAAGCGCGCAGCAAGTAAAGATCGGAAGCGGCATTGATCGGCGACCAATCCACCAGGATCAGTGGATGACGCAGGTGACCAAGCAGTGCCGTGAGTATTTTCCAGTAGAACAGAGGGCGTTCGGACTGAAGCTGGGCGTTACCCAGCAAGCGATCCACGCGCTTGATCGAGTGTTTGGTGTAAGCCCCGCTGGGCATGGCCCTGCCCAGATCGGTCAGGGTCAGGCGATGCCCATGCAGCAACGCACTGACGCCGCTCATCAGGGCGCTCAGACGCTTGCTGTGGATCGTGGGGAGTGCTTGGGAAAATGCCTTGTGTAAAAATCGTACTGCCTGCATGAGTCTCGGGGGTTGGTTGGTTTGGCGACTACCAAACTGCCCGACTCATGCCGGCATCTTCAAGCTATCCGATTGATATACATGGATATTTTGTGGGGATTCCTCAGGGACTGATCCTACTAACGCGATGATTGGGGCAGGTGTTGGTACAGCCGCAGGTGCTGTCGCGGGGAAGGTTGTTAAAGACTCATTGCCAAGCTCTGTCCCCAATTCTTTAAGAGAAAACTTTAGCGCGATCGTTGGTTCGGCCACCTCGGAGGGGGTAGGTCCATTAGTAGTTGAGGAAAAGAAAAGTGAAAAATAAGAAACAGTGGGTTTTATGGCTAATCAGAACTCTTTTAGTATCAGTGGTGATGAGTTTTTTTGCAGTTTTTCTTGCCGCACTATCAGTTTTTGTGGTTAGAGGAAGCGACTGGGATCTAGTTGAGTTAATATATTCTTCCCTAAGCTTTTCTTGGCGCTTGGGAGCTATATTGACAGTTGTGGCCGTTGTTTTGGTATTTATTGGTTCTCTGAGTAAGGTCAAAGATGAAAAGTCTGAAGAAAAGGTAACGCAAAAGGAAGAAACAATAGAATAGGGGCAGGCCCTGAGGAATCCCCACAAAATATCCATGCAGATCTGTCGGATAGCTTGAAGACACCTGCATGAGTCGGGCAGTTTGGTGAGTAATCGGGGACAGACCACGATTATTCCTTCCATTCCGATAGGGGGCTAGGTTGAGCGGAAAAAAGGGGAAAAGGGGACAGATTTATTTTTGGACAATAAATAAATCTGTCCCCTTTTCCTCATTGCCAGATTCAAAATTAAAAGCCTGGCAGTCAGAGATCATAAACTCAGTCAGAAATATGCCTGAAGGGCCTGCCAAGGCATCCGCAGAAAGTGCGCTTAAGGCGGGTAGGGTCGAAGGTCGGATATTTAAATGGCCACAATAGGCTTGAGGTATTTAGGATGAAAGAGTGGTCATTTTTGTGCAGGACAAAGGTTTGGGACGTCGTTGACGTACAGGAGCAACGCGTTCTCGCCATGGAGGATGGGGCATACAAAATTTCAGATAATCAGTACTTTTTAGCTGACGTTTTTTCTGATGAAGGAGAGGAAAAACTCCGTTTGCTATCCCTCTACTGGGCTTGCAGTGAACCTGCATTCCGAAGGGCCTACTACAGGGATATTGAACATGATGATATGACTGTATGTCAGCCGCCGCCCGAGTTGCTTCCAGCTGGAGCGGGGGCGGCTTATGATCAGATAAAAAAAACCATCAGTTCTCTGGGGACTGACAAGCTCATGGAGTATGCCTCTTACCGTATTATGTACGATGGTGCATTTGTTCATAAGTGTTTAGAAAGCTCATCTGCTATTTATTATTTTCGTTTGCAAGATATTTTCGATGATGAGCTGCCGTATGCAATATTGTGGAAGCTATGACAGGGAAAGGGGGCACCCATTTCCATATGCGAAAAAGGGGACACCCATTAGCCGGTCTTGCGTCAAGACTCAAAGCCACCCGCTCTGCTTTTAAAAGCGAAAAAGGGACAGATTTATTTTGAGTTAAGCAAGGTTATCAGGTGGAGTGGGTTCTTGAGAAAGGTGCATCTAGGCCATTGTTGAATGCTCTTGAAAGGGGCTGGTATTAAATATCGCATCGGCCCTCTAATTGAATAGGTGAAGAGTGGTTCTGTCTCGAGAAGACTTTCAGGTGGATGTCGAGAAGTTTCAGAAATTTATCTTTGAAATGGATGATGTCATGGAAGTTTTTCTGGCCTTCGCGATGAGTAAGGGGTTTAAGCTTGATTATTCGATTTCGAGTTTGGACGACTTGGAGGTATTTATAGATGGTTCGGGCGACGGTGCTCGGGAGAGTGAGTTATTGAATCATTGCTCCAGATATTTAGGAGAAGTTTTTCGGAAAAATCTTGGCGGATCTTGGGACTTATGCATTGATGATCCAAAAAACATTAACTTTAAACTTCCAGTAATAAATCGCTTTAGTGACATTGATTTGGAGTTCTGCCCATTGGCAGTGGTTGGTAATTATGTTGCAAGGAAGAAAAGAGGGATGCTAAGGGAGGCAGTTGAAGTAAATAGGAAGTTTTTGAGAGCAGGTAAGTAGAGGTGCACATGGGAAAAGGGGACGGATTCTGAGGAATCCCCACAAATCTACTCCAACGCCTGAGTCTGTTGGTGTACCTCGTCACGCAGCAACAGCTCCGTCCTGGCGAGTGTCGAACAAGATAAATCGCTGGCCGAGTGCCTGAGGTATTCAAGGCCTATCCGCCAGAGCGACAGCACGGTTTTATGCACGACGCTGTTGCTCTGAAAGCGGTATGACCTGCCTGTCGTTTTAGCTTGAAGGCCAACCAGGTCGAGCGCATAACACGCCAGTGCCGCGATCAGCAGCAGGATCTCGATGCGGCGTGGGCAGCGGGTTCGGTGCAGGTCGAAAGCAAAGCCGAAACGTAAAATCGATGGAGTCAGAGTCATTGGTTTAGCTGAATGCCCGATCCAATGACTCTGACCCCATCGATTCGCAGATGCTGCAGGATTGAAGTCTTTAACTGTACGGGCTATAGATAACGAGACTGGATTACCCAAAACCTACTATTGGATACCTGGGATGAAGTTTACTAGGGAACGCAATGAGTAAAGATACTGTTCTTGGCGGATATTTAATAGGTTCTGATGGTGTACGGTATCAGTTGCCAATCACGTTAAATCCAAGTGCTTCGATTGTTGAGGATTTTGTCAGAAGTGTATCTGGTGCGGGAAAAGGTGTTGTAGTGATTCGGTGTAAAGCATCCCCGGATTATGGCCCTTATGAGCTAGAGATGTATGTTGAGTCCGGTAAGTATTTGTTAATGCTAAATGAATGCGATGAAGATGGAGAGCACTGTGTGAGAACGATAACTAACAAAGACGTGCCGGATAATCTGATTGTTATCATGGGAGAAAAATATCCTGCCAAGGCTATTACGCGCGATATAGGACTTGTGTGTACTACATTTAATACGTTTGCTCGCTTTGGAAATATTTCAATGGATCTGTTCAGTTAGTAGCAATCGGGGCAGACCACTGTTAGTCCTCCTCTAGATCGTAGTTTGTCCCTGAGGAATGGAGAGTTTATGCAAAAGTCGAAGTTGGTTTTTAGCTGGTTTGTCACGATTTTTTGTGCATCACTTCTGGCCCCATTTTTATTTCTGGCTTGGAGACTAATGGATTCTGCCTATTTAAGAGCCGCGGTCTCGCTGCTTGCAAATCCCGGAGCCGGTCAGATTGATAAGGTCAAAAGCTTTTACAGAGTTTATGTTTGGTCAGGAGATTTCGCCATTGCCGCTACCAACTTTGCAATCATTATCTTGCTTATTATAATTATTCGCTGGACATTCAGTTGGCGGAAAATTCTACGCGGCTAAGAGAAACAAGAAAAATAGAGAGAAAAGAAAAAGTGGACAGGTTTGTTTTTGGTCGTGGAAATTGCTGAATAAATAAATTTTCCCCTTTCCGTACGCGTTAACCAATTGATCTAAAGGAAAAAGGGCAGATCTAGATCTGCCCTTTTCTCATTATTAATTTTTCTTCTTACTTCACCGAAAACTTGAACACCGTGTTCTGCGTATACGTCTGCCCCGGATCCAGGCGGGTAGACGCGAACTTCGGCTGGTTCGGTGCATCCGGGAAGTGCTGGGTTTCCAGGGTGAAGGCGCCCCAGTGGGCGTAGGTCTTGCCGGCTTTGCCTTTTACCGAGCCGTCCAGGAAGTTGCTGGTGTAGAACTGCACGCCCGGCTCGGTGGTGTAGAGCTGCAGGAGGCGGCCGGAGGCGGGGTCGTGAACTTCGGCGGCGAGTTGCTTGATATCGCCTTTGGTATCCAGCGCCCAGTTGAAGTCGAAGCCGCCCTGTTTGGCTTCGGCGAATTTGAGCTGCTCGTGGTCATCCTTGATGTGCTGGCCGATGGGCGTAGGTTTGCTGAAGTCCATCGGCGTGCCTTTGACCGGTGCCAGTTCACCGGTGGGGATCAGCGTCTTGTTGACCGGCGTGTAGTGGCTGGCGTGCAGGGTGGCGACCTGCTTGAGGATGTCGCCGTTGCCGGCACCGGCGAGGTTGAAGTAGCTGTGGTTGGTGAGGTTGACCACGGTGGGCTTGTCGGTGGTGGCCTTGTAGTCGATGTGCAGTTCGTT
>Ga0058691_1001901_pt1 | contig 10450 bp, 11 predicted proteins | sample AgamicAtPrz_FD_55051 | JGI IMG/M metagenome (GOLD analysis project Ga0058691, IMG submission 55051) | Agave microbial communities from Guanajuato, Mexico - At.P.rz | ecosystem: Host-associated > Plants > Phyllosphere > Phylloplane/Leaf | place: Guanajuato, Mexico | collected 2012-05-28
CCAGCGGCTTAACTTCGCTGCCTCCGCCACTGACCGCGAGGGCATCGCCTTCCTGATCCTTACCGGTAGCTACATCGGCTTCCTGCCAGACCACTACGCAGTCACTTGGGTGGAAAAAGGCCTGATGGCGCCGCTGGGCCCGGGCCGCCTGTTCTTCGACGCCAAGCTGGCCATTGCCACCCGCAAGGGGCGGCGGCAGAACCTGATTCTCGAACGGTTCCTCGATGAGCTGAAGCTGACCTGAGCGCCTGCTGTCCATCCCCTCACAGCCCTTGCGCAAAACCCAAAGCCCGCACGCCCCCCTGTGGGAGCGGGCGTGCCCGCGAACACGGGCGAAGCCCGTGCCATCCACCGCGTCGCCTGCTTCGCGGCGGTTCGACGCCTCGACACGCCCGCTCCCACAGGGATAGCGCAAGCCCCCTGAGTTTTGCGCAGTTCTGCTGCTGCCCTCCTTCACCAGCAAGCTGGGCGTTCTTGCTGCAAAAAATTCCGTGCCGCGTGTTGACAGCCCCGTCGACTCGGGAATAGCCTGAATACAACACTGCACACATTGCAGAATCCAACAAAACACACTGCGATCTATTTTTTGCTTGCTCTTCTGCCTACAAGAAAAATCACCGGAGAGATTCAAAATGGCACGGTCCCTTTCCCGCACACTCGGTGGCGGCATCGCTTGCCTCACCGCAGCACTGGCACTTGTGATGCACCCTGCGGCCCACGCCGACACCCAGACCTGGCAAGCCGTGCAGAAGGCCGGCGTGCTGCGTTGCGGCGCGGCGGTAGCGGCGCCCTATGTGATGCGAGACCCGGCCTCCGGGCAGTACAGCGGCTACTTCGTCGACCTGTGCCGTGACTTTGCCGAGCAGGTGTTGAAAGTGAAGGCGCAGTTCGTCGACACCAGTTGGGACAACCAGGTTGCCGGCCTGCAAAGCGGCAAGTGGGACATGGCCATGGCCTTGAACCAGACCCCGGAACGTGCCCAGGCCGTGGCCTTCTCGGTGCCGGCCACCGACTACCAGGTCTCGCTGCTGGTCAATGGCAAGAACCCCAAGTTCGGCAGCGCCGGCAACAACCTGGCCGACTATGACAAACCCGGCGTGACCATCGCCGTGATCTCAGGCACCGCCGCCGACAAGGCGGTATCGGCCGCCATCAGGAACGCCACGCTGATGCGCCTGCCCGGCTCCGATGAAACCCGCATGGCCCTGATGTCGCGCCGCGCCGATGTTCTGGCCGACGCCAACGACACCAACCACCTGTTCGCCATGGCCAACAGCTGGGCGAAGGAGGTACTGCCAGTACCGGCCCTGGCCAGGCAAGGCGTGTCGTTCGCCCTGGCGCGCAGCACCCCGGCCGCCGACCTTGCCCAGCTCGATGCCTACCTCAGCCAGCGCCGCGCCAGCGGCGAGATCGACCAGCTGGTGGACAAGGCCTCGGCCCAGATCATCGCGGGCCAGAAAGCCCAGTAACTCCCGCTGACATGCCGAGGGCCCCGGCCAAGGGCGCCCTCGCGGAGACGACTGTAATGACCACTCCTCATTTGGTGGCTGCCCAGCCACAGGCTTCGCTCACCCCGGATTCCGCCCTGGGCGGCGACTTCATCCAGCTGCGCGGCGTGCGCAAGGCCTACAGCGAGCAGCTGGTGGTGATGGACCAGATGAACCTGGACATGCGCGCCGACGATCGCCTGGTGATCATCGGCCCGTCCGGCAGCGGCAAGAGTTCGTTGCTACGGGTGCTGATGGGCCTGGAAGGTATCCAGGGCGGCAGCATCCATTTCCAGGGCAAGCCCTACATCGACGGCAGCCGCAAACAGGGCAAGCCACTGGACGAAACCCTGCACAAGCAGATTGGCATGGTGTTCCAGCACTACACCCTGTTCCCGCACCTGTCGGTGCTGGGCAACCTGATCCTGGCACCGGTCAAGGTGCACGGCATGGGCAAAGCCGAAGCCACCGAAAAGGCCCGCGCCTACCTCGCCCGCCTGGGCCTGGAGAGCAAGCTGCACGCCTACCCCAGCCAGCTGTCCGGCGGCCAGAAGCAACGCGTGGCGATCGCCCGGGCGCTGATGCTGGAACCACGCCTGATGCTGTTCGACGAAGTCACCTCGGCGCTCGACCCGGAAATGGTCATCGAAGTGCAGAACGTGATGATGCAGCTGGCCGAGCAGAAGATGGCGATGATCATCGTCACCCACGACATGCACTTCGCCCGGCATATCGCCACCCGCGTGGTGTTCTGCGCCAACGGCAAGGTGGTGGAGCAAGGCCACCCCGAGCAGATCTTCACNCAGCCTCGGGAAACACGCACGCGTGAGTTCCTCGAGAAGGTCGTGCAGTTCGATTGAGGGCGCCGCGATGAACTACCAATTCGATTTCCACTTTCTCAACGGCAGCCTGCCGGCCCTGCTCGACGGGCTGAAGGTGACGCTGGAGCTGGCCCTGGTCTCGAACCTGATCGGCCTGACCTGCGGCTTCNTGCTGTGCCTGATGACCCTGAGCCGCTGGTTCTTCATTCGCTGGCCNGCGCAGCTGTTCATCGAGTTCTTCCGCTGCACCCCGGCGCTGCTGCAGATCGTCTGGTTCTTCTACTGCGTGCCGATGCTGTTCGACGTGTTCATCGACCCGATCGTCATGGGCTTCCTGGCCCTGGGGCTGAACCTGACGGCATTCAACGCCGAGGCCTACCGCGCCGGTGTGCAGGCGGTGCCACGCGAACATTTGGATGCCTCGATCGCTCTTGGCCTCAAAGGCTGGCAACGCACGCTGTACGTGGTGCTGCCGCAAGCGCTGCGCAGCGCCTTGCCGGTGTTGATCACCAACGGCATCGGCACCCTGCAGCAAAGCGCGCTGGTGGCCATCGTTGCCGTCGCCGACCTGATGTACGTGGGCAAGAGCCTGGCCACCGAAGCCTACCGCCCGCTGGAAACCTACACCCTGATCGCGCTGATCTACTTCGCCCTGTCGTTGCCGATCGCGCAGCTGGTGCAGTGGTTCGAACGGCGCCAGGAACTGGCCGCACAGCGCTGAGGAGAACGTCATGCCACTCGATTTTTCGGTNGTTCNGCACTACTGGCCGGTGCTGCTCAAGGGCCTGGCCCTGACCCTGGCGTTCACCGCNGTGTGCGCNCTGCTGGGCAGCCTGCTGGGCTTCGTGGTCAGCCTGCTGCGCCAGGTGAAGCTGAAGCTGCTGCGCCTGCCGCTGACCCTGTACGTGGAGTTCTTCCGCGGCACGCCGCTGCTTATCCAGCTGTTCTGGGTGTTCTTCTGCTTCCCGGTGGTGTTCGGCCTGGACATCCCGCCGTACGTGTCGGTGCTGATCGCCTGACCCTGTACATGGGCGCGATCACCAGCGAAACCTTCCGCGGCGCGCTCAAGTCGATCGCCGGCGAACAGCACGATGCGTGCATCGCCCTTGGCCTGAGCTCGCGGGTGAAAGTGCTGTACGTGGTGTTCCCGCAAGCGCTGCTGCGCTCGGTGCCGCCGCTGCTGTCGAACGTGGTCAGCCTGTTCAAGGAAAGCGCACTGATTTCCTCGGTGGGGGTCGCCGACCTGATGTTCGTCGGCCAGAACATTTCCAACAGCACGGCTCGCCCGGTCGAGTTCCTTTCGGCGGTGGCCGTCATCTATTTCCTGGTTGCCTTCCCGCTCACCCGCCTGGTCGGTGTGGTCGAGGGGCGCCTGCTCCGTCGCTACGCCTACTGATACCTTCCCCAAGGAGACTTACGACATGAAACTCAATGGCATCCTGCCCGCCCTGGTCACCCCGTTCGACGCCGCCGGCAAAGTCGACCATGACACCCTGGCCGCGATCCTCGAACACCAGCTGGCCGCTGGCGTAAGCGGCTTCGTGCCACTGGGCTCGACCGGTGAGTACTACGCCCTGAGCAACGACGAACGCCGGCAGATCCTGGCCACCGTCAAGGAAGTGGTCGGCGAGCGCGGCACNCTGATCGCCGGGGCAAACGGCTCCTGTACCCGTGAAGTGCTGGAGCAGGTGAAGCAGACCGTCGACGCTGGCTACAACAACCTGCTGATCGCCCCGCCCTACTATGCACTGCCGTCACAGGAAGAGCTGCTGGCCCACTACAACACCATCCTCTCGACCTTCCCCGAAATCAACGTGGTGCTCTACAACTACCCGATCCGCACCAACGTCGAAGTGGGCATGGACGTGATTGCCGCGNTGCACGAGCACCCGCGCGTGATCGGTATCAAGGAAAGCAGCGGCAACCTGTTGCGCGCCATCGAGATCGGTGAAAAATACAAAGGCATCCAGCTGTCCTGCGGCTCCGACGACCAGGCCCTGGACTTCTACCTGTGGGGTGCCGACAGCTGGATCTGCGGCCCGGCCAATATCTTCCCGGAGAAGGTCGTGGCCTTCCACAAGGCCTTCACCAGCGGTGATATCCGTGGTGCCCAGCAGGTGATGCGCAGCCTGTTCCCGGCCATGGCCAACCTGGAAAGCGGCAAGTTCGTGCAGAAGGTCAAGTACGGCGCCGAACTGGCCGGTTTCAAGGTTGGCAATGCCCGCGCCCCGTTGCTGCCGCTGACCGATGAGGAGAAGGCCGAATTCCGCAAGGTGTTCGAGGCTTCCCAGGCCTGATGCAAATGCAATGACCTGAGCAGAACCTTGTGGGAGCGGGTTCACCCGCGAACACCGGCAAAGCCGGTGCCAGGCACCGCAGTGCCTGCTTCGCGGGTAAACCCGCTCCCACAGGGACCTCACACACCCTTTAGAGCATGTGATCCATGAACAACCCGCACCCCTCACCGCAACAGGCTGTAGTCATCGGCGGCGGNATTGTCGGCGTGTGCTGCGCGCTGTACCTGCAGCGCGACGGCCACCGGGTCACCCTCATCGACCCCGCCGCCCCCGGCGACAGCACCGCCAAATGGAGCTGCGGGCAGATGGCGGTCAGCGAAGTCATCCCGCTGTCCAAGCCCGGCATCCTGATGAAAATCCCCGGCTGGCTGCTCGACCAGAAAGGCCCGCTGGCCCTGCGCCCCAGCGCCCTGCCCGGCATTCTGCCGTGGTTCATGCGCTTCCTGGCCTGTGCCCGCCCGTCGAAGATCAACGAGATCGCCCAAGACATGGCGCGCCTGACCCAGCATGTGTATCAAGACTATGCTCCGCTGTTGGCGGCCTGCCCCGACAAGACCCTGCTCGGCGACCGCCCCATCCTGGAGGTGTTCGATTCCCCCGCTGGCCTGGAACACGAACGCCCGCACCTGGAACTGCGCAAGCAACTGGGCTTCCGCTCCGAAGAGCTGGACGGCGCCGCGATCGCCGACCTGGAACCGGCCCTGGCCGGCAAGTTCCAGCATGGCCTGATGTTCCCTGACTGGCGCGCCGTGAACGACACCGAAGGCTTCATCGCCGCCCTCACCGAAAGCTTCATTGCCCAGGGTGGCGTGCGTGTACGCCAACGCGTGGTGAAGATCGACGAACACCACGACAAGGCGACCGGCGTCACCCTGGCAGACGGCGCACGCGTGCCCGCCGAGCTGCTGGTGATCGCAGCCGGCACCGGCGCCCGCGCCTTCTTCGACTCGCTCGGGGTGAACATCCCACTGGCTGGCATCGCCGGTTACCAGGTGGTACTGCCGCAGCCGGGCGTGGAAATCCGTCACTCGGTCATCTACGCCGACGGCGGCTTCTGCTTCGCCCCCATGACCCGCGGGTTGCAGATCGGCGGCACCATCGAGTTCGCCGGCGCCAATGCCGAACCCAATTTCAAGCGCGCCGAAATCATCATGGAAAAGGCCCGCCGCGTACTGCCACAACTGAACACTCAAGGCATGGAATTCGGCGTCGGCTACCGCCCGTTCCTGCCCGACACCAAACCGGTGATCGACCGCTCGCCACGGCTGCAAAACGCGATCCTGGCCTTCGGCCATGGCCAGCTCGGCCTCACCCTTGGCGCCACCACCGGCCGCCTGGTCAGCGACCTCGCCGCCCGACGCAGCCCAACCCAGAATCTTTCTGCATTCAGTGCCCGACGCTTCGCCGTCCTTGGAGGAAACGCATGAACCGCTACGACCAGTTCTATATCAATGGCCAGTGGGTCAGCCCGATCAATGGTGGCAGCTTCAATTCGTATGACCCGAGCGACGAAAGCCTGATCGCCACCGTTGCCTCGGGTTGTGCCGCGGACGTCGATGTTGCTGTCAAGGCAGCCCGCGCTGCCTTCGACGAGGGGCCGTGGCCACGCCTGAGCGGGGCCGAGCGCGGCGCCTGCCTGCGCAAGATCGCCGATGGCATCCGTGCCCGCCAGGAAGCCCTGGCCGAGCTGGAAGTCCGCGACAACGGCAAGCCATTCCCGGAAGCGATGTGGGACATCGGCGACACCGCCGGCTGCTTCGACTTCTATGCCAAACTTGCCGAAGAGCTGGATGCCCAGCGCGAAAAGCCGGTGGCACTGGCCGACGACCGTTTCAGCTCGCTGGCGCGCAAGGAACCAATCGGGGTGGCCGGCGCCATCGTGCCGTGGAACTTCCCGATGCTGATGGCTTCGTGGAAGATCGCCCCGGCCCTGGCCGCTGGTTGCAGCATCATCCTCAAGCCCGCCGAGCAAACCTCGCTGACTGCCCTGGAGCTGGCACGTATCGCCGATGAAGCCGGCCTGCCAGCCGGGGTGCTGAACATCGTCACCGGCCCGGGTTCCACGGTGGGGGCAGCAATTACCGCGCACCCTGGCGTCGACAAGCTTGCCTTCACCGGCAGCGTGCCGGTGGGCAGCCGCATCATGCAAGCGGCCGCCCAGGACATCAAGAACGTCACTCTGGAGCTGGGTGGCAAATCGCCGTTCGTGATCTTCGCCGACAGCGATATCGAACAGGCTGTCGAATGGATCATGTTCGGCATCTTCTGGAACAAGGGCGAAGTCTGCTCGGCCACCTCCCGCGTGCTGGTGGAGCGTGCGGCCTACGAGCCACTGCTGGCTCGCCTGGCCGAGGAAACCCGCAAGATCAAGATCGGCAACGGCATGGAGCAAGGCGTGCTGCTGGGCCCGCTGGTCAACCGCAGCCAGTACGAAGGCACTCTGCAGGCCATCGCCCGCGGCCTGGAAGAAGGCGCACGCCTGGTATGCGGCGGTGAACGCCCGGCGCACCTGGACAAGGGTTTCTACCTGCAACCCACGGTGTTCGCCGACGTGCCGGAAGACAGCTGGGTGTGGAACGAGGAAATCTTCGGCCCCGTGGTATGCATCCGCCCGTTCGACAGCGAAGAAGAAGCGGTAAGATCGGCCAACAATTCGCGCTTCGGCCTGGGCGCCGCGGTGATGTCGAAAGACCTGCAGCGTTGCGAGCGCGTGGCGCGCAGGTTCCGTGCAGGCATCGTCTGGATCAACTGCTCGCAGCCCACCTTCACCGAAGCACCGTGGGGCGGCTACAAGCAGAGCGGCATNGGCCGCGANCTGGGTGAATGGGGCCTGAACAACTACCTGGAAACCAAGCAGATCACCCGCTACGACAGCGAGCAGCCTTGGGGCTGGTACATCAAGTGAGGTAACACCCATGCGTTGGAAACAGACCCTTCAGCTGGCCGAAGTGCACTGCGAAGGCGAAATCGGCAAGGTCATCACTGGCGGCGTACTGGGCATACCCGGCGCCAGCATGCTGGACAAGATGAACTACATCAACGAGGTGGATGACAGCCTGCGCCGCCTGGTAACGCTGGAGCCGCGCGGTTGCCTGCAGATGTCGGTCAACCTGCTGCTGCCGCCAACCCGCCCGGAAGCCCACGCCGGCTTTATCGTGCTGCAGGCGGACAAGGCTCACCCGATGTCTGGCAGCAACTGCATCTGCGTGGTCACTGCCCTGCTGGAGCTGGGCATGGTGCCGATGCAGGAACCCGAGACCACGGTGGTGCTGGACACCCCCGCTGGCCTGGTCACCGCCCGCGCCCGGTGCGCGGACGGCCGNTGCCTGAGTGTGTCGCTGGACATGGTGCCTGCCTTCGTCGAGCACCTGGACCTGGCCATCGAGACCGAGCAGTTCGGCACCCTCAAGATCGATGTGGCGTTTGGCGGCGTGTACTATGCCCTGATCGATGTGGCGCAGACCGGCCTGTCGATCGCCCCGGAACATGCCCGTGCCCTGGCCGATGCCGGCGTAGCGTTGAAGGCGGTGATCAACCGCCAGCTGGACATCCAGCACCCGTTGCTGCCGTCGGTGAATGAAGTGGCCTACGTGATGTTCCGCAACCGCCTGGACGATCGCACCTACCAGACCTGCACCACCCTGCCACCAGGGCGGGTCGACCGCTCGCCATGCGGCACCGGCAGTTCGGCCAACCTGGCCACCCTGGCGGCACGCGGGTTGGTGCAGCCCGGTGACCAACTGGTATCGCGCTCGACCATTGGCGGTCAGTTCCAGGTCGAGTTGCTGGGCCACGGCGAGGTCGGCGGGCGCCCGGCGGTACTGCCACGGGTGACCGGGCGAGCCTGGCTGTATGGCCTGCANCAGCTCGGCGTGGACCCGGACGACCCGCTGGCTGCNGGCTTCATGCTGAGCGACACATGGGGGGCCGGCATTTCCTGACCCATACACCCTGTAGGAGCGGCCTTGTGTCGCGATGGGGCGCGCAGCGGCCCCAGGTTTCGATGTCGCCGCGAAGTTTCGATGCCGCCGCGAAGATTGCCGGGGCCGCTGCGCGCCCCATCGCGACACAAGGCCGCTCCTACACGGGCCCGGATCAAGCCGGGATGAAAACTACAAGGGCCGGCCTGTATGATACAAGCGAGCCCAACCGAGACCTGATGATGGCCAAAGACACCGAAACCGAAGGCGCACCACGACGCCATAGCGGCCGCTACATATACGAAGAACTGCGCAAACAGATCCTCACCCTCAAGCTCAAGCCGGGCGTGCAGCTGGACGAAGTTTCGCTGGCCGCGCAGTTCGGCCTGTCCCGCTCGCCGGTACGCGATGCCCTGGCCCGCCTGATCACCGAGGGCCTGGTGGTGATCCTGCCGAACCGCACCACCTTGGTAACGCCGTTCGAGATCGAGGAATTCCCCAACTACATCTCCGCCCTGGACCTGATCCAGCGCGCCGTCACCCGCCTGGCCGCCACCCAGCACCGCGAAGAAGACCTGGCAGCCATCCGCCAGGCCGACGCCGCCTACCTCAAGGCCGTGACCAGTGGCGACTTCCANGCCATGTCCGAGCTGAACAAGGCCTTCCACATGGCCATTGCCCACGCCGGCCGCAACCCCTACTTCATCAACTACTACGAGCGCCTGCTGGGCGAAGGCCAGCGCTTGCTGCACCTGCACTTCGACCATGTGGTCAGTTCTGCCAGCGCCCACCGNCTGGGCCGCGACCACGATGAAATCATCGAGGCCATTGCCGCCCGCGACGCCGACGCCGCCGAGGCCGCCGCGCACGAACACACCATGCTGTTCCAGCGCCGCTTCCTCGACTACATGCAGCAGAACCTGACGGCGCGCATGTCCATCGCCTGACCCNCAAAGCATCCACACCCACGTTGCCGGGGCTGATCCCATCAGTCCTGTTGACACGCGCACGTCCACTCACTATGTTGCATGCAACCCTGCACACAACAAACAGGAGTCGCCGATGAACAGGTTCGAGAACAAAGTGGCAATCGTTACCGGTGGNGCTGGAGGCATTGGCGCCGCCATTGCCAGCAGGCTGGCAAGCGAAGGCGCCACGGTGGTGGTCAGTGACGTCAACCTTGAGGCGGCGCAGGCCGTGGCACAGGCCATCGAAGCAGCGGGTGGCAAGGCCCGGGCGATGGCCGCAGACATTGCCTCGGGTGAGGCCTGCCGCAGCCTGGTGCAGGCGGTCGCAAGTGAATTCGGGCGCATCGACGTGCTGGTAAACAACGCCGGCATCAACCGCCGCGGCAACCTGCTGGCTCTGAGCGAAGACGATTGGCACAGCAGCTTTGCCGTCAACCTCGATGCCATGTTCCATCTGTGCCGGGCCGTGCTGCCGGGCATGATCGAAGCCGGTGGTGGCGCCATCGTCAACACTGCCTCGCAATGGGGCCTGTACCCGGCGCCCGGGCACATCGCCTACAACGTGACCAAGGCCGCGGTAGCCTCGTTCACGCAGAACCTGGCACGCGACTACGCGCCGCAGAAAATCCGCGTGAATGCCGTATGCCCGGGCGAGATTCACACGCCGATGCTGGAAGCAGGGGTACTGCGCTCGGGCCGCACCATTGCCGACCTCGACCGCATGGTGCCGTTCGGGCGTATTGGCAAACCGGAAGAAGTGGCCGCGCTGGTGGCCTTCCTGGCGTCGGACGAAGCAGCATTCATGTGCGGGTCGTTGGTGGAGATCACCGGGGCACAGGCGGTGGCCTGACGTACCACTCTTTCGCCTGACAAGCTGTTGCGAAATTACTTACAGTGAAATACTGTATGTGCATACAGCAAAAACAAGGAAACACTTGTGTCCAGCACCGCCTCCGC
>Ga0058691_1001907_pt1 | contig 10436 bp, 8 predicted proteins | sample AgamicAtPrz_FD_55051 | JGI IMG/M metagenome (GOLD analysis project Ga0058691, IMG submission 55051) | Agave microbial communities from Guanajuato, Mexico - At.P.rz | ecosystem: Host-associated > Plants > Phyllosphere > Phylloplane/Leaf | place: Guanajuato, Mexico | collected 2012-05-28
TTCTACTGGCACGATAAGACTGGCATGATTGCCTTTAGGGCCCTGGTGTACATCAAACCGGACCGTCTGCCCGGCTTTTAACGTTCTGTAACCATCCATCTGGATGGTGGAGTAATGGGCGAAGATATCTTCACCACCGCCTTCCGGGCAGATGAAGCCAAACCCTTTGGCATTGTTGAACCACTTTACAGTACCCATTTCCATGCTTCGACATCCTTCGTAAAACTTATTTAAGTAAGATGGAATGAACCGGTGGTGGAGCAGCGGGTTGTTCAAAACCTCGCCAACTCACGACTCTACAATTTAGATAATTCGTATAATGCGTCAAGCATTTGGCAAGCATTCTGGGAGACAGCGCATCAATTTTTTGAAGCAGTTAACGCTATGGTAAAAAAATGTGATGCAGGTCTCGAATATAGCTATTCCAGAGCAATGCGTTGCGCAGTACAAACCTTAATTACGGCTAATTTAAAATGTGATTTAATAAGTTATTAATTCACGTGAATTATCCTAAATCAATTAAATTAATTATCCTGGTGGGTTAATGCGATTATTCAAAAATTATCCGAGAGCATTCTTGTATATTAATCCAGTTTAAGGGGTGAAAAGAAAAGCACGGCTAAAGGTACTATTAGCACCGCAACGTTGGTGTAAATAAAAAAGGATGAAGTTACTTTGAAAACTTTAATGAAATTATCTTTAGCGCTATTAGTATCAGCTTCACTTATCAATTCCTCCTCCGTTTTGGCTGAATCCGTTGAAGCGACTCCGCATAATACGGCACAAAAAGGAAACCATTACCCGCTTATTTTTGTCCATGGTTTAAGCGGCTGGGGACCGGATGAGTTATTGGGTTTCAAATATTGGGGCGGGTTTGATGACACCATTGCCTATTTAAATAGCAATGGCATGGAGTCTTACGCCGCGGTTGTCGGGCCGGTTTCCAGCAACTGGGATCGCGCGGTTGAACTCTATTACTACATTAAAGGCGGCACCGTTGATTATGGCGCTGCCCATTCACTGAAAGCGAACCATGCCCGCTACGGTAAAACCTACCCCGGCATCTATCCGCACTGGGATGAGCACCATAAAATCCACCTGGTGGGGCACAGCATGGGCGGATTAACCAGCCGCCAGCTGGTGGATATGCTGCAGGATGGTAGCGAAGAGGAGCGCGCTTACCATGAGGCGCACCCGGAAACCGAGCTCTCTCCGCTTTTTGAAGGGGGCAAAGACTTTGTTTTCAGCGTCTCTACCGTTGCGACACCAAATAATGGCACCTCATTTGCGCAGAATAAAAACCTGATGGTTGGCCTGATTGAAGATATAGTCCGCCAGGCGGCAAGTATTGCCGGCGTCTCGTCCCTCTCTTCATTTGTTTATGATTTCAAGCTCGATCAGTTTGGGTTACGTCGCGATCCGGATGAGAGCCTCACCGACTATATCAAGGATGTTTTCAGTAGCAGCATCTGGGATTCAAAAGATATTGCTTCTTACGATCTCTCAGTGGTTGGCGTTACCGCGAATAAGCAGTACCTGGAGACTAAGCCCAACGTCTATTATTTCTCCCATACCGGGAAAACCACCGTTGGCGTACCGTTTACCTCTTTCCAGATCCCTGGCGTCTATACCAACCCGCTGCTGGTACCATCGGCTACCTATATGGGTAAAACCATTACCGATCCTGAGACAGCGCTAATTAATGCCACCTGGACGTCGAATGACGGTCTGGTAAACGCGGTATCGAGTTATTACCCGCTCGGAGCTGATGCGAAGCCCTATGATGGTCAGCCGAAAAAAGGGCAGTGGAGCTATTACCCGGTAATGCAAGATTGGGATCATCTCGACTTTATGGGATTTGATATCATCCCGCAGTCGCACGTTAATGCCTTTTATACCAATGTTGCGAAGTCATTACTGGAGCTTGATAAATAGCTCTTACAATAATAAAAAGACGAACCCACTGCGGTTCGTCTTTTTATTTGTTCAGATATTTAAAAATCAAAAAATAGAAAAATAAGATACATTGCAATCTTTTTACACAGGTGAAATGGCAAGGATCGCCAAAAAAACCTATAATCGAGCCATATAATGTGCACTAGCAGGACGTCTTCACATAACCATCCACTTAATGTTGTTATTCAAACGCAGGGCGATCCATTATAGTTGCCTGACATCTGATGCTGATTGAAAATGCATCTAAACTCATGTAATCGGCCGATTAGACGTGCGCCGGAACCTGTAACNTAAGATGAAGCGCTAACGATGGGCAAGAGCAATAGCTGGCTGGATTTNGANCAATTGGCGGAAGATAAACTGCGCGACGCGCTNAANCCGCCATCGATGTACAAAGTGATGATCATGAACGATGACTACACGCCAATGGAATTTGTTATTGACGTGCTACAAAAGTTCTTTTCTTATGATGTTGAACGTGCAACGCAACTGATGCTAACGGTTCACTATCACGGTAAGGCTATCTGCGGTGTCTTCACCGCCGAGGTCGCGGAGACGAAAGTTGCCATGGTGAACAAGTATGCAAGGGAGAACGAGCATCCGTTGCTGTGTACGCTGGAAAAAGCCTGACGTCAGGCAATAAAACTTGGGGGAGGTGCCTATGCTCAATCAAGAACTGGAACTCAGTTTAAACATGGCTTTCGCCAGAGCGCGCGAGCACCGACATGAGTTTATGACCGTCGAGCACTTGTTACTGGCTCTGCTCAGTAACCCATCTGCCCGTGATGCGCTGGAAGCGTGTTCCGTGGATCTGGTGGCGCTGCGGCAGGAACTCGAGGCCTTCATCGAACAAACCACACCCGTACTGCCGATGAGCGAAGAGGAGCGTGACACGCAACCGACGCTCAGCTTCCAACGCGTTCTGCAGCGCGCGGTGTTTCACGTTCAGTCATCCGGACGCAGCGAAGTCTCCGGAGCGAACGTGCTGGTCGCCATCTTCAGCGAGCAGGAGTCCCAGGCGGCTTACCTGCTGCGTAAACACGAAGTCAGCCGCCTTGACGTGGTGAACTTTATCTCTCACGGCACGCGCAAAGACGAGCCGGGTCCATCCTCTGACGCGGGCAACAGCAGTAGCAGCCAGGCGAGCAGCGAAGAGCAAGCAGGCGGGGAGGAACGTATGGAAAACTTCACCACCAATCTCAATCAGCTTGCTCGCGTAGGCGGAATCGATCCGCTGATTGGTCGCGGCAAAGAGCTGGAACGTGCTGTTCAGGTGCTGTGCCGCCGCCGCAAAAACAACCCGCTGCTGGTCGGGGAGTCGGGCGTCGGTAAAACCGCGATTGCCGAAGGGCTGGCGTGGCGAATTGTGCAGGGTGATGTGCCAGAAATTATGGCCGACTGCACTATCTACTCGCTGGATATCGGCTCGCTGCTTGCGGGCACCAAATACCGCGGCGATTTCGAAAAACGCTTTAAGGCGCTGCTGAAACAGCTTGAGCAGGACAGTAACAGCATTCTGTTTATCGATGAGATCCACACCATCATCGGTGCGGGCGCTGCCTCCGGCGGACAGGTTGACGCCGCGAACCTGATTAAGCCACTGCTCTCCAGCGGTAAGATCCGCGTGATGGGCTCGACGACCTATCAGGAGTTCAGCAATATCTTTGAAAAAGATCGCGCGCTGGCGCGCCGCTTCCAGAAAATTGATATCACTGAACCCTCCGTTGAGGAGACGGTGCAGATTATCAACGGCCTGAAGCCGAAATATGAAGCGCACCACGACGTGCGTTACACGGCGAAAGCGGTACGCGCTGCGGTTGAGCTGGCGGTGAAGTACATTAACGACCGTCACCTGCCGGATAAAGCGATTGATGTGATCGATGAAGCTGGCGCGCGGGCGCGGCTGATGCCGGTCAGCAAACGCAAGAAAACGGTCAACGTGGCGGATATTGAATCCGTAGTTGCCCGTATCGCACGTATTCCTGAGAAGAGCGTCTCCCAGAGCGATCGCGATACGCTGAAAAGCCTTGGCGACCGTCTGAAAATGCTGGTGTTTGGTCAGGATAAAGCCATTGAGGCCTTAACCGAAGCGATCAAAATGAGCCGCGCAGGGCTGGGTCAGGACCATAAACCGGTCGGCTCCTTCCTGTTTGCTGGCCCAACCGGTGTCGGTAAAACCGAGGTGACGGTACAGCTGTCAAAAGCGCTTGGCATTGAGCTGCTGCGTTTTGATATGTCCGAGTATATGGAACGCCACACCGTGAGCCGTTTGATCGGTGCGCCTCCGGGTTATGTGGGTTTCGACCAGGGTGGCCTGCTGACCGACGCGGTGATCAAACATCCGCATGCGGTTCTGCTGCTTGATGAGATCGAAAAAGCGCATCCCGATGTCTTTAACATCCTGCTGCAGGTGATGGATAACGGTACGCTGACCGATAACAACGGACGCAAGGCCGATTTCCGCAACGTCGTGCTGGTGATGACCACCAATGCCGGGGTGCGTGAAACCGAGCGTAAATCCATTGGCCTTATCCACCAGGATAACAGCACCGATGCGATGGAAGAGATCAAAAAGATCTTTACGCCGGAGTTCCGCAACCGTCTCGACAACATCATCTGGTTCGATCATTTGTCTACCGACGTGATTCATCAGGTGGTCGACAAATTTATTGTCGAGCTTCAGGTGCAGCTGGATCAGAAGGGCGTCTCGCTGGAAGTCAGCCAGGAAGCACGCGACTGGCTGGCAGAGAAAGGCTACGACCGTGCAATGGGTGCCCGACCGATGGCGCGCGTCATTCAGGACAACCTGAAAAAACCGCTCGCCAACGAACTGCTGTTCGGGTCGCTGGTTGATGGCGGTCAGGTCACTGTCACGCTGAACAAAGAGAAGAATGAGCTGGAGTATGGTTTCCACAGTGCGCAGAAGCACAAACCGGAAGCAGCCCACTAATCTCTCTCTAACCTCGTCAAACCGGGCTTTCGTGGCCCGGTTTTTTTTTGCCTGCTCGCTGTGAAAAAACGGCGTTCCCCCTCCATATGGTCAACCTGCGAATATTGCGCTGTGCCGCATTAATACCGTGCGACAAAGAGATCTACAGAGCTAACTGCGGTGTAGAGTGTAAATGCTCCTAACCTAAATAATTGATAATAATAAAAATATTGTCATGGTGATTATTTTTTTGTAGGTTGTTTTACGCGCAATAGCGCTGAGATGGGTTATTGCCATGAAAAGGATTCAGAAGGTGTTCAATAAGGAGGAGATAGAATGAGGCATTTTCTTACACCCGTTTTACTGAGTTTCTTACTGCTTGCTCCGCTTACCGGGGAGGCAATCTGCAACGTGCAGAGCAAATGGTGGCCGGTCTGTCGCGATCCGGCATCCGGTCCGGATTACGGTACAGCAGAGTGGTCGGCCTGTCGCGAGCGCGGAGGCTGCCAGTCTGGCTGAGCATCGGGGAGAGTTTTTTAGCCGTACCTGAAAGCAGAAACAGAAAAGGCCGGGATTACCCGGCCTTTCAATTAGGTGCGCAGTTGCGCTAGCGGAAGATCTTAGCGGCTACGGAAGACAATGCGGCCTTTGCTCAGGTCGTACGGGGTCAGTTCCACAGTCACTTTATCGCCCGTCAGGATACGGATGTAGTTTTTACGCATCTTACCAGAGATATGCGCAGTGACCACGTGACCGTTTTCCAGTTCTACGCGGAACATCGTATTAGGTAACGTTTCAAGAACGGTACCCTGCATCTCAATATTGTCTTCTTTGGCCATCTAATCCTCGGGGGTATCACTACCATAATTTTTTGAATCGGCAAGATAATGCCGAAGTTCGTGTGTTAAGTAAAGATTTGTGCTGATAAAACGCAGCAAAACAGCTTTTGCCGATTCCCCGCANGCCGCAGCCAGAGCGCCAGTAAAGCGCAACCGTAAAGGGGAGCGGTAGAAGTAAACGAAGGGCATCCCTGATACGAACGACTCCCGGATGGGGCGGGGCAACAGGCAAAAGCTGCTACGAGCGACCATTATAACACTCTGAATACAAATGTGCCGAAAACATTCATCAACGAGCCGGAAAGAGCCGACGGGGCACCCAAAAGTGCGAAGGCATCGCGACCTGACGCAGTTCCGCGAGATATTGCAGGTAGTCACGACGGGGGATCTCTACCGCGCCAAGGGAAGCGGTGTGGCTATTAAGCACCTGGCAATCAATCAATTTACCGCCGAGCCTCGCAAACTCTTCGCTAAAGGCCAGCAGGGCAGTTTTGGAAGCATTTACGCGCCGGCTGAACATCGACTCCCCGCAGAAAAGTGAACCCTGCGCAACACCATACATCCCCCCCACCAGCACCTCGCCTTCCCACACTTCAATCGAGTGCGCATGACCCAGCTCATGCAGACGATGGTAGGCCATGACGATATCGGGCGTGATCCAGGTACCTTCGTCACGATCGTCCGAACAGCCGTCAATGACCTCGCCGAAAGCATGATTCAGCGTCACGCGATAAGGGGAGGTTTTATGAAAGCGCTTCATGCTGCGGCTGACGTGAAAGTTTTCCGGCCACAATACGGCGCGCGGATCGGGCGACCACCAGAGAATAGGGTCGCCGGGTGAGAACCACGGGAAAATCCCGCGCTGGTAGGCCATCAGCAAGCGCGCCGGACTTAAGTCGCCACCGAGCGCCAACAGGCCGTTAGGTTCGCGCAGCGCCGCTTCCGGCGAAGGAAATGCAATAGAGTGACGAGAAAGCTGAACCAGGCGCATGACCGCAACGCTCCACAATGCGACAAGTGACTTCTGTTAATATCGTCATCTTTTGCTCTCGCTTCAGTGTGGGCGACGCGAGAGCGAAAATGAGTCAAACCGCTACAGACGCTGCTTAAACTGGTAGTACCGCCCCTGTTTCGCCATTAACGCTGCGTGATTACCTTGCTCAATTATTTGCGCGTTGTCCATTACAATTATCCGATCGTAATTTGCCAGCCCGCGCAGACGATGTGTGACCATTAACAGGGTTTTACCTTTCATCACTTCATTAAGAAGATCAAGGATTTGGCTCTCGGTGGAGGCATCAAGTCCTTCGGTCGGTTCATCCAGTAACACCAGCGGAGCATCATGCAGCAGCGCGCGCGCAATCGCCAGGCGGCGCAGTTCACCGCCGGAGAGCTGGCGCCCACCTTCACCGAGCCAGGCTTTAAGGCCATTCTCATCCAGCAGCTTCTCCAGCCCCACGCGCTCCAGCGTCGTGCTCAGCAACTCATCGCTTGCCTGTGGCGAAGCCAGCAATAAGTTATCGCGCAGCGTGGCGCTGAACAGATGAACGCGCTGCGGCACCATACTGATAAGCGAGCGCAGATCGGCCTCGGCATACGAGCGTAATGGACGATCCTGTAAATGAATCTCGCCCTGCTGCGGGTCCCATGCCCGCGTCAGCAGTTGCAAAAGCGTCGATTTACCACAGCCTGTGCGGCCTAAAATGGCGACATGTTCGCCTGCAGCAATTGACACGCTGAGATTATCCAGCGCCCGCTGCGGTTGTCCCGGGTAGCTAAATGAGACGTCGGCAAGCGTCACGCTAACCTGCTGCGGCGCGGTTGTACGCGTTGCGGGAAAAGTGACTTCCGGCTGACACTCGGTAAGCTGCGTCACCCGCGTAGCGGAGGCGATAACTTGCCCAAGGTGCTGGAAAGCCCCGGTTACCGGCGCGAGCGCTTCGAACGCCGCCAGCGCACAGAAGACAAACAGTGCGATCAGCGCGCCGGGCTCGGTATTACCGCCGACATCACCGGAGGCGAACCACAGCATGATAATTACCGCCGTGCCGCTGATCGTCAGCATCAGCGCCTGCGAGACTGCGCTCAGATCGGACTGGCGGCGCTGCGCCTCGTGCCAGCTTACTTCGGTATTTTCCAGCTGCTCGCGGTAACGCTGGCTGGCACCAAAAATGGTGAGCTCCGCCTGGCCCTGCAGCCAGCTGGTCAACAGCTGTCGATACTGCCCGCGCAGCGCGGTGAGGTTTTCCCCCGTCGCTTTGCCGGCGCGATAAAAGAGGGGAGGCAGAATAAGCAGGGTGGCCAGCATAATGCCGCTCAACGTCAGCGCCAGCGAAAGATCGAGGACGCTCAGCCCAACCAGCACCACAATAATGACCACCAGCGCCCCCACCAGCGGCGATATCACACGCAGATAGAGGTGATCGAGCGTATCGACATCGGCAACCACGCGGTTAAGCACATCGCCCTGACGAAAACGCGCCAGCCCGGCGGGGGAGAGGGGTAACAGTTTGCTAAAGGTGGTGACGCGCAGATGTTCCAGCACGCGGAATGTGGCATCGTGGCTGACCAGCCGCTCGAAATAGCGCCCGGCGGTACGGGTGATCGCCGCCCCACGCACCCCGGCGGCGGGCAACATATAGTTGAAACTGTAAAGCCCGGCGACGCCGACTACCGCGGATGCGGAGAGGAACCAGCCGGAAAGCGTCAACAGCCCAATGCTGGCGAGCAGCGTGACGACCGCCAGTATCACGCCCAGCGTCAGCATCCATTTGTGGCGTTTATATAATGCGAGATAAGGCAGCAAGGCGCGCATTTAAATCTCCTCCTGACGGTGTGCCAGCAGCGCGGCAAACACGCCCCCGGCGGCGGCAAGCTCGTCATAGCTGCCCTGTTCAACAATGCGTCCCTCCTGCATTACCCAAACGGCGTCCCACTCGGCAAGGTTTTCCAACTGGTGGGTCACCATCAGCGTCGTCTGCTGATGCGAAGCGGCAGTTAACGCCTGCATCACGCGCTGCTCGCTATGTGCATCCAGGCTGGCAGAGGGTTCATCCAGCAGTAGTAACTGGCACGAAGAGAGCAGGGCGCGGGCGACGGCGACACGCTGCGCCTGGCCTACTGAGAGGCGAACAGCCTGATCGCCAGGCTGCGTCTCCAGCCCTTCCGGTAACAGCGGCAGAAACTCGCTGACCCACGCCTTATCCAGCGCAGCCTGAAGCGCTGCTTCGCTGGCATCCGGGCGTGATAGCAGCACATTTTCGCGCAGCGTGGCGGCGGGCAGTTGTGGGTTTTGACCGACCCAGCTTATCGCGTTGCGCCAGCTGTCGGGATCGATCGCGCTCAGTTCAATACCGTTAACGCGCAGCGAGCCTTCATAAGGCAGGAATCCTAACAGCGCATTAATCAGCGAGCTTTTTCCCGATCCACTGCGCCCGACCACCACAACCCGTGCTTTTGAGGAGAGGGTAAAGGTAAGCGGCCCCGCCAGCACCGCGCCTTCAGGCGATTTAACGATTAACTCTTCTGCCGTCAGGGTAATAGGTTCACCCGCGTTGAGCGTGATATCGCCGCGTTGCGGATGGGCGAGCGGCGCTTCCATAAAAGTTTTCAGGCTATCCGCCGCTCCCACTGCCTGCGCTTTCGCATGATAAAAGGTACCCAGATCGCGCAGCGGCTGGAAAAACTCCGGTGCCAGCACCAGCGCGAGGAAACCGGCAAACAGCGTTACGCCGGTACCGTAATGGCCGAAGTTGAGTTCGCCCAGATAGGAGAAGCCAAAGTAAACGGCGACCAGCGCAATGGAGAGCGACGCGAAAAACTCCAGCACCCCGGAGGAGAGAAACGCCAGGCGCAGCACTTCCATGGTACGGCTGCGAAAATCCTGCGACGCGCGGCGGATGCTTTCCGTTTCCGCTTCGCCACGGCCAAAAATACGCAGCGTCTCCATACCGCGCAAACGGTCCAGAAAGTGGCCGCTCAGGCGCGCCAGCGCTTTAAAGTTGCGGCGGTTGGCATCGGCTGCGCCCATCCCGACCATCGCCATAAACAGCGGGATCAGCGGCGCGGTGCCCAGCAGGATCAGCGCTGCCGCCCAGTTAATCGGCAAAAGGGTGATCACAATCAGCAGCGGTACGCTCGCTGCCAGCGCCATTTGCGGCAAATAGCGGGCATAAAAGTCATGCATATCGTCGATTTGCTCAAGGATAAGCGTCGCCCAGCTACCGGCGGGTTTCCCCTGAATCCATGCCGGACCCGCCTGTTGCAGACGGTCCAGCACGCGGCGGCGTATCGCGAAGCGGATTTGCGCCCCGGCATGAAACCCTACCCGCTCGCGCAGCCAGACTACCCAACTGCGCAGAATAAAGACCAGCACCAGCAGTGCAAAGGGCAGCAGCAGTGCCTCGCGCGGAATGTGCTCGATAATCATATGGTTGAGGATGCTGGCAAGCAGCCACGCTTGCGCGACGATCAGGACGCCGCTGACCACGCCAAGCAGGCGGGAGAGCGTCAACCAACGACGGGAGATAATGCTTTGCTGTTTTAACCAGCGAGTAAGTTCTTGCTGACGGGTTTTATTCATTGCGCGCTTTGCAGGTGAAGTTATCGGATTTTTTAGCCTGCGCAATGTTACAACGGTGCAAAAATAAAGGCGACTTAATGTCGCCTTATTTACCTTTGTTACTGACTTGTAAAGATTATTTCTGAACAGC
>Ga0058691_1001909_pt1 | contig 10429 bp, 6 predicted proteins | sample AgamicAtPrz_FD_55051 | JGI IMG/M metagenome (GOLD analysis project Ga0058691, IMG submission 55051) | Agave microbial communities from Guanajuato, Mexico - At.P.rz | ecosystem: Host-associated > Plants > Phyllosphere > Phylloplane/Leaf | place: Guanajuato, Mexico | collected 2012-05-28
TCGGCGGCAAACACATACCCCAGGCCGCGCAGCGTTTTGATAAGCGCTGGCTGATGCGGGTTGACCTCGATCTTGCGCCGCAGGCGCATAATCAACACATCGATGGTGCGGTCAAACACCTCCACACTTTCACTGTGCGTCAGGGTTAAAAGCTGCTCGCGGTTCAGCACCCGCCGCGCGTTTTGCACCAGCGCCAGCAGCAGGCTGTACTCCCCTTGCGTTAAATCGACCACCTGCTGCTGCGGATTGCTCAATTCGCAGCGTACCGGGTCAAGATGCCAGCCGTTAAACGCAAAACCGCCGCTTTTCACCCCAGCCGTTTCCGCCGCCAGCACACCGGTACGGCGCAGCACGGCATTGACGCGCGCCACCAGCACGCGGGCGTTAAAGGGTTTGCCGATATAGTCATCCGCGCCCATCTCCAGGCCGACCACCACATCCGCTTCGCTGCCCATACCCGTGAGCATCACTACCGGCAGCGCAGGACGCATCTTCTGCAACTGCTGCAATACCCGCAGACCATTAATATCGGGCAGCACCATATCAAGCAGTACCAGTGCGATCTCCGGATGCTGCGCGCAGAGCGTGATCGCATCCAGCCCGTTATGGCAAAGATGAACCGTAAAGACGTGCTCGCTCAGCACATCCTCCAGCAGCGCGCATACCGCCGTATCGTCATCGACCACCAGAATCGCAGGTTTCATTATTCGCTTCCGCCAGCTTGCTTTGCTCAGTCTGGCTATTCTGTTGGCTACCTTTAATAAATGCAGCGAATTAATGCCGATTTTTTAAGCGCGGTCACATCCCCTTCGCCTTTCGACACGACACTTTTGACGATGGCCTGAGCTTCGTCATTATTTTGCGCCGATTTGCGCCGTAATATCCCCTCACGGCCCCCTGCTTTGCGATGGCATGAAAGATGCATAACCGGGAGCGACAGCGGAAACGCAAATTTTAACTGGAGCGAAAGTGATGGAAAAAGTCGTCACGGTTTGCCCGTATTGCGCCTCGGGATGCAAGATTCACCTCGTGGTCGATAACGGCAAAATCGTTCGGGCGGAAGCAGCGCAGGGGAAAACCAACCAGGGAACCCTCTGCCTGAANGGCTATTACGGCTGGGATTTCATTAACGATACCCAGATCCTGACGCCNCGCCTGAAAACCCCGATGATTCGCCGCCAGCGCGGCGGCAAACTGGAGTCGGTCTCCTGGGANGAGGCGCTCNATTATGTCGCCAGCCGTCTGAGCNAGATCAAAGCAAAATATGGCCCCGATGCGATCCAGACCACNGGCTCNTCGCGCGGCACCGGCAACGAAACCAACTACATCATGCAAAAATTCGCGCGCGCCGTTATTGGTACCAATAACGTNGACTGCTGCGCGCGTGTCTGACACGGCCCCTCGGTTGCAGGTCTGCACCAGTCGGTCGGTAATGGCGCGATGAGTAATGCCATCAATGAAATCNATAACACCGATNTANTCTTTATCTTTGGGTACAACCCGGCGGATTCGCACCCGATCGTCGCCAATCATGTGATTCGCGCGAAGCAAAACGGGGCGAAAATCATCGTCTGCGATCCACGTAAAATTGAAACCGCGCGCATCGCCGATCTGCATGTCGCATTGAAAAACGGTTCTAACATTGCGCTGCTGAATGCGATGGGCCATGTGATTATTGAGGAAAAACTTTACGACGAGACGTTTGTCGCTGGCCGTACGGAAGGGTTCGAGGAGTACCGCAAGATCGTTGAAGGCTATACGCCGGAGTCGGTCGAAGAGATCACCGGCGTCAGCGCCCAGCAGATTCGCCAGGCCGCGCGCCTGTACGCCGGGGCGAAAACCGCCGCCATTCTCTGGGGCATGGGCGTCACCCAGTTCTACCAGGGGGTGGAGACCGTGCGCTCGCTGACCAGCCTGGCGATGCTCACCGGCAACCTCGGCAAAGCGCACGTTGGCGTCAACCCGGTGCGCGGGCAGAACAACGTGCAGGGTGCCTGCGATATGGGCGCGCTGCCGGACACCTTCCCGGGCTATCAATATGTGAAGGTGGACGCTCACCGCGAGAAGTTCGCCAAAGCCTGGGGTGTGGCGAGCTTACCGGCACATACCGGCTATCGCATCAGCGAGCTGCCGCACCGCGTGGAGCATGGCGAAGTACGCGCCGCCTACATCATGGGCGAAGATCCGCTGCAAACGGATGCCGAGCTGTCGGCGGTGCGTAAAGCGTTCGAGGGTCTTGAACTGGTGATTGTGCAGGATATCTTTATGACCAAAACCGCCTCCGCGGCGGATGTCATCCTGCCTTCGACCTCATGGGGCGAACATGAAGGGGTCTACACCGCAGCGGATCGCGGCTTCCAGCGCTTCTTTAAAGCCGTCGAGCCGAAGTGGGATCTGAAAACGGACTGGCAAATCATCAGCGAGATCGCCACCCGCATGGGCTACCCGATGCACTATCGCAACACGCAGGAGATCTGGGACGAGCTGCGTCATCTCTGCCCGGACTTCTATGGCGCCACCTACGAAAAAATGGGTGAGCTGGGCTACATCCAGTGGCCGTGTCGCGATGAGTCAGAGGCCGATCAGGGCACGTCGTATCTGTTTAAAGAACAGTTCGATACGCCGAATGGCAAGGCGCAGTTCTTCACCTGCGACTGGGTCGCGCCGATGGATAAACTCACCGAAGAGTATCCGATGGTGCTCTCCACCGTGCGCGAGGTAGGTCACTACTCCTGCCGCTCGATGACCGGTAATTGCGCTGCGCTCGCCGCGCTGGCGGATGAACCGGGCTACGCACAGATCAACACGGCCGACGCCGCAAGGCTGGGCATTGAAGATGACGCGCTGGTGTGGGTTAACTCGCGCAAAGGCAAAATCATCACCCGCGCGCAGGTCAGCGATCGCCCGAACAAAGGGGCGGTGTATATGACCTACCAGTGGTGGATCGGTGCCTGTAACGAGCTGGTGACGGAGAACTTAAGCCCGATAACCAAAACGCCGGAGTATAAATATTGCGCCGTGCGCATTGAGCCAATCGCCGATCAGCGCGCCGCCGAGCAGTATGTCATTGATGAGTACAGCAAGCTGAAGACCCGGCTGCGCGAAAGCGCGATGGGTTGATAAAAACGGGGGCGAAAGCCCCCGCTTTCTGCGCTTTTCACCCCTGCACGCAAAATTTTTGCGCCCTGCACGAAAAATTAAAATATTATTTCAATAACCTGTTGTTTTACCTTCCGTTCCTGCAAAGCCCTCTTCTTAAGAATTACCGCATGGTTCACAATTCAAAAACGCAAAATTTTTTCGTATTGCGCATTAAAAAATCAAAGTGATTTAATCAACGCATAAAATAATTTTTAGCGTGGGATTAGATATGCAAATGCGCACATTAAGTGATCAATTAAATTTATTATTGCAGGGCTTTACCTCATTAAAAGATGAGGGGAAATTTAATGAGCCAAATCTCGACGGCACACCGGGAGATTATATTTCCTTTACCAGCTGGGAGTGGCCGCAGGGCGTTGGGTTATTTGGCATGGTCAGGCTGTGGGAATTTACGCGCCGGGATGACATTTATAACCAGATTGACCGCTGGTTTGAGGAGAATATCGCCAAAGGGCTGCCGCCGCTGAATATCAACACCACCGCGCCGATGCTGCCGCTGTCGCTCTTCTGGTCTCATCACCGCAACCCGCGTTATCAGCAGGTGCTGGATGCCTGGGCCGATCGCGTGATGAGCGAATTGCCGCGCACGCCGGAGCGTGGCTTTCAGCATGTGGTCTCCGACGGCATCAACGAGCAGGAGATCTGGGACGACACGCTGTTTATGGTGGTGCTGTTCCTCGGCCATTACGGCACCGTTTCCGGCCGCCAGGAGCTGGTGGATGAAGCGGTACGCCAGTTTCTGCTTCACGCCCGCTACCTCAACGATCCGCACACCGGATTGTGGTTTCACGGCTGGAGCTTCGCCGAAAAGAGCAACTTCGCCAATGCCCGCTGGGCGCGCGGCAACGCCTGGATCACCGTCGGCATTCTGGAGTTTATTGAACTTACCGATCTCGGCGGCGGCGTGCGTGACTACCTGCTTGAGTGCCTGAAAGCGCAGGTTAACACCCTGCTCGATCTGCAGGCAGAGAGCGGCGCATGGCACACCCTGCTCGATCACCCCGACTCCTATGAAGAGATCTCCGCCACCGCCGGGTTTGGTTATGGTCTGTTAAAAGGCGCACGGCTCGGCATTGGCGATGCGCGCTGGAAAGCGGCGGGATTAAAAGCGCTGGTCGCGGTGCAAAATAATATTGATAGCCGCGGCACTGTACACAATGTTTCCTACGGCACACGCATGGGCCGAACCCTGCAATTTTATAAGGATATTCCTCTGCAACCGACGGGCTATGGCCAGGCGCTGGCGATTTTATGCCTCAGCGAAGGTCTGCATCTGACAGAAAATAAATAAAACAACACCTCTGTACCTGGAGAAAATAATGACAACGCCGCAAGAGAATTATTGTTATTTTCCGCTCGCGATAAATAACGCCGTGCGCTACTGGCAATTATCGCCCATCTCTTCCCTGCCCTATGATGTGGCTGACCAGCCGATGCAGGGAGAAATGGACCCCTTTTTCTTTTTAAGTAAACATAAAAACTTTATTCCCCACACCTACCCGTGCCGCACGGAATTTCAGCGCGATTTCGCCGGCAAAAAACCAACGCCGTTTGGCGAGACCGCGATGACAAGCTGGTGGTTTCCGTTTGGCTCGGATCGCGTCGATCTCTCCGGCTTCTGGTTTCGCCCGACGCGCGTCGGTGCGCTGGCAACAAGTCACCTTGTGGCAGAACAGCCAGGTGAGCACACCTTTCGCCTGACCACCTGCGGGGCAGCGGTCGTGTCGGTGAACGGCAACGAGGTGGCGTGGAAGGCCGATTATCAGCGTAACCTCGAGAGCGTATTTGAGTTTACGGTCACGCTTAACGCCGGGTTAAACGAGATTGCCGTCTGGTTTGACGATCTGGCCGAGCGCGATATTCGCTTCTTCTTTCAACTCGACTATCTGCAGGGCGCGCCGCTGCACATTGCGCTGCCGACGCCGATCGGTGGCGAGATGACCCGCCATATGGAGCAACTGCTCGACGGCATCTCCTTTGATCAGCCGACCTACACCTCCGGCCCGGTGCGTCTGCGCTTCCCGCAACCCGCAGCGGAGAACCTGCATCTCGCCATTCGCGTGGTCGGGGATTTTATCTCCTTAGACAGGCCAGTTGAGCTTGCGACAACGCTGGAGAAAGGCGAAACGGAGGTGGAGATTGCCCAGAGCGAAGCGCTGCCCGCCGATTTCCGCAATTTTGTCATCAGCTTAGAGAAAGCAGGCTTTCGCATCACCCGCACGCTGGGGGTGGAGATCTGCCACGCCGAAGAGCAGGCGCAGGTGCCCACTACTCCGCAGGCGCGCATCGATGAAGCGCTGCACTATGTGGCGACCCGGGGCGAGTACAGCAGCGTTAAAGCGCTGGCGCGGCTGGCCTGTCATATGAACGACGCGCAGACCCACGCGATGCTTGAAGGGGTGCTGCCCTCGGTCGAAGCATGTCATGACTGCGCAGATTTCACCCTTGTGCCGCTGCTGTGGTGCCGTATCGCCTGGGGCGAGCAGATCGCCGCCGACACGCGGGCGAAGATCGATCATGCGATCCTCAACTTCCGCTACTGGATGGATGAGCCGGGCAATGATGTGCAGTGGTACTTCTCCGAAAACCACGCCCTGCTGTTTCATACCGCCGCGTACCTGGCGGGCAGCTTTTTTGCCGACAGCACCTTTGCGCGCAGCGGTAGAAGCGGGCGGGAGCAGGCCGACGCGGGGCGCACGCGCGTGCTGGCGTGGCTCGACCATTTCGAGCAGTGTGAAATGGCGGAGTGGAACTCGGCCCCCTATTTCCCGATTGATTTAAAAGGGTTAACCGCGCTCGCCGCGCTGGCGGACGATGCTGAAATCGTTGCCCGCAGCCAGCGCGCGATTGCCCGTTTATTAGAACAGATTGCGCGTTCCGCCCACCAGGGAACGCTTACCGCCTCGCAGGGGCGCTCCTACGAATACACCTTACGCGCCGGGCGCTCGCTGGAGCTCTCTGCCCTCTCCCGCCTGCTGTGGGGCAAAGGCAACTACGGCTGCCGCTTCCACGCCCTGCCGCAAATCGCGCTGCTGCTGCGTCAGCAAAAACTCTCGCTGGCGCCGGAACTGGCCGAGGTTGCCGTCTGGCAGGGTGATAGCGCGCTGGAGTGGTGTTTCGCCCAGGGCGCAAACCGCATCGCTCGCCTCTATCACTACAAAACTCGCCAGGCGGCAATGGGCTCGATTGCTGGCTATCGCTGGGGCGAATGGGGGTATCAGGAGACGCCGATCCACCTGCGTATCGGTGACCGGCCGGAAGCGCAGATGTGGATCAATCACCCCGGCGAAACCCTGCACGGCGGCTTTGGTCGCCCCTCTTACTGGGGCGGGTGCGGCACGCTACCGCGCGTGCAGCAATACCGCGGCCTGGCGGTGGTCCTCTTTAACACCCATGACGGGCAACCGAACTTTACCCACGCCTGGCTGCCGCAGAGCGCCTTTGATGAAAAGCAGATCGATGCAACGCGTATTCTGCTGCGCGGAGGTGAAGGCATGGTGCAGCTAACCGGCAACCAGCCTTTTGAGGTGGTCGATGGCGGCCCGACCCGCGAGTGCGAAGTGCGCCTCTCCGGGCGTGAAACCTGCTGGCTGATCCGCCTCAATGACGATCCCGCGCTCACCACGCTGGCGCAATTTGCCAGCCACTTTGCGGGCTTGCAGGTTGAAACGCGGGGCGACGGCACGCTGCACGTTTGCGATGCGAATTACGGTGAGGTGCTGTTTTATGCCGACGGGCGCGTGCAGGCGCAGGGGCGCACACTTGATCCGGCGACGTGGACCGTGGATGGCGAAAGCCGCGAACTCACTCTCTAATCCCTCTGGCGCGTAACGACCCGGCGGGCGACCGTGCGGGTCGGGAGACAGTTTATGGAAACGCAAATTGATAAGGCGCGCAGCCCACAGGCGGCGGCGCAAAATGACGTTAACCCGAATGCGATCCACAACCCCGCCCGGGCGGTGGCGAAGCCGAAAAGCAACTACCGGTGGGTGATCTGCTCGATGCTGGTGTTCGCCACCACGGTCAACTATATGGACCGGCAGATCCTCGGCCTGCTGGCACCGATGCTGCAAAAGGATATCGGCTGGACGCAGATCGAATATAGCTGGCTGGTAAATGCCTTCACCATTGCTTACGGCATCGGCACGCTGGTGTGCGGGCGCATTATCGACAAGCTCGGCACCCGCATCAGCTATGCCATCGCCATGGTGGTGTGGAGCGCCGCCGCCATGCTGCACGCGGTGGTCGGCACCGTGGTCGGTTTTATGATTGTGCGCGTGATTTTGGGGCTGGGCGAAGCGGCTAACTTCCCGGCGGCGATGAAAGTGATCTCCGACTGGTTCCCGAAAAAAGAGCGCACGCTGGCCACCGGTATTCTTGGCGTAGCGGTCAACATTGGCGTGGTGATCTCACCGGCATTGATCCCCTTTATTGCTATTCATTACGGCTGGCACGGTGCGTTTCTGATCCTCGGCGGCGTCGGCTTTGTCTGGCTGATCCCGTGGTTTTTAGCCTTTGGTAAAGCGAGCGATAAAGCCACCCAGGAAGAGCTGACGTGGATCCGCCAGGATAAAGAGGAGGCGGTGAACGTCTCCGCCATCAAATGGACGCAGTTGCTGAAGTATCGCCAGCTGTGGGCGTTTGCGCTGGGCAAGATGCTGACCGACCCAATCTGGTGGTTCTTCCTCTTCTGGCTGCCGAAGTGGCTTAACGAGTCGCGCGGGCTGAATATGGAGGGCTTAGGGTTACCGCTGATCGTGATCTATCTGTTTGCGATTGTCGGTAGTCTCGGCGCGGGCTGGTTGCCGGGCAAGCTGATGAATATGGGCTTTAGCGCGGCGAAAGCGCGTAAAACCACGATGCTAATTTGCGCCTGCCTGGTGACGCCGATTTTTGCCGCCACCCAGGTGGATAATCTGTGGGCTGCGGTGGCGCTGGTCGGTCTGGCGGCGGCTGCGCATCAGGGCTGGTCGGCGAATATTTTGACCTCCGTTTCCGATCTCTTCCCCAACGCGGCGGTCGGCTCCGTGGTCGGCATTGGCAGCACCTTCGGCATGATTGGCAGCGTGATTTTCTCAACGGTTATTGGTGCCGTGCTGGAGTCATCAGGCAATTACTGGGCGCTGTTTGCCATCAGCTCTGTCGCCTATCTGGTTGCCTGGGGCGTGATGTACCTGCTGTTGGTGCCGAAAATGGAGCGGGCGAAATTCGATTAACCCGCTCGCGCTTAAAACGGGGCCGCTTCGGCGCCCCGTTTTGCCACCGACTGACGCTCAACCATCGTGCAGGCCAGCTCAATCCGCCGCGGCGTTTCAACGCTGCCGGCAATCATATCCTGCAATAGCTCCAGCGCAAGGGTGCCCATCTCCTGCACCGGGAGATGCACCGTGGTCAGCGCCGGAGAAGCAAACTCCGCCTGCGGCAGATCGTTCATCCCGACCACCGATACCGCCTCCGGCACGCCGATGCCCAGTTTTGTCAGCCCCTGCATCGCCCCCAGCGCCAGCGAATCATTGGCACACAAAATCGCGGTATGCGGGTGTTTCCCTTTCGCAAACCACGCCATCACCGCCTGCTCGGCCAGCTCCGGCAGCCAGTCGGTCACGGTGAGAATATCGCCCTCGTCGCAGGAGAGGTGCGCATCGCGCATCGCTTCCCGCCACCCCTCTTCCCGCTGCGCAATGGTGCGTCGGCCGGGATGGGTGAGAAACAGAATATGCTGGTGCCCGTGGGCAATCAGGTAGTCACAGGCCATGCGGGTGGCGGAGCGGTTGCAGGGCAGCACGCTGGAGAGGCGCATCAACGGATCTTCGCTGTTGACCAGCACCGCCGGTTTGCGCAGCCCGGCCACGGCGGTGAGAAAACCGGGGTCGTCCACCGTTAACGCCAGCACGCCGCCGATATCGGGCTCGCTCAGCAGCGCCTGCAACGCAGGGTCATCCTGGCCGCTCAGGGCATGGGTCGTCAGCTCGACGCCGAGCACTTTTGCCCGCTCTTTTAACCCCTGCAACACGTACCAGCTGAACTGGTAGCGGTTGTAATCGAGCATCGCCGCCTGCGACACCGCCAGCACAATGCGCGTGCCGCCAATCTCCTGGGCCGGTGTGTAACGCATGGCGCGAGCGACCTCCTGAATGCGGGCGCGCAGCGTCTCGCTCACCCCCTTCTCGCCCGAGAGCGCACGGGAAACGGTACTGAGCGAGGTGCCGCAACGGGTGGCGATATCGTCCAGCCGCACGCGGCGATAAGCAGCGTCGCTCTGATCATCATCCGGTTTACGCGAAACCATAATAGCGTCCATCCTTCTGCCGGTTCGAAGGCCTCAGCATGGCATTCACATAAAGGGTGTCAATAAGTTACAGCGAGGGAGGTGGAGAAATGAGAGGCGCGTCGTTGTCGCGGTCGCGAAAAGGAGAAATGCCCCCCGGCACACGTGCGTGGGGGCATTCGCCGGTTACTGCCCGGCGGTTTTATCAAATTTGCCCAGCATTTCGCGCTCGTAGGCCTGCGCTTTTTTGCGGTCAAACTGGTGTTCCCACTTGGCGATCACCAGCACCGCCAGCGCGTTGCCGACCACGTTCAGCGCGGTACGCGCCATATCGAGGATACGGTCAACACCGGCGATAAACGCCAGCCCTTCCAGCGGGATACCGACGCTGCCAAGGGTTGCCAGCAGCACCACAAATGACACGCCCGGCACACCGGCGATGCCTTTTGAGGTCACCATCAGCGTCAGCACGAGGACGATCTCCTGCCACAGCGAGAGGTCAATGCCGTAAAGCTGGGCGATAAAGATTGCCGCGATGCTCTGGTAAAGGGTCGAGCCGTCGAGGTTAAAGGAGTAACCGGTCGGCACCACGAAACTGGTGATCGACGGCGGTGCGCCGTAGGCTTCCATCTTTTCGATAATGCGCGGCAGCACGCTCTCTGAGCTGGCGGTGGAGTAAGCCAGAATCAGCTCATCTTTCAGGATGCGGATTAGGGTCCAGACGCTCAGACCGCAGACGCGCGCCACCAGACCTAACACCACCAGCGCAAAGAAGATGATTGCGACATAAACGAGGATCACCAGCTTCGCCAGCGGCCAGAGCGAGGCGAAACCAAAGTTGGCGACCGTCACCGAAATCAGCGCGAAGACGCCGACCGGCGCGTAACGCATCACCATATGGGTGACTTTAAACATGGTTTCGGAAATGGAGCGGAAGACGGTTACCAGCGGTTCGCGGTGCGTTGCCGGCAGCGACGAGAGACCCAGGCCAAACAGCAC
>Ga0058691_1001916_pt1 | contig 10411 bp, 10 predicted proteins | sample AgamicAtPrz_FD_55051 | JGI IMG/M metagenome (GOLD analysis project Ga0058691, IMG submission 55051) | Agave microbial communities from Guanajuato, Mexico - At.P.rz | ecosystem: Host-associated > Plants > Phyllosphere > Phylloplane/Leaf | place: Guanajuato, Mexico | collected 2012-05-28
GTCGCGCACGGCAACGGCTTCCGCGACGGGGTTCTCGCGATCGACGGTGTGAAACTGGCCGTTAACCAGAATGAGATCGGCTTTACCGAGGGTAACCATAAACTGCTCCTGACTGAGAGGGGGAATGGTCAGGATTATGGGAACCGGTTTCGGCAAAGATCCAGTTATACAATAGGATAGGTATACCAAAGTATAACTATACCTAAGGTTAACTATACGAAGAGATAATTACGCGCGGAGACGGAAAACCGCAGGATGAGGGTGACTTTATCGTCGCGGCGCTCGCGGCGATTTCTACCCTTAACCACTGGAAAATGCTATGACCTCTTCAAAGCTCGAAGTGTTAACCCCTGCGAACTGTCAGATCATCTTTATCGATCACCAGCCACAGATGGCGTTTGGCGTGCAGTCTATTGACCGCCAGGTGCTGAAAAACAACACCGTGGCGCTGGCGAAAGCGGCCTAAGGTGTTCAACATCCCGACCATCATCACCACCGTTGAGACCGAAAGCTTCTCCGGTAACACCTATCCGGAGCTGCTGGACGTGTTCCCGGGCCAGGACATTCTGGAGCGTACCTCCATGAACTCCTGGGACGACCAGAAGGTGCGCGACGCGCTGAAGGCCAACGGCAAGAAGAAGGTGGTGGTTGCCGGCCTGTGGACCGAAGTGTGCAACAACAGCTTTGCCCTGTGCGCGATGCTGGAAGGCGACTACGAAATTTATATGGTGGCGGACGCGTCCGGCGGCACCTCCAAAGAAGCCCACGACTTCGCGATGCAGCGCATGATCCAGGCGGGCGTGATCCCGGTGACCTGGCAGCAGGTGATGCTGGAGTGGCAGCGCGACTGGGCGCGTAAAGAGACCTACACCGCGGTGATGGATATCGTGCGCGAGCACTCCGGCGCGTACGGCATGGGCGTGGATTACGCCTACACCATGGTGCACAAAGCGCCGTCTCGCCAGAAGAGCGAGCACCGCACCTTAGCGCCGGTCCCGGCTCGCTAAGTTCCGCTGGCGGGCTGGTCCCTCATCCGGCTCGCCGCTGCCTCTTTCTCTGGAGTTCACAATGAGTACTGGGCTGATATCCCTTGCCGCAGGCGTGTTGATTGGCCTGATGTATGCCGTGCTGAAGGTGCGCTCCCCCGCGCCGCCCGCGCTGGCGCTGATTGGCCTGCTGGGGATGCTGGCGGGTGAACAGGCGACGCGCCATCTCTTATCCCGCGACGGCGCGCCCCCGCCTCAGGTGACCGTTCCGCAGGCCAACTCGCAGACGGGAGCGTCGTCATGAAAGCGTGGATAATTTCGCTGGTGTGCGGCGTGGGTGCTGGGGTAATTTACGCTCTGCTCGACGTCCATTCCCCGGCACCGCCGGTTGTCGCCCTGCTTGGCCTGTTTGGCATGCTGGTGGGCGAACAGCTCATCCCGGTGGGACGGCGTTTACTGAGTCGCGAACCGCTTACCCTCGCCTGGTTTCGTCACGAATGCGTACCGAAAATCAGCGGCACGGCGCCCCCTGCGCCCGCGAAGGACCCTCGCGACGTTAAATGACTGGTGAGAGGAAAAACAGCATGACGCTGCCGTGGCGCATTGCCATCATTGATGACGAACGTTCCGTCCGCAGCGGGTTGAGTAATCTCCTGGAGTCGGAGGGCTATTCAACCGACACGTTTGATTCGGCAGAGGTATTTCTGAGCCATCCGCTTGCCCTGTCCGGCGCGGCGCTGGTGATCACCGATATCAAGCTCCGGGGCATGAGCGGCCTTGAGCTGTTTGACAAGCTGCGGCTGCTGGCCGTACCGCCTCCGCCCGTGCTTTTTATCTCCGGTCATGCTGATGAAAATATGCAGCGGTACGCTCTCGGTCTGGGCGCCGCTGCNTTTTTGCGTAAGCCTATTAACATCGATATTCTGCTGGATCATATTCAGCGGGAGCTGGCCCGCCGACAATAAGGATCGCGGATGAACGAACACGAGCTGCCTGCATTCTGGCCCGCCCAGGGAAATCTCCATGATGGGCGGGTTTTTGTCCTGAAAGAGGATGTGATTTTTACCGTGCTGGCGCAGGAGGGCGGGATCTCCTGGATGAATGCGCGACATCCCCATTCTGGCGGCTCCTTTATCATTGCCACCGCGGTCAGCGACGAAGAGGAAGAGCGGGCCACCCGGCTGCTCAAAAATGAGTTCGCGTTGCGCGATCACCTGCAGGACAACTGGGCCATCCGCGCCGTGGCCTCCACCCAGTACCGGGGGCGTTTTGCGCTGGTCTATGCGCCGTTTTCGTTTGAGCTGCTGGCGCGACGCGCGGGCAGGGCGATCTCCGGGATCGCGCGGTTTATAGAGCTGGCGATCCAGATCTGCGCGCCGCTGCGCCAGATGCATCTGCAAAACCTGATTCATGGCGATATCAAACCCGGCAATATCTTTGTTCATCACGATGCCACCTGCCGTCTGGGCAGCTTTGGCCTTTCATGCAGTATCTCCGGGGCCTTTTCCCAGACCCGGCTGGCCGTCTCTGGCGGAACGCCCGCCTATATGTCGCCGGAGCACACTACCCGCACACAGCGGGCCGTCGATTGCCGCAGCGATCTCTACAGCCTCGGCATTGTGCTTTATGAGCTTTTGACCGGACGCCTGCCGTTTGAGCTGGGCGCGGACGAGCAGACCAACTGGGCGCATTACCACATTGCTTCTGAGCCACTTTCTCCTGACGTGATGCGTCCGGATGTGCCCGGCATGCTGTCAACCATCATTCTCAAGCTGCTGGAGAAGAATCCCGATAACCGCTACCAGACCGTCGACGGGCTGATTGCCGATCTACGACGCTGTCAGGCAACGTTAACCTCGGAGGGCGAAATCGTCGCCTTTACGCCCGGCCAGCAGGACCGGACGCCGGCGATCCATCTGGCGGACTCTCTCTTTGCGGCGCATCCGCAGGCAAACGACGTGATCGCTGCGTTTGAGCGGGTGGCGCAGAATATGGTTCCGGAGCTGGTGACGATCGGCGGGCCCTCGGGGATCGGTAAATCGTCGATCATTGCGACGGCGCTAAAAACGCTGCAGCAGCGCAAGGTGCTGCTGGCAGTGGGTAAAGTGGATCAGTTCTCCCCGACGTTACCCTACGGTGTATTAAGCTCGGCGTTTCGCACCCTGACGCTGCACCTGCTCGGGCTGCCCGCGGAAGAGGTGGCGAAGTGGAAAATCCGTCTCTCACGCGCCCTGGAGGGGTATGAGGAGCTGGCCGTCAGCCTGGTGCCCGAGCTGGGTCTGCTGCTGGAGAGTAAACCCCGCTTCTCGGCAGATACCTTTTCCATTGATGCCCGGGCGCGCTTCAGCCATATGGTACTGGCGCTGGTGAAGACCTTTGCCTCTCAGGGCTGTCCTTTGGTCTTGCTGCTTGACGATCTCCAGTGGAGCGACGCCGCCAGCCTGCAAACGCTGAAGCACCTGCTGGTGACCTGCGGTGCCATCCCGCTGCTGGTGGTGGTGGCGCACCGGGACATCGCGTCGTTATCCGACCCGACGCTACAGCAGCAGCTCGCGAGCCTGCCGGCGTCGGCGCAAAACACCATCGAGGTTATTCCGCAGTCGCTGACGGTGAAGGCGGTAGCACGCTGGCTGGGCACGCTATTTCGCGTCCGCAGCGCCACGACCACCGATCTCGCCACGCTTATTCACGAAAAAACCGGCGGTAACCCGCTGTTCGTGCATGAGTTTTTCCGCCGCATTGTCGATGACGGTCTGGTGGTCCACAACAAGTACCAGGATAAATGGCAGTACGATCTGCAGGCGATCCGAGCCCGGCATTACACCGAAAACGTCGTCACCCTGGTGCTGGAAAAGCTCGAAGAGATGCCCGACGAAACGCGTCGACTGCTGGGCAGCATCGCCTGTCTTGGCGGCACGGGCGAGCTGGAGATGCTGTGCCGGGTGGTCGGGATGTCGGTGGCGGAAATCCGTTACGCGCTGCACCCGGCGGTGATGGCGCAGCTCATTGTGCTGACGGAAAAAGAGTACGCCTTTACCCACGACAGGGTGCAGGAAGCCGCCTTTGCGCTGCTGGACCCGGGTGAAAAAAGCCACCTGCACCTGACCACCGCCAGCCTGCTGGCCGAGGCCGCGCGCCAGGCGGCGGGGAACGAACTGCTGTTCCGCGCCGTGCACCACGTGTCGGCTGCTCTGGACAGCATCCAGCCCGCTCCGCAGCGGCAGATGTTCCGCGAACTCAGCCTGCTGGCCGCACGGCGGGCGAAGCGCACGGGCGATTATCATTCGGCACTGAGCTACATACAGACCGCCAGGGCGTTGGGCATTACCGGGACGGTGTCTGACTTTATGCTCGACATCGAAGAGGCTGGCTGTGAATTTGCGCTCGGCCACCTGGAGCGTACCCGAGAACTGTGTGATTTGATCCTCGGCTGCCCCGGCGGTCTGACCGAAAAAGCGCTGGCGGCTAACCTGCTGGTGGAAGTGTATATCCGAAAGTCCGACAGCCGTCTGGCGCTGGAGGCGGCGCTGTGCTGGCTGGGGATTTTTGGTATCCAGATCAGCCACTACCCGGAAGACAACGAATGCGACGAGGCCTGGGAACAGTTCTGCAACCGCGCGGGTGACGCGCCGCACCCTCTTTTTGTTCAGCTCTCGCAGATGGACAACCCGGAAACCGAAGCGGTGATGAATCTGCTCTACAGTGCCAGCATTTGCGCCAGCTTTATCTGTCCGCGCCTGCACTTTTTGCTGCTCTGCCGCATGATGCATCTGACCCTCGACCACGGTATCACCGGCGCCTCCACCACGGCGATGGCCTGGTTTGGGGTGTTGATTGGTCAACGCTACGCCGAGTATCGCCTTGGGTTCCAGTACGGCACGCTGGCCCGCGAGCTGGTAAACCGTCACGGCTACGATGCCTTTGAAGCCAAAACCCTGCTGCCGCTCGATCAGCTCAGCGTCTGGACCCAGCCGCTGTCGTTCACCATTGAGTGCGCCAAGGCCTGTTTTACCGCCGCCGTCACCCACGGTGACATGACGGTGGCCTGCTTTGCGGCCTGCCACCAGGTGATCAACTTCCTCTCGCGGGGCGATCATCTGGATGGGGTGCTGACCAGCATCGATCGCGGTCTGGCCTTTGTCCGCAAAACCCACTTCCAGGACATCGAAACGATTTTGATGCTCCAGCGCGGCTATGTTGAGTTTCTGCGTACGCCGGTGATCGGCACCTGGAGCGCCGCGCAGGTGCTGCCTGAAGCGATGCTGCCGGCGGCGCCTGAGCAGGCCCCGGAGCAGACCTCGACCATGCTGTTCTGGTACTGGCTGTACCGCGGGATGGCGCACTTTACCTGCGGGGAGTATGCCGCCGCGCAGGCGGAGCTGGAGCAGGCGGGCTGGTTCGCGTGGTCTGCGCCCGGCCATATTCACCTGCTGGATTACCATCTCTACAGCGCCCTGTCGCTTTCCAGACAGCTGACGCCGGAGACCTTCTCGGCGGATCATCGGCGCAGTATTCACGCCCATTACGACAAAATTGCCCTCTGGGCGCGGATTAATCCTGGCACGTTTGCCGACAAAGAGGCACTCATCTACGCCGAAATCGTGCGTCTGGACGGGATGAACAGCATTGCGCTTGAGCAGTATGAGAAAGCGGTGCGCCTCTCGCGGGAGGGCGGTTTTAATCCCCTGAATGCCCTGGCCCACGAGCTGGCAGGGCGCTTTGCCCTTGCCTGCGGCTACCCGACGGCCTCGGACGCTCACTTCCGGGGGGCGATAGCCGCCTGGGGTCGCGCCGGCGCACAGGCAAAAGTGCGCCAGCTTGAGCAGGATTTCCCGCATCTTCTGAGCTCCGCGCAGGCCAGCGCCTACGACACGGTGGCCTTCGCACAGAATGAAGTGATCCGCGATCTGCAAAGCGTGATCAAGGCGTCACGCGCGCTGTCTGAAGAAATTAACCTTGAGCGGTTGATCGAAAACCTGATGACGCTGCTGCTTGAACGGGCCGGGGCGCAGCGCGGCCTGCTGCTGCGCGTGAGCGACAACCATATTCCGGAGATCGAGGCCAGCGCGTGGACCAGTACCGACGGCGTGCGGGTGCGGATCCTGAAAGAGGTCCCGATGGCGACCGATATGCCGCTGTCGGTGCTGGCGGCGGTGATCCGCACCGGGCAGGAGATCCGCACCGGCAAGCCGGAAGAGTTCCACCCCTTCAGTCAGGATCCTTATCTTGTGACCTCGGGGGCGGCCGTGATGTGCGTCCCGATGTTCAAACAGGCGCGGCTGGTGGGCGTGCTCTACCTCGAAAACCGCCTGATGCCGGAGGTCTTTACCGCCGAGCACTCCCGCGTGGTGAGCCTGCTGGGGGCGCAGGCGGCGGTCTCGCTGGAGACGGCACGTCTTTATGCCGAACTGCTGGCGGAAAACATCCAGCGTCGCCGCGTGGAGAAAGAGCTGCGATCCAGCCAGACCTCGCTGATGCTGGGCGAGCAAATCAGCCACACCGGCAGCTGGCGCTGGGAGCTGGAGCAGGATCTGATGTTTATCTCTGAGGAGTACGCCCGCATCCTCGGCCTGCCTGAACAGCAAAAAATGATCTCGATGGCCGAGTTTCTGACCTTTGTGCATCAGGACGATTACGCCCGGATCAGCGCCATTGTCACCCAAAGCGTAGGTGAAGGGCTCTCCATGCGGGCGGAGTTCCGCATCAACCGTACCGATGGCTCAATCCGCTATATTCTCGGCATTGGCGATCCGGTGGGCGTGGGCAGCGAGGTGAATGAGTATTACGGCATCATCACCGACATCACCAGCCAGCGGGCGGCGGAAGATGCGATGCGGGTGGCGCAGGCGGATCTGGCGCGCGTTTCCCGGGCCACCACCGTCGGGCAACTGACCTCCTCCATCGCCCATGAGATCAACCAGCCGCTGATGTCGATCGTCTCCAACGCCGGGGCGAGCCTGCGCTGGCTCAGCCGGGAGCCTGCCCGGCTGGATAAAGTGCGGGAAGGGCTGGAGGAGATCGCCGCTGAAGGCGCGCGGGCGGGGGAGATCATCCGCAGCATTCAGTCTCTGACGCGTAAGCAGGATCCGACCTTCTCACGCATCGATCTGCACTACCTGATCCACCATATCATCGCACTCTCGCGCAGCGAGCTTGAGCAGCGACACATTAGCGTTGATTATCTGTTGAAGGCCAGTGACAGCTTTATCACCGGCGATAGCGTGCAGATCCAGCAGGTATTGCTCAACCTGGTGATGAATGCAGTAGAGGCGATGGCCGAGGTGAAAGATCGCCCTTGCACCATCACCATTACCACCAGCAACGCGGAAGGGAGAGTGCTGGTTGAGATAGCTGATACCGGCAGCGGCATTGAGCCTGAGCGGCTGGAGAAGATTTTTGACTCGTTCTATTCCACCAAAGCGCAGGGCATGGGGATGGGGCTGACCATCAGTACCAGCATCATTGAGCGGCACTGCGGCAAACTGAGCGCGCGCCGCCGGGAGCCGCACGGCACCGTCTTTGCCTTTGCGCTGCCGCTTGCGGCACAGGAAGGGTAACGGTTACTCCGTCGGCAGACTTTTGCTCAGGCGTTCCACGACCCTGACCAGCTCTGCCACGGAGCGCACCTGCATCTTCTCCATCACGCGGCGGCGATGGACTTTCACCGTAATTTCACTCACCCCAAGCTCGGCGGCGATCTGCTTGTTCAGCAGGCCGCTTATCGCCAGCTGGAGCACTTCATGTTCGCGCGGGGTGAGGGACATATGGCGCTGCTTCAGAGCATAGTGCTCTTTATTGCGTGCGGCGTTGTTTTCCGCCAGCCGGAGCGCGGATTCAATGGCGTCGATAAGCGCGGTGGATTCAACCGGTTTAGTCAGAAACTCGTAGGCTCCGCCTTTGATGGCGCGAACCGACATGGGAATAGTACCGTGGCCGGTGAGAAAAATAATCGGGATCTCGCGTCCGCTGTCCCTGAGGGCATCAGCAACCTCGAAACCGGAGATGGTGGGCATTTGCATATCGAGGATCACGCATGAGGGCAGGTCCTCGAAGCGGTGCTGAAGAAACGCTTCTGCCGAGGAAAATCCGATGGCCTGTAAGCCTGCCGATTCCAGCAACCCGGCGACCGAGTGCCTGACGGCGTCATCGTCATCAACCACATACACAATGTGTTCCATTCACCGCCCCGGTGTGTGATCAGCAAAATTTGAGAGTAAAAACAGTCCCTTTCGATGGAAAGAGACGGTTTGCCATGCTCATTTATACTAACACATTAGCGACCATTATCATTTAACAATATGATAATGATATGAATATGAAGTGTAATCAAAATGTGGCCAGGTGGTGAGTGACGAAGCGCTGTTTTTATGCACCAACAAGCTCAATCCGGTTACCGTCGGGGTCGGCAATCACCGCCTCATAAAATCCGTCTCCCGTCATGCGCGGCGCGCTGAGCAGCGTGCCGTTTGCCCGTGCCGTCTCCGCCATGCTGTCCACCGTGGCTTTGCTGCCAACGTGCAGGGCGATATGCGCCCAGCCGATAAATTCCGGGTGGGCAGGCGCGTCGGGCAGGTCCGGAATGGTCATCAGCTCAATCGTCGGCCCCTCGTCCAGGGTAATAAAATGGGATTCAAAGCCCGGACGATTTTTACTGACGTAGCGTGCGTTGCTGCGGCCATTAAACACCGTTTCCCAGAACTGAACCTGCGCGTCCAGGTTGCGGGTCCAGAGTGCGACATGTGCAATATTCATTGTAACCCTCGTTGTTTGTGTTGCGCGGTTATGCAACATTATGCGCATTGATACTCGATTAGAATTCTTAAAGGACTTTCAATGCTCGATTATGCAGCTTTTCCTGAACAGCGACAAGAGCGGATCCGCCAGATCCTTCAGAAGAGCGGAAGGGTGGTCTGTACCGAGCTGGCGAGCCAGATGAACGTATCCGAGCACACGATTCGCCGTGATTTACATGAACTTAGCAAAGAGGGCTATTGCAAAAAGGTCTACGGCGGCGCGGTGCTTCAGCTTCCGGATGCGGGTAATTTTTTAAGCCGCGAGCAGAAAATAAGTGCAGAAAAGCACACAATCGCGCAGAAAGCAGCAACGCTGGTTCAGGCGGGCGGGTGCATTTTTATCGACGCGGGAACAACAAACCTGGCGCTGGCGAAAGCCCTCCCGGCGGATCTCCACGTCACGGTGGTGACCAACTCCCCGGCCATCGCCACGGAACTGCTGCGCCATCCCCTGTGCGAGGTGATCATCACTGGCGGGCAGATCCAGCGGGCATCCGGCGGGTCGGTGGGCGCCACGGCCGCCGGTCAGATCCAGGGGATTATCTTCGATCAGGCTTTTATCGGCGGCTGCGCGATGGATCCGCAGATGGGGCTCACTGGCTTTGACTTTGCCGACTGCGAATTCAAAAAAGCGGTTATCGCCCAGAGCAACCAGACCATCGTGGCCCTGACGGCAGATAAACTTCCCGGCGTGGCGCGCTTTGTGGTGGCGACGTGCCAGAACATCGATATGCTGGTGGTGGAAGAGGCGATGGCGCAGGACCTTGTCGACGCGTTTGCGGCACAGGACATTCGCATTGTGTGCGCCTGAGGACTTTCACGGGTAAAACAGGCTACACTCTGGTTTTGAGCGCTAAATGCTGAGGACATAACAATGCACTACACACTGAAAGACGGCGACAAGGATAAAGCGGAAGGGACACAGGGCGCACTGCAGCAAAAGCTGCTGGAATCCCGCTCGATTGTTATCTCCGGTGAAATCAACCAGGCGCTGGCAGAGAAAGTCATCACCCAGTTGATCCTGCTGCAAAGCGTGAGCAACGATCCGATCAAACTGTACATCAACAGCCAGGGCGGTCACGTGGAAGCCGGTGATACCATTCACGACTTCATCAAGTTCATCCGCCCGGACGTGCACGTGATCGGCACTGGTTGGGTGGCAAGCGCTGGGATCACCATCTTCCTGGCGGCGAAAAAAGAACATCGCTACTCGCTGCCAAACACCCGCTTTATGATCCACCAGCCGCTGGGCGGCGTGCGCGGTCAGGCGACGGATATTGAGATTGAAGCGCGCGAGATCATCCGCATGCTGGATCGCGTGAACAAGCTGATCGCTGATGCCACCGGCCAGCCGCTGGAAAAAGTGAAAAAAGATACCGATCGCAACTTCTGGATGTCTCCTGCAGAAGCGCTGGATTACGGCATTGTGGGTAAACTGATTACCCATTATGACGATCTGAAGCTGGATTAAGTTTTTATCGCCGTGTACGTGTCGGGTGGCGGCTACGCCTTACCCGACCTACGCGTGCTGGTTTGACCCATGACAAGTTCCCCCTCTGCCTTCTTGCCTATAATCGCGCCTGTTTCCCCTCTCACTGGTGCTATCCATGGCGTATCAACTGAACCTGAACT
>Ga0058691_1001921_pt1 | contig 10403 bp, 10 predicted proteins | sample AgamicAtPrz_FD_55051 | JGI IMG/M metagenome (GOLD analysis project Ga0058691, IMG submission 55051) | Agave microbial communities from Guanajuato, Mexico - At.P.rz | ecosystem: Host-associated > Plants > Phyllosphere > Phylloplane/Leaf | place: Guanajuato, Mexico | collected 2012-05-28
GTAAGTCCAACTCAAATCGGTACTCCTTGTATGCTAATTCATGCCCCACGTCAAACATCTGCAACAAACTGAATGCAAAATCATTGCGGGGATCGTTACCCATTAATGAATACTGACCAGACGTGGCGTGATAAACACCACCAGCTCGCGCCGTTCGTTATCTTTTCCGTCATGGCGAAACAACTGACCCAGCCACGGTATGTTGCCCAGCACAGGCACGCTATCGCGTCCGGTTTTATTCTTTTGCGAAAAGATCCCGCCCAGCGCGATCGTTTCCCCACTTTTTACTTCTACCTGCGTTTCGATCTCCTGTTTATCAATCGCCAGCGTTTCGCCGTCTGCCTGTTGCAGTACCTGTCCGGGCATATTTTCACTGATATGCAGCTTCAGACGTACGCGGCCGCCTGGCAGCACCACCGGTGTGACCTCCATCCCTAATACCGCCTCTTTAAATTCAACGGATGTCGCCCCGCTCTCGCCGCTGGAAACCTGATACGGAATTTCACTGCCCTGCTTGATGCTGGCCGGCTGCATATGCGACGCCAGCAGCCGCGGGCTGGCGATAATGTCCACCTGCTGCTTTTGCTCAAGCGCAGACAGCTCAAGATCCAGCATCCTGCCGTTGATGCGCCCGATGTTGAACCCCACGTGGGTGGTTGCGCTTGCGACCGACAGATCGGCACCAAGCGTCGTCACCTGCCCCACTTTTCCCGCCTCCGACGCCTCGGCGAGACTCCACTTCACGCCCAGCTCGCGCAGGCTTTTTTCATTGATGGTCACGATTTGCGCCGCCAGCTCCACCTGCTCGATGGGCAGATCCATCTGCGCCGCCCAGCGCGAGAGCGTGTCCACAACCGTCTGGTTATCCCTTATCAGGAGACGATTGGTGCGCTTGTCGACGGACAGACTGCCTTTCGGGCTTAAGAGCTTCTCCGCCGCTTTTTGCAATTCGGCTGCATCCGCCCAGGCAAACGGAATGCTGTGAGAGAGAAGCGGGGCATCGAGCAGACGCTGGGCCCGCTCCTGCTCTTTACGCGTCTGTTGTTCCCGTTGCCAGGCCGCCGTATGCACATAAAAAATGCCGCCCTCTTCCCGCAATACCAGCCCGGCGCTGTTCACTACCGTCTGGAGCGCCTGCCTCCAGGGCACCCGTGTTAAATTTAGCGAAAGCGAACCGCTGACGTCCGGCGAGACCACCAGATTGCGGTCCGCCTGCGCTATCAATGCCTGTAAAACCTGCACCACCGGGACATCATCCACCAGCAGGGTGACCGGTTTTGGCGTGGCGGCCCACAGGGGTTGGCTGAGTGCCGTCAGCAACAGCAATATCCTTAACTTCACTTTTTTTCGTTCCTTCTCGTTGCCATGTCCATCGCTTCGGCTCGCACATGTCGCCGACATCAACGGTCAGTTGTTGTTTATCTATCGCACTCACCCGCCAGCCTGGCGGTAACCGCATCTGCGTTTTTACCCGGTGCCAGCGTTTCTGCTCGTCCTGCATAAGTCCAATATCCATGCCGCCACTGACTATCCCCTGATAACGCCACTGGCTCAGTTGCCCTGCGGCGCAGCTCTCGTGTGGCACTGAGAAGGGATCCCGCATCCCGGTCAGGAAAAGCGGAGAAAGCAGGATCAGCAAACGGGCTTTACCGCGCATGACCGACCTCCAGTTGCAGGCTGAGGCGTAGCTGCTTGCCCTGAGGCGTAAGATCAAACGCGCTCACCCGCACGTTCTTAAGCGCCAGTCGTGAAAAGAGCGCCGGAACGGCACTCCATGAGACATCCAGCGCCAGCTCTCCCCCACTCTTTTGCGGCTTCCAGTACACCAGTCTTGCGTCCTCACGCTGAAATGCCAGCGGAGAAAAGGGCTGCGAGAGCTTCCCTTGCGTCACCCCCGGTCGCCGTCTGGCTTCTGGCCACAACGAGGCATTAATCCGCTGTGTACTGATGGCCTGCGCCTGAATATCGGCGTGGCGAAGAGCTGCGGGTCTGAGCAGCAGCCCCCACATCACAAACGCGATGACCCCCGATGCCATCAACCAGCAAAGTACGCGTCGGGAAGGGCGTGCATCAGCCCAGCGTTGATACCAGATCCCCACTGGCTACCTCCGGCTATGCAGCTGAAAAGAGAACATCCATCGCCCCTGGCTATCCTGTTGCAGTTCGCCTGCCGGCCCGGGGTTAAAACCCGCCACCCTTTTCAGCGCATCGGTCATGGCGGAGAGCGCCGGAAGAGAGGAGGTATACCCCGTCAGGATCAGCGAGGGTGGCTGGTAACGCAGTGCCGTCAGCCAGGCCTGCTGGGGCATGGCGCCAGCGAGAGATTCCAGCGCGGGTTGCCAGGCCACCGGCTCGGGCGGCTGCGAAGGGGCATTCAGCGCCGCAGGCTGCGGCTGACGGGCTTTCAATACCTTCTGCACCGCACGCGTGCCCGCCAGATCGCTTTGCAACGCCTGTGACGATAGAGACTGAGCCGCCCGCAGGCTAACGCCGCCCGCCAGCATCACCAGCAACGAGGCGACGTACAGCAGGCCCCAGAAGCGCAGACGCTGAATACGCTGTTGCCGACGCCACGGTAAAAGATTGGGCATGCTCATCAACGTGCCTCGCTCATGGCCAGCGCCAGGGCGACGGTGTACTCAGCACCGCATTCAGGCAGCGGCGGCTGACACAGCGTCACCGCTTCCCAGGGATCGCGAGCAGCATCAAAAACGGCGATGTCAGAAGCAGACAGCGCAAGCAGCGCCGCCAGCTCATTCACCGTCGCCGCTTCTGTGGTATAGCGCCGCCCCCACTGATGACGCATCGCCCATAACCACTGGTCTTCATCCCTCCAGGCCACGCACCGGGCGGGTTCAACAGCAGAGAGAAGATTAGCCAGCGCGCCGGCATCCGGGGCGATGGCGGCCAGGCGCAAACGCAGCGCTTTCGCCAGCGACAGCAGGGTATCGACCTCTCTGTTTTGCGCCGCGGTGACATGAAATGTGTTGCTGAACGTATCCTGCGCGTAGTCAAAGCAGAGCGTATCGGCGGGCATCTCCAGCTCACGTGCTAATGTGGCCCCTACCCAGGTGAGCTGTTCGCTGTCGCGCAAGGCTACGTTGGGCCGGGGCAACGTGCGTTGCAGCACGCGCGTCGCCGGAAATGAGAGAAAAACCCGATGCGCGTGCGGCAACGTCTTCCGCCAGCCGCGTAATGCATTAACCAGTTGATCGGGCTTGAGTATTTTCCCCTCCCCGATAATGCCGTCCGACAGCGGCACGGCCCACCAGCGGCGTAAACGCCAGCCGGCCCGCTCCCGGGTCAGCGCCACCGCGACCACCTTATCCTGTTGAATATGAACGCCTGTTTGCCACGTTTTAAAAGCCATGCTTCACGATCTCCTTATCGCCCGTCGGAGTGACGGCTATATCAATGAATCAGGCTTGCCTTTATACTACCGCGCGATTGTTTAGAAACTGCCCAGGCTAAACCAAATGGGAAATCTCCGGTGAAGTTCGTAAAGTATTTATTGATCCTTGCAGTCTGTTGCATTCTGCTGGGAGCAGGCTCGATTATTGGTTTGTACAAATATGTCGAGCCGCAACTACCTGATGTCGCCACGCTTCGTGATGTGCGGCTCCAGATCCCTATGCAGGTCTATAGCGCCGACGGTGAACTGATGGCGCAATACGGCGAGAAACGTCGTATCCCGTTGACCTTAAATGAAATTCCGCCCGTCATGGTGAAGGCCTTTATCGCCACCGAGGACAGCCGTTTTTACGAGCACCACGGTGTGGATCCGGTCGGTATTTTCCGTGCGGCAAGCGTGGCGCTGTTCTCTGGTCATGCCTCTCAGGGGGCAAGTACCATTACCCAGCAGCTGGCGCGTAACTTCTTCCTCAGCCCGGAAAAGACGCTAATGCGTAAGATCAAAGAGGTATTCCTCGCGATCCGCATTGAGCAACTGCTGAGCAAAGACGAGATCCTTGAGCTTTACCTCAACAAGATCTATCTGGGCTACCGCGCCTATGGCGTAGGGGCAGCGGCGCAGGTCTACTTTGGTAAGCCGATCGATCAGCTCACGCTGAGCGAAATGGCGACCATTGCCGGCCTGCCAAAAGCGCCGTCCACATTTAACCCGCTCTACTCGCTGGACCGCGCCACCGCGCGTCGCAACGTGGTGCTGTCGCGTATGCTGAGCGAAGGCTACATCAGCCAGGATGACTACAATCGGGCGCGCGGCGAGGTTATCGACGCCAATTACCATGCGCCGGAAATTGCTTTCTCATCGCCGTATCTGACGGAAATGGTTCGCCAGGAGATGGTGCGCCGCTACGGCGACAAAGCGTATGAAGACGGCTATCGCGTTTACACCACCGTGACCCGCAAGGTGCAACAGGCTGCCCAGCAGGCGGTGCGTAATAACGTGATGGATTACGATATGCGTCACGGCTATCGCGGCCCGTCTAACGTGCTGTGGAGAGTGGGCGAAGGCGCATGGGACAGCAAAAAAATCACCGATTCCCTGAAGGCGCTGCCGACCTATGGCCCGCTGCGTCCGGCGGTGGTAACCCAGGCCGATCCGCAGGAAGCGGTGGCAATGATGGCCGATGGCACCTCTGTGTCGCTGCGCATGGAGGGTGTCCGCTGGGCGCGTCCGTACCGCTCCGACACTCTTCAGGGCCCGACGCCGCGTAAAGTGACCGATGTCGTACAAACCGGACAACAAATCTGGGTACGTCAGGTCGGTGATGCCTGGTGGCTGGCGCAGGTGCCGGACGTCAACTCTGCCCTGGTCTCCATCAATCCGCAAAACGGTGCCGTGATGGCGCTGGTGGGCGGGTTCGATTTCAACCAGAGCAAATTTAACCGCGCAACCCAGGCGCTGCGTCAGGTCGGTTCGAACATCAAACCGTTCCTGTATACCGCGGCGATGGACAAAGGTCTGACGCTCGCCAGTATTCTCAACGACGTGCCCATTTCCCGCTGGGATGCCGGTGCGGGCTCTGACTGGCAGCCGAAGAACTCTCCGGCGCAATACGCTGGCCCTATCCGTCTTCGTCAGGGGCTTGGCCAGTCGAAGAACGTGGTCATGGTTCGCGCGATGCGTGCGATGGGCGTTGATTATGCGGCAGAGTATCTGCAACGCTTCGGCTTCCCGGCGCAAAACATCGTCCATACCGAATCTCTGGCGCTCGGCTCCGCGTCCTTTACGCCGCTTCAGGTCGCGCGTGGATACTCGGTGATGGCGAACGGTGGCTTCCTGGTCGATCCGTATTTCATCAGCAAAATCGAGAACGATCAGGGCGGCGTGCTGTTTGAAGCGAAGCCGAAAATTGCCTGCCCTGAATGCGATATCCCGGTGATTTACGGCGACACGCCAAAATCTAATGTCCTTGAAAACAAGGATATGGAAGATGTGGCGATCTCTCAGGAACGTCAGAATCTGACGGTGCCGCAGCCTCAGCTGGAACAGGCTAATCAGGCGCTGGTCGCCCAGAGCGGCGCGCAGGAGTATGCTCCGCACGTCATCAGCACCCCGCTGTCGTTCCTGATTAAGAGCGCGCTGAACACCAACATCTTTGGCGAACCGGGCTGGCAAGGCACCGGGTGGCGAGCGGGCCGCGATTTGCAGCGCCGCGACATTGGCGGCAAAACCGGCACCACCAACAGTTCAAAAGATGCCTGGTTCTCGGGTTATGGCCCGGGCGTTGTCACCTCGGTCTGGATTGGTTTTGACGATCACCGCCGTACTCTGGGGCGCACAACCGCTTCTGGCGCGATTAAAGATCAGATTTCCGGTTACGAGGGCGGGGCGAAGAGTGCGCAGCCGGCCTGGGATGCTTACATGAAGGCCGCTCTTGACGGCGTGCCGGAGCAGCCGCTAACGCCTCCGCCGGGCATTGTCACGGTCAATATTGACCGCAGCACCGGGCAGCTGGCGAATGGCGGCAACAGCCGCGCAGAGTATTTCATCGAGGGCACGCAGCCAACCACGCAGGCGGTGCACGAGGTGGGTACCGAAATCATTGATAACGGCGAAACGCACGAGCTCTTCTGACGCCGACAAAAAAGCCGGGTGGCGACGACGCCTGACCCGGCCTACAGCGTAATGCAAAACGGCAACCATCGGTTGCCGTTTTTACGGGTGGCGCTACAAACGCCCCTGCCCCTTCAGCCACTCCCGCACCAGGAACAGTGCGCTCACGTTGCGCGCCTCGTTAAAGTCAGGATCTTCCAGCAAATCCATCAGGTGGGCCAGCGGCCAGCGAACCTGCGGCAGCGGTTCCGGCTCGTCTCCTTCCAGCGATTCAGGATAGAGATCTTCCGCGACAACAATGTTCATTTTGCTGGAAAAATAGGATGGCGCCATGCTCAGCTTTTTCAGGAACGTCAGCTCCTTCGCGCCAAAACCGACCTCTTCTTTCAGCTCCCGGTTTGCTGCTTCAAAAACCGTTTCGCCCGGGTCGATTAGTCCTTTGGAAAAGCCCAGCTCGTAGGATTCAATGCCCACGGCGTATTCACGAATGAGGATCAGGTGCTCGTCGACAATGGGCACAATCATCACCGCTTCGCGCGTGGAGGGGCGCATACGCTCATAAACACGACGCACGCCGTTGCTGAATTCCAGATCCACGCTTTCAACATTAAACAGACGCGATTTCGCGACGGTTTCAACATTCAGAATGGTGGGCTTTTGTAAGGGTTTGGTCATCTTGACGGGTCTTTGCTGGGTGAACTGGCTTTATTGTGCGATACGCCGCACGGTTTCGGCAATGTCAATTGCTCTTTATTTACATTTATGCAACGTAACTGAATGCGATTCTCATTTCAAAACAAATGTCAAGAGGTTGAAATGTTTCCAGGAATTTGCTGATATCGCGCCGGAACAGGCTTTGGTATCATTACCGGTCACTGGGATGCGCGTCAACATGCTCAAGTTAGACTCCATACTTGCCGATAGCCGACCACAGAATCTCATTCATTGTACAAAAGGTGCGACTGACAACACCTGTAAGAAGATAAGTAAGATGGGGAAAGCATGAGCACCATTTTGATTTTTCTCGCTGCTGTGCTGGCCTGCGCGTCGATTGCGGTGTGGGTATTCAGGCGCCGCGTACATCGCCGTTATCGGCTGCCCTTTTTAAACGCGTTCGCCGGGGCAAACACGCGCAAGCTCTCGCCAGAGGAACGCAGCACCGTTGAGCAGTATCTCGACACGCTGAACCGATCCCGGCTTTCGCCTGGCCCTACCGGCGCCAGCACCGCCCCCGTATCGCTTAACCTGAACGCACAAAGCGACACCGTTCTGTGCGTGACGCGCTCCATTACCCGCTACGGCATCACTACCGACGATCCCAACAAGTGGCGTTACTATCTCGATTCTGTTGAAGTCCACCTGCCGCCCTTCTGGGAGCAGTATATTAACGATGAAAACAGCGTCGAGCTCATCCATACCGATACGTTGCCGCTGGTTATTTCCCTTAATGGTCATACCCTGAGCGAATATGTTCAGGAAGCGCCACGCTTTGCGCTGGAGCGCGCGAGCGGAACGCAGGCCTCCATTCGCGGTGAAGAGACAGAGCAGATTGAACTGCTGAACATCCGTCAGGAGACGCATGAAGAGTACGTCCTGAGCCGCCCGGATGGCATTCGCGAAGCGGTGCTGATTGTCGTCTCGTTCCTGCTCTTTTTCATCTGCCTGCTGACGCCGGACGTGTTTGTTCCGTGGCTCGCGGGTGGCGCGGTACTGCTTCTGGCCGCCGGACTGTGGGGCATATTTGCCCCGCCGGCAAAAACGTCGTTACGTGAAATTCACTGCCTGCGCGGAACCCCAAAACGCTGGGGACTGTTCGGCGAGAACGATCAGGAACATATCAACAATATCTCGCTCGGGATCATCGATCTTATCTATCCACGCCACTGGCAGCCGTGGATTGCGCAGGACCTGGGCCAAAAAACGGATATTGATATCTATCTCGACCGCCACGTTGTACGCCAGGGACGTTATTTGTCCCTGCACGACGAAGTGAAAAACTTCCCGCTTCAGCACTGGCTTCGCAGCGCGGTGATTGCCGGTGGCGCCGCGCTCGTCTTCGTTATGCTGCTGCTCTTTGTGCCGCTGGATATGCCAATTAAGTTTACCCTGTCGTGGATCAAAGGGGCGCAAACCGTGGAAGCCACCAGCGTCCAGCAGCTTGAAGAAGCGGGTGTCCGCGTGGGAGATACGTTGCGGCTGAAAGGTACCGGGATGTGTAATATCCACACGCCGGGCGCCTGGAACACGCGCCAGAACTCGCCGTTCGCGCCGTTCGACTGCTCTCAGATCATCTGGAATGATGCCTCTCCGCTGCCGCTGCCGGAATCGGATGTGGTCAATAAGGCCACCGCGCTCACCCAGACGATTAATCGCCAGCTCCATCCGAAACCGGATGATGATTCTCGCGTGAGCCCTGCCCTGCGCTCGGCCATCCAGAAGTCGGGCATGGTGCTGCTGGATGACTTTGGCGAAATCGTCCTGAAAACTGAAGATCTCTGTTCCGCTCAGGATGACTGTATCCGGCTTAAGAACGCGCTGGTCAACCTCGGCAACAGCAAGGACTGGGATGCGCTGGTGAAACGCGCCGAAGCGGGACGCCTCGACGGCGTGAACGTGCTTCTACGTCCGGTCAGCGCCGAGTCGCTGGATAACCTGGTGGCGACGTCTACCGCCCCCTTCGTGCTGCGTGAAACCACCCGTGCGGCCCAGGCGCTTAACAGCCCGGCGCCAGGCGGATTTGTGATTGCCAGCGATGAAGGCAGCGACCTGGTGGATCAACCCTACCCGCAGGTTTCACTGTATGACTATCCTGCTCAGGAACAGTGGAGCGAATTTCAGCGTCTGGCGCAGATGCTGATGCGAACGCCGTTCAGCGCAGAAGGGATCGTCACTACCCTGTTTACCGACGCCAACGGCACGCGTCATATTGGCCTGCACCGCATGCCGGACAGCGCTGGCCTGTGGCGCTACGTAGGAACATCTCTGCTGCTGATTGCGATGCTGGCGTGCATTGTCTGGAACGGTTATCAGGCCGTACGCCGCTACCAGCGCTCCCGCACGCGACTGGCAGACATCCAGGCCTACTACGAAAATTGCCTTAACCCGAAACTGATCTCCTCTTCTGAGAGCCTGATCGGATAACGTCCCTGCGCGACAAGTTGTGCTACCCTGTCGCGCACGTTTCTTCTGGCTGGAGTTCCCCCTTATGCATCTTGATATCGACTGGCAGGCGGTCGATACCGTCCTGCTTGATATGGACGGCACGCTGCTCGATCTCGCCTTTGATAACTATTTCTGGCAAAAGCTGGTCCCGGAAACATACGGTGAACAGCAGGGGATCTCCCCGGCGGAAGCGCAGGAATTCATTCGCTCGCAATATAGCGCGGTGCAGCATACGCTAAACTGGTACTGTCTTGACTACTGGAGCGAGCGACTCGGTCTGGATATTTGTGCCATGACCACCGCCCAGGGCGCACGCGCCGTACTGCGTGACGATACGGTCCCGTTTCTGGACGCGCTGAAAGCCTGCGGTAAGCGCCGCATTTTGCTGACAAATGCGCATCCCCATAACCTGGCCGTGAAGCTGGAACATACCGGTCTTGCTTCGCACCTTGATTTATTGCTTTCCACCCACACATTTGGTTATCCGAAAGAGGATCAGCGGTTGTGGCATGCCGTGGTGGAAGAGACCGGTTTACAGCCGGAACGGACGCTGTTCATTGACGACAGCGAGCCCATTCTGGATTCTGCGGCTGCATTTGGCATTCGCTATTGCCTGGGCGTGACCAATCCTGATTCCGGCCTGGCTGAAAAAAGCTATCTGCGACATCCGGGGCTGAACGACTATCGCCGGATGATCCCCTCACTTACCGTGAAGGAGACGCCATGAAAGAAAAACCCTCTGATGGGGTAAGACTGGATAAATGGCTGTGGGCCGCCCGTTTTTATAAAACGCGCGCCCTTGCCCGTGAAATGGTTGATGGCGGAAAGGTGCATTACAACGGCCAGCGCAGCAAACCGAGCAAGCTGGTTGAACTGAATGCCACATTGACGCTTCGCCAGGGCAACGATGAAAAAACGGTCGTGGTGAAAGCCATTACCGAACAGCGGCGGCCCGCAACCGAAGCCGTTTTGCTTTATGAAGAGACGGCCCAGAGCATAGAGAAGCGTGAGAAAACCGCGCTGGCGCGCAAAATGAACGCGCTGACCATGCCTCACCCGGACCGGCGACCGGATAAAAAAGAGCGCCGCGATCTGATGAAATTTAAACACGGTGAGAACGAGTAACCCTCACCTGCACGAGAGATGAAAATGGCCCAACACGACCAATTACACCGCTATCTGTTTGAACAATTCGCCGTGCGCGGCGAGCTGGTCACCG
>Ga0058691_1001929_pt1 | contig 10377 bp, 9 predicted proteins | sample AgamicAtPrz_FD_55051 | JGI IMG/M metagenome (GOLD analysis project Ga0058691, IMG submission 55051) | Agave microbial communities from Guanajuato, Mexico - At.P.rz | ecosystem: Host-associated > Plants > Phyllosphere > Phylloplane/Leaf | place: Guanajuato, Mexico | collected 2012-05-28
GTGACGTTCAAGGGGCGCCGCGTACCGATCGTATGGCGCTGCTCGCTGCCGAAGCACGAGGACGGCTACCGGCGCCTGCATTTCTATGCGTTCGACGTGACCGAACAGAAGGAGAACAGCGACCGGCTCGCGGTATTGCGCGCGGAAGCCGCACGCGCGGCCCGCGTGTCGCTATTTGCGGAGATGTCGGCCTCGATCCTGCATGAGGTCAGCCAGCCGCTGTCGGCCGTCGGTTCGTCGGCCGAAGCGGCGTTGCGCTGGCTCGAGCGCGACGAGCCCGACGTCGCCGAAGCCGCTGCCGCGATCACGCAGGCCGCCCGGTGGGCACGCGACGCGACGGAGATCTGCCGCAAGATTCGCGGCTTCATCGGCAAGGCGCCGGCGAAGTGCGTCGACTTCGCGGCCGCCGACGCCGTGCACGCTGCCCTGTTCCTGATCGCGCCGGAAGCCGCTGCACGCAACGTTCGTGTCGACAGCGACATCGATGCCGACGCACACCTGTTCGCCGATCCCGTGCAAGTCCAGCAGGTGCTCGCGAACCTGATGATGAACGGCATCCAGGCGATCGAAAGCGGCCCGTCGCACGCGCGCACGCTGACGGTCTCGGCCAGGCTGAGCGGCGCCGAAGTCGTGTTCGACGTATGCGACACGGGGCCGGGTATCGAACAGCAGTCGATCGATCAGCTTTTCGAGCCGTTTTTCACGAGCAAATCCGACGGCATGGGAATGGGCCTCACGGTCGCACGCTCGATCGTCGACGCCCACCACGGGCGCATCTGGGCACGCGGCGAACCGGGCGCCGGCTGCTGCTTCTCGTTCGCGCTGCCGGCCCGCCCGCGCACGACCGACCCGGCCGCATGACGCTCGCGGCACGCGGCGTCATGTCGCCAGTTGCACGCCGATCGCCTCGGACTTGCGCACGAGATCCGCAAGCGACGATGCATTCATCTTGCGCATCACCGATGCGCGATGCTGCTTGATAGTGATCAGGCTCAATCCGAGATGCGACGCGATCTGCTTGTTCAGCGCGCCGCTGACGACGTACGCAAGCACTTCGCGCTCGCGGCGCGTGAGCAGCTCGAACGACTGCCGCAACTCGTCGTGCGTGTCGTTACGGACTCGCCGTGCCGCATCCAGCGACAGCGCGAGGTTCACGGCGTCGATCAACTCGTGGTCGGTGAACGGCTTCACGAGAAAATCGACCGCACCGCCCTTCAGCGCCTTGCGACATACTTCGACGTCCGCGAACCCGGTTATGACGACGATCGGGATCGATGGCCGGTCCGACGCCTGCTGAAACACCAGCCCGCTCTCCCCGCGCAGCCGCACATCGAGCAACAGGCAGCTCGCGACATTCTCCCTGTGCGTCGCGCGCAGCTCGGCGGTACTCGCGAAGGTCACGACGCGCAGGCCCAGCGATCGCAACAACGTATCGAGCGATGCGCGTATGGCCGGATCGTCGTCGACGACGTATACAACAGCCGTCGAATCGTCTTTCATCGCTGCATCTGACATATCCTGCGCCCCAACCGTCCGTTCAGTTTCATCATCGCGAACCACGTGTCGCCCGATACGGCGCCGACGACGAGCGCCGACCCGGCCACCCGCTAGGCCGGTCGCGCCCCGCACAGCGCTTCGCTGATCCGCGCCACTTCGGCGGTTGCGACATACGCGTCATGCGGCGCATCGGCACGGCATGCCTGCCCATGCCGGACACGCTTCGCGCGTGCGGCAACGCAATCGGCGACCGGGCGCGTCCGTGCGGCACACACGGCCGGTTCCAGCCTGGCGACATGACGCGGGCTACCGAGGACGGTTCACAAAACCGTGGGCGGACGAGCGTGCGGTCCGCTGTTGACGAGTCGTCGGTTCGGCTTGCCCGAGCAGGTACCGCCCGAAGAACATTCTATTGACGATGGGCGCGCGTGGAGGGACGCAGTTCCCTCCTTTCGTGCCATGATGTTGCAGCGCGGGATCCGGTATCGGCCAGCCGCGCTCAGTCGGTGTCCGTGTGTTCCGGCTTGCGCTGCCGCCGCAAGGCCTGCGGCGGATGGCCGAACGCGCGCACGAACGACCGCCTCATCCGCTCGGTATCCGCATAACCGGTTTCCCGTGCGATCGTGTCGATGGTCCACGACGAACTCGTCACGAAATCCCGGGCCGTTTCGAGCCGAATGCGCTCGACTGCCTTTGCAGGCGTCAGGCCGGTTTCGTCCTTGAAGCGGCGCGTAAACTGCCGCTTGCTCATCCTCGCCACGTCGGCCAGCTTGTCGACCGTCAGTTCGGTGCCGAGATTCGCCCGGATGTGCGTGATGACGTCGTGGATCCGATTGCTGCGTGCCGGATGGTCGATCAGCACGGACGATTGCGGCTGCGACCCCGAGCGCCTCCAGCGCTCGAGCACCAGGTCTTTCGCAACCTGCAACGCGGCGTCCGGGCCGAGATCCTCTTCGAGCATCGCGAGCGCCATGTCCATGGCCGTGCTCATTCCGGCCGAACTCCACAGCGCGCCGTCGCGCACGAAGATGCAATCCCTCTCCACCGACACCGCAGGGTAGCGATCCCTGAACCGGTCGAGAAACGCCCAATGCGTCGTTGCACGGCGCCCATCCAGCAGGCCCGCCTCGGCCAGCAGAAACGCACCGAGGCAAATCGACGCCATGCGTTCGACCTTGCCGGACAGATCGACCAGCAGTTCGCGCATGCGGTCCGTGAGCGGCGGCGTCGACAGCGAAGCGCCGACGAATACCGTGTGCAGCTCCGACAGCCGCGCCGGTTGAGTCGATGCGCACATCCCGAACGACGCCTCCACGGGGCCGCCATCCTCCGAGATCACGCTCACTTCATAGAGCGAGCGGCCGGCGCGGAGATTGGCGATGTCGAACACGGACAACGCGAGCAGGCTCATCACCTGAAACTGAGGGACGACGACAAGCCCAATGCGACGCATACTGACCTCACGCGAATCGACCCCGCCGGCGCATACCGGCGGGGCCACAACAAACAGAAAATCGGGCATGCGGCGGGGATCGCGGCATGCCACCCGGCACTCCGGCGATGCTACAAGATTTTCGGGACAGGAAAGAATGGCCATGCAGCGCACATGGCCGAGCGTTCGGCCCGTCCCGTCGCACGACGACTGCCAGCAGGCGCGAGCCGGCCGTGCACACTTCGCCCATGTTGAAGAAGCGGCGCCCGCGGTGCGGTCGAGATCGGGACAGTCGGGCAGCACGATGTTCGGCGACTTGCCGCCGAGTTCGAGCCACATGCGCTTCGGGTTTGACTGCGCGGCGCACGCCATGATCTGCTGCCCGGTGCGTGTCGATCCCGTGAACGCGATGCAGTCGACGTCGCGATGCAGCCCAGCGCCCGACCCGGCTCCGCGCCGCCCGGCACGACGTTGAACAGGCCGGCCGGAATGCCGACCGCGAACGCGAGCCGCGCAACGCGCAGCGCGGTCAGCGGCGATTTCTCCGACGGCTCGAGCACCACGCTGTTGCCGGCCGCGAGCGGCGCGCGAGATGCACGTGTGCGCGTCGTTCGTCCAGGGCACGACGTCGGCCGCGATTGCGCAGTCGATGGGGCGCAAGACGTCCACCGTCGATACGTACGCAAAGCGCGCGTTCGCCAAGCTCGGCGTCGATTCGCGCCGGCAGCTGATGACGCTCGTCCTGAGAAACGCGTCGCGGCGCCACGACGCGTAGGCCCCGCGCGAGACGCCAACCCGTTGCGCACGCATCCATCGCCGCGCGCCTCATAACGATCCGACAATTTATTGGTTCCCTCGACGATGCGCGGTCCGTATCGTTCACCGATTCGTCAGACCAATTGACCAACGGGGGAATCCAATCATGAAACAGATCCGGTCATTCGCGCTGCTCGCACTGCCGGCCGCGCTCGCCACCGCCGGCGCCCACGCACAAAGCAGCGTCACGCTGTACGGCATCGCCGACGCGGGCATCGCGTACGTCCACAACGCGCAGAACGCGAACGGCAGCAACGCGTCGAGCCTCGTGAAGTTCAGCAGCGGCAACCTGTCGGGCAGCCGCTGGGGGCTGCGCGGCATCGAGGATCTCGGCAGCGGCCTGTCCGCGCTGTTCCAGCTCGANAACGGCTTCAACATCGGCACCGGCGCGCTCGGCCAGGGCCAGCGCGAATTCGGCCGCAAGGCCGTCGTCGGNCTCGCGAGCAGCACGTACGGCACCGTGACNCTCGGCCGCCAGTACGATCCGGTCGTCGATCTCGTGCAGGGCCTCACGCAGGACAACTACTTCGGCGGCGTGTTCGCGACGCCGGGCGATCTCGACAACTACGACAACAGCCTGCGCGTCAGCAACTCGGTGAAATACACGAGCCCGCTGATCTCCGGCTTCCAGTTCGCGGCGCTGTACGGCTTCGGCGGCGTCGCGGGCGCGACCGGCAGCGGCCGCACGTACAGCTTCGGCGCGAGCTACGCGAACGGGCCGCTGTCGCTCGGCGCCGGCTACTTCTACGCGAACGGCGGCACGACGGTCGCGAACGGCGTGCGCACGTGGTCGAGCAGCTCGGACACGCTGTTCAACACCGTGATCAACCAGGGCTTCTCGAGCGCGAAGTCGATCCAGATCGTGCGCGTGGCCGGCCAGTACGTGGCCGGGCCGGCGACCTTCGGCCTCGCGTATTCGAACACGCANTACGGCGCGGACACGCTGTCGGCNTTCAGCCAGAACGCGAAGTTCAACAACGGNTCGGCGTTCTTCAACTGGCAGTTCTCGCCGGCNCTGCGCGCGGGCGTCGGCTACAACTACACGTCGCTGACGGGCCCGGCTTCCGCGCACTACAACCAGGTCAACCTCGGCGCGGATTACGCACTGTCGAAGCGCACCGACCTGTATGCGCTGTTCGGCTATCAGAAGGCGAGCGGCAACACGCTCAACGCGAGCGGCGCGACCGTGAAAGCGGCCGCGTCGGTCGGCTCGTACGGCGTGAACTCGGGCACCGATACGCAGGAACTCGCGATCGTCGGCATTCGCCACAAGTTCTGATCGTCCAGTCGCACGACGATCGTTACGGCAGGCGCGCACCGCGGTGCGCGCCTGCCGCGTTTACACTGTCCATCTTCACGTTCGCCACGACTTCGAGCGTCGGCAGCGCCTCGAAAAATTGTCTCCGCCGACGCCCACCTTCGAAATTTTCGTCAGACGGAGAATACTGTGGCAATCGCACGGCCTTGGTTCATGGGACCGCAGCACGTTTCCGGCATGAAGGCGCTGGACAGTCGCCGCACGCCTTCCAGGGTCGAACAGGCGTCGCAACACCGGTCCAATCATCGGTCTAATGTCGCCGCATGCCGCCGAACCCGTGACCCGCACCCACCGGGAACGCACCATGGCGGAACCCCGCGCCCATCGGCACGCCGAAGCGGCGATGTCCGATCGGATTGAAATGATCGACGTGATCGAAGTGGTGAAAACGCCGGAAGCGATCGACGAAGATGAAGCTCACACCCGCGCCGATGAACAGCGGCGGCCCCCAGTACCACGGATCGGCATACGGATAGGCTGCCACCGGGTACCAAAGCACGCTGCCGTCGGCGTCTTGCACGATCTGCCAGGTCCCGTCGTCTTGCAGACACGCGCGCCCCACGATCTGCTGCTCCGTGCCGTCGATGTTCGCCTGCGCGACGACCGCACGGCAGTTCGCGCCGTTCTCCGCTGGATCGTCGGTCATTTGCGCGAAGACGGACGCGGCAAAGCCGAGACAGACGATACCTGTCACGGATCGAAACGAGTTGCACATGATCGGCTCCTGCGTCGTTGCCCCCGACCCATTGATCCCGAGCGTCGCCAACGACCCCCGCGCACCGTTTTGCTTGCGCACGATTCGTCGCGCGGCGATCGCCTCTCGCCGCTGCTTCGCTTCGTACAGGGGTCTCCTGACGGCTAAACGACACAGCGCGGCAGGTTATTCCAGGGGTCGGGATACGGATGTCCGTCGCAGACATCCTTGGCAATCGATGCCGGGATCAGCACGTAGCGTGACGTCGGGCGACATGGTAGGCAGCCGCTACCGTGATCCCGAAGATCAGATGAGCGACCAGCGTGATCGCGCCGCGAACCGGGATGAACCACGAAAAGATCGCAGTGAACCCGTACAGGTTCACGCCGTACAGCAGGAGCCCGAAGGCGCAGCCCGCGAACAGCGCGGCCACGCATGACAGACTGCGGACCAGCCGTGCCAGCACGGCCGCATAGACGAGCGAAAGCATCGCATGCACGAGCGTCGCCACACCCATGACCAGCGGATCGAAGCCGCCGGACGCACCGAGCACGCTTCGCCCCATCACGATCGCGGCCGTGAGGCGCGCATCGCGAAACAGATTCTGGACGGCGTCATCGCCGGTCATCGCCCAGAGCAGTAACTCGATGACGGTCGACCCGACCGCCGCGGCGAACGCTGCCCAGAGAATCGGAACCACACTCGCTTGTTTCAATGGTCGTCCTCATCGCGGGCCGGCCGATGCATCGAACAACCTGCCGCGCAAACCGGCTTACGACGCCCCTTCGCAGTCCGACCAGTATGCAAACGGATCGCGATGCTTCGGATAGTGCTCGTCCAGCCATTTCAGCAGCGTCGCCCGCGCATTGTCCATGTCGGCCTTCAACGACGACGTCGTCAGTTCGTGCACTTCGATGGACTTTTCCCGATCGACCACGAAGCAGTTCCAGTCGGGGCCATCGAGATCCGGATCGTCGGACGCCTTCGACGACTTGGTCCAGCCGAAACGCTTGCGCGCATCGATGTAGTAGCGCGGGTGCACCTTCAGATACGACATCTCGCCGCCCTGCAGGCTGCTCTCGGCGCGCAGCACGTCGCGTTCGTCGACGATCTGCGTGACTTCCGGAAGCCGGCGCGAGCGCCATCCGGCAGGCAGCGTCGCCACCGCGCGGACGCTGTCGTAGGTGCCCCACTCGAGGCCCCACGCTTCGGCCATGCGCTTCATGAATGCGTCGGCGCTCGGATAACCGCGCAGCTGGATGCGGGTCGACAGCGTGACCTCTACCCCGCCGCGACCGCCGGATGCGCTCGACACCTCGTCGTCCGTTGCGAACGGATTGCCCGGACGCGGCGATTCGCGCTTCGCGTCCGTGGGCGCCAGGCCGGAAAAAAGTTGATCCAGCGCCGCACGCGCTTTCGACGATTTGTCTGGTCTATTCATCGGTTCCCTTTTCTGCAAATTTGAACCCGTACTGTAATGGTTGGAGAGTGGCCCATCAGCGGGCCAAAGGCGCGATTCTGCCTCACTTCAGCGATCCCGCTGTATTCCGCGGCTGCATTGTAACGATTCGGCGGCCCGGGCCGAACGAACGGAACGGACGGCCGGCCGCATGCGAGACGCGCGTGCCGAAGCGGTCGCCTGCGCGAACCGCCGGGTGCGCGCTACCCCAGCGCCTTCGCCATCCGCTCCATCAACGCGAGCACCTCCGGCCGACTCTCGCCCTTCGCATGCACGAAGTGATAGCTGAGCAGCGAATCGACCTCGTGACGGCTCACGCGTACGAGCGCGCTGCGCTTCAGATACGCATCCGCAAGCGGCGTTCGCGCAAGCGCCACGCCCAGTCCCGCTTCGGCCGCCGCGAGCACGAGGTTGTAATCCTCGAACCGGCGATCCTGCGCACGCGGCTTGAACGGAATGCCGAGCGCATCGAACCACGTGCGCCAGCCGGTCACGTCGGAATCGTGCAGCAACGGCATGTCGAGCAGCGCAGCGTCGCCCGTTGCGCGGCGCATCCTGGCCAGTTGCCCGGCAAGCCGCGGATGGGCGACCGGATACAGCCGTTCCGGCATGAACGGCCGGGTTTCAAGCTGACGCCAGTTGCCGCGCCCGTACCGGATCGACAGATCGGCTTCGCCGCCGGCGATATCCACGTTGCGCAGCTCGATACCGAGCTCGATGCGCAACGCGGGCGCTTCACGCTCGAGCGCAGGCTGCCGCTCCAGCAGCCACAGCTGCGCGAACGCGGGCACCACGCTCATCCGGACCAGCCGCGGCGTACGCGGCGAGCGCCACTGATCGGCCGCGCCGTCGATGATCGCGAACGCCTGCTCGATCCGGCCGACGAAGCGCTGCCCGTCCGGCGTCAGGCGCACGCCGCGCGCATGCCGTTCGAACAGCGCCATCCCGAGCCAGTTTTCCACGGCGGCCACCCGTCGGCTGATCGCGCCGTGCGTGACGCCGGAGACGTCGGCGGCCGCGAGGAACGAACCCTCGCGCGCCACCGTGCAGACGGTCTCCAGGCTCGCGAGCGGCGGCCGCGAGGCCGGCATCGGCGCGGCGGCCACCGGGCGCGCACGCGCCGGACCGTCGGCTCGCCGCGCCCCCGAGCTGTGAGCCATATTCATATCCGCGTGTTGATCTGTGCGCTAGCTTAGCATCTCGCGACACCGCACCATGGCTGCATGAACACTCTTTCGTCATCGACGTCGCGCGGCGCGCGACAACCGCTCGTCGCGGCAGCGGCGGTCGCGTTCACGATCGTGTCGTGGGCGTCCGCGTTCCCGTTCATCCAGATCGGCCTGCACGGCCTCGCGCCGCTGCAGCTCGCGGCCGCGCGCTTCGCGACCGCCGCGTTGCTCGTGATCGCGTGGCTCGCGTGGCGACGGCCGTCGCTGCCGGCAATAGGCGATGCGTGGCGCTTTCTCGCGTGCGGCCTGCTCGGCATCGCACTCTACAACGCGCTGCTCAACACCGGCGAACAGACCGTGTCGGCCGGCGCGGCGAGTTTCATCGTGAACACGCTGCCGATCTTCACCGCGTTGCTGGCCGCCGTGTTTCTGCGCGAGCGCTTCAATCGCTGGGGCTGGCTCGGGTCGCTGGTCAGCCTGGCCGGCATCGCGATAATCGCACAAGGGCAGCCCGGCGGCCTCGTCCTCGGCTCGGGGAGCACGCTGATTCTCGGCGCGGCACTGTGTTCGGCCAGCTATTTCGTGTTGCAGCGGCGGCTGATTCCCGTGTACGGCGCGCTGCCGTGCACCGCGTACACGCTGCTGGCCGGTGCGGTGCTGCTCGCGCCCTGGCTGCCCGGCGCGCTCGTGTCGCTCGGCGGCGGGTCGCGCGATACGGCGCTGGCCGTCGTGGTGCTCGGCGTCTTTCCCGCCGCGCTCGGTTACGCGACCTGGACCTTCGCGCTCGGCTACTTCGGCGCGGCGCGCGCGGCCAACTTTCTCTACCTGACGCCGGCGGTCGCAACGCTGCTGTCGATGGCGCTGACGGGCGAGCGGCCCGGCATCGCGACGGCGTGCGGCGGCCTGCTGGCGATTGTAGGCGTGATCGTCGTCGCGTGGCGCGGACGGTCGTAGGTCGAGATGGCGGCGAATTGCGTGGCCGACGCGACGATCCGAAAGCCGAAGCGAGCCGGTCCCGCAACGCCCCGGTCTCTGCGGATCCGGATGGACGGTTCGGTCAGTGCAATCGGCACCCATTCATTGATGCCGGCGAACTAGACCGTTAGTTGCATAACGACGGCAGTCGCCGTCGATGAAGCGTAGCCATGAAACCGGATACGCGATTCGCAATTGACCAAACTGTGCAGACGAATCGACCGAACAGTTCCCGATTGACCGCGCGTCAGTGTCCATGGCTTCGCCGTGGTGACCGGCCGAATAATGGAAGCGGCCGTAAGGCCGATGACAGCGAATCGCAATCCGTGGGCCGCCGCGGCGCATGATTTCCGGTATCCGGAAACTTCGGCATCCGCGCGCCGGCATGCGCCGCAACGGCCGGCTACGCGGTGCGCCGCAGCACGCAGAAGCGGGTTCCGATATATTCATACGAATTGCAAGGCGTCAGGCGGCCGCCCCTCGCGCGGGCGGCAGGTCATCACCCGGCCGGACGCCATGCAAGTGACGCCCATGACGGGTAAGGAAAATCGTCCGATCGCCCCCGGCTCGCAGCCGGCCGGTCGAGACGTCAATAGAAAGACATTCAATTCGGAGATGGCAGATGGAACGAAGCACAGTCGGCATGCGCTGCAAACCCCTGGTCACCGTTGCACTGGCTGCCGCCGCGTTCGCGGCGGCGTCGAGCGCGATGGCCGACCAGGTCGTGAAGATCGGCAGCGTCGAACCGACGACGGGCGGCATCTCGCACCTCGGCAAGGACAACGAGAACGGCGCGCGCCTCGCGGTCGAGGAAATCAACGCGAAGGGCCTGACGATCGGCGGCAAGAAGATCACGCTGCAGCTCGACGCGCAGGATGACGCGGCCGACCCGCGCCAGGCGACGCAGGTGGCGCAAAAGCTCGTCGACGACAAGGTCGTCGCCGTCATCGGCCACCTGAACTCGGGCACGTCGATTCCGGCGTCGAAGATCTACAGCGACGCGGGCATCGTGCAGAT
>Ga0058691_1001953_pt1 | contig 10314 bp, 10 predicted proteins | sample AgamicAtPrz_FD_55051 | JGI IMG/M metagenome (GOLD analysis project Ga0058691, IMG submission 55051) | Agave microbial communities from Guanajuato, Mexico - At.P.rz | ecosystem: Host-associated > Plants > Phyllosphere > Phylloplane/Leaf | place: Guanajuato, Mexico | collected 2012-05-28
TGGGCGTCGTGGCGTTGGCAGATGGCCGCCGTCGACGTAGATGTTCTGACCGGTGATCCATTCGCCTTGGTCGCTGCACAGGAATGCGACCAAGTGGGCGATATCTTCGCCGGTACCTGCTCGACCCAGAGAGATGTAGCCGGCGATCATGTCGTCCCACACTTTGCCGCGAGGCACATCATCCAGGCGACTTGTTTCCACGATGCCTGGAGCCACGACATTCACGCGAATCTTCTTGGGGCCAAGCTCTCGCGCCATGATGGTGGTCAGGCCATTGATGGCCACCTTGGTGGTGGCGTAGGCGCCAGTATCGGGTGCCAGCAGCTGCGCTGCCAGCGACGAGATATTGATGATGGCGCCGCCTTCTCCCTGTGCCCCCATNTGTTTTGCGAACGCACGAGACATATAGAAGGTTCCGTTCAGGTTGACATTCATCACCCGATGCCATGTATCGATGGATAGCTCCGTCACCGGGATGCGGTCGTCGCCGCGGGTTGCGCCCGCGTTGTTGATCAGAAAATCCACACGTCCCCATTCTGCAATCGTGCGTGCAAGCAATGCGTCGATGGACTCTGGATTGCTGACATCGGAAACCACAGGCAGGGCGCGGCGCCCGAGCTGACGGATTTCATCCGCCACCGATTCGATATCTCGCCAATGCGCTTTGCGCTCATCTTCCGGATAGGTGTCGGGGGCGCGGCCCGTGCCCGTCAGGACAACATCACAACCCGCNTGCGCCAATGCCAGTGCAATGGGGCGACCGATGCTGCGCATCCGGCCTGCACCGGTGACCACGGCCACTTTGCCTTCAAAACCAGTCAACGTATACGACATGCCACTTCCTTGCGATAGGGACCCTGAACATTCAGACGAATCAAGATTCTTCGGTCTGGCTTGATGCTCCTGCACTCCAATCTGCGCATCAAGGACGATGCAGCGGTTGAAGATCGAGCAACTCATCAGCCAGATTCTTGAAGTGGTGGAGTTGAGGAAAATCGTCTGATGGGACTAGGGAGACGCGCCCATTGAAGGGTTCCTGCTTGCTTGTCAGTCAGGGGTCTTTTGGGGGGCGCTGAGTGCAAGTGGATAAGGTCGGTACGCCTTTTTGCGGTAGGACAGTGGCAACTCGGAAGCAGGGTTGGCGGACCGCCAGCATTGGCTGATACATCGCGCTCCAGAAAGAAAAACCCGCACGGTGCGGGTTTGTATCAGGGCAGAATCATTGGCTGAGAAATGATCAGATGCCTTGAAATTTAAACGGCTCGGATGCCTTGAATTGGCCAGTGGCATCCCCTGAATAAGTGTGATTCTGGTCCGGTCCCAGATCGATCTTCATGACCTTGCCTTTTTCCTTGCTGAAGTCCAGTGCCTTCAGGTCTACCCAGAAGGTGTTGGGTGTCAGTGCCGACTCAAAGAAATACAGCTTGCGCTCGTGATCAAACACGGTGCGCCAGCGTGTGGAGGAAATATTGGGCTCCTGCGGCGTATTCAGACCATAAGGAACAGAGGCATTGCGAATCACACTGAACACGCTGGCGAGCGCCTTGTTCGGGCTTTGATCCTTGGGTATTGCGTTCACGTAGAACGAAGCGCGGGCGAAGCGGTCTGCTGCACGATTGGTGCCAGGCAGCATTGTGGTGCCTCCAATCTGTTTCCAGTATGCATTGAGCGCCAGTTGCTGGTCGAAGGTTGGCGAGTTTGTCATGACCTGGTATTGGCGACCATGATGAATGACTTGCTTGCCCGCGATGTATTCCACGATCGCGCTATCGCCGCTGGCGTCGGAGATTGAAAGGTGTACGGTTGTCAGCCGGTTTTCACCGGGCATGGTGTCGGATACGAGGGTGAATGGTTCCTTACTTAGCGCGGCTACTGCCTGCTGCACTGTCGCAAAGTTGTCCAGTACATATTGAGCCCAGGCGGCAATCGATAGGCCTGGCTTGCTATTGGTGCCAAATGCAGGGTATTGCGACTCGACGAGCCATAGAAGGTTGGCATTCAGACCGGCTTCGTTGACCCCGTCGGTAGTGGAAATGTCATAGCCTGAAGTGATGACGCTGCCATACTTGGACGTCCAGCGCACAGTATTGGGGCCGGTTTCGCCAGTGCGCTGCATGCCTCGCGGCAGTACCCAGAGGTTGCTGACGATGTCACTCTTCCAGTCCATGGATCGTGCAGTGATCACTTGGCCGTTGGCTCCGTGAAATACCAGTCGTGTGCATGCCCAGGAACTGGACATGGCTGCTAGACCTGAAACTCCAAGCAGCAAGGCTGCTACACGAGGGTGGATACACGGCATCTTCATCTTCATTGAGCCTCCATGGTTAAAAAATGTGAATGGTGCCAAGCATGCCACATGCATCGGTAGTGAGATATTGATCGAGCTCCAGCGACGTAGATGCCAGGCCATAAACATTCAAACTGCCTCAGTACCTGCTCTTGCAATAAGTCCAGCAAGGCAGTGGCGATTCATGAGCGTCGGGTGCATGTGCTTTTCCAAACACAAAATTCCGCTGCATGGCAGGAAGGGCTCGATAAGTGGATGTTGAAAACGGCTGTGCGCATGGCACGTTTTATCTCCGGGCGCGGCCTTGGCGCCGGTGATGCTGGCGCTGCTCGGAAAGAATGCAAGAGCATTGCGGCCTTCGCCTCCCTTCGCCTCAATCGGATCGGTAGTCAGGCGCGAAGGCTTGGCCCTGGCAATGGCGCCTCCTGTATCAAGGAAAGCTGCGATCGTGAAGGCTCTCGGCGTCCATGACCGCATCAAGAAGTGCAATGTGCTTGATAGCGGTGGGCAGTGGGCGGGAATGATCACTCACAAGGAAGTGATCTGACGGCTCAGGGTCTTGGCTAGCGAAAGTTTGATCTACGCGAGAACTACGCGATTGCGTCCAGCGGCCTTGCCTCGATACATAGCAGCATCAGCGCGCGAGATGAGGGCTTCTGCGGTTTCTCCCTGTCGATACTGAGTCGCACCCAACGTACATGTCACTCGCAGATCTTTGTGCACTAACTGTGTCCACGGGAGTGCTTCTGTGCTTTCGCGAATTCTCTCAAGCAGCACTCCTGCCTGGGCCAGTTGTGTGTCACAGAGCACCAGAAGAAATTCTTCTCCGCCGTAACGACCAGCGCAATCGGCTGCACGAATCTGCGAGGACAGAAGTTGTCCAAAGGCTCGAAGTACTTGATCTCCTCCTTCATGACCGTAACGGTCATTGACCTGTTTGAAGAANTCAATGTCAAGCANTGCGATGCAAAACGGGGCGTCTCTGCGTTGAGCCGCATGAATACATTGTTGCAGTCGATCCATGACCCCTCGGCGGTTTNCCAGTCCCGTCAAGTCATCGTTGCGCACCAAGTTTTCAATCTGCTTCAGCGCGANGGCCAGTTTTTCATTACTCGCACTGAGTCGATATTGCATGCCACGAAAGTAGGTGACCAGCACGCTGCATCGGACGACTGCTCCGAGCATGACGCCGACAGTGAGGAACTGCCCGATAAGGGTGTCGGTGGTCATGCGCATCTGTGGCCCTACCCAGTAAACAGCCAGTGCAATTGCAATGAGCGTGCAGCTCCAGGTCATCCAGAAGCTTGTACGCCGCGGAGCAAGAAAGCCGTCGGTACTGAAGACCAGAAGCATAACCAGTGCCTGGAACGCAACCTGAGGCGCTGCGACAAGCAAGCCCAGCACCCCAGTAACCGAGACCAGTTGGTGCCAGAAGAACAAGCCAGGGTCACTCTGAGTCTGGCTCCAGCCACTGGCGTAGGCCCAGGTGATAAAGGCCATCCCTGCACCTATCCAGAGCCCATACAGCAGCACTGCATGCAACGGCACGTAGCCTGCCCAGCAGTGGCCGAGAAATAGCATGAAGGCATATAGATGGCTCAATAGGACCGAAGCGTGCAACTGCCAGGTGCGCTTGCGCCAGCGTTCGAAATGCTGAGTTTCATTGGCAAGAGGCGATGAAGACTTAGGGCCCCACAAGGGTGGTCCGCGTGTTTTTTCAGGGGAGTGAGCCATTGCCGGTTAATGGTCGCCAAGGTGCGATTGGTTGTTGCAAATAACAGTTTGCCCGAATTCCGACCCCGGAAAATTACGGTGAGTGACCTGACAAAGTTTGGGTCGAACTGATCGCTAACGGTGCATACGGCAAGGTGACCCAGAGCCATTGGAAGGCTATATCGGTAGAAGTGTTTCCTGGCGCCTTCAACTCGACATGCCGACCTCCAACACTGCGGTAAATGCTCTTGAACATTGCGATCCAGAAACAAAAAAGCCCGGTTGAGCCGGGACGGTGCACGAATTGGGTAGGCAAACAGGAAGTTCAACAAGAACTTACATGCAGCGCGCGCGGCAAGACTAGCCTGCAATGCTCCACGTTCTTAAGGAGTTGCTATGAAAGCGCTACTTTTAATCGCGGCACTTGCCAGCATGCTGGCAGGATGCTCAATGATGCCGGGACGTAGTTCCGGGTCTATGCCTGCCGAGAGTTCCAGCCAGACGATGGGAGGAATGAATATGAGCGGCGACCGGGATCGCTGGATGCATGACGACAATGGACGTCCTTGGACCGGAGGTGATGGTGCCTTCTATGGCGCTCAGAACATGTAGGTGAATGGCAGGGTCAAGCTTTTGCTTCGAGGCACTGCACGGTCCTTTCGTCCAGCCGCTCGGCATACGTGCCTGGGCACACGAATTCGTCGCGCAGTGCCTTCACTGGAACAAAGGGCTCATCAGCCTGCCAGAAAGAGCCGATCAGCCTCGACCTCAAGTAGACAGCCAAGTTTTATGGCTTCAAAGCTTCAAAAAACAGAGCGCATCAATACTGACTGTTGTATGAATTAGGTAAGCAAAGTAGCCGTTCAACAAGAATTTACAGCGGACACACGCCTCAGGAATAGCCTTGAAGACTCCTTCTTCTCAAGGAGTTGTCATGAAAGCGCTACTTTTAATTGCAGCAGTAGTCAGTACGCTGGCGGGTTGCTCGATGATGCCGGGGCGTGATGCCGGACACATGCCAGAGCAAGGTGCCCAGCGGACGATGGGAAGCAGTGATATGCGCTATGAATGGGGGCGTGGAGCGTATCAAGGTCCAGGCAGCATGCCGCTGTGGGCAGGCGGGGATGACACTTCTGGAGGCCTTGGCTGGCGCCGTGATTAAGCAGTAAGAACCACATCCTGTGCGAACGCCGCTATTTCCTACCAGGCACTCCAAGGATCTTCCTTTAGACACTGCACGGTCTTGTCGCCCAGCCACTCCGGGAGGTTCCGATCGCCTAGTATTGACTGGGTAAGTCCAGCATCCTTCAACCAAAGGCATATCCCAGTCATCGACCGCAATCATCACGCCTGTGGCGTTGGCGTCGATTTCAATAGGGAAGTCATTGGGCTCGTCGAAGGAGTTGACGTAGTTGGCCTGCCTCAGTTCTTCCTGCGGCACTTTGATGAGCTTGGGCTAATCGTTGTTGTGGGACTTCAGGTGCTGCAAGAAGTTCGGTAGATGCGCTTGTGGACGATTTTGATCGGCGGCCCATCGGTCAGGCGAGAGTGACTCGGAGCAGGCCGCTGCGGCTGCGGCATGGTGTCTGGTCGGAAACGACCAGAAGCGGCTGCTTAAGCTCAAAGAGCTTAAGGTCAACTCTTTAGGCGGTCGGCGGCCAGCATTTGCCTCAACGCCTCCGTGGAGGCTGACTCCTGCTGTGGCAACCAGACCAGATGCGTGGTCACTTCTGCATAGTGTCTGGGCAGCGGAAGCACTTGCAACTGTGGTTCAGCATGTACGGCCCTCAAGATGGAGCGCGGCATGATGCCAACGCCCGTACCGGCTGCAATGCAGGCCACGATGGCGTGGTAGGACGCCATCTCCAGAACGCGGTGAGGGGCAGTTCCGATGCTGGCAAACCATTCCTCCAGGATTCGACGGTACGAACAGCCTGCAGGGAATGCAATCACTGTGCAGCGTGACAACTGTTCCGAAGCCAGCACACCGGTAGCCGAGCGTGCGGCGATGAGCACCAGTTCCTCATCGAATGCTTTCTGGGTCGCCAGTCCCGGTGCCGTAAACGGCTCAGAAATCAGCGCTGCATCCACTTCATAACGCTGAACCATGTCCAACAACCGTGATGTGGATCCGGTAACCAGTTCGATGAATACATCCGGGTAGCGCTCATGAAACCTGGATAGAAACGGAGGCAGTCGCGCCGCAGCCGTGCTCTCCAGTGTGCCCAGTCGCAGCGTACCCTGCGGCGCCCGAAGCAGCATTGCGGACTCGGCCTCTGACGACAGTCGCAATATCCGTTCGGCGTAGCCGCGCAGTACCTCGCCTTCGGCCGAGAGCTTGAGCCGGTTGCCATGCCGCAAAAAGAGTTGCACGCCCAGACGCTCCTCCAGATTGCGGATGCGCGTGGTGACATTGGACTGCACGCGGTTCATCTGCCTGGCAGCCTGGGTGACACTACCGGTATCCACAACAGACTTGAAGAACGCCAACGATTCCAGATCGATCTTTCTCATTTTGAGATTTTCTCATCATTGGAATTCAGTATTCATGATGGATTTGTTTCACTAAAGTGTGAGGTCTTGCCACCTTCCTACATTTCTCGTGGACTCTCAATCTTTGCTGCTGATCCAGGCGGGTACGCCGCCCGAGGACATTCGAGTCATCGCAGGCGATCTTCCCCAGTGGTTTCTGGCAGCTGCCGGCCGCAGGCCCGAAACCATGGACATAGTGAAGGTGTATGAAGGAGAACCTCTGCCCGAGCCCGGACAGCACCGTGCGGCGATCATCACGGGCTCGTGGTCCATGGTGACCGATCAGCATCCCTGGAGCGAAGCGACCGCCATATGGATACGGCAGGCTGTGACACAGGGGATGCCTCTCATGGGAGTTTGCTATGGGCATCAGCTTATGGCTCATGCACTGGGAGGAGCAGTGGACTACCACCCTGACGGCAGAGAGATGGGGAGTCTGGAAATCGAACAACTGGCGGTTGCTGAGCCGGACGACTGGATTGCCGGATGCCCACCTCGCTTCCTGGCCCACCTCACACATCTTCAGACCATCCTGCGCCTGCCCAATGGAGCCAGGGCATTGGCTCGCTCAGCTCACGATCCCCATCAGATAGTCCGATACAGCCCCACCGCGGTGTCCGTGCAGTTTCATCCAGAGTTCACATCGGAAGTCATGGCAGCCTGCATCAATGCAAGAGCGCAAGTGCTGCGCGCGGAAGGTCTGGATCCAGCAGCCATGCTGCAAGGCGTTAGTCCGACACCAACGCCGTTGATGCTGCTAAGGCGCTTCATCGAAACACATGCTGGCACCGTTCCAGCAGGCAATTCAGCGGCCTCGCTGAATGTCGCCATGGGCAACCACCCGGAATTACCTCAAGGAACAGCGAAATGAAGAAACTCGGCCTCATTGGTGGCATCGGCCCGGAGTCCACCGTGGCCTATTACCGAAAGATCATTCACGGCGTTCAGACACAGACGGGCAAGGAGAATCTGCCTCGCCTGTCCATCGAAAGCCTCAACGCTTTCAAGGTGTTCAGCCTCTGTCGTGAACGCGAGTTCGAGCAGCTTGCCGACTATGTGCTCGGGGCAATTCACAGCTTGGCCGCCGGTGGTGCGGACATGGTGGGTTTGACTGGCAATACGCCCAACATCGTTCTGGACCGCATACTCCCGCTGTCGCCGGTTCCCATAGTGAGTGCCATTGATGCCACGTGCAACGCGGCACAGGAGCGAGGCGCGCGAAAAGTCGGTTTGCTGGGTACCGTGTTCACCATGACGAATACATTCTTCAAGACACCTTTTGAAGATCGGGGCATACAAGTTATCGTGCCCAGTGAGCATCAGATTGCGCAAATCCAGGCCAAGATCGAGGCCGAACTTGAGCATGGCCTTGTCAAAGAGAGCACTCGCCAGGAGTTCGTTGCCATCATTCGGGATTTGCAGCAACGTGAAGGTATCGACCATGTAGCACTCGCCTGCACTGAACTGCCGCTGATCCTTGGTGACCGCAACAGCCCTGTTCCCTGCCTTGATACCGTTGAAATCCACGTAGAGGCATTGGTTCGTGCGGTGCTTTCGAGCTGAGCCTACTTCAGGCCCAGCTACCAACGTTACTGCGGTCTTCTCGACCGAACAGCGACAGATTCAATCGGCCCAGCCGTTCAGACGCCAGTTCGGCGTCTGCAATGCTACCTTGTACATTGCATCTCACTTCAAGGGGACTTCAAGCTTGGTCAAGTTGCCAGCCAACTTGTACAAGTCGCTATTGGTGCCCACGAGGCGCTGCTGAAGTTGGCTGCATTGCTCGTCGGTGCACGCCTCATGGATCGGGGGTGCTCTTACAGTTGGACCGTGCCTTGCATGCAGGTGACTGTGTGGCCTCCAATCCACAGTTGTTGCTGTGCATCCTGCTGCACGGACACTCGGCCGTTGCGGCCAACGCGGATCCCTTGGCTTGCCACGTAGGGCGCCTGCATATGTTTCTGGGCGATTAGCCACTGAGCCAGGCTGCCATTCAGGCTGCCGGTAACCGGGTCTTCCACACCGGTGGTGGAAAAGGCGCGCACTTCGAGCTGTGCCTGTGTCTCCTGACAGGCATTGCCGATCAGTGGCATCGCATTGGTGGCTCGATACAGAGCAGCCACCCCCACCTTGTGGCCTAGGGCCTTGATACGTGCCAAGTCGGGCTCCAGGCCGAGAACGCTGTCGGTATTGTCCAGCAGCAGGCACAGCCACTGTGCTCCATTGTCCAGGTGGGCGGCATCCTGCACCTGGGCTGCGTCTATGCCCAGAGCCTCGTAGATCAGGTGCAAATGGTCAGGCAGGGGCAGGGCCTGGTGGGCCGGAGTGGCGAATGCCAGGCCGTGGACCGAGCGCTGGATGGGGATCAGACCCTTGGCGCACTCTTGCACGATGCGCTCTGGATGCTTGGGGACCCCGCCCTGGGCGAGCCAAGCGTGGCAGGTGCCCAGCGTCGGGTAGCCGGCAAACGGCATTTCGGCAGTCGGGGTGAAGATGCGCACTCGATAGTCGGCGCCCTGGGCGCGGCCCGCGTCCGTCGGGGGCAGGACAAAGGTGGTCTCGGACAGGTTGGTCCAGCGCGCAAAGTTTTGCATCTGTGCATCGTCAAGGTCGCGCCCATCGAGCACTACAGTCACGGGGTTGCCGCGGTAGGGTACGGCCGTGAAGACATCCACGGTCATGAAAGGGCGGGGCTGAAGGGCGATGGCGGTGCTCATGGCGGAGGGATGTTGGTGTGGACAGCGGCAAACAGGAAGGCGCACAGCCTGCGAGACGCTGCGCGCGGGGCAGGGTATGCCTGCGACGAGGGTGACGCTGAATCATGTCATACGCTTGCTGGCGTTTTCACTTCGGAGCGGCTGCTTTGTGTTGCATCGACCGGTTGAATCCGCCCTGTGCAGCGGGCAATAACATGAAAATCCTGATCTGCTCGCTAGGGCGACAACCGACTTAGGGTTTGCAGAAAACCGCGCGAGTGCGCCGACTGCAAGGCACAGCCGGCTCTGGATCACGCCACAGCCCGACTTTGCGTGCCATGGCCTCTTGCTCGGCAAACTCATACTGTCCCCGCGCCTGGGGAGACTGTTCGTGGCCACGGGCGCGGTACCACCGGGCCATGCCTTGGGTGATCATGGCCAGGCCGGCATCGAGCGTGCGCGGCCCGCTGGGTGCCGATGCAGGCGTCACCCAAACAGAGCAGATCTGTCGCTGGTACCGATCTGTCTTGGTGCAGCGCAGTTCGGCCTCCTTAAGAAATGTCAGCTCAGCCAATGCTTGTCGGGCTCTCTCGCCGAATGGCTGCTTGCGCTCGGGTGCATCGATGCCCTGCAGCCTGACCGTGACCTGCTCATAAGCGCCAGGCTCACCGCAGCGCACGGTCAGGGTGCGACCGTCGGAGATGCCGATGACGAGGCAGAGAAGGGTGGCTGCAAGCATGGCTTCAGTCTATTGGGCAAGAAAAAGGCCCGCAACGCGGGCCAATCATCAATCCAGATAGATGCACAAGTTGTTGATTTCAATTGCCTGCGATCGCTCGGCTTTGTTTGATTCTTCAGGCCATCTTCATGGCTGGAAAGCAAGCAAATCAACAGCTTGTATGTGTAAAGGTGTCTGCAAATGCCACCGGCTCGTCATCCTGAACCGGGGGTTCAGGTGGGCAAGAGCAACCTATCGTTGGGTTCATCTGACGCGAGACGATCACGCTCAATAGGTGATTTATCAAGCCCATGCTCGTTGAGCATTGGTTCAAGGAAATATAAAAACCGGCAGATTTGCAGACGGTT